>JABAOE010008516.1_pt2 | contig 18783 bp, 23 predicted proteins | sample 7062141 | NCBI WGS metagenome assembly JABAOE01 (sample SAMN14538627, study PRJNA623070) | marine sediment metagenome | biome: marine biome [ENVO:00000428]; feature: marine pelagic biome [ENVO:01000023]; material: deep marine sediment [ENVO:00002113] | place: India: Gulf of Khambhat ... | reverse complement strand
TTCAAAACAAAATTGTTTTTCATGCACCACAAATACACAAACTTCTTTAATATCTCTACAAATGCAATTCAATGGCAAGCTATTCAGCTCAAGTAAGTGTCATTCATAGACAATTTCAAAATGCTGTAAAAAGAGCAAAAACAAAAAAATCTCTTAACAAAGCATTAGCAGCTCATAAGAAAGCTCATGCTCGAATTTTGAAATCCCATCTACGTGAAGAAGAAAGAATGATAAATCAAGCCAAGAAAAAATTAGGGTAATCCTATTTTTCAAATTTTCTTTTTTTATGTATGTTGATAATTGAGTAATAGATAGTAATTTACTACACAAAAGCATAATATCAATAAATTGTAATTTTTATCATAGAATGACACAATACATCGAGAAAAAATATGTTCAAAAAAATTCCATAGAAAAGCGAGATTATCAAGTAAACCTTGCAAATCAAGCATCTCAAGAAAATTGTATTGTTGTTTTGCCAACAGGCCTTGGAAAAACTGCTGTTGCCTTGCAAGTTATTGCAGACTATCTCTCAAAAGAAACAGGCGGCGTGTTGTTTTTGGCTCCGACCAGAGTACTAGTAAACCAGCATTATGAATTCCTAAAAGAAAATCTTACCCTTGATGATATCTCATTAATCACTGGAGAAGATACGGTCCAAAAGAGAACCAAGCTTTGGAATAACAGTGTAATTTGTGCCACTCCTGAAATTACCAAAAATGATTTAGATAGAGAGATTGTGTTCCCTGAACAGTTCAATCTTGTAATCTTTGATGAGGTGCATAGAACTGTGGGTGATTATGCTTATTCTGGAATTGCCGAACGGTTTGGTGATTCTTCAGCTAGAATTCTTGGAATGACTGCAACTCTACCAAGTGAAAAAGAAAAAGCAACGGAGATTCTAACAAGACTAAAAATTTCAAGTGTTGCAGAAAGAACTGAAGATAGCCCTGATGTGAAACCTTACACTCAAGAGACTAATACCGAATGGATTAATGTTGAACTTCCTCCAGAATTAAAATCCATTCAAACATTATTGAAACTGGCACTGGATGCAAGATATGATGTGTTAAGAAAAAATGGAATCCGTCTTGCTGAACAACAATCACTATCTGCATTACTTAGAATTAGACAATTTGTATTAAATCAAAACAGACGTTCTGCAAAACCTCTCTTTACTGCAATTAGAATTCATTATGCATTAAATATTCTTGAAGCTCATGGTGTTACACCCTTTCTAAAATTTTGTGAACGTGCAAAGTCAAAAAAAGGCGTAGGTGTAAAAGAACTTTTTGAAGTAGATCCTAATTTTACTAGAGCAATTCATCTGGCAAAAGAAGCTCAGTCAAGAGGAATTGAGCATTCAAAAATTCCAAAATTAAAAGAAATTCTAGAATCTGTACCTGGAAAAGCTCTGATTTTTACTAGTTACAGAGATTCTGTAGATTTGATTTACAATAAATTAACCGACATGGGTGTTTCTGCAGGTATTCTGATTGGAAAAGCTGGTGAAACTGGGTTAAAACAAAAAAAGCAAATTGAAACTGTGCAAAAATTTAGAGATGGAATTTTTCAAGTTTTAATTGCAACACGTGTTGGAGAAGAAGGATTAGATATTGCTGAAGTCAATCAGGTAATTTTCTATGACAATGTTCCAAGCTCTATTAGATTTATTCAAAGAAGAGGAAGAACTGGTAGAAAGGATACTGGAAAACTAGTTGTTCTTATTGCAAAGAATACCATTGATGAGACATATTATTGGATAGGACGTAGGAAAATGTCATCTGCAAAATCTATGGGAGAGAAGATGACTAAAGTTCTAGAAAAAAATCAAGAAATTGAATCTCAGAAAACTGGATTAGATGCTTTTCTTTAGAAAATTGAATTTTTCTTTCACAAAGTTGTTTCTCTTTATTGATAATTACCCTCTAAACTAATCTTAAGCATCGTTTTTTGTGGCTTCGCTTAAAAACAAATCCAAAGAAATGCGGGAATTACTTCAAAAAGAAAAAAAACTTCATAAGGAAATTCGTGCTGATTTTAAAAAAATCACTCAAAAAATAAACGATGATTTTGAGAAAGTAAAAAAATCAAAATCTTAGAAATTATGCAAATCTCTTGATAATATGATACCCAAATTCTGTCTTTACAGGTTCTGAAACTTCTCCGATTTGGAGCTTAAATGCAACTTCCTCAAATGGTTTGACCATCATACCTCTTGTAAAATATCCTAAATTGCCATCCTTTTTTGCACTGCCAGAATCAATTGACAACTCTTTTGCTAATTTTCCAAATTTTTCCCCCTTTTTGATCCTCTCTAAAATTGCTAATGATTCACTTTGTTTTGGAACCAAAATATGTGAACACTTTATCTTATTCGTCAATACGATTTTTTCTTTAATCCATATCTTATTTGTTTAGAACCTGTTTTACACAAAATGGTCCAATTTCATCAAGATTTAGATCCATCTTTTCTTTTTAAAATAGCCAAACAAAGTTCCTCCAATGCCGGCCATGACTCCAAGCACTATTGGATATGCAAAGGGTGAAGAGACTTCTGGCATGTGTTGAAAATTCATACCATAAATTCCAGCAATTACGGTAATTGGAACACAAATTGTAGCGACAAGGGCTAGAGTCTTCATTACTTCATTTGTTCGATTGGATACAACAGAGAGATAATAGTCATTCATAGAAGATAACTTATCTTTAACCGCATCTATTGTGAGGGAAATTTGGCTGATATGATCTTGAAGATCTCTATAATAGATATGATGTGCATCATCAAGAAATTCTAATTCAAATTCTTCAAGTTCTGGAATCATTTTCTTGAGGGGCTCAATTGAATTTTGTATAATTAGAGTTTCCTCGTAAAGTTTGTCTAGAACAATTAGATCCTCATGATTTGCATTGTTTGTAATGGATTTTTTTAGTAGTTCCATATTTTTACCAATTTTTCGAATAACTGTGTAATAATTATCCACCACAGAATCCATCATAGTGTATAACAAATAGTCAGAATTACTATTTCGAATCTTTTTTCTACCTTCTTTGAGCCTTTTTCTTACTGGTTGAAAAACATCTCCTGGAATTTCTTGAAATGAGATTAACAGGTTTTTCTTTATGATAAAATTGATCTGTTCCATTTGTATTTCATCTTTAGTATCCACGTAGAACATTTTCATTACTGCATAGATTAATTCAGAATATTCCTCAATTTTAGGCTGTTGAGATGTATTTACAATATCTTCTAAAACTAGGGGATGAATATTGAATTCTTTACCAATTTTTTCAATCAAATTTGCATTGTGAATTCCAATCACATTGAGCCAGTTTACTCCAACATTTTTATGAATCAAAGAAATTTCTTTATCTGAAATTTCTTGTTGGGAGAAATTTGTTTGATCATATGTTACGAGCTCTAGTTTGATATCTTCTGTGCGTTTTGCACCAACATACACTACTGTTCCTGGTGCATCTCCTGCCATTTTTGATGTTTTTCTAAAAATGTGAAATTTCATTACTCTAAAATAAAATTGCCCTCAAATTGTAAATCATTTAATTTATTTAAAAACATGCTATTTTGTGATAAATTAATCATTAATCTGAAATATAAGATATGTAGGGGTTGAGAAATTCCAAAAATAAAGCAATTAGTTGATTAAATCCAAAATAAAGTCAACTATATTACTCATTAAATATCCGAGAAAACAATTTTTTCCTGAAAAATGATTTGTGGAAATTGTGGAAATAACGCATCGTGGAGAGATCCCAACTGCAACAAATGTGATGCAAAACTCCATCAAAAGAATTGCAAAGGAAAAGCCCCTGACTGCAAATGTCATTACATTAATGAAAATTTGTGGTTGCTGAAAAAAGGAGCAGAAGCAAAGTAAAAGCAAATTACAATATTTCATGGATCATGAAACACAATGCTATCATCTAAAGAAATTTTGAAATTGGAAAATGCGTGTATCTTACTTTCTAAAGAAGATAAGGTGAGGCATGTAGGAGTAATAAATCAACTTGGTCGTTTGATTGCAGGAGGATTCAAGAAGGGAGTAAAGCCATTATTGTCCGATGAAAAAGTTAGAATGGTTTACATGCAGATGCAGCTTGATTTTAACATGAGACAAGAATTAGATGACATATTGGGCCCTATAGACTATATTGCTTCACGAAGAAAAAATCAACTAATAATTAGTGTTCCAATTCAAAAAAATTTGGTCATAATTACAGCTGAACCTGATGCAGATGATAAAAAAATTATCAAAAGTGCTGAACAATTATTTGATGAAATAACAATCACAACAATCTAATCGTTTCGAGCTAAATATTGTTCATTTTAATTCCAATAAACAAATTCTATTTGGAAACCAGCATTAAATTGTAAAATTACTAAAAAGCAGTGAAGGTTTTTCTTTCCGTATGGAATTTACCAACTAGGTTATGCCTACAAACCTTGTGACGGCAAATGTGACTTTGATCTTGTGATTATAAACCCTTGGGATAATTGGTTCTTAAACCCGCACTCAATTATTTTCTGATTTTTAGTCAGGGAATAAAATTTCAAAAATTTTAAGGCAAAATAAGCAATCTATATTTTTTCATAAATCTGCTAGTTTGTTCAAATGAGCAAACTTGTTTTTATCAATTCCAATTTCCATCTTTATTCATGAGGATTCTTCATATCGATGACGTCTCCGAGATAAGCCAAATTTTCGCAGACATTCTGGCTACCAAAAATTATGAATTTGATAGCATTTCCGATGGAAAAGTAGGATTGGAATTAGCAGTCAACAAAGACTATGATTTAATCTTGCTTGATATGTGCATGCCCAAATATAGTGGGGTTGATTTCTTACTTGACCTAAAATCAAGAAGACCATCGGTTCTATCCAAGGTTGTAATTGTAAGTTCTTTAGAAATGAGTAACATTCAAGAAAAAGAGATACTTAATCTTGGAATTCGTGCAATCCTTAGAAAACCAATATCAGTCCAGGCATTATTGTCTCAAGTGGAGCAAGAAGTAACCTTCTAGTTTAATCCCCAACTAATTTTATTTTTTGGAATAATTTTCAAAAAAGGTGCTTCATTTTCTTTCCATGGGTCTCTCCTTACCCAATCAAATTTTTTATGGAAAATGTCATAAATTTTTTTAAATTCTAAACCATTCTCAATTATTTTCGTCTTTCCTTGTATGACTACCGCTTTATGATTTCCAGATTTGTAAACATCTATTGTGATGCCTGCGTTTGGATTTGATTTCACATTAGAATATGTCCTTGTATCGTAATCAGTTGCAATGAAAATTGCATTATCGTGAAAAACAAATGACACGGGCTTTACATGAGGAATATCCCCATGGGATGTAGCAATCCTTGCCTCTTCTAGCGATGCTAGAAAATCTATTTCTTTTTTAGTAAACTTCTTCAATTGAAAATTCGTTCTCTTATCTCTGGAATGTGTTTGTATACTATATCCCTAACCTTGATTTGATCTTCTGCAGTTGGCATTTCTTTTTGTGCACTAAGTATTGCTCCGCTCATACCAAGTGCCATTCCCATAACAATTCCGTATACGAACTCTTGTGGATTTTCAACTTTAAGTGTGTCCTTGTTATCTTTAATTTCTTGAAGATATGATGGAATTGTTGCTACTGCGCCATTGATAGTTTGAACTATTAGCATCTCTAATTGGTCTTCGCTCATATCTACTCCATCAAGAGAATTCTTAATAAATTTGCACCTAAGGTATTTAATCCAGTTTTTATCATCAGATTCATGTTCTCATTTTTTACTACTACTGAGGCAAACGAAGCACTTCCTGATGTAATTAAAAAATTCGAATACGCTTTATCTAAAAAAAATGAGATCACAAAACTAGAACAAGAAATGCAAATGAGTCTATCTACTACAAATTCTTTTGAAGAATATGTCACTTTAAAACAAAAACTAAATTCCGCAATAACAAAATTCTATGAATCTGTAGAAATTCTAGAAAATACTGGGGTTGTTGTTAAAAGTATTGAGCAAGGCCTACTTGACTTCCCTTCAAAAAGATTTGATGAAGAAGTTTGGTTGTGTTGGAAATATGGTGAAACTGAAATAAAATTTTGGCATGAAAAAGATTCTGGATTTATGGGAAGAAAACCAATTGAAGTTAGTGACGAAACTTTGGTTTAGCTAAACTGAATATCTATAGTGTCTAAAAAGACCATAAAACATTACCATCCATGTGGCAAGGTACATGGTATCAATCGTATCTAATGGTTCATACAATCCAAAAAGCTCTTGATGGAAATACCATACATCAGCTATAGCATTAATCAGCAAGCTTGTAAGAATTAATGCCCATACAAGTCCTTGCAAACTCTTCTTAAAACTAATTATTCCAAGAGTTGATAATCCAACAGTTAACGCAGCTGAAGCAACAAAAATCATTCCGTATGCATAATCAAAATTAAAGACATCTCCTTCAAATACCTCGTAGGATAATGCAGTGTAAGCAAGAATTAGGCCAATAGTAATTGCCGATATGATTCCAACTTTTGGTTTTGATAGTGGAAATGCAAAGAATTTCAAAGCTAAAATGATGAATCCAACTACAAATGGATAGAATAACCAATAAAACAAATCTCCGATTGATGGATAAGGATCTTCTCCTAGAATCATATCGATATACAGATATGTTGCGTCACCTAACATGAAAAACAGAATTCCTATTGACAATGCCAAAAAGGGTTTGAAGTACATAGAGTTTTTACCACTTCTTATCGCAATTGAAAATCCTACTGCCATAGCAGCTATCTGACCAATGAAAAAGAATGAATCGGCTACATTGAATATTGATGTATCAAATTCAAATGTTAAAACATAAAATTCAAACGCTAATGCTAAACCAATAATTAAAACAATTACTTTGTTACTGAGGCCAAAATCAGATTTTATAGACTCCTCTTCTTTGTCAATATTTGTATTGCTCAATTTTTTCTCACACCATTACTATCTCAAAGGAGAATCCACTTTTGTTATATTCCTCATTGATAACTCTGAATCCTATGTCGTTTAGAATACTGTTGATTTCTGTGACAATAAGATGAGGCCAATTTTTACCAAGATCATGCTGAATGATAATTTTACTCTTATTTTCAAATGGAATAATTCTAAATTGAACATTCATGCTTTGGAATCTTTTCTTAAACAAATCCAAAAGATTCTCAAGATTTATGTTTCCATAAAAATAGTTTAATGAATTCTTTAGATCATTTTTGCCTGAAGTTGCAGCTATCTTTAGAATATCATCTTTTGATGCAGAGTCTAATAGATCACGATATGCAGAACGAAATATTGTAATCCATCCCATTTCATTGGCAAGATCATTCCATTCAATCTGTTTTTCAAGAATGTGGTTGATTAGGGTGTTAAGACTAATTTTTTGTTCTTTACATTTTTCATGTAGTTTATTGCTTAATTTCGAATCAATTCTAATAGAGACATTATCTGTCTTTCTTAGTATCCTGTTTTCTTGTAATGTCAATTCATCACTCCCAATCCTGCACTTTTTTTACGCATGTTACTGAAGAAAATAGGCAAATTTTGGATAAAATAGAGTAGTATGTTAGGTCTTAACACGTACAACTCTATGCATTTACGTACAAAGTAGTGATTTTTGAATTCTTTCTAGCCTCGAGTTTATCCCTCATACTTTTTTATAATTTCATTTTTGTGGCTCTCACGAATTTCAGTATAAAAAAGAATGTCAATCTGAAAAGATAATCCACCTTTCTTATTATCAAATATTTGCAAGAATTTTTGTGGAAAACGGAATAGATACATTGCTAGTGCCATCACTAAGAAAGCAAATCGAAGAAAATCTTGGTGCAGAGAAACTAGCAAAAATTGAGCAAAGGCTAATAGAGAGACACGGAATTAATCTGGTCCAAGCGATTAAAGATTTTTACAAACTAGATAGTGTTTTAAGAGAATTTTTCGGAGCAAATGCTGATGAGATTGAAACAAAATCCTTGCTTAAAATAATTGAATTAGATAAAAAAGAAAACAAGGAAGATTGGATTACTATTCAAGACCAAGAATTATCTAAAACATTTCTAGAAATCCTTGGTGATCCAGACAAAAAATCAATTATAGGCACAGTTTTAAAGAAATCACTAACTGTTGCGGATATCCTAAAAGAATCTAAAATCCCCCAAACATCAGGATACAGAAAAATCAATTCAATGATATCAAATGGCATTTTAATCTCAAATGGGTTCGAACTGTCTTCAGATAATAAAAAAATCAAAAAATATGAAACAATATTTCAAAATATCAAAATGGATATTCAAGAAAATGGCATGATGGTTAAGATTCAACTAAAAAAACATCTACTAACAAGTAGCTCCATCCTCCAAATTATTCAAATTTAAAAAATCAATAATTTAGGTAATCAATTTTTTCAAAATTTTATTTGTATGCATTTGTAGTAATTTGTTTACATGTGCACGATCAGTCTTTTAAATTAAAAACAAACTATTTCCATTAATGGAAATAGCAACAAATACTCTACAATTAGGCATGTTTCCTGTTGATAGAACCGATTATGAGGAAGTAAAAGAATATCTTGTCTCCTTTGGGCTGACCCCTAATCAGATCAAAGTGTTTTTCTATTTGGGAAAAATTGGTTCAAAGACAGCCTCTGATATCGCTAAAGCAGTTACTGTCCCACGAAGTGAAACTTATCATTTGCTTACTGCTCTCCAAAACAAAGGAATTGTTGAGGCATCATTTCAACATCCAATCAAATTTTCAGCACTGCCTATCAAAAAAGCAGTAAAAATTTTAATTGATACCGAAATTGAGCGTTTAAACAAGCTCAAAAAATCAGGGCCTGAGTTAGAGAAAATTTGGGAGAAGATTCCAGGAAATGAATCAAACATTGAAGATGGGGATGAAGAAAAATTCAAAGTTTTGCAAGGAGGAAACCAGGTAAATAGCAAAATCTTTGACATGATTTTGAATGCAAAAAAGGAATGCAGAATTCTAGGCTCAGAAAAAGATTTCATGAAATTTTATCATGCTAATTTTCTTGATGCATTAGAGGAAAATTCCCTTGATTACAAACTTTTGACTCCTATTACTAAAAAATCAAAATACATCTTTGAGAACATAAACAAATCAAAAATAAAGAAATTGTGCTCAACGGTAAAGGGCAATCTGTGCTTTTTGATAAAGGATGATGATGAGGTATTGTTCTTTATAAAAAATGAAGGCAACAATAAGGAGATGAGAGCCATTTGGACTAATTCTGAAACTATAATTTACTCTAAATCATTATTGTTTAACAATATTTGGACAAGGACTAAATCAAGTGAGGCTGATTTTGAATGACTAGATGTAGTTGTGGATTTAGCACAAATTGTGTAGATGATTTTTGCGCTCATATTGCAAATGGCTGGGAAGATGTTAGGGGTGAGCATTCCATCAAGTAGATGTGAATTCCAAAAAATTACATACAAGTTCTCAAATAACAAAAAGGAGCAACAAAACTAGTGGAAATCTACAATCAATTGGTGTATCAGGCTAGTGTTGATACTCTAGAATCAATTTTAGGAAAAAAAGTACTTTCCAAATTAAAAGATGATTTGGAAAAAATTTGGCGAACTAGTTTGAAATACGCCATAATGGATTTTGATCAATTTCATGAAGCATTAAAAAGGCAATATGGCCCTGCATCGGACCGTCTCATAAATGAAATTAGAAAGAAGGTAATTATCGAAGCAACTCCATTTAATGAAATTAAATCTATCAAGAGTGGTGATACTCTAAAGATAAAAGACGAACAATTAGTAAAAAGAATATTGTCTGGTTATGGGGATGCAGATTTACGTCAGTTGCTTCAGCTTTGGAATCATCCACTATTGTGCGTTGATGCAATTGAAAAAAGTAATTTGCCTCAAACATCTGCTTACAGAAAAATTAATGCCATGATTAAAGCGGGATTACTGCTGCAAGATGGTTCCAAGATGGTAGAGGGACGAGAAGTTCCAATGTACAGACAAACATTTTCCAAAGTCCAAGTTGACTTTTCCCAAAAAGGTACTACTTTGTTAGTTGAAGTAGCTTAAAAAATCTGCTTTCAAAATTTTTACAACTTTATTGAATTTTTGTATCCCTTGAGAATATTTTCTTTATTTTGAAATAGACACTGTAATTCTTAATGCTGATCAAAATTTCATGTTATTTCCAAATTTTAGAATGATAGGCTCAAAATTGCATAAATAATGATAATAACTACCTCGTTATTTCCAAGATCGGTAATAAGGTATGAAAATTGTTTATGAGACGCCTGCTGTTTTTAGCCGTGCTTCTCTGTCCTCTAAAAAAGGAAAAATTGCCCTAGGTGTAGCTTTGACTTTAGCTGCCGCAGCAATGGAAGCCCTAGCTGATGTTATTCCAAAACCACTAATGGCAGAAGATCAAATTTCTCCCGCAAGCCCGCTGCTGATCGTTTTTATAATTTACATTATTAACGGCGCAATCTTTACTCCATTCACTGCAAAGTCTAAACCGCTTTCCAAATTCCCAAGAAAACCTCTTTATTTTTTGACTGCCCTTGGAATCGTAGAGGTTCTTAGTGCAATATTTTTCTTATATGGACTGAAGGATACATCGGCAATCAATGCATCCATTTTAGGAAATAGTGAGATAGTGTTTGGCATAATTATTGCAATGATTGTATTAGGTGAGCGAATCAAACGTAAAGAAGTGCTTCCCTTTATGCTAATTGGTCTTGGCGCTATACTCATTCCAGTAGGAACCGACATATCTGAACATGGGTTTATGACAAATTTTGTAATTGGGGATATTATGATTTTAACCTCTGGCCTCTTTTTGGGATTAGTAATGACAATGTACAAGAGAATGGGGGATGAGTTTGATTCAAAGAGAATTATTCAATACACCTCTTTTATTGGCGCAGCTGTCGCCATGACAGGTATTCTGATAATGGGAATTCCATTTGAGTTAGATCCTGATCATGTGCCTACAATTCTCGTTACAGGGGTAATTGGAGTTGGAATGCCCGTATTTTTTGTCATAATTGCCTTAAAGTATATTGGTGCAGTAAGAACGATTTTGGTATTTTCTACAACCACTGTGTTTGGAGTTTTGTTTTCTAATTTATTATTGGGAGAAATCATTTCCCCAGCAAACATTGGTGCTATCGCAGCAGTAATTGCTGGAACATACATTCTAAGAGCAAGATTAGCAAGAGACTAATCAAAAAGTTGAATGTTATCTGTATCACATACTGCTATTATTGAATCCCAATGACCATGATTTTTTATTGAGAAAAGCCTATCTTTTACGCCTAGCAAAAAAATGGGATGATGAAAATACTGAAGTAAATTCAGATTTATCAAATGAATAATTTACTTTTTAGTTTCTATAATTTTTGAGTTCTAGAAATTTCAAATATTAGTTACTTTTTGATTTTTTAACAAAATTTTTGACATCAATTGTTTTGAGTGGTTTTGATGATTCCCACAAAAATGAGCATAAAGTGAAGATATTGTCTACCATCTCCGTAGAGTTTGTAGCCAACGAGAAATCTGCATCAGAACCTGAATGCTGAGATGATGAAGCAGAATCAGACATTATCATTTTTTTGTCTTTTTGTACTACCATTCTTCCTTTTGATGGAAGTTTGCCTATCTTTGTCTCAGTTGCATTGAATCTCTTAACAAAAGGTGTTAGTTTTGGATCATTCATGTCTACCAGGAGTCTTACTTTCCCACCATTCTTTTCACAGATGCTAATTTTTTCTGGAATTGTACTATGATACATTCTTGAAACATCATCTAGTGTTGTTGCAATATAGATTACATCGGTAGTATTTTCAATTAATTGAGCAATATCGGCATAGATGTTTTGGCGGCCTTGTACTACTCTAAAAGTTGGAACTGAACTAACTTGATTTGTTGTGATTTCGTTATTGATTTTGTCAATTATTGCTTCTCCTGATTTCTTGATTTTGTTTACTTCGTCTTCTTTTTTGCCTAATGCAATTTTTAGGGCATCATGTGGGTCTGCAGCAATACATAATTTGGGACTAGATAATGTAGTTGAAATAATATTTCTACTTACGAGCTTGTCCACAGTCCTGTACATTCGTGCTCTATCAATATCCAATTCTTTTGCAAGAGCACTTGCAGTGATTGGACCTGATCTTAGTAAATTAAGGTAAACTTTGGCTTCTAAATCATCAAGATCTAAAATCTCTTCTAATTCCGTTGCTATGCCACTAACATGCTCATGATAAGTCATCATTACACACTCAACTCCTTTGACCTAGCCTCATTTTGTCTGAAAGCATTTAGTACTTTCGTATAATTTCTTAGTCTACTGAAATCTGCATTTGTCATACTCAATATAGTAATAGATCGATCAGAACTAAAGGATCTGCATGTTATCTCAATTACTAACAAAAAAAATTTGTATTTTTTAAAAAATACAATTTACAATGTTCAAATAATAAAGTCGCATTTCATACATTTTTTTTAAAAATCTGTCTTAATTGATAATTACATGACATTAAATGCAATGACTGCAATTACAATCATCACAACTACGTGTTTTGTTCCGGCAACATATGATCCTGCCCCAATCTTACCCGCAGCTAATCCTCCAAATACTGCCTCGATAATGGCCATATTAAATAATGCTGATTCTAATTTTTCAATTTCCATACTTGCTAGAGAGCCAAACAGTCCTTCTGTTCCACTTCCAGATGCAAGTAATCCTTCTTGTACTTTTTCAATCTCTGTAAAGAAACTTGTAGTTAACAATACTGCAACTGCCAAAAATACTCCAAATGAAATGTAAATTGTGTAAGTGTATGGAGCTAATGCTGATTTTCTGCTCTTCTCAATATTTTGTATTTCAGATACATGTTTTTGTATCATCTCTAGGTTTTCAGTAACATCTCCTCCTATCTTCATTGCCATCTCTAATAGTACTGTTACACGTCTTGAAACTCTGGTTCCTGTTCTTTCTGCAAAATTCTCAAAGGCTTCTTCTATTGGAGTTCCCCAACTGATATTTGCCCGTAAATTTTTTAGTTCTGGTGTTAGTGCACCAAGATTTCTGTCTGCTGCTTGCTCTATTGATCTGATTAGATTTGACCCACTTTGAACGGAACTCAATAATGCAAGCAAAAATACAGGCATGTTTCTATCTATGCTGTCTCTTCTTTGAACTTCTTTTAATTGATGAATAGTTACTGGCATTATTCCTACAAGAATTCCAAAGATTAACCCTACATCTCTAATTGATGTAGAATCTGAATATTCTGAGAAATAGAAACTCATTGCAATTACTGCAATCGATGCAACAGCAGATAATGATGCTGTCTTTAAAAGATCATTTTTTAAAATTGACTGTGATGGCTCTAATCCTTTAGGGGTTCGTCTTGTTTTTTTCCTAGTTTGTTTTGTTTTTCTTTCTGCTTTTTGCAAATTCTCTACCTCTTTGGCACCATTGTATCCATCATAACTAACATCAAAACTCCACTTAGAGGAATTACAGCAAATGTTAGAATATTCATTAATGTCAACAAGTCAAATCCTGCAAGACTTGGACTCATTATTCCCATAATAGACAACATAATTACTGCAAGAAGAGGGAAAACTATTAGCAAGATAGTATAAATTTCTGCAACACTACCAAGTGATTCAGTAGTTTTCTTCATAAGCATCTTTTTTTCTTCTAATTGGACTTTTGCAGTTGCGTTAAAGTATTCTTTAAGATCTCCTCCTGATAAAACGGTGATAATTGCACCATCTAACAATTCTGAATATGGTCCTGCTGGAGTTCTATGAATCAAATCTTTAATGGCACTGATTAAATCCATTCCTAAAATGTCGATATTTCTTACAATGAATCTAGCATCTTTAACAATATCTTCATCTGTTTCTTCTTTTGCTATTGCCTTGAAAATTCCTTCCAAAGTTAGCCCACTTGTGGCTAATGTGGACATGTATCCAATAAAGTGAGGAATTTCTTCAACAAGTTTTGCAGCTCTGTTTTTGACTCTAATTGACGGAATAGTCTGCAAAATACCAAATGTCATCCCTGCTGCCATTAATCCTGTTAGTAGTGGAAATACAAATCCTAAACTTGCTGGTTGTATGTTGATATATTGTAAAGCAATTGCACCCATTATTGCACCACCTGCTCCTGCAATAAGACTAAAGAATACCATACTTGAGACATAAACCTCAAATGGAATTGGCATCATTGACTGCTTGATTGATTTTTCTAAGGAACTTAATTTTGGATATAAAAATTTAACATGGTCATTTAGTAGTTTGTAACTAAATACATGCACCTGCCCTACTGATTCTTCTTCTTGTTTTACTTTTTGTTTAGTGCTAGTTAATTTCATGATTCTACCTCTAACCTCTTTCTTTCATAGAATCGTTCAGGATCAGCATAGTAATCCATAATGTTTTCCGTTACTTCTTTATGATCTCGAATATCATTTTGCACCATCCACTCAAGTGCTAATCTTCTTTTGGTTAATTCATAATTGATTTTTTCTTCTGTGTCTCCATCTCTTTCTGTGATTTTCTTAAACACTACACTATTTCCTGTATAATCATGAGTATCGGTTTTTGGATTCCATTTGAAAATATCATGAGTTTTAATTTGTCCTGTATTTTCATCAATTCCATCAATTTCTGAAACCTGAATGATTCTACGAGCAGATTTATCTCCTACTCTGATTTTTAGTTGGAGTGTAACTACGTCAAGACTGTTTGAAATGAGAGCTTTTGGAACATCCATTGGTGATGATGTCAATCTTGTCAATGTTGCATCAATAGAATCTGCGTGAATTGATGAAAAACCTCCATGGCCTGTAGCCATTGCCTGAAACAACGTATAGGCCTCTCGTCCTCTAGTTTCTCCAACAATGATGATATCCGGTCTTTGTCTTAGAGCTGCTCGAAGAAGATCGAATTGATTAATTTCTCCAATTTGTGTATCTGTAAAGTTTTGACGTGAAACTGCTGGAATCCAGTTCTCATGTGGTAAATTCAATTCTTGTGTATCTTCAATACTGACAACTTTTTGACCTGGTCTGATAAATGAAGCCAATGCATTAAGTGCAGTGGTTTTTCCACTTGCTGTACCTCCCGCAATAAGCATAGTTGCTCTTTTTTCAGCTAAAAACCACATGTATGCTGCAATATCTTTTGAAATGGTTCCAAATTTTATTAAATCAATTATTGTGATTGGATCTGCTCTGAATCTTCTGATGGTAAAAGTACTGCCTCTTTTTGTAATTTCATGACCTAATGTTAGATTGATCCTGCTCCCATCTGGAAGAGATGCATCAATTATGGGGTCTGCCATAGAAACATGTTTTCCACAAATGTATGCAGTTTTTCGTGCAAAATTATTCAATTCAGCATCTTTTTCAAAGATGATGTTTGTTGGCATTGATTCATGTTCTCTGTGCCAAATGTATATTGGAATATTTGTTCCATCACAGCTGATTTCTTCAATCATGTGATCTCTCATTAATGGTTCTATTCTTCCTAGGTGGACAAAATCTCGAATTGCAAAATAATTGATTTTTGCAATATTTTTTGGAGGGATTTTTAATCTATATTTTTTAATCATCTGTGTTATTTTCTTTTTTAATCTACGTTCTGCATCTTTTTTCGATTTTATGTGGTTTAATGAAACTGACAGTTCCGTTATGAGCAGCTTCTTAATAATCTCAAATGCTTTTTGGTCTCTTTCTGAAAGAACTGGCTCAATAACTTGATATCGCAATCCTCCCTTGGCAGTAGGATCCTTGATGATTCCTGCATGAATCTCATTATTGTCCCAATCTAATTTTGATAGTGTCATAAATTGAGGAATCTTTAATTCGTTTTCAATATTATTTGAAATAGTCTGGGTAGATTTTCTTACATTTGCTTTTTTTGTAGTAATTGATTTTGCAAAATTTAGAGGCTCTATCTGTAATTTTTCTAATACTGATAACTTGTCTTTAATAATATTGAATTTCAATTTCAGTTTTTATGCACATGTAAGATGTTTTAACGCTTGTTCGTTCATATGAACAAAAACAGATCTATCTTTTTTTATTTCATATTCTAACTATGAATTGAATTTCCTGAAAAATTTGAATAAATGTTGTCAGGTAAACAAAATACATACAAGTGAACTGTTCGTTCATATGAACAAAATTTCCTTTTTACTCTTCTCCAGGTAATGAAGATAGATGAAAAATGACATGTTCATTACTTGTGAGGGGTTCCTATGATGAGGTTTAGAAAAAAATCTGAACAAATTGATGCTGCATTAGAGCCTAAAACTGAAAATTATTCATCTGCCCTATCTGAATATGCTTCTATTTTTACAGATAATTTAACTGAATCTGAACCAGTTGTTGTAGAGTCTGTTCCTGCAGAAATTCCTGTTGTAGAGTCTGTTCCTGCAGAAATTCCTGTTGAAGAATATATTGAAAAGGAAATCCTTTCTGAAAAACCTGTTTTAACACCTGAACCTGATTTACCAGAACCTTCTCCAAGCAAATCTGTTAGATTAATTCAAGAAGTACAAAAATTAGAAGATAGAACCATTAAACCTTTTGTAGATTACAACGAAGGACGCCTCTTCTATCCATTATTATCCAAAGTTGGTGAAATCCAAGACAATGTAGCATATCTTGATGGTCTAGTTGCTGATGGAATTTTAGAAAAACAAATTCATGAAAAATTAATTGTTTGTCCAATTCATCCAGACACATTTTCTTCTAGCATCCGTCTGTATTGTCCTAAATGTCATTCTATGGGAGTTGAAAAGATGAACTTGTTTGAACATAAAAAATGTGGTTACATTACAGAAAGTAGTAATTTTGATTTTACATCTAATGCTGATTCACAATGTCCTTCATGTAAGAAAATAATCAAAAATTTTGAAAAAGAAATTCGAGTCCCTGCAATGTGGTATCAATGTAATGATTGTTCAGAAAAATTCGACAATGCTGTAATTAAATTGCATTGTAGAAAACACGAACATGATTTTGACACAAATTCTGGCCAATTTATTTCCACATTTAGTTACAAACTAAAAAATTCTGAAATCTCAATGAATTCTGATACAACTCAAATAAAAGATGAATTATTAACATTACTTGAAGGATTTAATTTTGCTGCAAAACTTAACGTTCCAATTAAAGGAAAAAGTGGCAATCTCCATGAAATTCCAATTTATGCAAAGAGTGAGATAACTAATGAATCTATTTTAATTTTCATAAAAAATCAACCAAACGGAATTGATCAAACTGATATGAATTCCATATTGGTTCCTAAATTAGATATTGATCCAACAAACACCCTGTTTGTCACTGTTTCATTAGTAAATGATGGCGTATCTAATCTTGCAAAACATTATGGAATTAATTTGATTTCTGAATCCGATGTATCAAAAATAATTTCAAGAGTTGAATCATTTGTATCTGACTGGTATTCAAAACATACCCCTAAAGAAAAACCCTCAAATTTTGCATCTCTTGTTTCTGATTTAAAATCAAAAAACGGTGGTAAATAGTGAAAAATGCCGCAACAAAGCCTTTTCTGAAAAATCGACGTGCAGTCAGTCAAGTAATTGGAAGCATTGTAATCTTAGGAATTGTCAGCTCTGTTGGTTCTGTAATTTTGTTTAACGGGATGGGTAGCATTAGTGCTTTTACTTATGATCTTTCTTTTCATGAAAAATCAAAAAACCAAATCCATCGAGAAGATATAATTTTTGAAAATGTTCGATTTGAGCCAAACACTGATAACATCTCACTTGATTTGAGTAATATCGGAACCGTAGAATCCACAATATCTACAGTCACCATCTTAAAAATTGATAATCAAGAAATCATAGCAAACTGGGTAGAAGTCAATGAATCAATCCAAATAAAAGATTACAAAAAAATCATGTTAGATGACATCAATGATGCTGAAGTTATATTGACCCCTCCAACAGCAATTTGGAATGATGCAAACTATCTAAATTCTGATTATAAAATTTCAATAACAACTACACGAGGCAACTTCTTCACTACGGTAGCAAGTCCGTTTAACACATAGGTAAAAACTGTGAATTTGTATGATATCAAACCAAATAACTAAAAAGAAAAATTCACGTCTGAGAAAAAGACGTGGAGTAGCTGATGTAATTAGTACAATGATGCTGATGGCTGTAACTGTAACTGGTGCAAGCACATTAACATATTTTGTAAATGATGCCTTTGTTTCTGGAAATCTGGGAACTGTATCTACACTTGATTCCTCATCGCTGAATTTACTATTACTTGCTTATGATACACGTGATTCTTCTTCTCTATTGACTTTGACAGATGTTGATAATGAAAACACAGTCAATTCCTTTTTGTGTGGTGTTACTTGTAGTGTGGCACCAAATGCTATTCCTGTAGGTGGAGGAACTGAATTTATTGTAATGCAAATTCAAAATAATGGAATTGATTCAATCTTTCTACAAGGCGTCTCACTTAATGGTGTGTCTCATTCATGGGATCCATTAACATCTGGTGTTGCATTAGATGCATCAGTGAGTGCTCCATTGACTGGAAAGTATCCTACAGATGGAATGTTTTCAATACTATCTTTAGATTCCCCAATTACTCAAAATGAAAATATCCAAATTCAAAGCGGCCAAATAGTTAATGTCTTAGTTAAACTAGGTTCTGATGATT
>JABAOE010005675.1_pt2 | contig 18811 bp, 15 predicted proteins | sample 7062141 | NCBI WGS metagenome assembly JABAOE01 (sample SAMN14538627, study PRJNA623070) | marine sediment metagenome | biome: marine biome [ENVO:00000428]; feature: marine pelagic biome [ENVO:01000023]; material: deep marine sediment [ENVO:00002113] | place: India: Gulf of Khambhat ... | reverse complement strand
CGCGGCGGCGAGAACATCTACCCGCGCGAAATCGAGGACCTGTTGTTCACTCACCCGAAGATTTCGGAGGCCGCCGTGTTTGGCGTACCGGACGACTTCTACGGCGAGGAGATCGCCGCGTGGGTCGATCTGCATCCCGGCGAGCAGATGACGGCGGAGGAGCTGCGCGAGTTTTGCCGGCACCGGCTCGCGCATTTCAAGATCCCGAAATTCATCCGGTTCACCGACGAGTTCCCGATGACGGTGACCGGCAAGATGCAGAAGTTCCGGATGCGCGAGTTGATGCTGGAGATGCTGAGGGAGTCTTCTGCATGAACCCGATCGACTGGCTCGGCGCGAGTTCTTCGGCAACACGCTTCTCACCTCGAGCGTTGCGTTCGGCGTATTAGTCGGCACCGCGATGCTGCTTCTTGCCGCGTGGCGTCTGCTCCGCGGTCGTCTGGAGGCCCTGAGACGTTTCGAGCGGGACGGGATCGACTTCGCGTATTCGACGCAGACCGTTTTCGTGACCGGGCTCAGCGAGCCACGATAACCGAGCAGTTCGCCCGGTCCAGCAGGCCGGTGACCAAATCGCGGGTTTCGGCCGGGCCGGCGGCGGGCAAGACGATGACCCGCGCGTTCTCGGAGTTGGCCGCGCGGACCAGGGCGCCGATGTCCATGGCGGCGACCGCCCTGAGCGAATAAGTCAACGACTCGGGCAGTATCTCGACCACCTTTTCTTTCAGCTTCTGGGCCTCGCCCTCGGGCAGCCAGACCGACAGGCCCAGATGCTCCGATTGCGCCATCGTGGCTGCCAGCCGCAGCGCGACTTCGCTCGCCGCGCTGCCGTCGAACAATGCGACGATTCGTTGCCCGGTGCTCCAGCGTTCCTGCACGAAAACCAGCGTGCGCGGCCCGCCGATCAGCAGTTCGCCGAGTTGTGCGCGAAGGGTCAGGCGCGGGCCGAACTGCCGGCGCGAATGCGCGAGCACCAGCGTGTCATAGTCGGCCGCCAGCTTGAGTAACTCCGTGCGCAGCACGCCGCGCGCCACGCGGAACGAATGTCGCGCGGCGATCTTGCGCGCGGCTGCCTCGAACATGTTGCGCATGCGCGCACCATGCGCACGGAACTGCTGCTCGGTGCGGTCCTGACTCAGCTGCTGGGCGGTCGGCCCGCCGAAAGTAATCTCGCGCGCGACGGATAGCCGAGACAGGTCCAGCAGGTCGAGATCCTCGACGAACAGGCCGACGATCTCGGCATCCGACCCCAGGGGCGCGAGCACCTGCAGCGAGGCCTCGTGCTGTGAAGTCGGATCGAGCCAGACGACGACCCGGGTTCGACGCTTCTCGGTCATGCAGGCTTCTCTTCGTCGTCCTTGCCGCCTGCGGAGAAGTCCCTGCGCTTCTCGGCCATTTCAGTCAGCGACAGCTCTACCGCGGCGTTGACGCTGCCTTCGGGGAACCGGCCGTCGGCGTCGCGCTCGCCGGCCTCGCGCCCGGTCATCAGCGCGACCGCCTCGTCGACGTGGTGCAGCGGCCATACGAAGAACCGGCCGGAGCCGATCGCTTTGGTCACGTCCCGCCGTAACATCAGGTGCTGCACGTTGTCGGACGGAATCAGCACGCCCTGTTTGCCGCTCAGGCCACGCGCGTTGCACACGTCGAAGAAGGCCTCGATNNCGTCGGGGATCAACACGCCCTGACCACCCTTGAGCCCCTTGAGGGTGCACAGATCGAAGTAGCCCTCGATCTTCTGGTTCACCCCGCCGATCGGCTGCACGATGCCCTTCTGGTCGACCGACCCGGTGACGGCCAGGGACTGCCGGATCGGGATGCCGGCGATCGCCGACAGCAGCGCAACCAGTTCGGCAACCGAGGCGCTGTCGCCGTCGACTCCGCCGTAGGACTGCTCGAAGACCAGGCTCGCGGCCAGCGCCAGCGGCACGTCGGAGGTATACCGGGAGCCGAGATACGACGACAGGATCATCACTCCCTTGCTATGTATCGAGCCACCGAGTTCGACCTCACGCTCGATATCGATGACCTTGCCGGAGCCGAGGCGCGCCGTCGCGGTGATACGGGACGGCTGGCCGAACGCGAAATCCCCGAGCTGCAGGACCGACAATCCGTTGACCTGACCGATGGCTTCGCCCTCGGTGCTGACGTGGATCATGTTGCGCTGGACCGCCTCCTGCAATTCCGATCGGATCCGGTCCTGCCTGAAGATCCGCTGCTCGATCGCCTTTTCGACGTCGGTGGCCTCGACGCGTTCGACGCCGCGCTGCTCGGCGCAGTAGTCCGCCTCGCTCATCAAATCGGCGACGACGCGAAACTTGGCCGACAGCTTCTCGGTGTCGCCCACCCAGCGCGCGCTTTCGTCGATCACTCGGGCGACGCCGTCGGCACCGAACGGGCGCAGCGATTTCTCCTGAACGATCGACGACAGCATACGTCCGTACAGCGCGACGTTCTCGGCCGAGCGCGGGATCCGGTCCTCGAAATCGGCGGCGACCTTGAAGAACTGCGGGAACTCCGGGTCGAACTCGCAGAGCAGGTAATACAGCCGACGGTCGCCGATGAGCAGGACCTTGATATCGAGCGGCATCGCGTCGGGCTCCACACCCTGCGTCGAAATCAGGCTGAGCATCTGTCCGATCGACTCGATGCGTATCTCGCGATCCTTGATGGCCCGTTTCAGGCCCTCCCACGCATATGGCTGGATCAACACCTTCTCGACGTCCAGGATCAGGTAGCCCCCGTTGGCCCGATGCAGAGCGCCCGGGCGGATCATCGTGAAGTCAGTGACCAGCGTGCCGAACTGCGATCCGTGCTCGACGCGCCCGACCAGGTTCTGGTAGGTCGGATTGCTCTCGTAGACAACCGGCGCGCCTTCCGTTTTTTCGTTGTCGACCACGACATTGACTTCGTAGCGCTTGAAGCTCTGCTTGGGCTCGGGTCGCATGCCGGGTAGCACGATTTCCGGCTGGCGCTCACCGACCCCAAAGTCCTGGGCGTTTTCGATGACATCCTGCTGGACCGCGTCGAGAAAATCGACGACCCCGGGGCAATCCTCGTAGCGTTCGCGCAATTCTGCGATCAGCGAGCCGACCGCGAACATCGTCACGTTATTCTCGAGTTCCTTCACACGCCGACGGCGTTCCTTGTGCAGATCTGGCAGATGCTCGAAGTATTTGGCGAGCATCTCCGACAACCGCTCGATCGCCTGCTGCTTGAGCGCGCGTTCTTCCTCGGGCAGCTTCATGAACTCCTCTTCGGGCAGCGGGCGCCCGTCGCGAACCGGCGCGATGGCGAAGCCATGCGGCGTCGGCAAAAGCCCCAGGCCTTCCTTGTCCGCTTCCGCCTGGACCTCCTCCTGGGCCTTCTTATTTCTCTCGTTGAATGCCTCCTCGATCTCCGCCAGTCGGTTCCGGTAATTCTCGCTCTCGAAAGCCGCCGGGATGGATGCCTGCAGGTCCTCGACCAGCTGCTTCATGTCTTGCTTGAGGCGCTTGCCGCGTCCGGGCGGCAGCGCCACGCCCTGGGGATTCTGCGGATCTGCGAAGTTGTTGACGTAGCACCAGTCGATCGGTTGCGGCTTGCCGCGGGATTCCTCCTCGAGAAAATGCGACACGACGGCATGACGCTGGCTGCCGGGCGTGCCGAGCACGTAGACGTTGAATCCGTCGCCGGCCATCCGTGCGCCGAATTCCAGCGCCTGCAGCGCGCGCGACTGGCCGAAAATGCCCGCCAGCGGCTCGATGTCGGCCGTGGTCTCGAACCCGAGTTCTTTCGGCTCGCAGCGGCGAAGGACTTGCTCTGCGGACAGCGGGCCTGCGGTCCCGCCGTTCTTTTTCTTCTTGTCGGGCATGATGATGTTACCGGATCGGTGCGCTCTCTGACGTGGGTCGGTTCTGCTGAGGCGTAGTATTTTAGTATCCGCCAGATAAGTAAACTGTTCTTGATGAACCTTCGGACCGACATCGCGCGTCATGTCTGGCGCACGCGCTACCGGCACCGCGACGAGCGGGAGATCGACGATACGTGGACGCGGGTAGCCGGAGCAGCCGCATCGGTGGAGCGGGCGGATCGCGCACGCTGGGAGAGGCGCTTCTTCGAGTTGCTCGCAGACTTCCGGTTCCTGCCCGGCGGGCGCATCCTGGCCGGCGCCGGCACGGCGCGCCACGTGACGCTGATGAACTGCTTCGTGATGGGCCCGCTGGAGGATTCGATCGACGGTATTTTCGACGCGTTGAAAGAAGGCGCCGTGACGATGCGCATGGGCGGCGGCATCGGGTACGACTTCTCGACGCTGCGGCCGGCCGGCGCGCCGACCACCGGCGCCGGCGGGCTCGCGTCTGGTCCGGTGTCGTTCATGCGCGTGTGGGACAGCATGTGCGCGACGCTACTCTCCACCGGTTCGCGCCGCGGCGCGATGATGGCGACCCTGCGCTGCGACCATCCGGACATCGTCGAGTTCGTGGAGGCGAAGCGCGACCCCGACGCACTGCGCAATTTCAACCTCTCGGTTCAGGTGACCGACGACTTCATGCGGGCGGTCGAAGCCGGCGCCGAATGGCCGCTGGTGTTTCCCGCATCCGGTGACGGCAGGCCCGCACGCGCGGTCGCGACGATCCCCGCCGCCGATCTGTGGGAGCGAATCATGCGCGCGGCCTACGACGTGGCCGAGCCGGGCGTGCTGTTCGTCGACACGATCGCACGCGAGAATAACCTTTATTATCGCGAGCGCCTGACCGCCACGAACCCGTGTGGCGAAATACCGTTGCCGAGCTACGGTTGCTGCGACCTCGGCTCGCTCAACCTGGCCGCTTTCGTGCGTCGGCCGTTCGCGCCGGAGGCTAGCGTCGATCTGGAACGGTTGCGCGGCGCGGTGGCGCTCGCGGTGAGGTTCCTCGATAACGTGCTCGATCTGACGGCCTATCCGCTCGAGTCGCAAGCCGCGCAGTCGCGGGAAACCCGCCGGATCGGACTCGGCATTACCGGTCTGGCCGACGCCCTCGCAATGCTCGCACTCCACTATGATAGCGACGCGGCGCGAAACGAAGCGGCCGCGCTGATGCGCGAGATCGCACTCGTCGCCTACGAGACCTCAATCGAACTGGCGGCCGAGAAGGGCGCTTTCCCGGCGTTGCATGTCGACGACTACCTCGACAGCGGATTCACGCGCCGGCTGCCGGATGACACGCGCGCCGGCATTCGCGCCCGCGGCATCCGCAACAGCCACCTGCTGGCGATCGCGCCGGCCGGGACGATCAGCCTGCTGGCCAACAACGTGTCGAACGGTATCGAGCCGATTCATTCGCGCCGCTCCGTCCGGCGCGTGCTGGGCGCGGACGGTACCCACCTCAGTTTCGAGGTCGACGATTACGCTGCGGCCCTCTTTCTCGCCGAGCGACCGGGTGCTCCGGCGCCGGACGCGCTGGTTACGGCGACCGAGTTGTCGCCCGAGGCGCACGTCGCGATGCAGGCCGCGCTGCAGCCGCACGTCGACAACGCGATCTCGAAGACCGTCAACGTCGCGGCCGACTTCCCGTTCGAGGCATTCGGCGACCTGTACGGACGGGCGTGGCGAGCCGGGTTGAAGGGGTGCACGGCGTTCAGGCCGAACCCGGTCACCGGCAGCGTCGTGGACACCGCGGATGCGCCGCCGGTCGGCGTGCGATGTTGTGATATCGAGCGGGAGGCCGATTAGTCTGCCGGCCGATTCGGTGACAACTTGCTCGTTTTGCCACAAAGCCTGTGAACTGATTTCGGGAGATCAGTAAACTGTGCCCGGCATGCCCGGGTGGCGAAATTGGTAGACGCAAGGGACTTAAAATCCCTCGGAGGCGACTCCGTGCCGGTTCGAGTCCGGCCCCGGGCACCACTCTCGATGCTCTGACCGGCGTTCGCCATGGCGCCGCGCTCTCACCGAGGCGCGCCGCGCAGGTAGGCCACCACATCGTCACCGCGGATCTCCCACTTCGTCGAGTCCCGCCGGCGATTCGGTCCGAACGAATACAGGTAGGCCGTGCGCTGGAGCTCGCCCTCCGCGCAGTTGTCGCGAAGCCAGTAGGCGTAGTTCCACGGATCCAGCAGGTAGGTCGCTCGCTGGTCGGCTAGGCCCTGTTCGGTCAGCCGCGCGAATTCGCCTCCGAGAAGATCGCGCTGGCCGTACTCGATTGCGAAGGTATACAGTCGTTTGTGCACGCCGCAGCCGCTGCGGACCCGGCGGGCCGCGAAGTCACGACGCAATGCTTCGAGCTCCATACCAGCGGCCTCGAGGTTGCCGGGGTCGGCGTCGCGCTGTAATCGGGTCGCGGCGGCGCTGGTCATGCCCGCGGCAACGACGGCGATCCACGCGACCGCGAGGACGATTATGCGGCGCGACTCCGAGGATTGGCCATTCCGTCGCGAGAGCGTCAGCGCCGCAAACAGGAAACATAGGCCTAGCATGAACTCCACCCATTCCCCGGTGAATTTCATCGGATACGCAAGCTGCAACAAGCCGGTGCCCAGGAATGCCGGCAACAGCCCGGCCGGAGGTGCGATGACCCCGAGACGCCGCAGGGGATCGCCGGCGAACGGCACGAGCATCATCACCGGCAGCGCGACGCCATAGCCGAAGATGACGACACGCAAGGCGAGCTTGCGCAGGTCCGTATCGACGAGATTGTGGACGTTCAGTTCCTGCTGGAAGTTGGCTTCGAGGAAATACTCAGGCGGGCGATAGCCGAGGATTCTCTGACCCCATGAGATCTCCTCGAACGAGACTAACAGGCAGAACGCCCCGAGGACCAGCAAGAGCCAATCGCCCGCGAACTCGAAAGTCGGTCGCAGTGCACGACCTAGATATGCGATGCCGGCCGCGAAGAACGCCCAGAAGCTTGCCCATTCCAGGTACTCGTCTTCCTGCACTGACCGATAGTACAGGTCCTCGTCGAATGCGAGTATGACCCACGCGCAGAGGCCGACGCATAACACCAGCAGGTTCGCGAGGACGCCGCCGCGAACATCTAGGGATCCGGATCGACGCATCGCGATACCATCGACAGTAACTACAGAGTTCCTGGCTCCGGCCGAGCCGTCAGGCCGCCGAGCGCCGCATGCTCGCCGAGGCAGGGTCGCTTCCGATTTCCGCCGTGATCATGAGGCGGAACGCACGGGGATCAGGATCTGTCGGGAAGCGGATTCCCGCCTCATCGCGGGCGCACTCGGCTTACGTCAAAACCATTACTATAGTGGCGTGACGACAGAACGCCAGACAACTCGCTACGCATTCATGGTTCGCCCGCACGGCTTCGCCCCAAACGCGGAGACGGCCGCGTCGAATGCCTTCCAGCGGCCGGCCGAACAGGGTCTCGCAGAACTGCGGCGACAGGCCATCGCCGAGTTCGACGGCATGGTCGGCGCGCTCCGCGAGGCCGGTATCGCGCCGCTGGTCTTCGAGGACACCGACGAGCCTGTCAAGCCGGACGCGGTGTTTCCGAACAACTGGGTCACTTCCCACGCGGACGGACGGGTGTTTCTCTACCCGATGGAGTCGGTCGCGCGCCGGGCCGAACGGCGGCTGGACATCGTCGAGTCGCTGTCGACCGACGCAGGTTTCCATGTGCACGAAATTGTGGATCTGTCGAGCCTCGAATCGCGACGGCAGTTTCTCGAAGGGACCGGCAGTATGGTGCTGGACCGGGTCAACCATGTCGCGTATGCCGCGCTGTCAAGCAGGACGCACATCGATGCGCTCGCGGACTTCGCACAGCGTGCGGACTACGAAGTCGCGGCGTTCGAGGCGCGGGATTCGCGGGGGCGACCGATCTATCACACGAACGTCATGATGGCGATCGGCCAGCGATTTGCGATCGTTTGCGCCGCCTCGATCGTCGATCCGGCCAAGCGCGCGGCCGTGCTCGAACGACTGGCGGCGAGCGGGCGCGAGGTCGTCGAGATGGAGGTCGCGCAGCTGGACCATTTCGTCGGCAACATGCTGGAAATGTCGAGCGCCAGCGGCGACGGCGTCGTACTGCTGTCGCGCACGGCGCGCGACAGCCTGACGGACGAGCAGCGTGAACGCATCTCCGGGTGTGGCCGCCTGCTTCCGATCGACGTCGGCACGATCGAGCGCGTCGGCGGCGGCAGCGTCCGCTGCATGCTGGCGGAGATCTTCCTGCCGTCGGCGAAAGCGGAAGGCGACGCGTGACGGACGCCGTGCGTCACAAGATCCTGATGTGTCCGCCGGATCACTTTTCGGTCGACTACGTGATCAACCCGTGGATGGCGGGTAACGAGGGCACGCTCGACGCAGCGCGGGCGGCGGCCCAGTGGNNCGCTGGCGACGGTCGCCGATATAGAATTGCTCGAGCCGCAGCCCGAGTTGCCCGATCTCGTCTTCACCGCCAACGCCGGCTTCGTCGAGGGACGCAAGGCGGTGCCGAGTCATTTCATGCCCCAGGAGCGTCGGCCCGAAGAGGCCTACCTGAAGCGCTGGTTCTCGGATCGCGGTTTCGAGTTGCGCGTGTTGCCCGACGACGTCGGCTTTGAGGGCGCGGGGGACTGCCTGATAGATCGCTCGGGTCCGTGGCTGTGGACCGGATACGGGTTCCGGACCGAGATCGAGGCACATCGATTCCTGTCGGACTGGTTCGACCGCGAGGTCGTTTCGATTCGCTTGATCGATTCACGCTTCTATCACATCGACACTTGCCTGTGCCCGCTGGAAGGTGGGTATCTGTTGTACTACCCGGAGGCGTTCGATGCCGACTCGATCGTCGCGATCGAATCGCGGGTGCCGACTGACAAGCGCCTGCCCGTTTCGGCAGAGGATGCCGGAAACTTCGCATGCAACGCGGTCAACGTGGACCGACACATATTTGCTCATCGCATATCCGGCGGGATGAAGCGGCAGCTCGCGGAAGTCGGGTTCACGGTATGCGAGCTTCCGTTGGCGGAATTCCTGAAGGCCGGCGGATCGGCGAAGTGCCTGACGCTGAGGCTGACCGAGCCGGAGATCGCCACGGCATGACGGCCCGTAGCGAAGCAGCCGCAATCGTCTACGACGTGCATCCCGCCGATCCCGGCGCGCACCTGTTCGAAGTCACCTGCCGTGTCGGCGATCCCGATCCGCGGGGCCAGGAGTTTTCATTGCCAACATGGATACCCGGCAGTTACCTGATTCGTGACTACGCCCGGCACGTGATATCGATCGACGTGGAATGCGACGGTGAGGCGGTCGCGGTGCACAAGCTGGACAAGTCGACCTGGCGCGCCGCGGCCGCAAACGGTCCGCTGCTGATCCGGGCGATCGTCTACGCGTTCGACATCTCTGTGCGCGGTGCCTACCTGGATCATGATCATGGCTTCTTCAACGGGGTGTGCCTGTTTTTTCCGGATACACGGCAAGGAGCAGGAACGCTGCGTCGTGCACCTCGCGCCGCCCGCGGACGGTCGAGCGGCCGACTGGACCGTCGCGACCGGCATGACGCGCGTGACCGGCAACGCGGACGAGTTCGGCGCATTCGTCGCGTCCAGCTACGACGAGTTGATCGATCATCCGGTCGCCATGGGCCCGCTGACCGGCACCACGTTCGAGCTGGCGGGAGTCCAGCACCAGATCACAGTGATCGGTGCGCAGGATGTCGACCTGGATCGCCTGCGGCAGGACGTCGAACTCGTCTGCGGGGCGCACGTGGACATGTTTGGCGGCAGCCTGCCGCTGTCGCGATATGTGTTCATGGTCACGGCGGTCGGCAGCGGTCACGGCGGACTCGAGCATCGCAATTCCTCGGCTTTGCTCTGCAGCCGCGACGCATTGCCCCGCAAGGGGCACGCGGCCATGACCGATACCTACCGCCAGTTTCTCGCGCTCGTCAGCCACGAGTACTTTCACCTGTGGAACATCAAGCGAATCAGGCCGGCGGAGTTCGTGCCGCTCGTACTCGATCGCGAGGTCTATACCCGGCAACTGTGGGTCTTCGAGGGCATCACGTCGTACTACGATGACCTCGGGCTGCTGCGCAGCGGGCTGATCGGGACCGAGGGCTACCTCGAATTGCTCGGCCGCTCGCTGACCGCGGTGTACCGCACGCCCGGTCGGCGGCGTCAGACCCTGGAGGAAGCCAGCTTCGATGCGTGGATCAAGTTCTACAAGCCGGACGAGAACGCGCCGAATGCAATCGTCAGCTACTACAGCAAGGGCGCGATGGTCGCCCTCGCCCTCGACCTCGAACTCCGCTTGCAGACCGAGGGCCGCTGCACGCTAGACGACGTCATGCGGGCGCTATGGGAGAATTATGGCGTCGATGGGGTGCGGGGTTTGCCAGCTGATGGTTTCGAGCTGCTCGCCGAGGAAGTATCCGGTCTGAATCTCGCCGAATTCTTCCGGCAGAGTCTGCGCACGACGGTCGACCCGCCCGTCGGGATCCTGCTGGCGCAGTTCGGTGTCCGCCTGAACATGCGGGCCGCGGAGTCCGAGACCGATCGCGGCGGCAAGGTCGGGGCTCGCGAGAGCCGGCCGCGCCCATGGCTCGGTTTCCGGACCCGGACCGTCGGCGACCAAGTCACCATCCAGCATGTCTCGCGCGATGGTGAGGCGGCGCGCGTGGGCCTCGCGGCGCACGATGAACTCGTCGCCCTGGACGGCATTCGCGTCACGCCGGCGAACTGGAACGGCCTCGTGGACCGGTTGTCCGTCAATGAGTCCGCGTCCGTCGCCGTGTTCCGCCGCGACGAATTGCGGTGGTTCGAGGTCGACGCCACGCTGCCGCCGCGCGACACTTGTTACCTGACCCTGGTGCCCGATGCCGACGGGGAGACCGTCGCCCGGCGCCAGGCCTGGCTGGGAGACTGAAGCATGCTCGAACTCGGCATCAAGGTATTGATCAGCTACCTGGTCGGCTCGTTGAACGGGGCGCTGATCATCGGCAAGTTCACGGGCGTCGACATTCGCTCGGTAGGCAGCGGCAACGCGGGGGGGACGAATGCGCTGCGGACGCAGGGTCCGCTGTTCGCGTTCTTCGTGATGCTGATCGACGTCGGCAAGGGCTGGTTGCCCCCGGCGCTACTCACGTCTGCCGCGCTGCCCGGCATACCGCTGGATCCGGAGGTGTCGAGATCGTGGATGGCGCTCGCCTGCGGCGCCGCTTCGATTGTCGGACACTGCTTCCCGGTCTGGTTCGGATTCGCCGGCGGCAAGGGTGCCGCGACGACGATCGGCGTACTGATCGCCATCGCCCCCGGCCTGCTGTTGCCGGCTGCAATTGTATTCGTTACGGTGCTGGTGCTGACCGGCTACGTGGGCCTGTCGACGATCAGCGGGGCAATCGCTCTGCCGGCGTGGGTCGCGGCGACGGATTTCGCAGATTCCCTGAACCTTTTCGCGTTCCTGTTCGTGCTGGCGCTATTCATTATTTATATGCATCGCTCGAACATTCAGCGCCTGCGCGAAGGCACGGAGAATCGCTGGGACCGCGTCATGCTGTTCCGGCACTGAGTGAGCCCGCGGCCGCGTGAACGCATGAAGCCGAACGATCTCCTCGATCAGCAGGCGATACGCGGTCGGCTCGCGCCCGCCGTTGCGGCTGCGGTCGAGTCCATACAGCTCTTCGACGTCGTCGACTCAACCAGCGAGTTTCTGCGGCGCGCCGCTTCTGCGCCGCCGGGTCGGATGGCAATCGCCCTCGCCGAATACCAGACCGGCGGGCGCGGTCGGCTGGGGCGGCGCTGGCTGTCGCCGTTCGGCGGCGGCCTCTGCCTCTCGGCCGGCTGGACTTTCCCGGCCACGCCGCCGAATCTGCCGGCGCTGAGCCTGGCCTGCGGGGTGGCCGTGTACCGGGCTCTGGCCGCACTGAGGCCCGCGGGACTGGGCCTCAAGTGGCCGAACGATGTCGTCGCCGGCGACGCCAAACTCGGCGGGCTGCTGATCGACGTTCAGGCCGAGTCGGACGGGCCGATCGCGGCGGTCGTCGGCATCGGCATCAACGTCGAGCCGGTTGGCGATCTCGCGGAGCGATTCGACACCGCGGACAGCCTGCCGCCCGTCGGCCTGCGCAGTCTCGTCGGCGATCGTGACGTGTCGCGCAACGAGCTCGCTGCGGACGTCGTGAACTCACTCTTCGCAGTGCTGCGGGAATTCGAGTCTACCGGTTTCGCGCCGTTCGCGGACGAATGGCGGCGCTGCGACGCCATGCGCGGAGAGCCGATCCGTCTGCGCGTTGGCGATCGAGACAGCGACGGCGTCGCGCTCGGTATCGACGACGACGGTGCCCTGCTGTTCGGCGACAGCGACGGCACGCGGTCGGTGATTGCCGGCGAGGTCACGCTGCGCCGGGCGGTCGCGGACTCACGGCAGTGAAGCTGCTCATCGACATCGGGAATACCCGTATCAAGTGGGCCACGCTGGAGAGCGGCGAATTGACGCGAGCGGGGGGCTTCGCGCACGAGAATGAGCCCGGCGCCGCGGCCGCGGCGCTCGTCGAGCGGGTCGCGGCTTCCCCGGACACCGTGCTGGTGTCGAATGTTGCCGGCACAGTTTTCGGGGTTGCGATGGCGGCGGCGGTCAGCGCCGCCTGGAACCTCGAAGCGCGGTTCGCCGAGGCGCAGCCCCGTTCGGGCCGGGTGCGCAACGCCTATCGTGATTACAGGACGCTCGGCGTCGATCGCTGGCTCGCCATCCTGGCGGTGGCCGCGCGCTACCCGGCGGCGGCGTGCGTCGTCGATGCGGGAACGGCGGTGACGATCGACCTCGTCGCGGCCGACGGCGAACACCTCGGCGGCTACATCGTCCCCGGATCGGGCCTGATGCGGCGCGCTTTGACCGCCGACACGGGCGACCTGGGACGATTGACCGCGGGCGAGGCCGGCGACCGGGAGCGATCGATAGCGCCCGGACGGGGCACGAGCGAGGCGATCGGCAACGGATCGCTGGCCGCGATCTGCGCGCTGATCGAACGTTGCGCCGCCCGCCTCGCCGAGGATAATAGCGACTACATTGTTGTCATCACCGGCGGTGACGCCGAGCGGATCATCCCGCACCTCGCCGTCGACCTCGAGCACCGCCCGCGGCTGGTCCTCGAGGGACTGGCTGTGTGGGAGCCCGGCTGAATCGATTCCGGGTCAAACCGGGGAGCGTGTCCTTGCGCAATATCATCCTCTCGCTGGCCCTCGCGAACCTGCTGCTGCTGGCATGGGAGCAATGGATCTCGCCGGAGGGCGCGCCGGACCCGGCACGTTTCAGCGGGCAGCCGGACGCGGTGCAGACGCCACAACTGGTGCTGTTCAGCGCGACCGGCGTCGAGCCCGCCCCGGCCGAACCGGCGCTGCGGCCGGCGGCGGACGTCCGCCATTGCGAGCGCGTCGGGCCCTTCGACAGCCCCGAGCCGGCCACGACGATCGGCCAGCAACTCGGTCGCCGCGGCCTGACCGTCGACCTCGCGCACGAGACGGGCGACATCTGGGTCGGGCACTGGGTGCAGGTCACGGACCTGGAGTCCGCCGACGCTGCGCGCCGTGCGGTGGAGCGGCTCGTCCGTGCGGGACTGAACGATGCGTACATCGTCCGCTTCGAGCCGACCATCGATATCTCCCTGGGCGTGTTTCGCGGCGAGGCCGGCGCGGATCGTGTCGAGAAAGCCGCGCGGGGCGTGGGACTCGAGCCCGTGCGCACGAATCGCTATCGAACCGGCACCCAACACTGGGTGAACGTGGAATTGCGCGGCGACCAGGCGCTGGAGCTGACCGACCTGCAACTCCCGTCGTCGCAGATACTCAGGACCGAGGCGGTCGCGTGCAGGCCGAGTGCCGACACCGTTGCTGATGCGGTGAGGGATTCTCTAGAATCGCGAGCGGAAGCAGGCGCGCCGGAGTAGCACAATCGGTAGTGCAACGGTTTTGTAAACCGTAGGTTGGGGGTTCGAGTCCCTCCTCCGGCACCAGCGATCGCCGCAGGGTCTCCATGCACGCCGGTCGATTCCTGCCCGGGCCGGCGCACCCGCGAGTGACCGTCGTAGTAGACTGCCGCCAGAATGTGCCGCCATCGCATCGTCATCGCCGCATCCCTGCTGATCGGCTCCTTGGTATCGGGCGCCGATGCGCGGACAGTGATCGGCGTACTGCGTGACGGTCCACAGGCGCGGGTGATGATCCCGCTCTCGGCCATCGAGCGGGAGGTCACGAAGCTGACCGAGGGCGAGTTCGACGTCCGGTTCCCGCCGGACAAGCAGCTCGAAGGCGACTGGACGCTGGAGAGCGCCCGTGCCGCCTTCGACCGGCACCTCCTCGATCCCGAGGTCGACATGGTGCTGTGCCTCGGCGTGCTCGTCTGTCACGTGGCGGGCGTGCATCCGGAGCTGACGAAGCCGGTCATCGCGCCGATCGTCGTCGATCCCGAGCTTCAGAACTTCCCGTTCGAGGACGGGGCCAGCGGCAAGCGCAACCTCGTATACATCACGAACCTGCATAGCGTCGACGACGATATGCGCGACCTCATGGCGGCGATCGGCATCGCCAAGATTGCATCGCTGATCGATCGGGCCACGCTGGAGGCGTTCCGCGCGTTCCTCGACGAGAAGGTGCGCGCCATCGAAGCGGAGTTCGAGCTGACCGTCGTCCCCATACCGGTGGCGGATTCGCTGGACGACGCCGTCGCCCGCATACCCGCTGATGTCGACGCCGTCTACGTCACGCCGCTCTTTCGCTTCGACGAGGCGCAAATCCGGAGGCTCGCCGACAAGCTGATCGAGCGTGAGCTGAAGAGCTTCTCGCTGCTGGGCGTCAGCGAGGTGCAGCAGGGGCTCCTGCTGTCGAGCGTCGGCCGACCCGAAGACATGCTGCGCGTCAACCGCAGGATCGCGCTGAACGTGCAGCGCATCCTGCTCGGCGAGGCACCGGCGACGATTCCGGTGTTCCTGCAGGAGAGCCGTCGCCTCGCGATCAATATGAAGACCGCCGCCGCGATCGACTTCGCGCCGCGTTATGCGGTGCTCAACGACGCTGAGCAACTATTTCGCGAGCAGGTCGACGTGGGTGAACCTGTCGCGTTGCTCGACGCGATGGCCGAGGCGGTCGAAGCCAACCTGAGCCTGCAGGTCGCGGCGTTCGACCCGCTCGTGGCCGGAGAAGAGACGCGTGGCGCGCGTGCGGAACTGCTTCCGCAGTTCCAGCTCGACGGCGGCTGGGCGAGAGTGGACCCTGACGTGGCATTCGGGGTACTGGAGCCCGAAGCGACGACGGACATCTCCTTCGGCGGGCGCCAGGTCATCTACTCGGACCAGGCGTGGGCTCGCTTCCAGATCAACCGCTTCTTGCAGCAAGCGACGGACGAGGACTACCGCGTCGCGATACTCGAGACGCTGCGCAACTCGGGCCTCGCGTACCTCAACCTGTTGCGCACGCTATCGCTGGAGAACGTGCAGCGTTCGAACCTCGAGGTGACGCGCACGAACCTCGAGCTCGCGCGGATCCGCGAGTCGATCGGTTTTTCGGGTCGCGCAGACGTGCTGCGCTGGGAGGCGCAGATCGCCGGCGACCGCCGCAGGCTGATCGAGGCCGAGACCCGACGCCGGCAGGCGGAGGACCGCCTGAACCAGGTCCTGAACCGCCCGCAGAAGACGCGCGTCCGCCCGACCGACGCGAGCGTGAACGCCGCGCTGGCGTTCTTCACGCAGGGGGTATTTCTCGCGCTGATCGACAACGAGCAGACCTGGCTGACGATGCAGGACTTCGTCGTCGAACAGGGGCTGGAGACGGCGCCGGAGATCAGGGGTGCGGAGTACCTGGTCGCCGCGGGCGAGCGCCAGGTAGCGGCCGCCCGGCGGCGGTACTGGATCCCCGATATCGCGGCGGCCGGACAGGGTGCATACAACGTGGATCGCACGCCGGGGCAGGGCGGGATACCGGGCCTCGAGCTGCCGGACGAGTCCTGGCGCATCGGAATCCAGGCGACGCTGCCGATCTTCAACGGCGGCGCGCTGCGCGCCGACCTGAATCGCTCGCGTTACTCGCTGCGCCAGGCAGAGAGCCGCCGCGACGCGATCGAACAGGACGTCGAGACCCGAATTCGCATCGCCCTCGAGCAGGTCGCCAACTCCTACTCGGGCATCGAACTGGCGGCCGCGGCGGCCGCGGCGTCCGGCGAGAACCTGCGGATCGTGACCGACTCCTATTCCAATGGCGCAGTTTCTATCATTACGCTCATCGACGCTCAGAATTCAGCGCTCGCGGCGGATCTCGCCGCCGCCGAGGCGAAGTACCTGTATCTCGGCGACGTCATCGAGGTGCTGCGCGTCGTGGGCGACTTCTCGCTGATGCTCGATCCGCAGTACTTCAACGAGTGGGTCCGTCAGATCGAGGCGTACTTCCGGCAGAGGGGCGTGAGGCTGGTGTATTGATGAGCAGCTCGGCCAGATGCTCATTGTTTGGCACGGCCAGCCGCAGCGCATGCGCCGGGCGGCGACGGAGGAGCGGCAGGTATCGGGCGGTGCTGCTGGCCGCAACGGGTGCCCTGCTGGCCTGCGAGCAGCCGCCCGAGGTAGTCGAAGAGATCGTGCGACCGGTCCTCTCCACCGAGGTCGAGCCCGCCGAGGCCGTGTCGGAATCCATCTTCTCCGGGGTGACGAAGGCGGCGCTGGATGCAGACCTCAGTTTCAAAGTGCCTGGCAACGTCAGGACCATCGACGTCGTCGTCGGCGACCGCGTGGAGGCGGGTCAGCTCATCGCGCAGCTCGACCCGACCGACTACGAGGTCCTGCTGCGGGAGGCGGAAGCCGGCCTGCAGCGCGCGCGCGCGGAACTGCGCAATGCCCAGGCGAACTTCGACCGGACGCGCGAGCTGTACGAGAACCGCAATGTCTCGAAAAGCGACCTCGACAATGCGCGGGCGGCGGCGGAGTCGGCCAATGCGCTCGTGGCGGCCGCCCGCCAGCAACTCGAGGCGGCGCGATTGCAGCGTTCGTACGCGCAATTGCTGTCTCCTCAGGCCTGCACCATAGCGGGTCGTTACGTCGAGCCCAACCAGAACGTCTCGGGCGGTCAACCCATCGTTCGCGTGAACTGCGGTGAGTGCCCGGAGGTCGTCGTCGATGTGCCGGGCAGGCTGATCGGACGAATTCGCCAGGGCGCGGCCGCCATCGTTCGCATCGGCGAGCTCGCGGATCGCAGGTTTGCAGCCGCGGTCTCGGAGGTCGGCGTCGCAGCCGAGCGGGGGGCGTCGGCATACGCGGTCACGCTGGCTGTCGCCGAGGACTGCGCCGACATTCGAGCCGGCATGGCCGCTGAGGTGCAGATGACGATTCCCGGCGGCTCGCCGGACGGCGTCATTGTCCCCTTCGTGGCGGTTGGCGAGGATCCCGACGGCAATTATGTTTTCGTGCTTGAGCATGTCGAGGGCGAACGCTACGTGGCGCGCCGGCGCAGCGTGAAAATCGACTCTGCGCTGACCACCGAGGGGGTGCCGGTTCGTGAAGGCCTGCGTGAGGGTGACCGCATTGCCACCGCGGGGGTGCGCTGGCTTGTCGATGGTCAGTCCGTGACGCTGGCGGAAGACTGACGACGGGTCCGCAGTGCGATGGACCTGACGCGATTCGCCATCGAGAAGAACCGGGTGTTCGCGACGATATTCGTGATCGTCCTGATCGCCGGCGCGGCCAGCTACGTTGGCATGCCTCGGAGCGAGGACCCGGGTTTTATCATCCGCACCGCGCTCGTGCAGACGGTTTTCCCGGGGGCTAGCCCCGAGCGGGTCGAGATGCTCGTGACCGACAAGCTCGAGAAGATCATCCAGGAAATGCCGGAACTCGATTTCGTCAGCAGCCAGACGAAAGCGGGCGTGTCTCTCGTATTCGTCAACATCCGCGAGGAATACGCGAACATGCGACCGATCTGGGACAATCTGCGGCGCAAGGTCGAGAGAGCCGCCGGCGATCTGCCCGAGAACATCATCGGGCCCACCGTTAACGACGAATTCGGCGATGTCTTCGGCAGCCTGATCGCGATTACCGGTGACCGTAACGATGCCATGTGTGCCAGGTTTCCGGACATCGAAAAGGAGAAGTGCGAAGAGTTCGATTACAGCAAACTCAAGGAATATGCCGAGCAGGTGCGCGATGAATTGCTGCTCATCGACGACGCGGCCAAGGTCGAGATCGTAGGCGCGCAGGAAGAGCGCGTGTTCGTGGTGTTCGAGAACGCGCGACTCGCCGAACTCGGCATGTCGCCGGTTCAGCTGCAGGCCGCACTGCAGGAACGCAACATCGTGCTGCCCGGCGGCGACCTCGTCAGCGCGGAGAAGTACGAAAGGATCGTGGTCGAGCCGACCGGCAACTTCGAGTCACTCGATGACTTGAAACGCTCGATTGTGAGCCTTCCACGCAGTAACGCGATGGTGCACCTCGAGGACATCCTGTCGATCGAGCGGGGCTACGTCGACCCGCCGGAGGTGACCGTGCGCTTCAACGGCGAGCCCGCGCTGATGCTGGCCGTGTCGCTGCGTGAAGGCGGCAACATTCTGCGGCTCGGCGAGGGCATCGAGGACGTGATGAGACGCGCGCAGCGTGTATACCCGGTCGGCGTGGATTTCGAGCTGTTGAACTTCCAGCCGCGCGACGTCGCAAGGAAGATCAACGACTTCGTTCGCAATCTCTTGCAGGCCGTCGTATTCGTCGCTGCGATCATGCTGGCCTTTCTGGGTCTGCGCACCGGAATAATCGTCGCGAGCCTGATCCCGTCCGCCATCCTCGCGTCCTTCCTGATCATGTCGCTGCTGGGCATCGGCCTCGACCAGATGTCGCTGGCCGCGCTGATCATCGCGCTCGGCATGCTCGTCGACAACGCGATCGTCGTGGTC
>JABAOE010008289.1_pt4 | contig 18825 bp, 18 predicted proteins | sample 7062141 | NCBI WGS metagenome assembly JABAOE01 (sample SAMN14538627, study PRJNA623070) | marine sediment metagenome | biome: marine biome [ENVO:00000428]; feature: marine pelagic biome [ENVO:01000023]; material: deep marine sediment [ENVO:00002113] | place: India: Gulf of Khambhat ... | reverse complement strand
CCACCTCGTAGAACATGTGGACTGCACTGCGCCCTGTGATGTTTTTGAGATTGATGATCTTCTCTTCTGGTTCAGACAACGTGTGAGGTTTAAACCGTCTGATCATTTCCAGGTGGTAGCGCAAGTCGCCTACACTGGCGATCAGCCGTTCTGCGCTAGCCTCGTCAATGCTTTGCCACCAAAGATCGAAAAAGAGCAATCGATTGCTCAGGTTGGTCAAATGCTCTTCGACACGCGCTTTGAACGAACGAGATTCGGCATTCTTGGTATTCTCGGAAAACCATAGATAGGCATAGGCTCCCACCCGTGACGATCTCTCTGCGAATGTTTCACTGAGTTTCAGCAAGGCCCGCAATTCTTGACTGGACATCGATGGAGCCAATGTCCTCCGTGCCGCCTCAATCTGACTAACCACGTTCTCAAGTTCAGCAAGGATGTGGTTAAAATCGTTTGACGGATGCTTAAGAAGATGTGTCAGATCCCAACGATCGGGATAGGTGCGTCTGGTGGCACTTGTTGATGTCCTGGTCTGTTGTGCATCGATGTGTCTGGCCATAGAGGTCTCCTTCACGCTGCAAGAGATAAACAGATTAGATCATACCATCGCCTTGTGCAGGGTGAAGAGAAAAAGTCAGGAGTGCCACCGATCGTCTAGCTGCACGTTGACAGTGTGGGAGGCAAGTGTAAGAATTCTCTCCAACTGAATCAATGATGACAGACCAAGAACTCAACCGTGCGGTTCAATATGTTACGGCCAGCACTTCTTATGCCCGTGATACGGTCGCTGATATTCTTAGAACAGGCTTTGGCGAACTCACTTTGATGGCTGTACAATCGGCACGGCAATTTGAGCGCGAGGCGCTTCTGGAATATGTGTCGCAATGGACGATCAGGCGAACCGGACAGCCGGAGCAGCTGGTCAGAGAAGTACTAGGCTGTGCCGGCCGGTGGCTTGATGAAGTCTACGAGGAGACGGCTATCGGCTATCGAGAGCTCTTGGGTGAGACTCCGACCGGCGGCAACGAAAACGATGGATCTGAGCCGGTCTAGGCTATGGCAAGATTTCGAGCAAGAAGGACATTTCACCTGATCTCTTACCTCCGCGAAGGGACGCGCAAGCCGCTTCCCTCGCGGGACTGGGACGAGCCAAGGCTGTCGCGCGAGCTCGAAGAATGCTGGGCGACGCTGCACCGTCACTGCTGTGATCAATCTAGCCGTCTGCGGCTCCGTCGGCTGATCCACCGGTTAACTGATTCTGATGCTGGTGTGCAAGAGTCCGCACTCGCTGAATTGGAATTGGCGACCCAGTTGATCCGTGTCGGTGCTCGCGTCGTATTTCTACAGGAATCTCAGACTCGCACGGCCGATCTTGAATGTCATCTAGGCCGAGGGCGATTTTTTGTCGAGATTACGGCGATGGTTGGTTCGATGACGCGACGTCGGTTGCCGGTTCGCGGGAAGGGCGGGATCGAGGAGGAAGCAGAAGCAATGGATTGGAGCGCCAGCTTGACTCACCGGATCTTGGCTCGCATCCAACAGAAGGCGAAACAACTGGCCGACTATGCTGATCCGGTCATCCTGAGCATCTCGATTCCGAGGGGTGACCTACAAGGCGGGAAACGGTGTCGGCGGAATGTGATTTGGATGGATCTGAAACCGTTGGCCGGCTCCGTGACAGTCTTGCTGACCTCACTTCGACATCTTAGTGCCGTGCGGATCTCGCTGTGGGATGTCGAGCCGCTCCCCTCGAAGGCCACGACTCGACTCGTGAATGTCGAAGTGGTTGAGCGAGCCAAGCTCCAAGAGGGTCATCCGCGAGTACGATTGTTCATCCAAAACCCCACTGCAGCCACGCCGCTTAGCGAGCGGCAGGCAGAAGCTTGTCTTCAGACGCTCTAGGAGGCGCGTGGCACCCTACCGCCTTTTCGATCCCTGGCGGGCATTATAGACAGCTCCTCTACCTCTCTTGTAGTGGTCTAAGACGGCTACGGCTTCTACACGGCATAAGTCCCGGCGCACGGTAATTCCTCGGTGTGTGAGTGCTGTTACCCAATTCTTTGGTTTCTGACCTTCGTCGAATCCGATGGCCGTTGCATCGCATGCGCGAGCCCCACAAAGGACTTTCCTGATTCCTGACCAGGGGAGGGCTCCGTAGCACATAGCACAAGGTTCGCAGCTGGAGACCAGCTCGAACGGTGGCATACCTGCGGCGCCAAGATCGAAGTGTCCGACGATGCGTTGCGCGTTGGCAAGTGCAACCATTTCGGCGTGGGCAAGGGAACAATTCATCCATGCAACGACATTTACTCCAATGGAAACCAGTCGGCCGGTTGTGGACTCAAACACAGCTGCGCCGAAGGGGCCGCCGGTTTGGTTCAGGACATTAGTAGCCGCCAGGTCAATGACAAACATCATGCGGTCGCGAACTGCCGGGATAGGTTTCTGTTGGCGGCGCACAAAGTGGACGGTCCAAGGGGGGAGACGAAACGGAAGGCAGGACGACGTGCGTGGCGTCACGACGGCAGTGATTGCTTGAGTGCTTCTAGATTTTTTGTGACCATCGCATCGCCATTTTTCATAGACACCTCAATGCCTGTCACGATCACCGTGCGACATTCGTCAATCCGGTTCAGTTTCTGGAGAGATTGAGCAAGCGCAAAGTAGGCGGCTGAATAAGCAGGTTTGACGGTCAGGCATTGTCGCAGGGCCTTGGCTGCTTCCTCCAAATTGCCATCTTCCAGATAGGCCTTTCCTAGGCCAAACCAAGCGACATCGTCGTTGGGGTCTATCGCGATGATTTTTTTTAGCGGCTCAATTCTGGGGTTCGTCATCCGTCCCTTTCAGTTAACGACGAGGACGGTAGCATGCCTCTTGGCGGATTGTCTATCCTGATTCCTGCATGCTAATCTACCAGCGTACGTCTTATCTTAAGAAACGTCGCTCGTGACTTCTCGATCGGCGCATTGATAGGTCGGATCATTGACCTAACGGTCAATTGGATCAATCTTCAAGAGCGTGACGAGCTTCCCATCACAAACGACGAACAACACTAGGTGGAGAGTTATGGCACAGACTGGTCTGGTCTATCATCCTGCCTATCTCGACCATGACATGGGAATGGGCCACCCCGAATCACCCAATCGACTGAGGGAGATCATGCAACAACTCCAGCGGTCTGGGACACTTGAGAAGTTGACAGAGATTGAGCCGCGCAGGGCCGAAGATGAGTGGATTACACAGGTTCACACTCCAGCTTATGTCGCGGCGCTGATCCGACATGCACCTAGGAACGGACGCGTATCGCTTGACGCCGACACCTTGATGTCGCCTGGTTCATTGAACGCTGCATATTTGGCAGCCGGTGGAACATTGGCTGCTGTTGATGCAATCATGGCCAAGCAAGTTGATCATGTATTTTGCGCAGTGCGCCCGCCTGGGCACCATGCGGAACCTGGGCGGGCAATGGGCTTCTGCCTGTTCAATAATGTGGCTATTGCTGCCCGTTATGCTCAGAAGAAGTACGGTCTAGCCAGAGTTCTGATCGTCGATTGGGATGTCCATCACGGGAATGGAACTCAGCATAGTTTTGAGGCGGATCCTTCCGTGCTTTTCTTTAGCACGCATCAATATCCCCATTATCCCGGAACCGGTCGATCGAGCGAGCGGGGGACGGGAGCGGGAGAGGGGTTTACTATAAATGTGCCGATGGAACCCGGTGAGGGGGATGAGGAGTATCGTGCCGTGTTTCATAAGTCATTAATCCCGGCGGCCGATCACTTTAGACCGGAGTTCGTCATCATCTCAGCCGGATTTGATGCACACGAAGACGATCCGTTGGCGAACATGGGACTGACAGAAGGGGGATATGCAGAACTGACCAGAATCGTTGCCCACATCGCGAGACGTCATGCAGCGGGGCGCATTCTCTCCTCACTCGAAGGCGGTTACCATCTGCCCGCGTTGGCTACGTCGGTGGACGCGCACATTTCCGAACTACTGCAGGCATGAGACGTGGGCTGAAAATTGGCCTCAGCGCAGTACTTGCTGCCGTGGGGGTCTACATATACTATACGGAGATCAAACCAGTCGTGATCTTCGGGCTACGATCTGATTACGCCCATGCGATTCCATTCCAGCGGGTGCCCGAAGGTCTCACCAGTTTGAAAGCCGAGTCTTGCGGGCAATGCCATCGCGAGATCTATGAGGAATGGAAAACGAGCATCCATGCTCAAGCGTATGAAGATCCGTTCTTTCAGGCTTATTGGAAGAAGGACAAGAAAATCTGGGTTTGTTTGAACTGTCATACGCCCCTTGAGAATCAGCAGCCGATGCTGATCAAAGAGATTCCCCGCGGGCGGGTAGAAAAAGCTATCCAGGAGCCGAATCCCCAGTACGATTCCCAGTATCAGAAAGAATCGGTCACGTGTGCCGCCTGTCATGTGAGGGAAGGGGTAATTCTTGGGCCGTATGAAGATTCTGCTGCGCCGCATCCCACGAAGTTCGACCCGACCTTCCGCACCGCCCAGGTATGCCAGCGTTGCCATAACGTAGTCTCCGGCCCTACTCAGTTCTATAATGTGGGTCCCTGTGGGACCTACGCGGAATATGAAGGCAAGTTCTTTATGAAGGAGCGTGGGTTTATCTGTCAGAGTTGCCATATGCCGGAAATCGACCGGCCCGTAGCCGTCAACGGTCCGATTCGTCGAGGCAGACGACACCTATGGCGTGGTGGGCACGATCCTGACATGGTTAAGCGGGCGGTGGCGGTTCAGGTGAAGAGTGATAGCCCTGCTCCAAAACCAGGTGATCGGGTAAGCTTTACGCTTGCTATAATCAATGCCGGTGCCGGCCACAAGATTCCTACCGGCGATCCAGATCGACACTTCACGATCGAATTTTACGTTGTGAATCGAGAAGGACATGTGCTCGCGCGAGAAATCTCCACGATGGGGCGCTGGATTCTCTGGCAGCCGGCGATCGTGGAACTGTATGACAACCGACTATTGCCATTGGCCAGCCGTGAATATCGTTTTGACTATCGCATTCCGACGCAGGCCGAGGACTTGATTCTGAAGACGAGGGTACAGTACCACATTTTGACCGATCGGCAGCATGAGATGCTACGGACTAAATATGGGCTTACGGGGAACGATCCGTACCGATTTGTGATTTACGAGCGTGAATTCCCACTTTCCGGGAATCTTGCGAAGGCGCTGCAGGCAGCTGAAAGGCAGCTCTCAGAGGTCGGCTTTCAGCGAGAGGGAAGCCGGTGTGAGGTGCAAGGTTGAAGCTGATTGCCAAGAAGCCGTGATGACCCATCCCTTGTTGATCGATACTGCGATGCTCCAGCAGACCTTAGGAATGCCCGGTCTGGTTATTATCGATGTGCGCGGCAAAGCGGCGTATGAATTCGGGGGGCATATTCCAGGGGCTGTGCACTCTACTTGGCACGAATACAGCGATCCGAATAGCATTCCTAAAGGGCTCCTTAATCCGGATCTCGGCCAGATCGAGCAAATCCTCCGGAGGCTGGGAGTCAACCAGGACAGCGATGTGGTCATCTATTCTAATCCGTTTGACAACTGGGGTGATGAGGGGCGGATGTTTTGGATGCTGGAATATTTGGGCCACAAGAAACTTCGCATCCTAGACGGTGGGTGGGTCAAGTGGACTGCAGAAAAACGGCCGTTTGAGCATGGAAGGGTGTCGCCTGCGGAAGGAAATTTCAAGGCGCAGCCGGTGAAGGCTCTTGCGATTTCAAAGGATGACCTCAAGGTGCTTGTACGAACCCCACATGCTGAAACCGCCATTCTAGATGCCCGGAGTCTCGAAGAATATCTTGGAAAAGAAGTGTCTGGCATCATGCGGCCAGGGCATATTCCATCAGCGATTCATGTGGCATGGAATAGGTTCTTAAACAAAGACGCGACAGTAAAACATGCGAATGTGATCAGGGAAATGTTAGAAGAGAAAGGAATCCAGATCGATCAAGAAGTGGTTTGCTACTGTACCGGTGGAGTACGATCAGCATGGCTCTATTTCATCCTCAAACTGGCAGGTTATCGAAAGATCAAGAATTATCCGGGCTCCTGGTGGGAGTGGAGTCGAGACTTCGCTTGTCCAGTCGAGAAAGATCTTCACGGGCTCCAAAAGATCCTCGGATTCGACCAGGCCTCCAAGCCTTCTTGACAGCCTGTGGAGCCGTGTGTAAGGTGAAATTGCGATTGATCGTGCTGCTCCTGGCTTGCATATTCTAGCCCTAGAAGGAGGGGAGGATGAGCGTCCATATGCATCGTCGTGTGCTAGTTATGGTTGCGATCGGGGCCCTAGTCGGAATGCCGATTTTGAGTGGACTAGCCTTGGCTGGTGCTCCACCTGGTACGACAGGACCCGACAAGCATGTCGGTGAAGCGATTGAACATGCCAAGAGTGCAGTGTCACATGGGAAGCAGGGGCATGGGGGTGCTGTCGCTGAACATGCAGGAGAGGCATTGAAGCATGCGCAGGCTGCGGAAGTAAAAAGTCCTCATTTGGATGAGGGGATTAAACATCTCAAGGAAGCTGTCGAACATGGAAAGGCAGGCCATGCAGATGTGGCCACTCAGCATGCGGAAGAGGCGGTGACGCATCTGTCGGAAGTGAAGTAACGCAAGAAACTATTGGTCTGCGGCTGTCAGCTGAAAGCCAAGATTCGTAGAACGGGCAGGGGAAACCCCCTGCCCGCTGTCGTTAAGGGTGGGGTATTCGGTCCAACTCTGAGAAATGAGCGACGTTTCACGAAGGGCATGAGAGTTCATTCATGCGCGTTGGGTTTTACCAATACGATCCGCAATTCGGCGAAGTTGCCAAGAATCTTGATGTAGTCACGGCTAAGCTGGAGCGGGCAGAGGCTGATCTCATCATACTGCCGGAACTCTTTGCATCAGGCTACCAGTTTGTTTCGGAGGAAGAGGTTCGGCAGTTGGCGGAGACTGTGCCCGATGGTCAGACAACACGCCGGCTGGTTGAAATCGCTCGGCGACAGCGGATGTATGTCGTGGCTGGTCTTCCAGAGACAGCGGGGTCGTGTTGCTACAACTCCGCAGTCGTTGTGGGACCTGATGGGTTTCTCGGTTGCTATCGCAAGACGCACCTGTATTACGAAGAGACGCTATTTTTCACACCGGGGGATTCTGGATTCCAGGTATGGGATATCGGATTGGCGAAGATCGGCGTGATGATTTGTTTTGATTGGTATTATCCCGAGGCGGCGCGTTCGCTGGCCATGCAAGGAGCGGACATTCTCTGTCATCCATCCAACCTCGTATTGCCGAACTGTCCTGACTCGATGCCGGTCCGTTGCTTAGAGAATCGGGTTTTTGCGGTTACGTGTAATCGCATTGGCAGCGAAGCTCGTGGTGGGAAAGACAAGCTGACATACATCGGACACAGTGAAGTAGTCACCCCCAAAGGCGTGATTCAGTACAGAGCATCGCGTGATCAGGAAGATTTTGCAATTGTGGACATCGATCCGGCCCAAGCCCGCGACAAGAATCTGAATCGCTACAACGAATTGCTTCGTGACCGCCGTCCTTCCCTCTACAAGATGTAAACGCCGATGATGATTGGGACAGATTGAATGCCGTACTTGCGCGATATGGGTTAGCGCTGTAGGATTTAACAATGGATCTTCGACCCGGCAAAGGCATGTTGCTTATCGCGGCGCCGAGCCTGCGCGACCCTAACTTCCGCCAGACTGTTGTGTTGTTGTGCGAGCACGGGTCGGAAGGGGCCTTAGGCGTCGTGGTCAATCGACCAACAGCCATGTCCATTTCAGAGGCGTTGCCCCAGGTACCGATTATTGAAGGGGCTAGCCACGTCCTCTTCGCCGGTGGTCCTGTACAGACGAACCAGGTCATGCTGCTCTATAAGGGGGACGAGTTTCCAGAAAACGCCCACCATGTGTTCGACGGAGTGTGTCTTGGTGGAGATGTAGGCGTGGTTGAGCGCATCCTTACGGGTGCCGGTACTAAGGAATCGTTCCGTGCGTATCTGGGTTATTCGGGGTGGGGACCAGGCCAACTAGAAAGCGAGATGAAAACCGGCTCCTGGATTTTATTGCCGGCTGATCCCACGTTGCTTTTCGAGAAAGATCCGGCAAGAGTGTGGGGGGATATCATTCGGACGCTAGGAGACGCCTACCAACACTATGCGGACATGCCATTCGATCCTTCCTGTAATTAGCACGCTTACGTTCCCGCAGGCGACCTTCTTGTAAGCTACCCGCTAGTAACTGTCAGGATTCAGCCATCAGCTTCAGGCTGAATGCCGATTCCTAATGGTCGAAAGCTTTCCCGTGACAGCTCCATTGAAGCCCGCTCGCGTAGAGTGGTACGCTTATCCCATGCGATACTTTTCGATTATCTGCTGGTCATTCCTTCGTACTACCTTTGGACTGGTGCTCGCTCTCGTGGCCTCTCTTTTGTTGTCTGGTTGTGGCCTGGGCTACACGATTATCAAATCAGAGGCCAAGTTGGATCGGCTTGCCCTGCCCATGACAAAAGTGCAGGTCATCGAGGAGATCGGCCGTCCCGATCGCGTCTTACGGGATGATGGGAGGATGTTGGTGTGGGAGTATGCTCTCACGGCTCGTAACCAATGGCTCTATGAGTTAGGGCTTTGTCCGATCTCAGTGTGGGTCGGAGGCTGTCTTATCTACCCGATCACAAATGTTGTCATGGAATTTCAACGCGAATATCCCAAGCATGTCGTGATGGTCTACGAGGAACTATGCGCTTGGGGTTCACCGGTTGCTATCTTACAGAGGCGCCGCGCCTGTGCAACGGTTGGGGTGCCGATGACGAACGCCGGAAGCGTTGGGCGAGGTGAACCGGTTGTGTCCGGGAATGGACCGATTGATCGCGAGACGATCGACCGGTATCGGACGATGGCTGTCTTGCTCTTTGAGGACGCGGCCGGGGCTCCTGGAACGGGGTCGCGCGTGGCAGGCATCGTGACGACTCTGATGTTGGATCTAGATGTCAATATGGTTGAGCGGGCCAAGCTGAATGAAGTGTTGAAGGAGCAAGTAATTCAACTCACGCATGGTGACGACGCGGATGCATTGAAGGTTGGCCAACTGCTTGGCGCGCAAGCCATCATCGTGGGAGAAGTTCAGCAATGGGAACGGAACGAACAGGAGCGCATGCACAGAGTGTCTCTGGCCCTCAGGATGATCGATGCCGAAACGGGAATACTGTTGTTCAGCGGGGAAGGTCACCTTACCGATCCGACGACCGAGAATCCGGAAAGCTCTGTGCGTATGATTGTTCACCGAATTCTTACACGATTTGCGTCGCAGACTGGTCTATTAGGATCTGGGCTCATCGGCGTAAACTGGGAATTTCAGAAAGAGAAAACAGGCAGATTCTACCTGGTAAGAGAACTACGGAGCGGCCTACCGGCTGAAAAGGCAGGGCTCATGGTGGGCGATCGTGTGGTTGGGTGCAACGGCTTGGCGCTGACTGTCGCTAAATCAGAGCGCGATGCCAAACGGTTTTGCCAAGTCGACAGCGGCCAGACATTGCAGCTTGATGTTCAGCGCGCACAACAACCTATCACGATTGTGGTCACGGCCGAGAAGCGCCCAGGGTTGTAACAGACTCTATGTGTGAAGGGAGTACTCCGAAATATGGATCAACCAGAAGTGCCGCGGTCTGGACCTGACGCGGCGTTGAGAAAGCTGCATGAGCAGCCGCAGATTCCCCTCACCGAGTGGCTGCGGGCGCCTGCGCATGTGCACTATAAGGCATTCCGCATGGCGGACCCGCCGACGCAACGACCTGCGAGCCGGTTGGAATTCCAGTCGCTGCTAGGATCCCTCAAAATTCCGGCCGAGACGGCCGTGTGTCGGGACACGTTTGGCTATGGGGTTCGAGAGACCGAAAATGGCCACCGGCTGATTGTCGTCTGGCAGGCCCACACCGAATACTATAATTACCAACTATGGCATCTGCCCCCGCCAGCAACGTCCGAAGTGACATTCGGTCCACTCACGTATCCACACTACCAATTCCCGGATATTTCATTGGGAACTGAGGTCTGTCGGTTGGATATCTTGCTTACGAAGGAGGAACCTTATTCCCAAGAAAGGATGGAGTCGCTACTACCTGGTCCTATCCTATACGGGAGTAGGATTCTTGAGGAACAAACGCGCGTGATCACTAGCTTTACGCCGGACGAACAGGGACGCGAGCGCTATTGGGTTACGGTCGGGCAGTCACGGTCCAACCCATCGCATTTGAAAGACATCGTGGATGCCATTGTTCGGATTGAAACGTATTATCATCTTTTGTTGATGCAGAAGCCCCTCTTCTCCGCTGCTATCGATCAGGTCTACAAGTTCGAACAGGTTCATCTCCAACAACGCGAAATCATTACCGGCCATATCGGGCATGCCGACGCGCAAACCTTGCAGCGGTGGCTGAACAGTCTGACACAGGACCTATTGAAGACAAACCGCATCGCCGGCAGGCTCCATTTCGAACTGTCTGCCTCGGTGCCTTATGACAAGATTGTTCATTCGACGCTGGCGTCATTAACCGAAAAGCCTCTCGAATCGTTTCGTCCGGTTTCAGATTACGTGTTGAGCGGCATCACCGGCGTGGCGGAAGGGTATCAGCAGCTTTTGAAGCGGATTGACACGTTGCGAGGTGGATTCGAAGGGGTAATTGAGATTATTAGAACCCGCGTCGACCTGATTGTGGAAGCTCAAAACCTCTCTCTCCTCCAAAGTGTCGACAAGACGACGAAGAGCCAAGTCATGCTCCAGCATACGGTCGAAGGACTGTCGGTCATTGTGATCGCCTACTACCTAGCGGGACTGGCCGGCTACATTTTCAAGGGACTTTCCGAAGTGGGTTGGCTGGCGAATCCGAACATCGCATCGGCGATTTTTGTTCCCGTCGCCATCGGCCTCGCGTTTCTTGTTACCAGCGTGAGCAAGAAATTGCTACACAGAAAGCGGTCGGGTGAGCTGCCACGGAATGCAGCCTCAGAGGATCTACATTGACCGTATGCAAACCGAGCGCCTGGTGATCGGGCCGATGGACAAATGAAGCTGTAATCGCGGCTGTCACTGTAATGGAGGTAGTAGGGATGGAGGAGTATGCCAGCTGGAATACAGCAGGAAAGTTTTTGAGCTATTGAAAAAGTGTGCGGGCTAGAAACTTTCCGGTGTGAGAAGCAGCTATCTTCGCCACCTGTTCGGGTCGTCCTTCAGCGATAATTTGTCCGCCTGCCGTGCCGCCTTCGGGACCGAGGTCGATGATCCAGTCGGCTGATTTGATCACATCAAGGTTGTGTTCTACCACAACAACAGTATTCCCTGCGTTCACGAGCTTGTGCAGGACGGCAAGGAGTTTCTTCACGTCGTCGAAGTGCAGACCGGTGGTCGGTTCATCCATGATGTAGAGTATCCCTGAGGATTGGCTGAGGCCTTGTCGGACTTCAGAGGTCCTCCTTCGACTTGAGCTCGTGACGAAGGCTGTCGATCTGTGCCTTCCCTCGTTTGTGGGGCAGGGAAGGCTGGCAGTCTCCTTGCGGATCCATCGGCTACCGGAAACAAGTTCTGCGGCTACTTTCAGCCGCTGTGCCTCGCCGCCGGACAGCGTAGTCGCCGATTGGCCGAGGCGCAGGTATCCCAGGCCGATGGACGAGAGCAGATGAAGGCGCTCTTGCAGCCTCGGCGTGCCGGAGAAAAACAAGAGGGCATCATCGACGGTCATCCGGAGCACGTCGGAAATTGTTTTCCCTCGATAGCGAATCGCAAGCACTTCCGGCTTAAACCGTCTGCCTCGGCAGATCTCGCAGGGGGCATAGATATCCTCAAAGAAGTACATCTCTAATTTTTCAACCCCGCTTCCTTCGCACTGCTCGCATCGTCCGCCGGCTGCATTGAATGAAAAGTGACCAGCCGTGAAGCCCAATCGCAATGCATCATGCTCCGCAGCAAAGAGCTGCCGAATTTCGTCAAATGCCTTGAGGTAGGTGATAGGATTCGATCGAGGTGTGCGCCCGATCGGCTGTTGATCGATGAGCCGGACCCCGTAGAGATGTTCGATTCCCTTGATTGCTTTAAACCGTCCCATCGGCAGAGACCCCACGCGAAAAGCTCGAGCGAGTGCCCGATATAAGGTGTTTTCCACCAGTGTGCTCTTGCCGGATCCGGAGACGCCGGACACGCAGATCAACATGCTCAGCGGGAGACGGACAAGCAAATCTTTCAGGTTATGCTCCGCTGCGCCCGCAATCACGAGGAACTTGCCCGATCCTGAACGTCTGGATCTCGGTAATGGAATAGAGTCTTCCCCTCGAAGGTAACGAGCAGTCACTGCACCTGGGTCGTACCGAAATTTCTCAGTGGGAGCAGCGCATACGACGTGCCCGCCCTGTTCGCCCGATTGTGGTCCTAGTTCAACGATGTAGTCAGCTGACTCGATCATGTGACGGTCATGTTCGACCACGATGACGGTATTACCCGCAGTCGCCAGGTCTTTCAGAATCCCGGCGAGCAAATCCGTATCTCTGGGATGGAGTCCGATCGTCGGCTCGTCGAGGACATACAGCGTGCCAACGAGCTGGGCGCCGAGTTGATTGGCGAGCGAGACTCTCTGTGCCTCACCTCCCGAAAGAGTTTTGGTCTGCCGGGCAAGTGTTAGATAGCCGAGGCCGACGCGCAGAAGGAAACCTAGCCTAGCCTTGAGTTGTCTGAGAAGATCAGCGGCGATGTCCCGCTCGATTAGACGCAAGTCAAGTGAATCCAACCAGGAGATCACACTGCCAATAGGCAATTCCGTCACTTCATGAATGTCGCAGCCCCCAATTTTCACGAATTGGGCGGTGCGCTTCAGTCGACTTCCGTGGCAGCTGGGACAAGTGAACGGCGTGCGGTAGCGACTGAGTAGCACGCGTACATGCAACTTGTATCGCTTGCCTTCCAGATATTCAAAAAAGTCATTGATGCCATCGAACGACTGGTCTCCTTTCCAGAGTAACTGCTGTGTTGCTCTAGACAGGTGCCTGAATGGGACTGTGATATCAACGCCTCGCCTTCTCATGGCGATCAGCATCTGTTTCTGCCACCACTCGGCGCTTGGTTTGCTCCAGGGTTCGATGGCTCCCTGGGCCAGGGACTTGGTATGGTCGGGAATTACTAGCTCTGGATCGTAGCGCAGCACATTGCCGAAACCTTTACACTCGGGACAAGCACCGATGGGGTTGTTGAACGAAAATGAAACTGGGCGAAGAGTCTCAAAAGTGCGACCGCAGTCTTGGCAGCGAAAGTTGGTGGAGTAGGATTGAACTCCTCGTCCGATCACATCAATTGCACAAATGCCGTCTCCTTCGCGGAAGGCTGTTTCAACCGCCTCGATGAGGCGTGATCGGTTATCCTCTCGGATCACCAGGCGGTCGAGGACGACGTGGAGCGAGGAATATTTGTGGAGAGGGGGCAGTTCTGCTTCATGCAGGTCGAAGACCGTGGCGTCCGCTCTGACACGTGTGAAGCCACGGGTTAGCAGGGATTCAACGAAGGCCTGTATCTGTTCGGGTGAGGGAGGCATAAGAGGAAAGAGCACCATCGCCCGTGTGTTGGAGAATCGTTCCAAAAGATCGCTGACAACAGTGCCCGGATAAAACGCCCGTGCTTCCTGGCAGCAATTAGGACAGGTTGGACGGCCGATCTTTGCGAAAAGGAGACGCAAGAGATCTGAGATTTCCGTAGTCGTCCCCACCGTCGAGCGGGCACTGCGAACCTGATTTTTCTGTTCGATCGCGATGGCGGGGCGTACGTTGAGAATGCGATCCACATCTGGGCGGGGTACTTTGTCGAGAAACATACGGGCATAGGTGGAGAGAGATTCAACGTAGCGCCACTGGCCCTCCGCAAAGATCGTATCGAATGCCAATGAGGACTTTCCAGATCCCGATATGCCGGTTATGGCAGTAACCTGATTGTGGGGGATATGGAGCGAGATGTTGTTCAGATTATTCTGCCGAGCGCCTTCGATGATAAGGTCAGCAGACTGGTTCTGAGACAGGGGGGGACGGTCCATGGAGGCCCTCCAGGCCTTGCAAATTCGTCATCGTAGCAGCCTCCCTCCACTGCTTCAATGACAGATCAAGAAAGGTGTGATGATTTGGAATGGGCGTATGGAATCATCAGACGGAATGCCTGCCTAGCACAGTTACAGTTACTCGGCGGTCATGCTCCCCTAGTACGAGACGAGTGCCATGACCATGGAAAGCCAAATGCCAATCCGTGGTATGCCCATGATCCTGGCGGTGAGGCAGGCTATCCAGGGTGGGGCAAACCACAAGAGATATTTCGAGTAACGCCTGATGGCGTCGGTTCCTCTGTTCAGATACATCAGCCCAAACGTGGAACGGATAACCGCGGAAAAGGTGCTAGCAAAGGCGGCGAGGGGTGACCTCCCCTGGGAGCCAAGAAAGGTTCACAAGCTAACGATCGTTCACTCACAAAAAAATACGCCGTACTTCACGAAGTCGTGTACGTCATTTCTCCTCAGCTTCCTTGAAACGCCTCCATCGCTTCTCGCTCGAGCGCTTCACCTTTGCCCGTATAGCGCGGTGAAAAGTGAAACACGACAAGGTCGCGGACCTGGGCTTTGCGTGCCATGAGTCCGGCTTGTCGCGCAGTCAGATGGTACCGGTTGCGGGCCTTTTCTGCATCGACATGCAAGTAGGGCGACTCGCAATAGAACAGGTCCGCGCCTCGGGCGAGGGTCACGATCTTCGCCTCATTCTCCTCATCGTATCGAGCGTCGACAACATAGGCGATCTTCTGCCCCCGCGAGATAGTGAGGAATGTTTCTTTGATCACACCCAAAACCATCTCCCGCTCTTGGCGGCGATGCTCGTCATAAAGCGTGACAGTAAAGCGGAACTCGTCAGGCCGACCTTGCCAGATGTACTGCTTTACTTCTTTTAGCCACGCACCGACCGGCAGGCCCGCCTGATGCAACTTTTGCTTGTTGACGTTGATGTGGAACTGCTCTTCGAGGGAATAGGCGAATGAGGGAATGCGATGATTCAATGCGACAGCTTTGACAGAAAACATGGGGTCTTCCAGGACGGTGAGGAGACAACTCTGCGGGTGTGGTACGAGGGGGTGACTCGGTTGTTCCGTTAATTGAAATCCACTGTCAGCACGAAAGCATGCACGTCGGGCCATGTCTTTATGGAACTCTTGGACCTCGATGGTTAACGGATAACCATCGACGAGGTTCCAGGTGTAGCCACGAAGCTTTCCCTGGATATTGTTGATCAGCCCAGGTGGGCCGAAGAGTCTGAGCGTCTTGCCTCGCCCTAATGCAACACGTAGAACTGCATCAAATCCGATGAAGTGATCCATATGTGTGTGAGACACGAAGATTTCGTTGGCTTTCAATAATTTCGTGGGGCCCAATCTCTCGTTGTGTCCGAGATCAAAGAGCAATGCTCGTTTGGACCAGCGGATGTCCACATAGAGGCCGGGATCGCCGAAGACGTCGTTGACGAGGTAACTGGAGAAGGAGGGAGTCATGGAGTCGGTATTTCGTGATGGGTTGATTGCACGCGCTGGTGAAGTTGCTTCGACTCAAGTAATCAATTGATCGACGGGTCCATAGCTTGACAGACTCTCACCCGATCGCCGTTCTCACCGCGCTGTAGAGGATGAGGACTTCGACCGTGTGGGCGACGATTGTGATGTACAGATTCCGAGTCTTCAACCAAATCAATCCCCAGATCAGCCCGTCCCACAGGGCGATCCAGTGGAGGTGTTGAAAAGTATTGAGCAGAAACGGGTCAAACGCAAATATCACGGTGCTAGTGATGAGGGCCAGAGGCGAGAGGCTTCTGACGCCACTCGAGTTCCACAAGCCCGACTCGAGTTCAGTGAGCCGTCCCAAGAGAAAGCCGCGGAAATTCAATTCCACGATGACCGCAATACCGCAGATGAACCACGGGACCATGAGCAAGAACGGAATTTGGCCATGTGGTGTAGACTTGAGGAAGGTGATGTCGTAGCCAAGATAGGGATAGGCCGACAGAACCACGAACGTATTCAAGAGACCGAGAATGAGCCCGGTCAGGAATCCCCAGCGCAGGCCGATCAGGATGTTCCTTCGGTCTAGCCCGAGTCGACATAAAACGTGAGCATTGTATGTGGCCCATAGGGATAGAGCGAGGTAAGCGAGCAGTTGCGGCGTGAACTGGGCAAGTGTCAATTCTTGGAGCGAATGAGGGAGGCAATAGTAGGCAAATGTTGCTGCAACGGGGAGCAAGCTGAGGGCCGCTCCCCAACACCTGCGCTGTGGTTNNTGCGCTGTGGTTTAACGAGCCGGTTCAAAGCGGATGCGATCATCGTCGCCACTAGAGCTGGAGATTATACCGGTCCAATGTAGTCGCTTTGTGCCGGGCGAGGTTTGAGAGCGACTTGTTGTAATCGACGGTGGCGCGGAGCTCGTTTCCTTGTGCCGTGGCGAGGTCACGCTGGAAGACCAGTACGAGACGGGTAGTACTGAGTCCGACCCTGAGCCGTTTCCGCTCGGCCTGGAGCTGTTTCTCCGCCATGATGCGAGCCGAGCGGGTCGTCTCAATGCGCTTAAAGTCGGTCTGCACCCGTCGTACAGCTTCTCGGACTCCGACGATAACCTGGTGGCGGACGCTTGCCAGTGCGGCTTCAGCATTCTTCGCTTCGAGTTTACGCTTGTTATAGGTGTTTCTGGCTGAGCGGTTGCCGAGGGGATAGCTCAATACCAGGCCTGCTCCGTAATTGTAGAAATCCCCGCTAAAGTTCTTAGTGAACGAATCTCCGAAATTCTGTCCCAGTCCAGCTAGGCCCACAGTACCTTGGAATGAGAGGGTAGGGAGCAATTGGTTACGGGCGAACCGCGTGTTGAGTTCGCCGGTCTCAACATTTTTCTTCGCCTGGATGATTTCTGGGCGCTGTTCGATGGCAATGTCGATCGTCTCTTGGAGGCTGATGGGTTCAAGAATGGTGATGGGCACATCAGTGAGGGTGAGCCGCACATCTTGACGAAGTTCGTCTTCACCGGGATTTAGTAGTCGCCGCAGCTGATCTTCCTGGTCGCGGATAGCCTTTTCCGCTATCAGTACCTGCTCGACCCGGGAAGCGACGGCGGCTTCGGCTTGGAGCACATCCACGATAGACATGATGCCAGCTTTTAATTTGGCACGGTTGGTGGCCAGCAATTCTTCCGCAGCCGCGAGGGCAGCCTGAGCTACTTTCAAATTGTCGTTTGCGAAAACCACTTCCCAATAGCCCTCCTCCACCGCGGCAATTACGGTCATGACTCGGTCTCGAAATACATGTTGTTCGACTGCAGCGTTGTTCTGCGCGATTTTGATGAATGTCTTGGTCACGGCGATCCCGGCATTCCGAAGCAGCGGTTGGGTCACTGTTAAGGCAAGGCCACCGGTCCATGCAGGGTTGAAGAGAAACCCGCTGGCGACATCTTGGTTTATACTGTTTCGTGCGGGACTGTAGTTGAGGTCGATGTTGCCACCCGTAATCAGATTTTGGGTAGCATCCACGGTCACAGAATGGTTGCGCTGATCGAACGTCGTAATCTGGTTGAGGAACTGGCCTGTACCACCGAAGACCGGACGATTGAGAGGGTTTACAATCCGGTTATATTGCCCGTTGATGCTCAACGTCGGATCGAATTTCGCTTGCTCGATGACGATATCGGCTAGCCGGCTTTCTTTGGTATGACGGCTGATGCTAATGTCGAGGTTACTTTGGAGCGCTCGCACAGCCGCATCCGCTAGCGAGAGGGTTTCTCGCCGCTCGTCGGTCGTTTGGGGGATGACATCCAAGCTCCAGCCTTCAACCGGCGCCGAAGAACCGTAGAATGTAGCTATCGCAATCGCGGTGCGACACAACAAGTAAGTCGAGATTCTGAGATTCATAAAGGCCTCCTTGGTCGACAATCGATATGCGGCCATACTATAATCGGTCCCCATGGAAACTGTCATGAGGATTGTGGGCTCTCGTGCGGAGAGGTTCCTGTCGTGTCATTGGAGGAAGCATCAAATGAGGGGACTTTGCGTGCTGGCTGTCTTGGTGCTCTGTGGGAGCACGAACCTGTGGGCCCAGAGCGTATCCGGCGTTCGATCGTTTGACGGAGGCGTGGCGCAGTTATTCCGATTCAGTGGGGGAAATTTGTATATCGACGGTCAAGGAACGCAGGGATATCTGTATACGCCGGGACGAAACTTTCAAACGTTCAGTTTTCGAAACCCTACGACCGGCCAAGCCTGGAGCGGAGCGGTGGGTACACTTGGCCCACAGCTCACCATCGGTCTCATTCAAGGGGCGAATCAACCTGGCAATCCGGTTGTCTTGCCAGGCCCTCCTCGTGAAACGGCTCCATTCCTGAGGATTCAATCGTCAATCCTTGACGATATCCCTTAGGTTGGGGTCTGGTGCCTCAGCCTGCCCGCGTCCTTGNNTTGAAATATGAAAGACGTTGTTCGTGAGTTGTGTTTCCCCAGAGGAGCAAACAATCGCGTACGTCTAGCAGGATACGAGGTCTGATTGACCCTTTATGGTTCATTCGCCATGTGCCAGGTTAGTGCCAGAACGTACCGAGCGACCGTCTTTAATATATCCGGATCAATCGTATCCGCCGTGTCGGATGGCTGATGAAAGTGTGGGTGGAGCCCGCCACTGACAACGGCAATGGTGGGGACGCCGACTTCTTTGAACGGTACGTGATCACCGCCGGGAAAGAACCCGAATAGGTCGAGTTGGTCGCT
>JABAOE010004318.1_pt3 | contig 18832 bp, 14 predicted proteins | sample 7062141 | NCBI WGS metagenome assembly JABAOE01 (sample SAMN14538627, study PRJNA623070) | marine sediment metagenome | biome: marine biome [ENVO:00000428]; feature: marine pelagic biome [ENVO:01000023]; material: deep marine sediment [ENVO:00002113] | place: India: Gulf of Khambhat ... | reverse complement strand
AAACACATGCCTCAGATGTATTTATAGCAGAACCCTATGTTTACAAGATCAAAAAACCCGTTGACTTTGGTTTTTTGGACTATTCCACATTAGAAAAAAGAAAGCATTATTGCGAGATGGAATTAGAGTTGAACAAAAGACTCTGCTGCACTGCATATCTGGGAATTGAGGAGATATCCCTAAAGGGTGGTGTGCTCGTATTTGGTACTGGAGATCAAACCGTCGAATATGTTGTAAAAATGAATTTATTACCCGAGGAATATTTTCTGTACAATCTCCTGAGCAATAACATGGCTAGTGAGGATGATTTTTCTAGGATCGCAGAGAAATTAGCTAACTATTACAATAGCCAAGGCCGCTCTGAGGAGATAAGCAAATACGGCCGAACCGAGAAAATTAAATCAGTAATTGACCAAAATCTCGATCTATCTAAACAATTCATAGGGAAGACAATTAGTTCAAATACTCATAGCATCATTGAGTCTTATAACAATTATATCTTCCTCAACAAATCGAGTTCATTTATTAAAAGAATGGAAGACAACTGGATAAGAGATTGCCATGGAGACCTCCGTCTAGAGCATATAAATCTCGCAAATGATGACGTTTGTATATACGACTGTATAGAATTTAATGAGAACTTCAGATACATAGATATTGCGTCGGACATAGCTTTTCTTTCAATGGACCTGGATTATAACGGCTACAATAGCTTTTCAACTTTTTTCATTAGCGAAATTTCCAGAATGATGAAAGACGAAGGAATTTATGAAGTGCTTGATTTTTATAAATGCTATAGGGCATTTGTAAGGGGAAAGGTGGAGAGTCTTAAAGCTCATGATACGGAGGTGCTGGAGAGTGAAAGAGAAACTGCAATAGATAATGCGGATAAATATTTTAAGCTCGCGCTGAAGTATGCCTTATTCGGCACAAAACAGGCTGTAATAGTAGTATTTGGTGTAATTGGCACTGGAAAATCCACGGTCGCAAAAGCGCTTGCTGAGGAACTATCATTTGATCTTGTTTCCTCAGATATAGTGAGAAAAACAATCTCGGGAATATCTATATTTGAGAGAAAATATGAAGAATATGATACCGGCATATACTCAAGGGATGTCACGAAAAGGACATATGAGGAAATTTTTAATAACACCGAAACACTTATAAAAAATGGCAAATCCGCAATTATAGACGCAAGCTTTTCAAAAACAGAGTTTAGGAAGTCGATAATACAAATAGCTGAATCTATGGGTGTCACATTATATTTTATACAAACTCACGCACCTAAAAGTGTTGTAGAACAAAGACTCACAACAAGAGAGATACAGGATAAAACTATTTCCGATGGCAGACTAGAGATACTAGACAGATTTATCTCCGATTTTGAAGAACCTCATGAAATTAGAAAAGAAAACTTAATCATAGTTGATACAACTAGACCCGTCTTAGAAAATACAGAAATAATCTTAAATGAAATACTTCGCGCTAATCTTAGTTTATCTTAGTTTTTAAGTAGTTCCTTGCAATCATTTTTACACCTTGCGCGAAGTGTCTGAAAATAAGTCAATTTGTTAATGAAATATATGAAATAAGTCCGCATATTCCCAAATAACGAGTAAATTTCTGGCATGGTAATTGCAAATATTATGCATATATTATATGCATTAAGAGATATCTGATGTGTTATCATTACATTTTAGAAGGATAGTTATGGATTCTGATAATAAGAATGAAAAAACAACAAAAATAAGGCTGGGGCCAATATTATTTTGGCTGGTAATCCTAACCATACTCCTTCTATGGAATGGTTTCGCTTTTTGGCCTAGAACACCTTTACAAGCACCAATTAAGTACAGCCAATTCATTGAGCAATTGAAGGCTGATAACATAAAAAAAATCTACATTGACGGAGATAAAATCACAGGTGTTTTTGTGACGGCCGTTTTCTGGCCCAGCAAGATCGGGGAGGATGAAGACGCATCAAGTCCTCCGACTTCATTCTTTCGAAAACAACCTAAACCTGGCGAATATAGTGAGTTTTCAACTGTATTTCCACAAGAAATAGGTGACCCAAATTTATTGCCTCTTTTGGAAAAACATGGAGTTATAGTCGAAGTAAAATCCATATCCAGCAATAAATTCGTTACATTGATTTTGAGCTGGCTTCCGTTAGTTTTGCTTTTTGCCTTCTTCATATGGATGAGCCGCAGTATAGCAGGGGGAAGAAATGGAGCTTTTAAGTTCGGACAAAGCAAACCCCGTCGTTATACAGAAGACGAAAAAAAGGTCACGTTTGACGATGTTGCTGGCGTTGAAGAAGCAAAAGCTCAGTTGCAGCAAGAAGTTGATTTCTTACGTAATCCCAAAAAATATCATGACATAGGTGCGCGTATCCCAAGGGGAGTTCTGCTTATGGGTCCCCCCGGAACCGGTAAAACTTTGCTGGCAAAAGCTATCGCTGGAGAGGCGTCTGTACCATTTTTCAGCATTAGCGCCTCTGAATTTGTAGAGATGTTTGTCGGCGTGGGGGCAAGCAGGGTAAGGGATCTGTTTAAGCAGGCAAAAGAAGCAGCTCCTTCTATTTTGTTTATTGATGAGCTTGATGCTGTTGCAAGGAGAAGAGGTGCTGGTATGGGTACAGTAAATGACGAGCGTGAGCAAACCCTTAACCAGCTGTTGGTTGCGATGGATGGATTTGATGAACGTGAAGAGGTTATTGTTCTTGCTGCAACTAACCGTCCTGACGTTCTTGATCCTGCGCTGCTCAGGCCAGGGCGTTTTGACCGCCAGGTAATTTTAGACCTGCCTGATTTAACAGGCAGAGAAGAAATACTTAAAATCCACACTAGAAAATTACAAATTGAGACTGACGTGGATCTAAAGCTCATAGCTCGTACAACCACAGGAATGAGCGGCGCTGATCTAGCAAATCTTTGTAATGAAGCTGCTCTTGTTGCGGCTATGGATAACCATGATAAAGTTGCAAAATCTGATTTTGAAGAGGCTCTCGATAAAATACGCCTCGGTGAGAAGCGTCAAATTCTACTCGATCAGAAACAGAAGCGGGTTATTGCCTACCATGAAGCAGGACATGCAATTGTTGCCTGGTTTACACCTGAAGCGGATGAAGTGCATAAGGTGACAATAATACCCCGCGGACAGGCACTAGGCGTTACCGAACAGTTGCCCGGCCAGGAACAGTACAATTACAGCCTTAGCTATCTGCTGGCACGAATTCAGGTAATGTTAGGCGGGCGAACAGCGGAGGAGTTAGCCTTAGGTGAAATTACTACAGGAGCAGAGAATGATTTAATAGAAGCCACTAAGCTAGCAAGACGTCTGGTAACACGCTGGGGTATGGGTGAGCTTGGATTAATTGCTTTCAGTGCTGATGAAGAGCATCCGTTTCTAGGTTATGAACTAGCTAGAGGAAAGGATTATAGCGAAGAAACCGCTTCATCAATCGACAAAGACGTAAAACGTATCCTCGAAGAATCACACACAAAAGCTTTCGACTTGTTAAAAAACAATAAAGAGAAGCTTGACACTCTCGCCAAAGCACTGTTGGATGAAGAGACTATCGACAGAGATAGTTTAACTAAAATCTTAGGTGCCAAACCAAGTTCTGGAATTTTACAAAAAGTAGAAGGAGTTCAACAATCTAGAAATGTTGGCAACTAAAAACCGGAAAATACTTCTAATACTTGCCATAGTTATTGTAGCGATAGGATTTACAGCCTGGTGGTACTTATATCGCTCGACCCCTCTTGATGGATTTGCAATAGGCAACGGTCGTCTGGAAGCTACGGAGGTTGATATAGCAACCAAGTTTCACGGGCGCGTAAAAGAAATACTCTTTGAAGAAGGTGACAGGGTCCAAGCAGGTCAAATTGTCGCAAAGATGGAAACAACATCCTTGGAAGCCCAGCTCGCTGAAGCTCAAGCTAGTATAGTAAGTGCGGAAAAGCAACGCAACAATACTCTGGCAATAGTTGAGCAACGAAAAAGTGAGTGCGATCTTGCTAGGAAGAATTTATCTAGAGCAAAAAAACTTTTTGATAAAGGAATAATTTCTTCACAAGAACTCGACAAACAGACAGCTACATACGACGTGTCAGAATCTAGATGTGCTGCAGCAGAGGCAAATGTTGCAAATGCACAGGCAGCTATAGAAGCCGCTTTGGCTCACACAGAACTTATAAAGAGTGATATAAACGATAGTATCCTCAAGTCTCCCATAAGCGGGCGGGTTCAATACAGAGTAGCTGAGCCCGGAGAGGTGCTTCCTGCCGGCGGGATAATTATGACAATAATTAATCTTAGAGATGTTTACATGACACTGTTTCTTCCATCAGAAGATGCAGGCAGGCTAGCTATAGGAGCTCCTTCAAGAATCGTTTTTGATGCGGCACCTGAGTTTGCAATCCCAGCTGAGGTCTTCTTTGTATCATCCAAAGCCCAATTTACACCTAAAGAGGTTGAAACTCTAAATGAGCGCCAAAAATTAGTATTCAGAGTAAAGGTCCGGATTGATCCTGACATTTTAGAGCACTACGAATCTCTGGTAAAAATCGGAGTACCAGGAGTAGCCTATATCCGTCTGGATGGTGATACACCGTGGCCTGAGTTCCTGAGTAATCTTCCTGAGCTACCTGATGAGCGATCTGAACAATAATCCGGAATTTATTGCTAGGTTAAAGAATGTCAGCCACTCGTATGGCAATACCAAAGCCCTCGATAATATTACTCTAGATATACCCTCGGGCTGTTTAGCTGGAGTCATTGGTCCTGATGGAGTCGGCAAGTCTACCATGCTTGCATTAATATCAGGGGTTCGAAAGATACAAGAGGGAATCGTGGAAGTAATAGGGGCTGACATGTCCTCGGCATCAAGCCGGAGCTCCGTTTGTTCCCGTATAGCTTATATGCCCCAAGGACTTGGAAAAAACCTCTACCCTACACTTTCGGTATTTGAGAATGTCGACTTTTTTGGACGCCTGTTCGGACTGGCTAAAAAAGAAAGGGAAACTAAAATCAATGAGCTTCTGACAAGCACCGGTCTTGCACATTTCTCAGATCGTCCAGCCGGGAAACTCTCAGGAGGAATGAAGCAAAAACTAGGCCTATGCTGCACTCTAATCCATGAGCCGGATTTTCTCATACTTGATGAACCGACAACCGGAGTCGACCCCCTGTCCCGCAGGCAGTTTTGGGAACTTCTAAGTCAAATTATGTCCCGCAGAAAAGCAATGAGTGTTTTAATAGCAACTGCTTATATGCAAGAGGCCGATGCATTTGACTGGCTTGTTGCTATAAATGACGGACGGGTCTTAACGGCTGGGAGCCCTGAAGAGCTTAAATCCCAAAACGGCTCAAGCGATCTCGAAGACGTATTTATTAATATGCTCCCGGAGCAAATACGGAAAAACTACAGAAAGTTTACTATACCCCCTCACCATAGTGTTGATGGAAAGGCAGCGATTGAGGCAAACGGCCTGACAAAAAAATTTAACAGTTTCACAGCTGTGGATCATGTGAGCTTTCGTATTGAGCAGGGAGAGATTTTTGGATTCCTTGGCTCAAACGGATGCGGGAAAACAACTACAATGAAAATGCTTACAGGACTTTTGCCTGTGACAGAAGGTGAGGCTTTTCTTTTCGGCAAGAGCGTTGATGCTAGAGACATCGAAATACGAAAGCGTGTTGGTTACATGTCTCAGTCATTCTCTCTCTATAACGAACTTACTGTGAGGCAGAATCTAGAGCTGCATGTTCATCTTTTCAGCCTGCCAAAAAATAATATATCTGCTCGATCATCGGATATGATCAGTAGGTTCGGGTTGGAAGAAGTAGAAAATGAACTTCCTGAAAAACTGCCGCTAGGAATCAGACAAAGACTATCGCTAGCCGTAGCTGTAATCCACAAACCGGAGATACTGATTTTGGATGAGCCAACCTCAGGAGTAGATCCCATTGCGAGGGACAGTTTCTGGGAATTTCTTATAGAGTTATCAAGGAAAGAAAATGTGACGATATTCATATCCACACATTTTATGAATGAAGGCGAGCGCTGTGACCGAATATCTTTAATGCATGAAGGAAAGGTACTGGCCGAAGGTGCCCCTGTGTCGTTAGTAGAAAAGAAACAGGCTTCGAACCTAGAAGAAGCGTTCATCTCTTATCTTGAAGATGCAGAGGTTAAAGTAAACCAAAGCTTTAAGCCGAAAAGTGCTGACGAAAGTGATTCTAACGCCAAAAACAAACATGCAATAGGAGAAAGCGGATTTAGTATCCGGCGTATATGGGCTTATGCAAGACGCGAGACAATGGAAATTAAGCGTGATCCTATCCGCCTAGCGTTTGCGCTGTTTGGGCCTATTCTATTGATGATAGTATTTGGATACGGAGTAACTTTTGATGTTGAGAACCTTCCATATGCGGTACTAGACCGCGATCGGACATCTGAGAGCCGAAGATATCTTGAAAACTTCTCCGGGTCACGTTACTTCGAGGAAAAACCTCCTCTCAACAGTCATGAAGAGCTAGAGCAGAGGCTTAGGAGCGGAGAGCTAAGGCTGGCAATGGAAATACCTCCAAATTTTGGAAGAGATATTAAGAGAGGATCAGAACCTACTATCAGCGTATGGTTAGACGGCGCAATGCCTTATAGGGCAGAGACGAGCCGCGGGTATATACAAGGAGTGCATCAGGAGTACTTGGAAAAACAGGCGCTTGAGAATCCGGGTAGGGCTCCGCCTAAGATGTCGGCAAATCTTGAGACACGGTTTCGGTACAATCAGGATTTTAAAAGTGTTAATGCTATGGTGCCAGGAACAATGATGATAATCCTGGTTTTTATTCCTGCCATTATGACATCACTTGGGGTAGTTCGTGAAAAGGAGCTTGGTTCAATAGCGAATTTCTATGCAACTCCGGTTACGAAGCTGGAGTTCCTATTGGGAAAACAATTTCCATATGTTCTCTTGGCAATGATCAATTTCTTCACACTGGTGCTATTAGCGCTCTTCCTTTTTAAAGTGCCCATTAAAGGAAGTTATGCTGCTCTTTTTTTAGGCGCACTATTATATGTAATTGCAACAACGGGATTCGGCATAATGGTCTCTACATTTGTAAAGACTCAGATTGCAGCAATATTTGCAACCGCAATAATTACGGTGACTCCGGCAATTAACTTCTCAGGATATTTGACCCCTATCTCATCTTTATCCGGAGAGGCAAAGATAATTGGACTCCTGTTTCCCTACGGCTATTTTCAACTTATCAGCATGGGAACTTTTGCAAAGGCGCTAAAGTTCAGCGACCTTGCAATAAACTTTTTTGCTTTGTTTGCAATAATTATTGCATATCTGATCGTCGGCTGGTTGCTTTTAAAAGGTCAGGAGAAATAGGTATGAAAAAGAGAATTGATAATATATATAGACTAGGTTTAAAAGAGCTTCTAAGCTTGCGTTATGATCTTTTCCTAGTCTTCTTGATCATCTATTTCTTTAGCTTTGGGGTGTACGAAGGAGCCCAAAGCGGCAATACCGATGTTAATAATGCCTCAATTGCTATTGTTGATGAAGACAATTCCATACTTTCAAAACGAATCTATGACTCGCTTCTAGACCCTTATTTTAAAAGCCCTCAAATAATTGCTGTAGATGAAATTGACCGTACAATGGATAGCGGACAATATACTTTTATTATTGATATACCTCCCGACTTCCAGAAAGACTTAATAGCCGGGTACCAGCCGGAAATACAAATAAATGTTGATGCAACTGCTATGAGTATAGCTGGAAGAGGTGCCTCTTATATTCAAAATATAATATCTGATGAGCTGGGAGAGTTTTCAGAAGCAAGGGGTCAAAAACAATCAGTTAATGTCGTAACAAGGTCAAGATTCAATCCCAACTTGGAAGGTTCCTGGTTTCAAAGCATTATGGAAATAATTAACAACATTACAATATTGGCCATAATCCTCACTGGGGCAGCTGTTATAAGAGAAAGAGAGCACGGCACTATCGAGCATCTACTCGTTATGCCCCTTAGACCCTCAGACATCATGCTTGCCAAGATATGGGCAAACGGATTGGTTGTAGTTGTGGCAGTTATTCTTTCCCTTTATTTCATAGTACAGGGATTGTTAAATGTGCCGATCAAAGGCTCAATACCTCTATTTATAGCCGGCACAGTAGCTTTCCTATTCTCAGTAACGGCGCTAGGAATATTTCTAGCCACAATTGCCAGGTCGATGCCGCAGTTTGGGCTTCTAGCTATCCCCGTGTTTCTTGTAATGATGATGCTTTCGGGTGTTTACACACCAATGGATAGCATGCCCGCAATTCTCAGATATATAATGTACTTTTCGCCTTCTACTCATTTTGTACGGTTTGCACAGGCAGTCCTGTTTCGCGATGCAGGGATTGAAATAGTATGGCTTGATTTCACTTTGGTAGTTTTGATAGGATTACTTTTTTTGATGGCAGCACTCTATCGCTTTAGAAAAAGTATTGCCGTTGCACAGTCCTGATCAGAAATCTATTTGGATGGAACTATTACCATATACCTGGAAATAGACGGTAATGCACTCGATGAGCATATTCTTCGTATCCCTCAAGCTCCTTTTTAAGAGTACTGTCCTCAAAAAAAGTACGAATAATCAGGATGCAATCCCCGATCATAGCTGGGATAAGTGCCCAGAGTGACCCCAAAAGAAGTGGAATAGAAAACGATATAATTATTGCTCCGGTATAACCTGGATGACGCACATATTTGTAAGGACCATCTGTCACTACGTAGTGGCCGCGGTCTTTCTGAATTCTTACGATGGTAGAGAAGAATTTGTTTACCACCATAGCCCAAGTTTGAATGGCGCTTGCCATTACGAATATTACAAGTGCTAACAATTGGAGCCAAATAGGAAAAGGCGGAGACCAATGATAACGTCCCACATCTAGTCCAGCTGTTNNCTAAACTAGCTAACACTATGTCCCATCTTTTTGCACCCGGCCCAATATGACTGCGTTCCTCAACCAGTTCAGGATCGACTAGTAATAGGGATATTGAGATAAATGTTACATAGACACCTAGAAATACCCAAGCCATAGGCCAATCAAGTCTGCCAGCGGAGACAAACAGAATGACAGCAACAAAAAGAATATAAATTAATAACCGTAAGTAGCCTCTTAGCTTCATGCTATCACTTAAACCGCAAAATAGCACCGATCCCGTCTATCTTTCTTCGGGCCAGTGAATCAGGCAGTATTTCAATCTCTGATTTCTGCCTTGATATATCTTCAATTACATAACTCACAACATCAGCAACCCTCATAGGCTCAAGACCTTCGGGGCAAGCAATCTTTTTCTTGCCTGCGGACAAGATCCTTGTCTCAGGACAGATAAAACCAGGGCAACTAAATCCTTCCTGAACAATTAATGTCTTCACTTGCCCACGTGCAAGTGCCTTAATTGTGGGATTAATACCATTGACGGCATAACGTAGCTCCAATTTGCTCTCTAATTCCTTCAATATCTTTTTTTGCTCTTTTGCTTTGTAATCCTGAACAACTTCCAAGCCCAACTCAGCTACTTGCCATGTAGTGGATTTATTTACGTCCGCTTTAATTGTTCCAACAACTTTGTTCTGTAGATAAGAATGAAGATGGTGAGTGAATTCTATAATATTTTTTTCAGTGCCGCCGAGCACCAAAAAATCAAACTTCTTCTCATTATAGTAATCAAAAAGCATATCTGAGACGTATTTATAGTGCTGATGTGTCTCATTTTCAATGTTTCGATGAAAAGTGTGCTCTCCATAACCCTGGGTAAGATTCCCGGAACCTTTTCTAGATATCACTCTCTGTTTGAATTTGCCCTGAGTAGATTTGAATTTTTTAGTCCTTGAAGCATAGGGATCAAAATAGTCCAGTATCTCACGAGTGCCATTTAATTCTTGTCTGAAAATTCTGGCTTTTTTTCTATCAACTAATACCGTCACTATGTTTCCATAATCATGAAATATCTTGATAAGTTGTCCCAAAAGCGGAGATTGATCAACGATCAGCTGGTTTCGGTATATGTTAGGGAGCTTAAAGACTTTCCAGAATTTGTTTTTAGCACTCGATAAAATACAAATACCTCTACAGTCAGAAATTTTACTGGTGTCGTCTACAAGATTTGTAATTTTTGCTAAATCTCGTTCTACGGATTCCAGAGCAGCTTCAGTAAAAGTTCTCTCACCCAGCTCTTGTTTGAGCTTCTTTAAGAGATTCTTTAAAGTAGTTTTGAATTTAAAGTTTACTCTCTCCGAGGGCCCCAATTTTAAATAAAGACTCGTAACCGGGTAGTTGCCGCCATTGTACGCAATTAGTTTTTCTATCGGGCCTTTTGTAATCATACGCACCTCCATTATCATTCTATAGCTATCGATTAATTAAGTATTTTTTAGTTATTGTGTACTGTTTTCCTTTGTGCAAATTACCGAACTCTTGTCATATGAACATATCCCTATAGCCCCCGGCTGATAAATATTAAATGTAATCCAGGCCTCATTTGGTAGATTTGATATGTCGCGGTCAAATATAACTTCCAACTCTATCCCTGACTTAGCGCCACCGGGGTAACCTATTTCGGGAAGTTCCCTTCTTTCCCTAGCATATATAGTAATAATGTCCCCAAAATAAGGGTTTTCAGATGGAGTTACCAGAATTCCTCCTCTGCCGCCCTCTGAAAGCAGATAAGCTGTAAACTTGTTTGGCTTCTCCTTATCTACAATTACTTGACCCTTTGTAAGCTTAACGGTGTGGACTTTTTGAGCACTCGATGTAACAGGCAATGCCAAGATAGACGATATCAATACTGTGAATATACCAACAACTAATATTCTTATCATTGTTTTTCACCTCAAGTTACTTAGAATAGAGCTCGTCTTAATTAACAGGCTCGGAAAAATTAATCACATCGGGATTTACTAATGCAATATAATCATCGTATCTCATTCTTATCGCGTCCGTGTGAGTTCCGGCATTGAAAACTATTTCTTCATCTTCCGATAATGCCGAGGCGGAATAGACCGGCATATCATATAAATTTCCAAAAGGCGGCATAGCTCCTACTTCACAGTCCGGGAATAAATCCTTAATTTCATCTTCATTGGCTAGTCGCACACCCTTGATACCAGTTTGTTCTTCGAGATAATCAAAATTGATCTTTCTCGAAGCAGGGAGAACAGCCATCTTATAACTGCCTCCAGCATTAAGAATAACCGTCTTAGCTATCTCCTTGCCGGATATGTGAATGGATTCAGCCAGCTCCTGTCCAGTATAGGCTGGAGAGTGGTCTATACATATATATCTGATATTCCTTTCATCCATATACTCTTTTAATCTTTCTAAGACACTCATTTTGCATTACCTCCCTATTTATAGTTTTCATCCCCATCACTCTATGGTTTAACCACTTTTATTTATGATGTCTCTGTGCCTCTCCCGTCATAGGAACAAATCGAACAGGTGATACTCTTTTTTCTTTGAAACCTTCATCAGTCTTCTTGATAAGTAATAACTCCTGAAAATACTCTCCAACTGGTATCATCATTTTTGCACCTTCTTTTAACTGCTTTGTAAGAGGTTCTGGGATTTCAGGAGGAGCAGCGGTAACTATTATTGCATCGTATGGAGCGTTTTCTTCCCATCCCTGATATCCATCGCATATTTTAAAGTGAATACTCTTGTAGCCAAGGTCTTTTAAAATTTTCTTGGCCCTTAAAGCCAAAGATTCAACAACCTCTATTGTATAAACTTCACAGCCAATTTCTGCCAGAATGGCTGCTTGATAGCCTGAACCTGTTCCTACTTCTAACACCTTGTCTCCTTTTTTAACATTTAGCAGCTCAGTCATAAAAGCCACAATATAGGGTTGAGATATAGTCTGTCCCATTCCTATCGGCAGCGGGCAGTCCTCATAGGCGCTATAAATAAGACCTTCCGGTACAAATTTATGCCGCGGCACTTTAGACATAGCTTGCAATACACTTTCGTCGGTTATTCCATTGGGGACAAGCTGCTCACTAACCATTTGCCATCGCTGTTCTGAGTATATATTCATACCTTGTTCTTATACTTACATTGAACCTATTATTAGAATGTCAAATACCTTAAATGCACTCTATAACAATTCTATGCAAATTTAGTACCAATAAGGGTATTTAGTATTTAATATGTTTTTAGGACTATGATTGTGGAGAAATTTTCGGTAAAAGATAATTTAATTTGCTGATATAATTATAAAATTTTTCTGATAGAACTACCAATATATTTCAGTACTAAGAACATTGAGCTACCAACAAGAATCATTAGTATTAAATTTTTAAGAGAAACAGTGTCTTACTATCTGACATCTCTATATTTCTATAAAAACTATTTTTATCAAGGCTGAATTATATTGGATATATAACATAAAAATGGAACTACAAGACCCCCCACACATTGAAATTTAAGAGAATCTAATTTTTAAGTAGAACTATGAGATTACTTAGCTGATCTGTATCGACGCGCCCAGAACCACTTATGGATTTCCATTGTGATAAAAACTGTCAGGGCTAGAGCTAATAGTAAAATCCAGGTGCTTGGCTGGACAGGTTCTGTTTGGAGTAATATTCGACCTAATGGTAAGTACATCGCGCCCACATGTATCATGACTGCAATTAAAACGCAAACAAGCAGAATAGGGCTCTTAAATGGTGATAGTAATAGCGCAGACTTTGTTTCGGAGCGGCAATTTCCTACATGGACACCTTCGAACAACACCATTAGAAGCAGCAATGCGTTTCGTGCGGAATACTCGCTCCAGCCGTTTTCCAACAGGAAGTAGAAGCACCAGAAGCCAACAAACCCCATCGTTAAAGCTCCTACCACGGTCCGCTCAATCATAATCTTATTAAAAATCCTTTCATTCGGTGATCTAGGCTTCTTCTGTAAAATATCATCTTGACCGGGCTCAAAAGCAAGCGCAACATCCTGAATCCCATTCGTAACTAAATTCAACCACAGCAATTGAACCGGAAGCAGCGGGAGCGGGAGACCCGAGATCACGCTAAGAGCTACTAACACCAATTCCGCTGCTCCTGTTGAGACAAGCAGATAAATTACATTACGAATATTTTCATAAGCCACACGTCCTTCTTCAATTCCGGCAACAATAGTAGCAAAGTTGTCATCACTAATGACAAGATCCGATGCCTCTCTGGCGACATCGGTACCTTCTTTTCCCATTGACACTCCAATGTTTGCCTCCCTAAGTGCCGGGGCATCGTTCACGCCATCCCCGGTTACGGCAACAAAATGACCCAGTCCTCGTGCCGCCTTTACTATTTGTAACTTTTGATGAGGTTCCATTCTCGCAAAAACTCTTTTTTCTTCGACTATACGCTTCATATCTTCTTCTGATTTTCCTATCAATTCAGCTCCAGTGACGACTTGTGCGATGTCTGTTGCTAAACCCAGATCACCAGCGATTGCTAAGGCAGTTACACTATGATCTCCGGTAACCATTGAGACTGTTACACCGGCTGCTTGGCAATTCTCAACTGCTTCGGATACTCCTGTGCGAAGAGGATCTATCATTCCTACAAATCCTAGAAACAATAGACCTGACGGCTCTGGGGGTACCATAGAGTAATCGAGATCACCTTGAAAATCCCCCTCGGCTAAAGCTAATACCCTGTAACCTCTTTCAGCCATTTGCTTTACAATGGAAAGGTATTTAATCCTAATATTGAAATCTTCAATCTCACACATCTCCAAGACTTTTTCAGGTGCGCCTTTTACGAAAACCTTAATTGAGTGGGCATCTACCCGATTGTAGGAGGCCGAGAACCTAAGCTCCGGTTCGAAAGGAATTTGGTTAATCTGAGGGTATAAATCCAAAAGAGTCTCCCGATTGTAATCTAATTTCTGACCAAAAGAAAGAAGTGCGATATCAACAGTATCCCCCCGCCAGTGCCAGCCGCCATCGCTTTGATGTAAATCAGCCTCATTACATAGGACTGCAGCTTTGGCAATGCGATCTATTTCCGGGTTGCTGATACGATCAATCGGTTTATTGTGCAGAAATACTTGTCCTTCAGGGGCGAATCCGCTACCGCTAACTTCGAATATTTTATCTGCCTGCAGATACACCTCCTTCACTGTAAGCTCGTTACGTGTAACTGTTCCGGTTTTATCAGTAGCTATATAAGTACAACTGCCCATTCCTTCTACTGCAGCCAGCCTGCGTACAATGACTCCCCTTCTCGCCATTTTAGTTGTTGCGATTGCTAGTGCCACAGTCATTGCCACCGGTAAACCCTCAGGTATAGCAGCAACTGCTAGGGCAACGACAAAGAGAAGCATTTCTGCGGTATCGTATCTACCCATTAGTACATTCAATACACCTATGGCAAATGCTGACAATAACACAGCAACCGCTATCACACGGGTAAATCTGCTCATTCTAAGTAATAGTGGGGGATCTCCTCCTGTGGCTCCCTTAATATCAAGGGCCAATAGTCCAACTGCAGTAGACATTCCTGTGCTAACAACCAACCCTTTCGCGCGACCTCTGGTGACAATTGATCCGGCATGCGCAATATTTAGTCGGTCCGCAATTTGCGTGTTGACCTCACCAACCCAGGATTCCTCTTTTAGTACTGGGAGGGATTCCCCAGTCAATAAGGACTCATCCACCTCCAGACCGCGTGTTGTCAGAAGTCTGATATCAGCAGGTACTCTGTTTCCAGACTCCAGCCAAACAATATCACCGGGAACTAACTTCTCGGCGATCATTTCCGCCACTTCTCCATCTCTAAGGACTGTTGCTTTTATCTGGAGCAGCTTTTGTAGGGCTTGAGTACTTTGCTCGGCCTTGTATTCCTGATACCCGCCAATAATAGCATTAAGAAAAAGTACAGCCATTATAAAAGCTGCATCAACTGGTTCCTTAATCACTATAGAGATAACAGCTGCAAGAAATAGGATATATAAAAGGGGGCTTGCGAACTGTCTAATAAATATTTTCCAAATAGGTGTAGGCGGTTTTTGCGGGAGTCTATTGGGACCGAATTTGCTTAGTCTGGCTTGGGCTTCAGAATCAGTAAGTCCGCTCTCGGCAGAATCGAGTACTCTAAATATTGAAGCAAGCTCCATAGCATGCCAGGAATTGGCCGTTTGCGGCTTATTAGACAAATTTTGAAACCCTTTATCCAGATGTACTACCGGATAATTATTTTAGATTAATACTGAACCTATAAGTCTTATAATACTTTAATCAGTAATGTACATACAAGCTGCAAATCAAACAACCGGTCAAAAAGCATTCAATATTGAATAACTATTTATCCCTTGTCTTCCAAAGTACCTTTCATGTTATAGTTTCTATGATATGTATGACGTATTTTTAGATTTTTATAACCAGCAAGTCTAGATTCATTATGAATAACAACATCTGTATTAACCCAATAGAAATTGAGCTGCCGGGCGAGCAAAATATTGAGATTGTTGAAAGAAAGGGAATTGGACACCCTGATACAATTTGCGACTGTGTTGCTGAAGAGATATCTACAGCGCTCAGTAAGTACTATATAGATCAATTCGGTTCTATAATGCACCACAATGTAGATAAAGCACTTCTTATTGGAGGAATATCTGAGCCATCATATAAGGGCGGAAGAATAACAAAACCAATAGAAATAGTGATAGCTGGAAGAGCAATCAAAGAAAAGAATGGCAAAAAGCTGCCCATTGATGATATTGCTGAGAATGCAGTTAAAGAATACATTGACAGGCATATAAGGCACTTAGATATTGAATCAGATCTAAACATACAAATAAAGATAAGGCCGGGAAGTAGCGAAATGATTGAGCTGTTTAGCAGATTCTGCAAAGGTGAGGTGCCGTTATCAAATGATACCTCTGCGGGAGTCGGATTTTATCCGCTAGACCCACTTGAGAGAACCGTAAAAGAAACTGAAAAATACTTAAACAGCAACGATATAAAGAGTATTTACCCATTTATCGGAGAAGATATAAAGGTGATGGGCACAAGAAACGGCGAAGCATTGACACTAACTGTGGCCATTGCAATTGTAGATAGGTATATCTCCTCAATCGAAGACTATGTTAGCAAGATCAACAATATCAAAGAAGCGCTGCTCGAACAAAAATGGATTGCGTCTGATACTGAGATAAATATTAATACTGCCGACAATTACAAAACAGGGAGCATATATCTAACAGTGAGTGGAACAAGCGCTGAAGGCGGAGATGACGGGCAAGTAGGAAGAGGCAATAGAGCAAACGGCCTGATAACCCCGTATAGACCTATGACCCTAGAAGCAGTGGCAGGGAAAAACCCAATAAGTCATGTAGGCAAAATTTATAACTTATTTGCAATGAATTTGTCTAAAAGTATTGTAGTACAAGGGCTTGCCCAGGAAGCCTATATATATATTGTTTCACAAATCGGAAGACCTATTAATGAGCCGCTGGTTTTAGACATCCAACTAAAAGAACAAAACTCGGATGCTAGTGTAATTGAACGAATTGCTGAAGAGATGCTAAATGAGATGCCCAATATGTGGAAGAGAATCATAGCCCGGGATTATGAATTTGTATAGCATATGGATATTAATTATTACTTCCAGAGAATATTTATATTAAATCCTTCTACAATAAAGGTCCTTCGTTCTCAATTATACTGGCTACGTCAGCCATCTCTTTGCCCAAAAGCGCGATTATATCATCAAGTGTAATTATTCCTACTAGCTTTCCACCTTCATCAACAATCGGAAACCTCCTGACCGCACTCCTTCTAACTTGCTCAAGTGCTTCAAATAGTCCCATATCTTCTCTAAGCACAAGTACAAAGTTGTGAGTCATCAATTGGTCAACAGTAGTCTGCTCTGGATCTAAATCTCTGTTAACTATCCCTAGTGCTATATCCCTGTCCGTAACGATACCAAAATAATCTCCATTTCCTTTTACTATGACACTTCCTATGTTTTTTTCTTCCATCAGCATTGTAGCTTCCTTTACCATCGCTCCGGGCTTAACTGTTACGACATCTTTGCGGCACATATTTCCCAAACTCATAATTTATACCTCCTTGCTTATATTTTTTAGTGTTATGTAATATTATAAAGGCAAGCTCTGTGCCAGTTATCTCTTAACTATAAGTTTCTGCGATTATTAGAGATTTAATTCTGATTAAATTGGAAAGCCGGAGTGCTTGTAAGAGTTTAAGACAAAACAGATCCATTTAGAGCCTTTGTTGTGAAGATACTTATTAACAATTAAATACCGCTACATAAATCTTAGCTTTGACTTCGTCGGATCTTTTCTTCAATCTTACTAATATTTATAATAGATTTCATGACAGAATCAGGATTCAGAGAAATTGACTCTATCCCTTCTTTTACTAAAAACTCAGCAAATTCCGGGTAATCGCTCGGAGCCTGACCGCAAATGCCGCAATGTCGGTTGCTGCGTTTAGCTCCATCGATGGTCATGGATATCATCTTCATAACACCCGGATCCCTTTCATCAAAATCATGTGCTATTATTTCTGAATCGCGGTCAACTCCTAAAGCTAGTTGAGTGAGGTCATTTGAACCTATAGAAAACCCGTCAAATAGTTCACTAAACTCATCTATCATCATTACATTATTAGGTATTTCACACATCACATATACCTCAAGGCCGTTTTCACCTCTTGTAAGCCCGTTCTTCTCCATTTCCTTTAGAACCTTTTTTGCCTCGTCAATTCTGCGGCAAAATGGAATCATAATTATAAGGTTAGTTAGTCCCATATCATCGCGGACCTTTTTCATTGCCTTGCATTCCAGAGCAAAGCCTTCTCTGTAGCGTTCATCATAATATCGTGATGCCCCGCGAAAACCAATCATCGGGTTTTCTTCTTTGGGTTCAAAGAACTCTCCGCCAATCAAACTTGCATATTCATTGGTTTTAAAATCGCTCATTCGGACAATAACAGGTTTTGGATAGAAAGCGGCAGCTATAGTTGCCACCCCTTCAGATAGCTTTTCTACAAAAAACTCCTCTTTGTGTTGATAACCATAAGTTAGATAATAAATCTCATTTTGATCAGCGATGTTGGTCACTTTTTCAGGGTAAATAAGCGCCATTGGGTGTATTTTTATATAACTTGTGATAATAAACTCCATCCTGGCAAGCCCTACACCGTCATTTGGTATCATAGATAAGGAAAACGCTAAATCCGGATTTGCAAGATTCATCATAACCTTTGTAGATGGACGCTTAACTTTTCCCAGCTCGATCTTTTCAATATGGAAATCCACTTTTCCGTCATAAACTATTCCCTCGTGTCCCTCTCCACAGCTTATTGTTAGTACCTGTCCCGTTTTAATCATCTGAGTCGCATTTACGGCTCCAACAACAGCGGGTATTCCAAGCTCACGGCTTACTATAGCTGCATGGCAAGTTCTTCCGCCTCTGTCTGTGACAATCCCACCTGCTGATTTCATTACCGGCTCCCAGTCGGGAGTGGTCGTATCAGCAACAATTATTTCACCAGGCTTCACCGAGTGAAGCTCATCTATATTGCAAACCAGACGGGCTTTTCCACTTGCAATTTTTTCACCGACACTCTTGCCGGCTGTAATCACTTTTCCTTTCCCGTCCAGAATATATTTTTCAAGCACTCCAGAATCCTTTTGAGATTGAATCGTTTCAGGTCGCGCCTGAACTACAAATAATTCTCCAGTGATTCCATCTTTCGCCCATTCAATATCCATGGGCACGTTCTTGCCTGA
>JABAOE010001887.1_pt1 | contig 18839 bp, 20 predicted proteins | sample 7062141 | NCBI WGS metagenome assembly JABAOE01 (sample SAMN14538627, study PRJNA623070) | marine sediment metagenome | biome: marine biome [ENVO:00000428]; feature: marine pelagic biome [ENVO:01000023]; material: deep marine sediment [ENVO:00002113] | place: India: Gulf of Khambhat ... | reverse complement strand
TTTACAACTATCCAGAGTTATTTCGAATCTTGAAACCAAATGAATGCATAGCCGGAAGCGACAGTGCTGTGCTGCTGAATCTCATTGAACATTTGTATAGAGGCAACCTGGTAGAGGCGGTTAAACAGGCCATGCCGCTCTTGGACGGGATGTACGCCTTCGCGGTGACTGACGGGAAAGAGGTGGTGCTAGCTCGTGATCCAATAGGGAAAAAACCCGTATATTACGTCGAGGGATTCCCCTTCTACTTTGCGTCTGAGACCAAAGCCCTCCACGATTTGGGACGCGAGATTCTTAGGCTCAACCCTGGCACAATTCTGAAAGTCGGACCAGCTGGCCACAAGATCTATGAAGGTTATCAGATCGAAAAATCACCCATCTGGTGGACTGAGGAGGAAATAGCCCTTCAGAAATACTCCACGGCTTTCCATCGATCCATCGAGAAACGTACGCGGGGTCTCGATCGTGCGGCTGTGCTTCTTTCAGGAGGCGTCGACAGCAGTCTTGTGGCCCAAGGCATTCAGGCCCACGGAGTTCCGGTAGTCGGATACTGTGTGGGCTTAGAGGGCTCAGCGGACATCCTGAATGCCCGAGAATCTTCCCGCGCCATGGGCATAGAGTTTCACACGACGATTCTGACAGATGAATTGGTCGAAGCGATCCTACCAGACGTGATCGAAGCCATCGAATTAAACGGCGTAGTTCAAGTGGGAGCTGCCGTACCGATGTACCTCGCGGCGAAAATGGCTGCAGAAGAAGGTCATAAAGTCATGTTTACGGGGCAAGGGGCTGACGAACTGTTCGGGGGATACGCCTGGTACCGCAATGTCGTTGAGGAGGCTGGACATCTGAATCTCCACTTGCGCCTATGGGAGGACATTGAATCGCTATATATCGACACGCTGGAACGGGAAGACCGGATGACAATGGCCCACGGCCTCGAACTCCGTGCCCCGTTCCTTGATCGGGATCTGATCTCGGTCGCCATGCAGATGTCACCCCACCTCAAAGTGAAGGACGGCATGGATCAGACAGGAAAGCTTATTCATCGNNCGGCCCAGCATGGCTCAGCGATTCCTGACATCCTCTATCGTCTAGCGAAAAAACACTTCCAGGGGCGAACAGTACCGAGTCTGTCGACCAAAGACTATGGGAGTAACTACCGCTATGCTGAGACCGGCTTCGGGACGTCCGAGGTGATCGCATACCTCGCCGAGATCACCAACCGGCACCAGATCCATATTCTCAACGTTGAAGGTCCGCCCGTGACAGCTCATTAGGAATTCAAAAAACTGCAGTAAGGATCGTGGAATTTATGAGGGCTGGCTCGACAATGCTAAAGCGTATTTTGGTGGCGCAAGTCGACGTGGATGACGAGCGACCTGAGCGGAACATCGACAAAATGAAGAACATCATCCGTACTCATCATGATGCGGACCTGATCGTCTTCCCAGAACTCGTCGTACACGGCCATCTTTTTTCTCCATCTCCCAAGCAGGAGATCCTCGATATCATCGCGAAAACTCCGACTGAATACCGTGAAGAAATCCACGCGTGTGCAAAGGAACAACACACCAGGGTCATTTTCGGAGAATTCGATCAAGTCGGGGATCAGCTCTATAACCTCGCCGTGTATGTCAGTCCTGACAAGATGGAACGCTATGCCAAGACTCATGTCCACTGGTCAGAAAGCTTCGCACCGGGTAAGGAACTCAAGGCGTTCGATACTCCACTCGACCGCTTGGGTATTCTGATATGCTTCGATGCGGCATTCCCTGAGGCAGCCAGAATCCTTGGACTTCAAGGCGCGAAACTCATCGTTACCATTGCCGCGGTGCCCAAGACATTCGAAATGACAATTATGCATCGGCGCATGACATCCATCGCCCTCGATAACCAAGTCTTCTCCATTTTGGCAAATCGAGCCGGGGCACAATTCGGAGGGCAAAGCGCTGTTTTTAACCCACGTGGGGATTGTATCGCCTTAGCTGGAGAGACTGAGGAAATCCTGATGGTCGATATTAACATGCTTGAGGTAGACCAATGGCGCTCTCAGGAACCGATCTACCCATCTCGTCATCCTGCGCTCTATAGAATCGTGTCCGAACCCCAGATGACACGAGATGAGGTGATCCTGGGAGCACCGCTGGTGACAAAGAAATCCAGAAGGGAGGATCTACTAGATTGCTCGAACATTTAAAAGAACCCTTGCTTCCTGCAGCGGTCTAACTCTTATATGCCCTAATCTCAGACCGTTTCGCGTCTCTCAGTCGAAGGGCGCCCGTGAGACACGCACGCCGTGGATGCCCGCCGCCACAAAATCAACGGAGCATAGACTCCCGATACCAGTCCCATTTCCTGATGATTCTTCTCACCAGACCTGACCGATGAAGTGAATCTGAGGCTTCGCGGACTTGTATCGCGCGATCATCTTTGGCTTTTTTAAGAGTGGAACTCACCCGGACAAGCGATCTTGGATTTAAAGGCATCCCCTGTGCGGAAGGGGACCATACTCTGGACCATGGAGACTGCCATCCACACAAGTCGCAAGAATTCCCGTTCACAAGTCCTCCTTGACATCCTCCATCTGGTTGACCATTCATGGCGTATTCTTCTACGTACTCGCGTGCAAGGAAGTTCCTGCCGCATGGTAATTCCCATTTATAGTCCGTCTACGTATAATAGGTAATACATATCCATAGTAGCCTCGATGGGCTTTCCTTGCCCAGAGCGTGTTACATGCTTGACGTAGATCTGATTGTGTCCTGAGATCAAACTTGACATACCTTGAAGCACGCTGGCTTCGGTCTGGAAGACCAAGAACAAAAGCGCGTATAGTCGGCTTCCACAAAAATATTTTGCATCTGCGTGGAGAAGGAGGAACCGTGGGTTTCCTGAAGGTAGGAACAGATCTGTATCAAGCGGTGAGTAAGTGGTTCGCAGAGCGCACGCGTGGGAGAGTCCTCGACGTAGGAACAGGTGACGGGCGGCTCGCCTCGACCTTACACTCATTAGGCTACACAGTCGAGGCCTGCGATTGCATGCCGAGGGGTGAGTGGAAGCTCGAACATGTACCTTACAAACAGGTCGATATTGCGGCAGGGCTACCCTTCAACGACGAGACCTTTGACTACGTGGTCTGCACGGAAGTGATCGAGCATGTCGAAAACCCCTTTGCCTTATGCCGTGAACTAAAGCGCATACTACGTCCCGGTGGAGGTGCGGTCCTCTCAACGCCAAACATTCTCAACATGCGCAGCAGGTTCAAGTTTCTCTTCGACGGCAGCTTTCTTTTTTTCAATNNCAAGAAGGAAGGCCGCATGTCCACGTCTATCCAATCCGTTATCATGAACTGGAATATTACCTCTACAAGGCAGGGCTTGACGTCAAAGAAGCGTTCACGAACCTTCGTTCTTATAGTTGGCGACTGTTCTTCCCGCTAGAGTGGTTGCTCCGCGTCCATGCAAGCCATATGGACAAGAGAGCGAAGCGGAAAGGCGAAACCGACTTGAGCAGGATCTACTCCCGCATCTTGAGCGACGACCTTCTCTATGGAACGCATCTCATCGTGTATGCCAACAGGCCCCACCGTCAACCACAGTCAGTTACTCCAGAACCTTGCTGAGTAGCAGTCCACCATCCCATGCACGTACGTCGTCCCATTCGATCCACTCTAGAATCGCGTCCTCCGGGACAATGTGTGCGAAGAGTGTCTTCTTACTGATTCCCCCTGAGAAATAGTGGAAGGAAACAAGCCTACGATCAATGCGCAAAGGTTATACGCGGTGCGTGGATGACGACATGTCGATTGGTTCGAAACTAAGGCACTGATGCATTGGGTCATTCATCCAATGCGGCAATAGATAACCCTCAAATCCTACAAGAGACGCTTCACGACTACCCACACTTCACGCCCAGTATTGCGACGCCTTCGTATATCCAAACAGCAGATCGCGCCGAGCAAGAATCCCCACCAGCTTCTTATCGCGCACCACTGGGACGCGGGTAATGTACCGATCCTGAAACAGATCCGCCACTTGGGCGAGTGTTTGGTCCTCGGTGACTGTCACGGGATAGGCTGACATGATTTCTGTGGCCAGTACTTTCCGGAGATCACGACCATCAATCATCGCTTGGAGCAGATCATATTCGGTAACGATTCCCACTAGCGTCCCGTCTTCTTCCACGACAGGGAGGCTACCGAAGTTCCGATGAATCATCATGTGCGCGATCGTCAAGGAGTCGGTGCGCGAGTTGCATCGAGCGACCGCATCCTGCATCATCTGTTCAACCGTCAAGGTCTTGGGATCACAGGCTTTTAGGAAAAATTCGGTTTGCCGCATAGTCTCCTCTCACTTTCTTTTCGTTGAGGCGGTTGAGATATATGTCCGCAATACGTCGCGCCGGGCGATGATGCCGACCAGTCGGTCCCTGGCATCGACTACCGGTACACGGACGAGATCGCTTGCGCGAAAGACATGCACCAAGGTTCCCAAGCTGGTTTCCGGGCGAACGGAGTACGGATTCCCAGTCATGATGTCGCCGGCTGTCACTGCACTCAGCCTTTCCCCATCGTCGATCGCCCCCAGTAAATCATGCTCGCTTACAATACCGGCGAGTTTTCGCTGCTCACGGAGAACCGGAACCGCACCGAAACCTTCGATCATCAGCGAGGCAATTACATCCCCCTGCGTACGAAGGTGGACGGCCTGCACGTTTTTTTCCATCACATGTTTGACCATCATTGAGGCAAAGTCCTCGCCCTTGACAGTTCGCCTCTTCTTTTTCGTCGGCATGATATCGTCCTCCTTTACGTCGGAACGCGCTATGATTTTGCTGGCTGTTCTACGGCTTCTTTCCCGATCCGTGACATCTGCATCGCGGAAAACTCTTGCAGCAGGGTCCGTTCTTGCTCCGTCAGCTCCGTGGGAGTCCGCACTTCTACGACAACATAGAGATCGCCCTTGCCCCTTCCGACGACTTTGGGCATACCCTTACCCCCCAACCGTAGTGCCGTGCCGCTCTGGGTTCCAGCCGGAATCATGACTTGGAGCTTCTCACCACCCAATCCCCCCACGTGCAACTTTTTCCCTAATGCCGCATCGGGGAATGTCACGGATTGCACCATATACAGGTCGTCGCCATGGCGCTCAAACGTCGGATGCCGGCGAAGATGTGGACGGATCAGGAGATCGCCAGAAGGACCACCGTCGGCATTCGCCTCTCCCTGGCCAGGTAGACGAACCATTAAGCCGTCATCCACACCGGGCGGAATTCTGACCTTCAAGGTGTGCGGAATGAATTGATACCCGCTGCCCTGACATTTCGGACAGGGAGCTTCGATGATCTGTCCGCGACCTTGGCAACGCACACAGGTGGTAAGAGTCACCAACCGCATGGTCTTCTTCATCTTCATATCCTGTTTTTGACCCGTTCCTCCACAGTCTGGACAGCCAACCGGCTTGGTTCCTGGCTTGGCCCCGCTGCCACTACAAGGTTGACACTTCTCCGATCGGGTGACGCAAATCTCACGCTCACCTCCGCGGGCCGCTTCTTCCAAGGTCAGGTCCAAATCGTACTGAAGATCCACTCCCCTCGACGCACCTGCACTGGGCCACATGCGCCGACCCAGTAAGTCCCCAAACATGCCAGATAAATCCCCGAATCGGCCTCCGAAGAAATCCCCAAACTGGAAATCCCGCATTAGGTCTTCCGGTGACCAGCGCTCGCTCACGCCCGCATGGCCCATCGTGTCGTATTCTTTTCGCTTCGTATCATCGGAAAGGACGGCGTAGGCCTCAGCCAGTTCACGGAACTTCACTGGAGCGCCTGGTTCCTTGTTCTTGTCTGGATGGTATTTAAGAGCTAACTGCCGATACGCATGCTTGATCTGGTCACGGGTTGCACTACGATCCAACCCTAACACTTCATAGTAGTCTCGCTTGGTTTCTGTACCAGGCACTGTGGATACTCCTCGCTCTCACTTACTCGCTTAATATTGCTCCACTATGCTCGGATCATCCGGCCGGTGCAAAATTACGGTCTTTTGCTTTCCCCCTTCGACTGTGGTGCGCCTCACCGCCTGCCCTTGACGGCATAGACCCCCTTCACGTGATAATTCCCCGGGGTCAGATCGACAAACAACCACAGCCCGTCAAACGTGCTCGGGGGGAATCGTGATGGTAGTGCTTTTCACCGGCTAGATGGTCACAGCTACCCTACAGAGATAAGGGTTTCTCCTCTCGCCGTTAAAACGACCTTCAGAGAAAATGGCGGACATTTCGCCTTCCTCTCCTCAAGACCGACGCCGGCACTGAAATACTAAACGACTCCGGCTCGATAGAGGGGAAGCCTTTCGGTTACAGTCCGTCTTTCGATCTCATGGGTTAGCTCCAGCGCTTCGCCCGACTCCCCTACTCGAGCAACTGTTCTGCTGTCAGCTCGACTGATCGGCCCTCCGAGGCAAGTCCAGAACATCTTCACAGAAACAATACTTCGCTTCATCTCGCCCTCCAATCGCATTAGATGGACATCGCAATCCGAATGCCACCTCATCCAAAGGATAAAACCTCGAATTTTCAGCCGGGGCGCTGCATCGAGGTCCCCCTTGCCGACCCCTCCTAGCCATCATTGGTGCGATTCACCACAGTAGACGATTTTTCCCTGCTGCCAAACGCCGCAGCAGGGAGGCCATGATTCCACACAGTTATCCTTCCAAGTGGCGAAAAGTACAGGAGCTCTCTTGCTCGTTTCGCCACAGGCTGTAGGCACATCCAATGCAGCTTAGGGGGAGTGCGCGTCGTGCTTACCGTCAACGCAAGGAGGTCGCATGCACATTGTCTGCGCTGTCGATGGATCGGAATTCTCTCGATGGGCGATTAATGCCATTGGGGCATTGGGCCACCATTCCCTCGCTTCCCTGACCCTGTTGCACGTGTTGGACACACGCCATTTGAAGCAAGTTGGTACACCACATGTCGTGACGTATCGCGGAGCGAAGAGAGCGCTGGAAAAGGCAGGTGAAGACCTGCTGCGTCAGTCGGCTCATCTTGCCCAAGTGGCGCTCAGCCAGTCGACTATCAAACCTCGTACGGCAGTGCGCACCTTATTGCTCCAAGGTGATCCCGCGTCTACCGTTGTCAGACGGGCGGGGCGTGAAGAGCACGACCTGATTGTGCTAGGAACGAGAGGGTTGAGTGACATCAAGGGATTCTTGCTGGGAAGCACTTCAAGGAAGGTGGCCTTGCTCGCCCCTTGTCCAGTGCTCGTCGTTAAACAGCCAATCAAGGCCGCCAATCGGATCCTCTTCGCCGTGGATGAGTCGAAATACTCCCGGCGAGCTGCCAAGTTTCTCCGTTCCGGGATCCTTCCGGAAACTGCAACTATTACGATTTGCTCAGCCGCTGAAACGCCGCTCACGGAGCTGGCTGCACGCCACCTCCCCAAACAGCAGATCAAGGAGCTGAGGGAACCGGTCTTGGAACGGGCGACCAGACTGGTAGCAAGGATACGGGACGAATTCATCAAGGAAGGCTATACCGTGACAACGGAAGTGGAGCTCAACCACGTGGTAGATACGATTCTCAAGATCGCAACATTCAATCAGACCGATCTCCTCGTCGTCGGATCACGCGGCTTGTCGCCCCGTGAACGGCTCCACCTGGGAAGCGTATCGGAGAGCCTGCTCAAGTATGCCCCCTGTTCGGTGCTGATCGTCAAAGGCACACGAGGCTAACCTCAGGCATCACGCTCGGCTATGGACCGATTTTCGTCTGCGTGCCGCCGTTTTTAGCGGCAGAAAAGAGTTCGCTCATCTACAGGCTGACCGATAGGACGCTTGTGCAAGAAGTGCATAGGGTATGACGTATGATTTTCATGAACCCACGTGGGATATCCCTGTAACCGAATTGGTCGCGCACGAGGAGGGTGTGCCGACGCCCCCTGCATCCGAGGCCCTGAAATATGAGTAGCCCCCAGGTTGCCTAGGCGCGCGAAGATACCCGTACTAACCGTTCGATAGTGAGGCCTTGGACAAGGATTGAAAACACCACGACAATATAAGTCATGGTGATTAGAATATCTCGATAGGGAGACGGTGGCAGAGACAGTGCCATAGCGACGGAAATTCCGCCGCGCAATCCACCCCACGTCAAAATCAACGTCGCGCGGTTGGTAAACTCCTGAAATAGCCTGAAGACCTGAACCGGCAAACTCACGCTCACAAATCGCGCCAGCAAGACCAATGGGATAGCCAGCAATCCGGCGGTCAAGTATTCTGTTTGAAAACTCAACGCTAACACTTCCATCCCGATCAAAACGAATAGGATGGCATTCATCAATTCATCGATCAACTCCCAAAACGTATCTAGATATTCCCGCGTGTTGTCCGACATTGCCAGCAGCCTGCCGTGATTTCCAATCAACAGACCTGCGACAACAACGGCGATCGGCCCGGATGTATGTAAGCTGTCCGCGAGGGCGTAGCTTCCCATTACTAGTGCCAGCGTGATCAGGATCTCCACATGATGTTGGTCGATGGACCGAAGCATGCGGAATGCCGTATACCCGGCGCCTAAGCCTATCAAGACGCCGCCGACCGCCTCTTGGAGAAACAAGAGCGCCACTCCGCCTGGCGTGACTCTTCCAGATTCAGCGACCGCCAGAAGTACCAAGAAAACCGCTACTCCGACGCCATCATTGAAGAGCGATTCTCCCGTAATTTTGATCTCCAGACGTTTCGGCGCCCCCACCTGCTTGAGAATACTCAGGACCGCAATCGGATCGGTCGGAGAGATGAGCGCCCCGAAAAGAAAACATCCGATCAAAGGGATCGGATAGCCGAGCCAGCGGAACATGAAATAAGCCATGGTTCCAATGATGGTAGCAGAAACTAAAATACCAAGGCAGGCGAGCGTACCAATGAACCACTTCTGTTCGAGCAAATCATCCAGGTTCACATGAAGAGCGCCAGCAAACAGAAGAAAGCTCAGCATTCCGTGTAGTAGTGTCTCGTCAAAATCGATGCTTCGAATGAAACTTTCGGCTTCCGCCTCGATGCCATAACCAAGTTTTCCAAGCAAGACGAGCGCAAGAGACATGACGAGCGCAATCGCCATTAGGCCAATCGTGACCGGCAACCTGATGTAGCGATGGTTGAGATAGCTAAAAACAGCGGACAGGCAGACCAGTATGGTAATGGTTTCAATCAGCGACATACCGCGAAGTCGCGAGAAGACAGTCCATCTCTCAACTGGCCCATGAGGAGACGAGATGCCCGACTAGCTCAGTAGGACATGTTAGGTTCCATCATCGACTGCGACATTATGCGGGAACCTATGGCCCTTGGCAACCAACGCAGGCGATCAACAATACCAGCTGTGGCAAGATGTTGGCTGTAGCGCATTTATAGAATTTATGGCATTATGCCACTCTCTCGCTTTTTCGATTCAAGAGTTAATGCCAATGAAAGAGTCGCAGCGACAAACATCCCGAGGAACTCCTAGGCTACATGATTGGACCGATCAAGATGATCGGCCTGACGTTCATCTCCTCCCTCTGGGACGTCATTACCATCGCAACGACTATTTTAGATACCCGTTACTTTGTAAAGCTAATCCACATATTAATCATCTGGATCGAACGAGGAGCAATCCCCTTTAAGGAAATTCATCGTGAATGGGCCACTCCGGCGCATGAGATCATACAGCTCTGCAATCCTCAAGTCCTCCTGAGGTCGGCTTCCTGCCAGGCAAATGGCTAATGTACTGCGGCATTCGAGGAACCCCGCATGACCTTTGAGATGCTCTTCGTGTTCATCGTTGTCCTGTCTGCGATAATCCTCTTCGTTACCGAGAAGATCCCCGTAGATCTTGTGGCACTGAGTATCATTGTAATCCTACTGCTCAGCCGAATTATCACGCCGGAAGAAGGCCTTTCGGGATTCAGTAACTCGGCCACTGTCACGGTTGGCGCAATGTTGGTATTGAGTGCCGGGCTGTTTAAGAGCGGAGCCGTGAATCTTCTCGGGTCTGGGTTACGCAAGCTAAACAAGCAGGGCTCAGGGGTCGCACTTTTCACGATGATGACCAGTATGGGGGCCATCTCCGCCTTCATCAACAATACTGCAGCGGTGGCTATGATCCTGCCGATCGTAATGAACACGGCCCGCGAGATGCGTGTGAGCCCTTCAAAGCTCCTCATGCCTCTGTCGTTTGCCTCCATGTTCGGAGGTGTCTGCACGCTGATCGGTACTTCTACCAATATTCTGGTCAGCTCCATCGCCGAACGGTACGGACAGCCGGGGCTGGGAATGTTCGAAATGACGCAGCTCGGTCTGGTCTTTTTCCTCGCAGGCACGGTGTACATGCTGGCGGTCGGCTTGCGGTTGATTCCGAACCGCCAAACAGAAGACGATCTGACACAGCGGTTCGGCATGGGCGATTATCTGACAGAGATTGTCCTTCTCTCTGGAGCTAAGTCCGTCGGTATCTCGATCGCGGACTGTCCGCTAGGGCAAGACATCGATCTTGATATCCTGGAAGTCCGTCGCAACGCCGGGCGTTTACCATTTCCAGACCCTCTCACGGTGTTGCAAGCAGAAGACATCCTGCTTGTCCGATGCAACGTAGACCAGATCAAACGTCTACAGGAACGCGAAGGGATCGCGCTGAAATCTGAGATGCACTGGCACGACAAGGATTTGGAATCCGGCGACACAAAGCTCATGGAAGCTGTCGTTGCTCCTTATTCCGTGCTTGATGGCAGATCTTTGAAAACCATCCGATTCAGAGATAACTTCGGGGCCACAGTCCTTGCTATCCGCCATCATGGTGAGGTGGTGCATGATAATCTCAACGCGCGAATCCTTCGTGGGGGTGACATGCTGCTCCTCAAGGTTCGAAAGGATGCGTTCGAGCGGCTCAGAGACAGCCCGGCCTTTGTGATGGTATCGGATGCGGGATTCCCCACGTTTCGAACACAGAAGCTCCTGATCGCGTTAGCCATCATCGCTGGTGTCGTGGGAACAGCGGCATTCAATCTAGTTCCCATCGTGATCAGCGCTATCAGCGGATGCGTGCTTCTCGTGCTGACCGGATGTCTGACGATGGAAGAAGCCTACAACGCCGTCGAGTGGAAGATTATCTTTTTGCTCGCAGGGGTGCTTACTTTGGGGGTAGCGCTGGAAAAGACCGGAGCGGCCCTATTGCTGTCGGACTGGTTAATCGCAACAGTTGGGATCTGGGGCCCCGTAGCACTCGTGTCAGCGTTCTACCTCATGACCTCCTTGCTCACAGAGGCTATGTCGAACAACGCCACCGCTGCACTTCTCACCCCCATCGCGATCACCACCGCTCAGTCAATGGGCGTAGACCCCCGCCCCTTCCTCATGGCCATCACCTTTGCGGCCTCGGCAAGTTTCATGACCCCCGTCGGCTACCAAACGAACACGTTGATCTACGGACCGGGCCAATACACTTTCGCGGATTTCCTCCGTATCGGCACTCCTCTGAACATCCTGTTTTGGTTGTTGGCTACACTCTTAATTCCGGTCTTCTGGCCATTCCATCCAATATGAATTATAGCTGTTTCAGCGGAGTTCTGCGTTCCAGACAGCACCTCGACTGCAAATCAATGTGAACTCTTGTTCTCTCGCCTCGATCTTTACCAGGCGCTCGATGCCTTGCGGGCAGGGTCAAACAATGCGATCCTCATGGACGCGAGGAGTGGCAGCTTCGAACGGTCATGATCACAGACACAGGCGTTTTCGGAAAATGACAATAGACGAAATGGATGGCCTGCAACATGTCGGATGGATCAAGGATTGACCCAACATTGCACCATGTGAAGCCAGTGCAACACCGACGATGCTCTTGATGGTCGTGCCTCTATGAGAACGAGGCCCTTGGGGACAGGTCCCGTTCGACGCCCCCAACGTTACGGGAGTGGGTTTTCTCTCAGTCCTAAATGCACCCTTGGGGAAACTCTACCATTGGTGTGTGCAATCTCGGTCCTGCGAATCTCAAAGATGTTGGTGCAGGAGGAGAAAAGTCAGGACTGTCTTAAGAATCCCTCTTTATGCAATACTGACTTTGGTGAAGCTGGCACTTTTAGGATTATAACAAGGTCGCACATGTAATCAAGGCTCCGTGTAGCCTTGGAAGGGAAAGCTACCATGGGGGTCTTGGCCTTTATCCTTTCTCTTGTCGCCATTGTAATGGCATTCATCGCGCTACAACGCACAGGCGGAATGAAGGACATCAGACAGCAGATGGAAGCTCTGAGCTCAAAGACCGAGGACGCAACAAAAGGAGCCCGAGAAGCAACCGCCGACATTTTAAGACGGTTGGAACACATGGTGAGGGGAGCGGAAGGCCAGCATTCCGATAGGGATGAGAACCCACCGAAACCTCCTGATACTAGATCGCACTCATGAAAGGGTGGATCGGACTGCTCGGTGGATTGGTGTTGGGCTTTCTGGCCACCATGATCATGAATCTTGCGGCTCCCGACCTACTAACCCCGTATACCAAACAGTTTCTCCCTACCGAGCACGCCGAATCCATCAGGGGAACAGTCGTCAACAAACAGCGGGAATCGAATCGATTGCTCCTAACTTTGTCCACGCCCAAAGGGGTACTCTTGGCGACATTCACCGAAAAAATCGATGAACTCGATCTCCTCATCGGTGATGGCTATATTGCAACTATCAAGCTGAGAGGCTATTCCCCATTCGTTGAAAATCCGCTCGTCGAACGGGTGGAAGCAGACGGTGAAGGTCAATGAAACGATAGGAGGCGCTTCCCCAGTGCAATCGAGCTAGCCATGGGAATAGGAGTAGAGTAATCATCACTGCAGCGCGAGATGACGCAAACGCGCTGATGCTGAGCCACGGGACATAAACCCAACCGGACGGTTAATCGTGGGTACTAAAGTAAATGGAAACGTCAAGCTCTTCAAGCAAGAAGGCGCAAAAGCCATCACTTCGTCGGCTATATTATCGCTGCTGCGGTTGACCACAGTCATATGGTGCAGTACCTAGACAACTTGCTAACAGCAAAATGGAATGATGGGTTGGTTAAACTCAGCAATCGGTTCGACGAAATCGGAAAGGCTCCTAGAGATCTTACACCCGATGTCTTGCCGAACCTCTATCGAGACAATCATATGGCACCGCTGTTGGAACTTGATCAAGCCGGCCGGCTTAAGGCCGGCGAGATCATGTCGTTTCTTACCAAGACCGAAAATAATTACAGAGATATTCCACTTTCGTAAATTAGGTTTCGACGAATTCACAAACTAGCCTGCCAAACAGTTCGATGATATTCCCAGAAGCGTGGCATGGAACCGAATCTTTCATCAGCGACACCTCCTTTCCCCGAGTTTCCCCACACCAACTATGACTCGAGATTGGAGATGACTGTAATATCCGAATAGGCAAGTACACAATGGCTCTGCATGAAGCAAAGCGGCGCCTATTTTTCTATTCCTTGCTAGGGGCAACCCTTTGGGCATTGAACGTCGCAGCCTCTGCTGGATCGGCGGATGAACTCCGAGGCAATCTCGTTGTCGTCGGTCGAGGACCCGAACGACCGGTAATCGAAAAGCTCGGACAGGCTTTCGAACGGACCTATGTCGGCACTATGGTCGAAATCCGGTGGAATCAGAATTTCAGGATCTCGGAAATGATCAAGTCCAGAGCAGCCGATCTCGCAGTCGCTGGCAGAGAAGAAGCCGGTCTCGAAGCAACCACTATCGCATGGGACGGACTTGCCGTGATTGTGAATTTCTCCAATCCGATCAAGGATGTGAGCATACAAGAAGTGGCTGCTCTCTTTTCTGGAGAAATTCGCGATTGGTCCGAGCTAAACGAAAAGGCCAATGGCAAGGTCCGAGTCGTCTCGCGTCCTGACGATCAAAATCTCTCGGATGGGTTCGAGCGTTCTCTTGGAATTCGTGGACGAATCGCTCAGGGGGCAGAAAGACTCAGGTCCGACCAAATGGTGTTGAGTCGTGTGGCTGGTCAACTAGAAACCGTCGCCTTTGTTTCCTTGAGACCAGCTCTGGAAGCAATGAAGTACGGTTTGTCCGTTCGAACGTTTCTGATCGACGGAGTGGAAGCAGGTAAACCGACGGTGCGGTCAGGAGCATACAAGCTCAGGCGGCCCGTAATACTCCTCACTCAAGAAAACCCGACTCCCTTGGCAAGAGCCTTCCTAGACTTCTGCCGTTCCCATGAGGGACAGCTCTTGGTCGACGACTGGTACGTCCCGCTCACCCCCTAGCTGCGTATTCACAAGAACAGCTTGGAATGTCTACTCAACCTGGTAACCAGTGTCACTCTGGGACCCCGCAAGCCGCTCTTATGGACAGGGGAGTCTTGCCACATCGACGGCGGCAAGGGTTGCGTAAACCTGCCGATGCGCAGTATGGTGAACAGGTTCATGGAGAAAGCCTGCAACACCAAGATCGTACCCATCGAACCGAAGGCGGCTATATTGGTAGGAGAGAGTGAAGCCAGAGATCATTATCGGGAGGATGTTCGCACCCTAGCCGGAAAGCTGCTTACCGTTCAGGACGAGGAGCGGCGCCGCATTTCACGCGATCTCCACGATGATGTGAACCAACGCCTGGGCGCGATTGGCCTTCAACTCGATTCGCTTAGCCGAAACCTCCCAAATTCTCCAACCGCTGTTCGCCGACGGATCCGTTCAATCCGTCGCCATGTTAGTGAATTGTCGGATGATGTCCGTGAGCTTGCCTATCGATTCCATCAAACGACGGTGGAGGACCTCGGACTCGTCGCCGCACTCCAGCGCTATCTCAATGATTTCGTCAAACGCACCGGCATCAGCGCCCGATTTACAAAACCTCAGTCCGCCGATTCCATCCCGCCACGTTTGGCAACCTGTCTATACCGAATCGCACAGGAAAGTTTGGGAAATGTGGGTCTACACGCGAAAGCCTCGCAAGTGTCGGTTGCGCTCACCGTTTCACTGGACGCGGTGTCGCTGACGGTGTGGGACGACGGGATTGGAATGGACATCGAAGAAGTCAGAAGACGCAGGGAAGGACTCGGAATGCTCAGCATGGAAGAGCGGGCGAACTTGTTGAATGGATCAGTGTCCTGGCATTCTTCTCCCGGTCAGGGGACTAGTGTCATAGCCCAGTTTGCTCAGGGATTGGAATCACCATGAACAAGCCGCGCATTTTACTAGCAGACGACCATACTCTGTTCGTGGAGGCCCTACACAATGTGCTGGAGCCGGAATTCAAACTAGTCGGTGAAGTTGGAGACGGGCGCGCACTGCTGGAAGCGGCGCCTCGCCTTCAGCCGGATGTAATCTTATTGGATCTTTCGATGCCGCTTCTCAATGGCATCGATGCTGCCTACCAGCTCAGACGTCTCCTGCCCGACGCGAAGTTGTTGTTTCTGAGCATGCATGGAGATGCGACATACGTGACCGAGGCCTTCAGAGCCGGCGCAGCTGGCTACGTCCTCAAGCGATCAACCGCCACGGAATTGCTCCAAGCAATTCGGGCCGTTTTGCGCGGCCAGCTTTACGTGTCTCCCATGCTCGCCAAGGATGTCCTAGATCCACTCCTACACGGTAAGCGGTCCATGAAACCGGCCCAAGCACAACTAACACTTCGCCAGCGTGAAGTCCTGCAGTTAGTCGCCGAGGGGCGATCGCTCAAAGAGATCGCATCCATTCTTTGTGTATCTGTCAAGACCGTTGAATTTCACAAAACACGCATCGTGAAGCAGCTTGGTCTCCGTACGACAGCCGACCTTACTAAATATGCCGTGACCCACGGCTTGGTCCCCGTCTAAACTTTTCCTCCCTGCAATTCGAACAGAACGGCGCACGCGTCGTTCCTCCATCGAACGTCGACAGCTCATCGATGGGCCGATCTCCACGGCCAGGGCACAATCCCATCACAACCAGGGAAGCTCCTAGTTTTCATCAGTGTTCCGTCGTGGTTTTCTGGGGCCTGCTCTTCAAGCTCCTCCAATCGTGTCACTTGCACACGTCAGATTGTACGATGCGATAACGCACGAGATATCCAGATGATGTTGCTCCTACCACAGCCCGCGATCACGGGAAGACGGGAAAGGACAGCGACTCGTGAGCTTGACTAGCACCTCAAGTTCTCCTGAGAAACAAGTACAAAATCGTCGAGTCCAATTAGGTGACCAGGTGCGGGTCGATTTCATGGCCTGGTTGGAAGACGGAACACTGTTCGATTCTTCCGTTGCCAGCGAGCCTCTCGTCTTCATTGCTGGGACAGGGGCTGTCATACCAGGAGTGACGAGGCTCGTGATCGGCATGACCGTCGGTGAATCGCGAACGGAGCGGATTTCGCCGGAAATGGCCTTCGGACCCTATAATCCTGAGCTCTCCTGCCGGGTGACGCGCAGCTGGCTGCAAGCCCAGGACGTTGTGCCGATGGTGGGTTTAGGACTGGAGATACGCAAGAAGGATCACGCGTTGGTCCGCATGATCATCACTGATTTAGATGGCGATCGAGTCACTCTTGATGCCAACCACTGGTTGGCCGGCAAGAGCATCATGGTCCAACTCGATCTTCTCGAAATCTTTGAGCGCTCCGGTCCTGCCCTTTCTTACGATTGACCGTAGCGTAAAAAAGGATGAAACGAAGGATTCGCATGTGATTCAACTTGTCCTGCTGATAGCCGGCGGTATGGTTCTGGGATTGGTCAAGTGATAGAATTGCCCCGATGGTCGGCATGCGCCAGAAAACAGTTCTATCCGTTACTTATCGATTCTCCATTGAGTTGTTCTGCGCAGGGGTTTCAGCATGCAGTCCCATAACGAAGGCCTGGCCTTTGGGTCCCAGGTTAGTTAGGATCGGTTTCTCGACGATAAAGAAGAATGCCGACTTCAGCATAGGCAAATGACGACTAATGAATTGCAGTGAGATGGAGGGAGGAGCTCCTATGGAAAACTGTACCCTATTCGTTCGACTTTTCCAGAAGAACACGGTCTTGGCCCTCATTGCGATGGGGCTCGCAACAAGCGTTGGCCTAAGTGGCTGCGACTACTGGCCGCCGGCTCTTCACAGTCAAATCGAGGAACTCCGCGCTGACCTCAATGACGCGCTGGATGAGCGCCAACGGCTCGACATAGAGAATTCCGAATTGCGTAAACTGCAGACCTCCATGCAACAGGAGGTAGAAGACAAGAACCGTGAGAATGACGAGTTGCGCAGCCGCCTTGCGGCCCAGACCAAGGAAAAGGAGCAACTGGCACGCACAGAGCGTAAGTCCCGCGCCGTCACAAGCTCGTCAAAAACCACCCTTGCGAAGAACACATTTTCTTATCTGCAATTGAAACGCCCTTTGATGAGAGGATCTCGCGTCACGAGAATTCAACGACAGTTGCGACGCCATGACCTTCCCGTACGGGTCGATGGCATTTACGGGCGAGATACGGCCTCGGCGATCCGCGGTTTCCAACGCTATCAGGGCATTGCCGCTGACGGCATAGTCGGTCCAGCCACCGAGCGAGCATTAGGTCGGAATGCCAATTATTCCAAGCTCGCCAGGCAGCTATCAGTGAAATATCCGCTCCTTAAGGGGCGTGATGTTGTCCAGGTCCAGCGAGCTTTGCGTCGTGCCGGTCATCGTATTGCCGTAGACGGACAATTCGGACCAAAAACAGGCATAGCCGTGACCCGCTTTCAACGCAAACGAGGCCTTCATCCGGACGGCGTCGTAGGACCAGAGACTTGGGTCGTTCTAAAGGCGAGAGGGTGACGGCACCAGAGCCCACCAGGCGATTGTAATTTCACCGTCATGCCGATACGGATCCCGCCATCAAGTCAAACAGCGGGATCCCCCTTCATACCTGTTCAATTGGTCTGGTGGCCTCCGCGGCAGAGCAAAGTCAGAGATGCACCATATCGTCTTGCTCCTCTTCGGTCTTCCGCGGCCATCGTCGCTCCAGGGCATCCCTCGCGATGTTCCGTCCACCCAAACCGACAGCGATTGCTAGAGCCAGGACCACTCCTCCGAAGACGATCGAAAAGGCCACGACCACGATCTCTTTCGCAATACCCAATTGGGTTAACACCATTGCCGCCGTAAACAGAAGAATCCCCCACCGCACGAAGTTCGCGATCATTCTGGCTTCCTGGATTTGCGCATTCACCGAGGCAATTAAGGCTGCTTCGGAAAAAAAATTTGCCAGGAGCACTCCGACCAAGAGCAACAGGCTGGCCGCGACGATATGCGGGAAGAAACTCAGGAGATGACTCATCATTCCCGTGGTGGCTGGAAGATGCAACGCATCTACCCCCATTAATATGAAGACAAGGAACACCATCCAGAAGGCAAGTCGACCGGCAATCTGGGATAGCGGCTGTTTAATTCCGGCTTTCATCAAGGCACCTTGGAGACCCCACCGCTCACCGAGCACGTCGATGCGCAAGGCCTTCAACAGTCGCTGCAGCACAGCTTTAATCGCGAGCCCGATGACGATGCCCAGGACGATGAAACTGACTAATGCCAGCAGCTTGGGGAGAAAGAGGGCCACCAGCTTCATCATGTCGCGGAATGCGTCCATCATGACTTCGGCCCATATGTCATTCATCGTGCCACCTCCATCGCTGGACCAAGTAAGGTTTCATCGTGTGAAAAAGACCGGCCAAGTGTTCGATCTCTTGCTCCACGCGCCGGACATCAAATTGCCGTGTTCTGACCACGAACGACGCCGTGTATCCGAGGTACAAGGGAGTCAACGCCTTGAGCAGATGCTCGCGATGCAACAGCCGATTATGGTAGGCCAAAGCAAAATCGTCTACCACCTGCACCCATA
>JABAOE010000042.1_pt1 | contig 18855 bp, 16 predicted proteins | sample 7062141 | NCBI WGS metagenome assembly JABAOE01 (sample SAMN14538627, study PRJNA623070) | marine sediment metagenome | biome: marine biome [ENVO:00000428]; feature: marine pelagic biome [ENVO:01000023]; material: deep marine sediment [ENVO:00002113] | place: India: Gulf of Khambhat ... | reverse complement strand
GACCTCGTGCATCAGGTTACAACCAAGGAGATAAAAAAGCATAATGTCGGTGGCAAACTAGATGTAGTAATCCTCGACTCTGGCATGAAACTGGGGATCCAAAACAGCCTACTTGAGCGGAAGGTGAACGTAACGGTAGTTCCGGCGTCAATCTCGGCAAAGGACATTCTCGCGCTCGAGCCTGACGGGATGCTTGTAACAAACGGACCAGGCGACCCCACACGGGCTGATTATGTGATCAAAACAATAGCCGAACTAAAGGAAGAGTTGCCCATATTCGGAATATGCTTCGGAAACCAGCTCACATCCCTCGCGCTGGGCGCAGAAACATACAAGCTCAAGTTCGGACACCGTGGCTCAAACCAGCCGGTAAAGGACCTGGCATCAGGCAGGGTCTACATCACAAGCCAGAACCACGGATTCGCTGTGGACGCCAAATCCCTCGAAGGCACAGGGCTTGAAGTCTCCCATATCAACCTAAACGACCAAACAGTGGAAGGTGTGCGCCACAAGGAGCTGCCCATCGCAACAGTGCAGTACCACCCTGAGGCCAATCCTGGGCCGAAGGATTCAGCGTATCTATTTGATGAGTTCATAAATGTGATGGAGGGAGCAAAGTGAAGTCGTGGAAGAGAGGTTTATTGATCGAAAACACAAAATGGGATTATATTATTCCAATTGGTTTGAGTGCCATATCAATTATTATTCTTACTCAAGGACTTTTATTCGCTGTAANNNNGCTGTAAGTATGACTTGTGAAACAGGAGATTGTGATTTACGTCTAGATGTCTTAACTCAAATGATGGTTTTATCCATGGGCATAATGCTAATTTTCACAATATTCACTGATTTAAGGATTAGGATAATTGTTTTTCCGGTGATTTTTTTCCTCGGAATTTTAGTCTTAAACAGGGGGAAAACGGAAAGAGTTGGGTACCTCATTTCAGTTATTTCATTTTATGGTTCAGGTTATACCATTGGGAACATTTCGTTATGGCTTAAAAGGAGGGTGACATCGTGATTTATCACGGATTTTTTTCGGTGTCGAGCGACCGAGGACGAGGACAAAATCCGAAGTCGGAGGGAGGGTGACATAATGCCGCTTAGAACTGACATCAAGAAAGTCATGGTCACCGGAAGCGGACCAATAATTATTGGTCAGGCCGCGGAGTTTGACTACAGCGGCAGCCAGGCGTGCAAGAGCCTCCGCGAAGAAGGCTATGAAACCGTGCTTGTGAACTCGAATCCGGCAACTATTCAGACCGACCCCGACACGGCTGACGTCGTCTATGTAGAGCCCTTGACGCCTGAGATACTTTCAAAGATAATCGAAAAAGAGCGGCCCGACGGGATATTGCCGTCTATGGGAGGGCAGACCGGCCTCAACTTAGTGTCCGAACTCTCTGATCTTGGTGTGCTTGAAAAATACGGTGTGAAAGTCTTGGGCACGTCTGTTTCCGCCATCAAGGCTGCTGAAGATCGAGAGAGCTTTGCAAGGCTTATGAATGATATCGGTGAACCCATCCCTGCAAGCGAGGCTGTGGAGACACTTGAGCAGGCCATTGAAGCTGCGGAAGCAATAGGTTACCCGGTGATAATCAGGCCAGCCTACACCCTTGGAGGAACAGGCGGCGGGGTGGCCCACAACCGCTCTGAGCTTGAGGAAGTGGTATCTTTCGGCCTCTCGGTAAGCATGATACATCAGGTTCTTATCGAAAAAAGTCTTCTCGGCTGGTACGAGTTTGAGTATGAGGTTATGCGCGACGGAAACGATAACTGCATCACTATCTGCAACATGGAAAACCTCGATCCCATGGGCGTTCACACCGGCGAATCAATCGTGGTTGCGCCGGCCCAGACCTTGACCGACAAGGAACATCAGCTCCTGCGTTCAGCTGCTCTCAAGATCATCCGCGCCCTTGAAATCGAGGGCGGCTGCAACGTGCAGTTTGCGGTAGATCCAGCGAAGTGGGATTATTATGTTATTGAGGTGAATCCCCGTGTATCAAGAAGTTCAGCACTTGCTTCAAAGGCCACAGGCTATCCGATTGCGAAGATTTCTGCTAAGATCGCTGTGGGTCTTTCACTCGATGAGATTAGAAATGACGTCACCAAAGAGACGCCTGCCAGCTTTGAGCCGGCCCTTGACTACATTGTGACAAAAATCCCACGGTGGCCTTTTGACAAGTTCAAGACTGCGGACAAAAGGATCGGAACACAGATGAAATCCACCGGAGAGGTAATGGCCATCGGGCGAACCTTCGAAGAAAGCCTGCAGAAGGCAGTGCGAAGCCTTGACATCAAGCGCCACGGGATATGTGCTGATAAGCGCAAGACCTGGCCCCTTGAAAAGATAAGAGAAGGTCTGAAAACTCCGACCCACGACAGACTTTTCCAGCTCTACGACGCCCTCAAACTTGGCATGACCATTGAAGAAGTCAATGAAAAATCCGGTGTTAACGCCTGGTTTTTACACAAGCTAGGTGTCATACTTGAAATGGAAAAAACACTGGAATCCCTTGAAAGCGGAGCTGTCACGGACGACATTATCTTCAATGCAAAGCGCCTTGGATTTTCCGACTATCAGCTTTCAAGTCTACTTGGCACAGATTACAACTCAGCCAGAAACATAAGGAAAAAAGCTGCACCACCTGCGTATAAGATGGTTGACACCTGCGCTGCAGAGTTTGAAGCAAAGACACCCTATTACTACTCGTCTTATGAGAGCGTGGACGAGGTTTCTGTTACAGAAAACAAGAAGGTGATGCTCCTTGGCTCAGGCCCAATTCGGATAGGCCAGGGAATCGAGTTCGACTACTGCTGCGTCCATGGAGTAATTGCGCTTAAAGAAGAAGGCATCGAAGCGATAATAGTGAACAACAATCCTGAGACCGTATCCACCGATTATGACACATCTGACAAGCTCTACTTCGAGCCGCTCACATTGGAGGATGTGCTCAATATTATTGACAAAGAAAAGCCCATGGGTGTTATTGTCCAGTTCGGAGGGCAGACACCCCTTAACCTTGCAGTGCCACTGGCCAAGCGGGGCGTGAAAATCCTGGGCACATCGCCCGAAAGCATCGACACAGCAGAGGATCGGGAGAAGTTCACAAAGATCATGAACAGGCTTGGGATTCCGCAGGCCGAGTATGGAACCGGTTTTTCCTATGAGGAGGCCAAAGGGATTGCAGATTCAATCGGCTACCCGGTGCTGGTGCGGCCCTCCTACGTGCTCGGCGGCCGCGCCATGGAGATCGTTTATGACGATGAGCAGCTTGAAGAATATATGGAAGAGGCAGCGCAGATATCGCCCGAGCATCCTGTTCTTATTGACAGGTTCCTTGAAGACGCAGTCGAGGTTGATGTAGACGCGGTTTCTGATGGATCAGAAGTTTATATCGGCGGCATCATGGAGCACATCGAGCAGGCGGGTGTGCACTCCGGGGATTCGGCATGCATCCTCCCGCCGCAGAGCCTTGATAAAAACACGTTGCAAACAATTAAAGACTATACTGAGCAGCTTGCTTTGGAGCTTGGCNNTGAGGCAAATCCCCGAGCGTCACGGACCGTGCCCTTTGTTAGCAAGGCCACAGGAGCGCCCCTTGCGAAGATTGCTGCAAAGGTTATGCTTGGAAAATCGCTGCGAGAGCTGGGATATGTGGGCGAGCGTAAGATCCGACACATCGCAGTGAAAGAAGCAGTCTTTCCATTCCTCAAACTGCCGGGAGTTGATCCGGTCCTATCTCCTGAGATGAAGTCCACTGGAGAGGTGATGGGAATCGACTTCGACTTCGGGCTCGCCTATTACAAGTCACAGGTCGCTGCGAAAAATCCCCTTCCAAAGAGCGGAAGGATTTTTATCAGTGTGAAGCGCAGGGACGCAGCCCTGATTGCGCCGATTGCAAAAAAACTTGCTCACATGGGCTTTGAAATCCTGTCCACGGAAGGCACGGCTGAAGTCCTCCAAAAGGCAGGAATCAACGTAGAGGTTGTAGGAAAGATCAGTGAGGGCACACCCAACATCCTTGACAGGATGAAAAACCGGGAGGTTTCGCTCATCATAAACACGCCCACCGGGGGCAGGGCGCAGCTCTCGGATGGATACTATATCCGCCGGACAGCAGTTGAGCTTGACATACCCTATATCACAACGATTGCAGGGGCGGTTGCCGCTGTTAGGGCGATTGAGAGCATGAACAAAAAAGAGATCACCATCCGCTCCTTGGGTGAGTATCATCGGGACCATATGCTTGAGCTCAGGCTTGAAGATTTCCCCTAGGAATGCATATGGGCAGAATATCGGAACCAGAAAATGTCAGGCTCTTTATGGGACTCACCTATAGAGAGAGCGAGGTCCTTGAAAAAACCGTCAACATACTGGAGGCAGATTTTGGCGATGTATCTCTGAGAAGCCCTGAATTCAATTTCGACTTCACCGACTACTATAACGTTGAGATGGGGAGTAGTCTGAAAAAAATATTCATAGGTTTTGATACACCCATTAGTCCCGGCAGGCTTGTCACAATAAAGCCCTACACAAACAAGCTTGAAGAAAGATTTGGAAGTAGAGGGGATGATGGGCGCATAAAAAGAAAAATCAACATTGACCCAGGCTACGTTGATTCAGGTAAGATTGTTCTGGCATCCACAAAAAACCGCAGCCAGAGAATATACCTTGGAGATGGAATATACGCCGAAGTAACACTGCTTTTCAAAGGAAAAAGATTCGAACCACTGCCCTGGACATATTCGGACTTTAGAACCACGCTTGCAAGGAATTTCTTTATGAGGATTAAAGACCTTTTATAAGTTCTTTTGGTAGATCTTCTATCTTCACCCTCTCCTGCTTCATTGTGTCCCGATCCCTCACGGTTGCGGTTCCATCTTCAAGTGTCTGGAAGTCGACAGTGATTGCAAGGGGAATTCCAATCTCATCAGCCCTTGCATATCTTCGCCCTATCGTTCCAGATGTGTCGAAAAGCGTTAAAAAGCCTTTTCTCTTCAGCATCTCTAATATCTCATTTGCCTTTTCATCCAGCCCGCCTTTGGACACCAGGGAGAACACGGCAACATCGTAGGGTGCAACCTCGGGTTTTAGGCTGAGAACGGTTCGTATTTCACCGCTTCTCTCCTCCTCGCGGTGAGCCGACTCCAGGATGCAGTATATTATCCGATCGATTCCAAAAGAAGGCTCAATCACATGGGGGACAATCTTCTGGCCTTCCTCACGGACGCGGACCTCCCGAACATTAAATAATTCCTTCCCTATGTTTTGAGTTTTTCCCTCGACCGCTATATCCAGGGAGCCATCGCCTTTTAAGCTTGCGGGATCAGACGATTGGATAAGCTCGCCTACCATTCCAGCATCTTTCCTAAAGACAGGGCCCAGCTTTTTCATATCAGGCTCAAGAATTGTTTTTTCAACTTCACGGGCAGATTCAAACCTTACAAAGGCGCTCAGGTCTGCGCCGCTTTTCTCCATGTGCGACCTCAGATCGTAATCCGTCCTATCCGCAATGCCCACAACCTCAACCCAGCCATAGCGCTCTGTTCGCACCTCAGCATCCCAACAGTCGCAGGCATAATGTGCTATCTCAGTCTTCTTGTGCTGCCTGAAACGAATCCTATCTTTGGGAATGCCAACTTCGAGTAAGAATTGATATGTCCTAACAATGTGATAGGTCAAATATTGATGTGCCACAATGCCCCGACTCACCGCCTCAGATGCACTCATCACTGCCTCCTTGCCACCATCGGGATATAGCTTCAATTTAACACTGGACACTTCGGAAAAACGTTTATGAGCATGTTTCTCATCAGGACTCACGAAAACCTCGATTTCGGCCTGGGAAAACTCCCGCAACCTTAGAAGCCCCTGCCGAGGTGAAATCTCATTGCGATAGGCCCGGCCAAGCTGGGAAACACCAAAGGGCAACTTCTTTCGGTAAAATTCATAGAGCCTGTTGAAGAGGATGAAAATGTTCTGCGCAGTCTCAGGCCGCAGATAACCAGTCCGATCCCCTGCTCCAATGGCCGTCTTGAACATGAGATTGAACGTGTTGATACCTGAAATCTCACCGCCGCAGGTCGGGCACGTTACTTTATTCTTCTCAAGCTCATTCTCCAGCTCCTGGTAGGTCATGCCGTCGGTCTCTATTCCCTTCTCATTCAAAAGGTGGTCTGCTCTGAAGGAATCGCCGCAATCTTTGCAGGAAACCATTGGATCCACAAAATGACCCACATGCCCGGATGCTACGAAAACATCTTCCACACCGATGTTCGGGGAAGATATCTCCATGTAGCCCTCCCCAACCACAAAGAACTTTCTCCACAAGTTTTCAACTTTGTTTTTTAGCGCAGCACCAAGGGGGCCGTAGTCATAGAAACCTGAGGCACCGCCATATATCTCAAATGAAGGCCACAGAAACCCGCGTCTGACTGCAAGCTCGATTACGTCTTCCATGCAACGAAAATAGTTGAGGTGGTATATAATAAATGCGACCCAGAAAAACAAGATTGGGATCTAAAATTCTATTTCAGTGCCCTGAGCAGGTCGATGTCTCGCACGATTCCGATGATGTTTCCCTCGGCGTCGATTACCGGAACCAGTTCGATGCGTGCTGAGGACATCTTCTTTGCGCAGTCCGAAACCTTCGTCCCTTTGGTTGCGGTTATCGCCTTTTCAGGGATTACGTCGCCCACGGTCTTGTCAGGGACTTCGAGTTTTCGCTTTGTAATGTAGATTATGTTTTTGCTGTCCCAGCCCCAGCTGTCGCCCTCGGTTCCTACGCTCATTTCGGATTTTTTTGTGGACTCTGTGAGCTGGGCAACACGCAGCATGTCCGTATCAGTGAGGACTCCGTAGAGCTTAGCATTCGAGTCCAGCACCAGAAGCGCCCTAGATCCTGAGAGGCGCATGATCTCGGAGGCCACTTTAAGAGGGGTGTCTTTCCAAACAGCGGTGAAGGACTTCATCATATAACCTGTCACTTTTTCATTCGAATCAAGCTTGGAAACCGACTTCCAAACAAGGTCTTCGGACGTTACGATCCCGACGATGTTGTTCTCCTCATCCACCACAGGAAGCCTCTTTATCCCAGCGACAAGCAGTGTCTTCACTGCATCCTTCACGTCTGTATCAGGGGTCGTGGTTATAACGTTTTTAGTCATGAGAAGTGCAAGCTGCCCTTCATCAGGATTCTTCGAAAAATCGGTCTTGCTGATGATTCCCATAAGCTCCTTTGTGCCCTTCTTTATCACTGGAAGTCCTGTGACGTTGTGCTTGATGATCAGGTTAAGGGCCTGGTCCGAGCTACCCGGAACCTCGGCACAGATAACCTCTTCTGTCATTATGTCCTTTACCTGCATATTAAAATCCCCAAAAGGAGCAGATTTTCTTTTTATCTCGGCATATATAATATTTTCCCAAAAAGTACAACAAAAAATTATTAAATAAAAAGATGAAGGGGGGAACATGGCAGACATGGTTTTGATTGTCACTTATTTTTCTTTTCTCCTCGGTTTCGGTGTGCTTGTTGCAAATATTATGAAAAAGGTAAGTGTGCCCGACACGTTTCTACTTCTGCTTGTGGGGCTTGTGACCGGCCCTACCATCTGGCGTCACCCGGCTGTTGCCAGGTTCATCGACTTCATAATAGTTGATGTGTCGGCCATGTCCGTGGTCCCGGATTTTCTCCGAACTCTTGCCCTCATTCTCATCGTCTTTACAGGAGCGTTCAACCTCAACTTCGATGAACTCAAAAAGTTTTCAGATGTTTCAGTGACACTTGCATTTCTTCTCGTATTTTTAAACACCATTGTGCTAGGAATCGCCGCAAAGCTGATCTTTGGTCTGACCTGGATTCCGGCACTGCTTATTGGCGCAATTATCAGCGGAACAGATGCAAGCGTAGTCTTCACATTCGAAGTTCCCCTTAAAAAATATGGTGACGTTCTCTCGATTTTGAAAGTGGAATCGATTCTGAACAGCCCATTGAGTGTTCTCATTCCAGTTCTGTTTCTCGACCTACTGGAGATATCTCCAGGAACGATTGTTGCACCAACTTTCTACTTATCTCAGTTCTGGCAGATGATTGTTGCAGGGATTGGAAGCGGTGTTGTGATTGGCCTGGGAATAAGCAAGATCATCTCACGGATGCTCAAAGAATACAGCTCACTCATCATCATATCAATCGCTCTTCTCACATTCGGGCTTTCCGAAACAGTTGGAGGTTCAGGGATGCTCGGCGTTGCTGTTGCAGGATTTATTATAGGAAACCTTGGATTTCCTCATAAAGATCGGGTGAAGGAGTTTCAATCCGAGTTTTCAGACATGCTGCGGATTTCTGTTTTTACACTCCTCGGCGCCCAGATATTCCTTGATCTAAATCCACTCCTCCTTTTGGTTGAGTTCCTCTTCGCCTTCCTCGTGTTCGTGGTGCGGCCAATATTCGTAAGTTACCTGGCGCGGGGCATTCGGGATGACACAGGGTTTGAAGGCTTCACTCTACTGCAGCTTGCAGCACCCCGGGGCATCGCCTCAGCTGCCATGGCGCCGATTGCGGCTGTTGCCGTGGGCGACTCCCTTATCATGAACATCGTCTTCATGGTAATCTTTTTTTCAGTTCTTCTCAGCACCTTAACGACTAATCTTGTAAGTTCAGGTAAAGCTGTTAAAATCAAAGAAAGGATGGACAGGTTGAGGGGCCGGGCACCTGGGAAAACCCATAAGCCAACAGTGGATCCTGATTCTGAAGGATCTGAACCGCCTTCTCCAGAAGTTGAGGATTATTTATAATAAATTCATTTGTAGGGCGGTGCCACAACCTCTTTAATATCACTTGCTGCGATCCTGTGCACGAGCGCGAGTACAGGGTCTGCCGCGTAATTCACTGGCTTTGTAACAATGAAGTCGGCCTGGTTACCCTCTTTAATCGAATTGTTAGGGAGACCGAGGATTTTTCTGCCGTTAATCGTTGCAGCCTGTAAAACTGCTTTTGCATCAAAGGAATGATCTTTATAGAGCCCACGATAGAGCTTCCAGGTAAACTCCATCTCACGAAGCATGCTCGGTGTGTTGGCCATAACATTATCGGTTCCGAGAGCAACAAGACAATCGCTATTGAAAATGCTTTTCAAATCAGGTGTTCCGACGCCAAAAGAGGCGTTTGCCCGAGGACAGAGTACGATTGGAATCTTTCTTTCGAAAACCTCACCGAGGCCAACTTTCCCTGCATTGGTCAGATGCACAACAAAGTCAGGATCTATTTCGAGCGCCTCCAGCACATCATCTCTGGCCTCGCCTGCATGCATTCCAACAAGCTTTCCTTTTCTACTTTGAAGCATCCTCTTTAGCTTTTCATCCGTATAATCCGCAATCGAGCTTATGCCCAGTCCGTCGCAGAATTCCATGATGTCCTCATCCCCAAGGGGCCGACCCAAAATTCTGGCAGCCATATTTTGAACAGACCTAACTAGTTCTATTCCTTCACGTCCCCCTTCACGAAAGTCGCAGAACGCGGTGGTTCCGCTCTTCTTCATCGAACCCAGTGTTGCCGAAATCGCCTCTCTCGCATCTGGCCGCCTGTGAGCCTTGTATTTAACACCTTTTTTCCCAACACGTTCACCAATGGAAAGATAGGCTCCAAGGTCCATCCCTGCTGAATCACCCAGATGAACATGGGTATTCGTAAAACTCGGCGAGATTATGCCGCCATCCACATTCTCACAACCCCCGCCACTGTATTTGCCCTCACCAAGCTCTTCGATTATGCCATCCTTAACTACAACATAGCCTCTGAACTCTTCTAGCTCCTCGCCATAGAGGACTGTCGCATTATCAAAGACGTGCTTCATTGAAAATAGAATGTCTTCTTCCCATAAAAATTATTATATGTTAGAGTTGAATCCCTAATCGGTATGACCGACAACAAGATTTTAACCATTCTAATTGTAGTAACCGTAGCGTCCCTGGGGTTTTCTGCCTATTCCAATTATGCGCAAAAAAACAGGATATCGGTCCCTGTTTCGGCGGATGTTGCCCTTGACACCGTGAAATCTGAGCAGTCCGCAAAGGCCTTTATTGCTGAGAACTTTGGCGCGCCCGAGGACCGAATCGAGAGGGTCTTCCTCACATGGGACCGGGCAGAGGACAGCTATCTCTGGGAGATCGAAATCCAGGAGAACAGCTGCGGATGCAGGCTCAACGAAACCGAGGGCGTGACAATCCTGCAGGCAAGAGTCGACCCTTACAATGGTGCGATCTACAACCTCACATCCCGCGTGGGCGTTCCAGAGGATCAGATCAAGCGTGAGGCCTGCGAAAAAGGCTGCCACGTCGAGTGAGCCTGTTCATCTTTTTATACATAATGACTGCTTTTACACAAAATTACAATAAAGCCGAAACTATATATTTTAAAGTTAGCAAAAAGAAAGGAGTAATTACTTTATGAAGGCGGGTTGGTATGTCCGAAATAAAAAAAGGGCCAAAGGATGTGGGTCTTCCACCTGGAACTCTCATCCATGTGGGAGAAAAAAAGATAGAGAAAACTAATATTTCTATAGTTGATTACGACGAAACCCAGATTCAGGAAGTGGATGTAAAAACCGCTGAGGAGTGTTTTTCCTATAAGGACAAACCTTCAGTAACATGGATAAAAATAACCGGCCTTCATGAAATAGATGTTATTGAAAAAATCGGAAGGCATTTTAATCTTCATCCATTGGTACTTGAAAAAACCAATTAGATTTATTAATTAAGAATACAAATAAAACTGATTACGATGATAAAATCAGAAAAGGATTCTCAAATTCTCACATTCTTTAATGTCGTTATAAATTACGTTTTTAAAATAATCCTCCTATTTCTCTTGTTTGGTATAATAGTTGGAACAGTGAAATTGTTTTTTCCCCTCGGAGAGCTCGTCACTAAAGACATAACAGGATCATATGAAACCCTAATAACTGATGTGTTGACACTCTACATATTAATCGAGATTGCACGCATATTTGCCGAATATTTCAACACAAACCGTCTTAGAATGACATACTTAGTTGATGCAGCCATAGCCTTCATCCTTAGGGACATATTGATAATGTTATACTCCAAACATTACACTGACGATACTATATATGCTCTCGCCGTTATGATCCTCATCCTAGGATTGCTCCGAGTCGCTTTTATACTACTTTTCCAAAAAGAGCTAAGAATGAATAAAAAATTTGAAAAAGAATAAATTCTCTAATGGTTGTTGATATGGAGAAAACAAAAAAAGGGCCGCGTGATGTTGGTCTGCCGCCGGGCACGCTGGTCCATGTGGGTGAAAAAAAGACAGAGAAAACCAAGATATCCATTATCGACTATGATGAATCCCAGGTTCAGGAAGCGGAGGCGAAATCAGCTGAGGAGTGTTTCCCGTTCAAAGACAAAAATACAACAACATGGATAAACATATTCGGCCTTCATGAAATAGACGTCATTGAAAAAATCGGAAGACATTTTGAACTTCATCCCTTGGTGCTTGAGGATATATTAAACACTAGACAACGCCCTAAAATAGAGGATTTTGAAGATTATATCTTCATGGTATTAAAGATGCTCTATTTCGATGAAGAGGAGTATGAGATTATGGCCGAGCAGGTGAGCATAATACTGGGCCCTAATTTTGTTCTGTCCTTCCAGGAAAAAGAGGGGGATGTGTTCAACGCCGTTAGAGAAAGGATTAGAAACGGAAAAGGGCGGATCAGAAAAAGGGGGCCTGATTATCTTGCTTACGCTTTGCTGGATGCGGTGGTTGACCATTATTTCATAATACTTGAGAATCTGGGTGGGGAAATAGAGGGGCTTGAGGAGGACCTTCTTGGTGAACCCAGTACTGAGACCATGCAGGACATCCACGAGCTCAAACGGGAGATGATACATTTCCGCAGATCTGTATGGCCACTTAGGGAAATTGTAAATAGGTTTGAAAGATCGGAATCCCCGTTGATAAAGGATTCCACAACGCCCTTTCTACGAGACGTATATGATCATACAATCCAGGCCATCGACACAATCGAGACTTATCGTGACATGCTGTCAGGGATGCTTGACCTCTATCTTTCCAGTGTCAGCAACAGAATGAATGAGGTTATGAAAGTCTTAACAATCATTGCAACAATCTTTATACCGCTGACCTTTATCGCAGGGATTTATGGGATGAACTTTGCCTATATGCCGGAGCTTGGAATGAGATGGGGCTATCCAGCGGTTTTAACCGTTATGGTCTTAATTGGTGTGACAATGGCATTTTATTTCAAGAGAAAAAGATGGCTATAGCTCATTACTGAAGGTCTTTTTTGTACACTATTGTGCGATAGGGGAAAGGTATTTCAATCCCCTCGGAATCGAACCTCTTTTTAATTGATTCTGTTAGATCATGCTTCATCTTTATTGCTGTTGAACGTTCCGGTGCCCAATAGTAGAGACGAAGTTTCTGCGCGAAATCTGTAAGCTCAATCAGCTTTACCTTGACAAGCTCATCTCTACTTAAGAACTCGCTGCCCTCTCCTTTGACCTTCTTTGGCAGATCAGGATGATTTAACGCAATTTCAACCATAATGCGACGCGCCTCATCAATATCAGAATCGTAGCTTATCCCAATATCAAGGGTCCCAAGCACCTTCGGGTCTTTAATCGAATAATTTATTATGTATTCCTCGCTCAGCCGTGAGTTTGGAATGATAATCCTTTTTTCATCCCAGGTTTTGATTACGGTGTGCCTCAGGGTTATGTCTTCAACAACTCCGTAGTCCTCCTTTATCATCACACGATCCCCCACCTTGATAGGCTCGAACATCGCAATAAAAATCCCTGAAATCACGTTTGAAAAAGCCTGCTGCGCTGCAAAGCCGAGGACAACCGCAATGATTCCTGCTGAAGCAAATAATGAAACACCCAAAGAAGAAAATCCTGGAATCATGCTCCCTGCAATAACTATTCCAATGATGTAGACTGTCATAACTATCAGCCTTTGCAAAACCAAGAACTTGGTCTCTTCGATTTTTATCTTTCTTGACTTCACTTTGAAATAACGGCTCAGAACCCTTTCAAATGATTTTGCAACAACCACTGTTAGAATTAATACGGTGATGATTTCCACGATTAATACAATGGAATTATTTCTCAATATGGAACCAAAAAAATCCGAAACCATGAAATCACCATCTAAATCTACAAGTAGGCATTTAAAGATTTTTTGTTACACGCTAGATTTTGAAGCCTTCTTTTTAAGGTCTTTGAATTGAAGAGATTTAATTACCATATTTAAGAACCATAGTTCGGAGGCTGCCGACAGGCAGACCGAGGGACTTCTTTATTTATAATAGATAACCGCAATGTAATTTGATGATTCTCGACGAGTTCATGCATGATAAGCCGGTTGTGGTCTATGACCCCAATGAGAAAAGGGCTCACGTGATTCGGTATCTTCGCAAGTTTGACGACATCGTGGTTGTGGAGCGTCCGCTGGAGATCGCCGACTACCTGGTTCAGTCCCCTGAAGGGACGATTGCTGTTGAGCGCAAGAAGGCCAGTGATTTTCTGAGCAGCATCACCGACGGGCGGATGTTCACACAGATCGAGCATCTTCAGGAATATGATGATGCGCGGATCGTCTTGGAAGGCGCTATCTTTACAAAGGCGAAGATGGGGGCTTGCCTCTGTGTTGACAGTCTTGGAAAACCGCTCAACAAGAAGAAAGGGTCGAGGGCGCAGCCAATGACCACTTGGGCCTCACGCTACTTCATCCACCCTCATTCGCTCACGTCGATTTTCAAAAAGATTCAGGATTCAGGGATAACGATCATTCCCAGCGGTGGTGCCTATGACACGGCTGATCTCATGCATTTCTGGGCTACTCGTGGAGAAAAAAAGGAGAGCCTTGAGATACGCCGTAAGGTGAAGACAGAAACCGACTATGATCGGCAGCTCTTCATGATTGCAGGGCTCCCTGGTATCGGGGCTGTTCAGGCGATTGAGCTCTTGAAAAATTATGGCACCCCGATGCATGTGTTTTCAGCCTTCCTTGATCACGGCCCCAGAAACTTCCCGATCAAAGGACTTGGTGAAAAGAAGGTCAAAAAGATCAGAGAGCTATTGACCAATAACCTCCTTGAAGTTGAGCGGCGCAGGATGATCGAACATGAGTTCAAAGAAAGAGTTGATCTGCTCTACCGGATTTTGGGAGCAAAGGAAGCGCAGCTTGGAAAGATGACCAAGGCTGATTTATTGCCGCTACTTCGAAAGCGAGATCTCAAGGTCACTGGTAAAAAACCGGACGTCGTTCAGCGGCTTCTCGACTCCTTGAGTGTTGATGAAAAGGTTGATATAAAACAGTTCACCCAGGTATATGATGAGCTCAAGAATTCAAAGGACAGGCATCACCAAATCCCAAGGGATTTGGTTCTCTTCTACAGCAAGGTGAAGAAATGATAAGGAACCGGGACAAGGCGGTTATCACGGTTTTGGGAAAGGACAGAAAAGGACTGATATCAGGTGTCACGGGCTTTCTTGCGCGGGGCAAAATCAACATCACAGACATCAAGCAGAGCGTGGTCCAAGGGCTTTTTACGATGTTTATGACCGTTGATCTGTCCACCGGTGACTTTGATTTTGAGGAGCTGAAAGCAGGTCTTCAAAGGCTTTCAGAAAAGCTTGATGTGGAAATCGAGGTTTCGCCTTTTTCAGAGTACCATGATCTCGCGCCCATAAAGCCGCGAAATCCCTATGCCATGGTTGTTCTTGGAAAGGATAGGCCGGGGATTGTTGCAGACATGAGCCGCATCCTTTTTTCGATGGATTTGAACATCGAGTCCACAAACCTCACGGCTAGGGGAAACCTCATATCTGTAAAGTTTATTATTGACATTGAAGACAAACCTGCGGAAACTGTAAAAGAAGCGGTTAAGACTGCTGGTGAGCGGGTGGGTCTGGACGTGGTTGTTCTCAAATACGAGAATTTCCAGAGGGAAAAACGGCTCATCGTCTTTGACATGGATTCAACGATTACGGATATTGAAGTTATTGACTCCCTTGCAAGGGCTGCAGGTGTTGAGGAGGAGGTCAAAGGGATTACTGCCAAGGCGATGTGCGGCGACCTCGATTTTAAAAGGGCGCTTAAAGACAGAGTAAAACTCCTTTCGGGCATGCCTGTTTCCGTTCTTGAGGATATTGCTGAAAACCTCACTCTCACGCCTGGAACAGAAGAGCTCCTTTCAACGCTCAAATCTATGGGCTACAAGACTGCTCTCATCTCAGGGGGTTTCACGTTTTTCACCGCCCGCTTAAAAGATGAACTAGATTTCGATTACGCATATGCCAACAAATTGGAGATAGAAGGTGGTAGGCTCACAGNNACAGGCAGGTTGAAGGGGCGGATTATCGATGCTGAGGGTAAGGGCCGAATAATTCAGGAACTGGCAAAAAAAGAGAATATATCCACTGACCACATCGTTGCCGTGGGCGACGGCGCAAACGACCAAATAATGATTAAAAACGCAGGCTTGGGGATTGCATTCAACGCAAAGGACCTCTTGAAAAAGATCAGTGACGGCACGATTTCAAAGACCAACATAGTGGGACTTCTCAACGTGCTTGGGGGAGAGGAAAGGTAATAATATCATGGAAAAACGTTATATGCCCACGGTGTCATCTTAGGCTGGAATCAGAATGGAAGTAAAAGAGATAGAGCTCAAGGGACATATCATCGACTCCTTTATCCTCCCCAAGGTCTTTGACACGATAATGGATTTGGGCGGTGACTTCGATGTCACCGAATTTAGGATCGGTAAGAAAAAGACCGAGCCCAGCTACGCACGCATTCTCATTAAAACTGATACACGCGAACTACTGGACGACATAATTGGCGAGCTTATCAAGGTTGGGGCCGCGATCCCTGAAATCGAGGAAGCTGAGCTAGCGCCTGCTCCCAAGGATGCAACGCTTCCCGATAACTTCTACTCTACAACCAATCACCCCACATTTGTTCGAATCGATAGCGACTGGACTCCTGTGGACCGGCATGAGATGGATCTTGTGATCGTTGTTGATAAAGCTGCGAAGACCGCTGTTTGCCTTCCGATAAGCGAGGTTAAGAAAGGGGATCTTGTTGTAGTGGGCAAAAAAGGGATCAGAGTCGAGCCTCCAGAGCGGCCGAGAGGCTACAGCGTGTTCGAGTTCATGACCAGCAGCGTGTCATCTGAAAAACCAACAGACTCGCTCATCGAGGAGATAGCCCAAGAAATAGTGAAAGTCAAGAAGAGAGGAGAAAAAGTGCTTGTCGTCGGCGGCCCTGCAATAGTTCACACCGGAGCGCACACCAGCCTTGCTAGCATGATAAAAAATGGATATGTTGACGTGCTTTTTGCAGGTAACGCACTCGCTGTTCATGACATCGAGAGCGGACTTTATGGAACATCTCTTGGCATAAATCTCAAAACTGGACGACCTGCAGAAGGCGGGCACAGGCATCATCTATATGCAATTAACGAGGTCAACAAAGCAGGAAGCATCAAAGCCCTTGTCAAATCAGGCAAGCTGACTCAAGGTGTGATGTATGAAGCCGAAAAAAAAGGCATACCCGTTGTGCTTGCAGGTTCGATTCGAGATGACGGTCCGCTTCCTGAGGTCATAACAGATGTAATCGCTGCCCAGCGGGAGATGCGAAGAAAACTTGAAGGAGTGGGTCTCGTGCTCATGCTCTGCACACTACTGCACTCCGTCGCAGTGGGTAACTTGCTTCCTTCAAACATAAAAACCCTCTTCGTTGACATCAACCCCGCAACAGTTACAAAGCTTGCAGATCGAGGCACTGCTCAGGCACTCGGCATAATTACAGACGTGGGAAGCTTCCTACCCCTGCTTGAGCGAAAGATAAATGAACTAAGCCAAAATTAAACAATTAAAAAAATTGCGGCTGTGGTCTAGCGGTTAGGACATTGGCCTTCCACACCAACTCGCCACCAGAAATAGGGCGGTTGATGGAGACAGCCAATTGCATGGGTTCAAATCCCGTCAGCCGCACCTTTTCTTTTTTGTAAATGAAAATTTGCTCCAAAAGAAAACCCGCATTTTCACAATCAGAAAATGCTCCAAAAAATTTTGCATCCATTATTCTGTTTTTTCGTCAAATACTGTGTCAAGAAAGAGCGCAGCCGTCCATGAAAAGTCTTTTGCCCCGTATCCTCTGCCTTTTATTGGGTCGTAGTACTCGTAGAATCCGTAGCGTCGCACAAGCTCGATGATATCATCTTTCACGCTTTCGGCTTTTTCCTCAAATCCGTAGCGACCCAGACCCTGCATGAGCATCCAGTTCATGTTTATCCACACAGGACCCCGCCAGTAGTTTGCTGGGTCGAAGTACTCGCCCTCCATGTTGTAGTTGGGGATGGAAAAACACTTTTTCTCGTGCATCGAGCAAAAGCTGTTGGAGTCCAAGTAGTTGTAGAGTTTTCGTGCCTGCGAGCGCGATGAAACACCACCGTATAGGGGTGCGAATCCTGAGGCTGTATCCACCTCAATCATCTCGTCAGATCTGAGATCATAAGCGTCATAGAATCCGTGGCCCCTGTGCCAGAGCTTTTTGTTAATCCCTTTCACTGTTTTATCGGTCCACCTGTTGATCTGCGCCGGGTCTTTTCCAATTATCACGGCAATCTCTGCCAGGTCATGGTTTGCGCGGACCAAAATCGAGTTTACCAGTGTGTCCTGGAGCAGGAACGGACAGGTTTTGAAAAGTTCCGCTTCATCATAAGCCTGTTCTTTGAAAAGTTCCACAAGATAGATGTAGCGATTGTAATCCCAATCCAATGGCCTCTGCCCGCTGGATATCCCTTTTTTTAAGTCCTTTCTTTCGAATTTTGGGGGGTCGCCCAGCTCGATTTTTTGGAGCGGCGCATCCCACGTGGGAGAGTTGTCGAGGCCTGATGACCAGGGATGTCGAATGTATGCAAGCCCTTCTCCCAATGGATCCCGTACCTCATAGAAGAACCTGTGAGATGCCAGAAGCTTTGGATACATTTCTTCCAGAAACTCAAGAGCCATTGGGCGATCTTTGGCTCTGTTGTAGATGGAGAGCACCGAAATTGCATGGACCGGTGGCTGGGTGATACCAGAGGTTTGAACGCCCTTGGGTGCGTTATCTGATCTCTTCGAGTCCCAAAGCGAAGGATCCGGAAAATAGGCATCCGATGAATCCTGAGCATAGACTATATGGGGAACCATGCCGTTTTTCCATTGCCCCCGGAACAGCGACCTCAGTTCTGTCTGCGCTTTCTTTTGGTCAAATGTGGAGTATCCTATCGCGATAAATCCTGAGTCCCAACTCCACTGGTGGGGGTAGAGCAGCGCTGAGGGGCGTGTGTAGCCTCCCATCCAGTTGTTTTCAAGAATTGCTCGCGCGCCTTTGATAAGCTCTTTCATATAATCCATTATCCGAAGACTACCCTTTAAAATATTGGGAAAGTTTAAATCATCGTAAAAAGAAGAATAGAAGGGCGAGGTGAAAAATATTTCTGGAGGACAACCTAGTAAAAATGGGGCAAAGCCCTTCACAATAGGTATTGATCTTGGAGGCACCAAGGTCGAGATTGTGCTTGTAGATGGAAATACCCGGATCTTGGAAGAAAAACGATATTTGAGCCGTGCCGAGAATGGATCTGAAGCAATCATCAAAGAGCTTATTAGAGAAATAGAAAGCATCCAGCACGCTGCAGGTTTTCGTGCCGGTGGGATAGGAATTGGAGTAGCAGGTCAGGTTGATTCAACAGGGGTAGTACTTTCGGCTCAGAACCTCCCATTTAAAGATGAACCACTCC
>JABAOE010002259.1_pt4 | contig 18873 bp, 18 predicted proteins | sample 7062141 | NCBI WGS metagenome assembly JABAOE01 (sample SAMN14538627, study PRJNA623070) | marine sediment metagenome | biome: marine biome [ENVO:00000428]; feature: marine pelagic biome [ENVO:01000023]; material: deep marine sediment [ENVO:00002113] | place: India: Gulf of Khambhat ... | reverse complement strand
GAAGCCGTCAGTCTCGCCGTGCTGGGTGGCGACGTTACAGATGTAGGCCTTGGGCGCCGACGAGGCGATCACGCTGCGGCGAATGCCCTCTACCAGCAGGTTCGGCAAGACGCTGGTGTACAGGCTGCCCGGACCAAGGAGGATCAAGTCCGCCTCAAGGATCGCCCGCACGGCCTCGGGGTGGGCCGGCGCGTTCTCCGGGAGGAGATATATCTCGCGTATGCGGTCCGACGGGCCGTCGCCGTTGGTGATCGACGGCCCGATCAGCGATTCGCCCTCAATCGTCCGCATGTCCTCCGTGCGCGCGCAGAGCGTGACGTTCGCCAGCGTGGAAGGGACGATCTGGCCGCGCACCGCCAGCACGCGGCTGGTCTGCCGGATCGCGTCCTCGAAGTTGCCGACGACGCCCGACATCGCCACGATGAACAGGTTTCCAAACGAGTGGCCGGCCAGGCCGGAGCCGTCTGAGAAGCGGTACTGGAAGAGGCTGGTGACCAGGGGCTCGGCGTCCGCCAGGGCAGCGATGCAGTTGCGCACATCGCCCGGCGGGAGTACGCCCAGCTCCCGGCGCAGGACGCCGGAGGAGCCACCATCATCGGCGACGGTAACGATCGCCGTCAGGTTTCCCGTGTATTCCTTGAGGCCGCGCAGGAGCGTCGAAAGGCCCGTGCCACCACCGATGGCGACGATCTTCGGGCCCCTGCGCAGGAAGCGCTGCGTGTAGATCGTGTTTACCAGACTCTCAGTACGCGTCCGGTTCGGCGCCAGTACGGTGATCAGCGAGTCGTTGAGCTTCCAGATCGAGAAGACGATCAGCCCCAGCGCCGACAGCATGAACGCCGCGCCACGGATGTAGCGCGGAATGAACTGACCGGTGACGTAGTACATGAAGTCCGGCAGGGTGAAGCCGGTGAGGTAGGCCTCACGCACGATGTAGCTCAACCCGAACGTCATCATGGCAACGCCGATGATCGTGAGCGCCAGCCAGCGCTTGATGTGCATTCCCGGGTAGAACCACTTCAGGAAATCGAACGCAAAGAAGCGGCGCACCGCGGATACGATATGTGTCATCCAGTACTACTAACGTGCACAAACGGCATATGACTACGGCCTCCCGGCCAATTTTTCCCTCAAAAGCTCCGTCACCACGTCCGGGCTGGCCCGGCCCCGCGTCTCGCGCATCACCTGGCCCACCAGGAACTTTATCGCTTCTTCCTTGCCACCACGATAGTCTTCGACCGCTTTGGTGTTCTCGGCGATCACCTTCTCCACGCTTGTCACGACCTCGTCCGAAGACGTGATCTGCTTCAGGCCCTGCTCCTCGACGATTTCGCCCGGCGCCTTGCCGGAGGCGAACATCTCCTCGAAGACGGCCTTGGCTGTCTTGCCGGAGATCGTCCCTGCCTCCTGCAGGCCGATCAGTGCGGCCAGACCTTCGGGTGTGACCCTGGAGTCTTGAATCTCGGTGTTCTCGGCGTTGAGGAGGCGGGCGAAGTCGCCGGTCACCCAGTTCGCCACCGCCTTCGCGCGCTCGGCGGAGCCGCCAGCCGCCGTCTCGAAGAAGTCCGCCCGCGCCGGCGACTCGGCCAGCACCCGCGCGTCGTACTCGGACAGGCCATACTGCTCCTGGAATCGCGCCCGCTTGGCGTCGGGCAGTTCCGGCATGCGCGCGCGGATCTCCTCGACCCACTCGCGGCTGATGATAAGGGGGGGCAGGTCCGGCTCCGGAAAGTAGCGATAGTCCTCCGCGAACTCCTTCGTGCGCTGCGGCACCGCCTCGCCGATGTCTTCGCGCCAGCCCCGTGTCTCCTGAACGACGACTCCCCCGGATTCGAGCACTTGAGCCTGGCGCTTCTCCTCGAACTTGATGGCGTCGAAGGCGTGCTTGAACGAGTTGATGTTCTTCAGCTCCACCTTCTGGCCGAACTCCGCACCCGGCTCCCGGATGCTGACGTTCGGCTCGCAGCGCATGTTCCCTTCCTCCATGTTCGCCCGGCTGGCGCCGATGTAGCGCAGGATCTGGCGCAGCTTCTGCAGGTAGGCCCGTGCCTCCTCGGCGGAGCGCATATCCGGCTCCGAGACGACCTCCATCAGCGGTACACCGGAGCGGTTCACGTCGACCAGGCTGTACTGCTCGCCCGTGGATGGGTCGGTGGCGTGCTGCAGACGCGCCGTGTCCTCTTCCAGGTGTACGCGCGTGATGCCGATGCGCTTCGTTTCGCCGTCGGCATCGACCTCCAGCCAGCCGTTCACGCAAATCGGCATGTCGTACTCGGAGATCTGGTAGCCCTTCATCAGGTCGGGGTAGTGGTAGTTCTTGCGGTCGAACTTAGCTTCGTGCGCGATTTCGCAGTTCAACGCCAGGCCCGTCATGATCGTCAGCTCGACGGCGGCGCGGTTGATCACGGGCAGCACGCCCGGCATGCCCAGGCAGACCGGGTCGACGTGCGTGTTCGGTGGCGAATCCAGTGTTGGCTGAGAGCACGCACAGAACATCTTGCTCCGCGTCTGCAGCTGCGCGTGGACCTCAACACCGATAACGGTCTCGTAACGCGTCGCGGTCTGTGTCATGTAATCACGCCAAGTCTACCAGCAGCGGCGAGCGACCTGAATCACCGGCGCCTCCAAGATGTGGAATGAGCCCCTACAGCTCTGACCGGAAGAGCGCGAGAACGCGGTTCCAGGCGTCGTTGGCGGCGGTCTCACGGTAGACCTCCTGCCGAGTGTCGTTGAAGAACGCGTGCTCGGTGCCCGGATAGACCTGTACCTCCAGCTGCTTGCCGAACTGCGCCATCGCCGACTGGAGCTCTTCGCGTACGGAGGCGCTCGCCCAGTCGTCGTGCTCAGCGTAGATCGCCAGCACCGGCCCCTGGAGGTCCCGCAGCCTGTCGATAGGCTGCGGGTTCACGCCGTAGAACGGCGCTGCCGCCTTGATCAACGGCGTGTCGGTGGCAAGCGTGAGCGCCAGGCCGCCGCCCATACAGAACCCGGTGGCGCCGATGCCGCGCCCGGCGATGTACGGCTGCTGCGAGAGATACTCGGCAGCCTTCACCAGCTCCTGGCTGGCTCGCGGCATGTCCAGCTGCATCATCAACTTCTGCGCCTCATCTGGCTCGGAGGTTACCTCGCCGTGATAGAGGTCGGGTGCGAACGCCGCGAAGCCTTCGCGGGCGAAGCGCTCTGCGATGTCCCTGATGTTGTCGTTCAAACCCCACCACTCCTGGATCACGATCACGGCAGGGAAGGGACCGTCTCCCGGCGGCCGGGCCAGATATCCGCTGGCGTTCGAGCCGTTCGTGGCGTAATCGAGCAGGTCGGTTGTTATGTCAGACACGTCAGGGATGCTCCTTCGTTGCGATGGACGAGGGGTCAATCGTATCACGCAGCAGGGCCGGCCGTGCCCCTGCCCTTTCCCGCCGCAACGCCAGCGAATACAATCCCCTGCAGGCAACGTATCCTGCAGCCGGAGGGGTGGCAGCAGGGGAGGTCAACAGCGCCAGACTATGAGACTGAACCGGCTCCGGCTATTGCGCACATTGGTCATCGCCAGCGCCGCCCTGGTCTGGCTGTTGGCCTCAGGGCCGGGTCTCGAATCCCAGCACGGCGTCTACATCCCGCACCCGCAAGCGCAGATCGCGCCCGACCAGCTTACCGTCCAGTTCGCTGACAACATCCCGCCGGACCGCTGGGATGACATCCTCGCTGCACACGGCGCTGCACTCAAGGCGCCGATGCTCGTCGAGGGATTCGCGGTGGCGACGGTGCCCGATGGCCAGCGCGGGGAGATCGGTGAGGCGCTGGCCGCCAGCGGCGTCGTCCGCACCGTCGAAGAAGTTACCTACCGCTATCCTGCCGCCATCCCCAACGACCCTCTCTGGATCGACCAGTGGAACCTGCGCCTGATCTCCGCCGACAACGCCTGGGACACATCGCAGGGCCAGGGCGTCATCGTCGCCGTCCTCGACACCGGCGTCGCCTACGAGAACTTCGGCAGCTTCAAGCGGGCGCCAGACCTGACGGGCACGACGTTCGCCGGCGCGTACGACTTCTACAACGACGACACGCACGCCAACGATGACAACGGCCACGGCACGCACGTCGCCGGCACAATCGCCCAGACGACCAACAACTCATACGGCGTCGCCGGCGTCGCCTATAAGGCGTCGATCATGCCTGTGAAGGTCTGCGGCCCGGACCAGCAGGCCCCGGACCCGCGCAACCCGGTGTGCTCAACCGTGGCCATCGCCGACGGCATCCGCTGGGCGGCCGAGAACGGCGCCAAGGTAATCAACATGAGCCTCAGCGATCCGGGCAACGTTACGGCGGCGGAGCGCGCCGCGCTGGATTTCGCCAGCAGCACCGGCGCCGTGCTAATCGCGGCCGCCGGCAACGGCGGCGCCGACCGGGAAGGCGACGGCGGCCCGAGCCTCGGTTACCCGGCGGCCGTTCCCAACGTCATCGCCGTCTCCGCCAGCGGCTTCTTCGGCTCTCTCGCCTACTACTCGAACTACGGCATCGGCGAGAGCGGCACCAACCTTGACGTCATCGCCCCGGGCGGCAACCCGCCGTTCAACAACGGCAGCGTCCCGAACGAGGGCCCGACCAGCGTTATCACTCAGGAGTCCTACCGCTTCTTCTGCGACCTCGACTCGCCGGCCGAATTCCAGACGTTCGCCTTCTGCCCCTTCGCCGGAACGTCGATGGCCACCGCTCACGTCTCCGGCGTCGCTGCGCTCATCCGCTCGGCGTACCCGGACCTGAACCCGACGCAGGTGCGGGCGCTGCTGCGGTGCAGCGCGGTTGACGTTGGCGACCCGGGGATCGACCTCAAGACCGGACACGGCCTCATCCAGGCAGACGCCGCCGTCCGCGACACCGACGGGGACAAGATCCCGGACTGCATCGATAGCACGCCTTACACGCCCACACCAACTCCGACGCCCTCTCCCAGCCCGACGGCGCCTCCGACGCCTGTACCGCCACCCAACGACTGCCTGCCCACCCCATCTCCCAGCCCGACACCGACGCCGACGCCGACGATGACTCCTCTGGACACACCGGCCGGGAGTGGCAGCCCGGCGCCAACTGACACGCCGNNCCCACAGCGACTCCGACCGCAACATCCGGCCCCACGTCCACAGGCACGCCAACGCCAACCGCCACCGTGACGCCTTCGCCGACGCCGCAACCGATCGCCTGCGGCGACGTCAACTGTGACGGCTCCGTGAACACGCTCGACGCCCTGGGCATCATCCGCTTCCTCGCCTTCGCTGATCCCGTTCCGGCCTGCATCGGTAAGGGCTACGTCAACTGCGACGGCCTGCTCAACCAGGTCGACGCGCTGGTCATCCTGCGCTACGTCGGCGGCTTGCCGCTCGGCATCCCGGCCGGCTGCTGGGGCATCGGTTAGCTACGCGTTCTCCACAAGCGTGTGACGTCCGTCCCTTGTGGGACAATGTGGGCGGCGATAGGTTGGGTTCACACGACGAAGGAGGCCGACGATGAAGAACGGCGCCGCCGCTGAGACGGCAACCACCACCACACCGAAGATCATCCACGAGCCGCAGGTCTACCTCGTCGGCCGCCAGGACGTTGACCGCAGCGAGATCGACCGCTTCCTGGGCGATCACGGCATGGACTGGGAGACCGACACCGAGGTCGGCGGCGAGCAGCTGATCGAGGCCGGCGGCCGCCTCTGCTACGTCTCCTACGGCAAGGGCCGCAAGACGAACGAGGAGTATATCGCCAACATCATCGGCCAGAAGCACGGCTCCGTCCTCGAACACGCCGCCTGGAACTTCATCATCACCGGCGTCTCCCGCTCCTTCACCCACGAGCTGGTCCGCCACCGCGCCGGCTGGGCCTACTCGCAGCTATCGCAGCGCTACGTCGACGAGTCGGACGCCAGTTATGTCGAGCCGAAGATCATCTCCGAGGACCCGCAGCTGCACGAGACCTGGCAGCGCGCGATCGAGACCGCGCACGCCGCCTACCTCGAGCTCGTCGCGGGCCTGTCGGCGAAGCTGGAAACGGCCGGCGTCAAGGGCACGCACCGCCGCAAGATGGCCCGCGAGGCCGCGCGCTCCGTCCTCCCGAACGCGACGGAGACGATGATCTTCTGCACCGCCAACGCCCGCGCCCTGCGCCACTTCATCGAGCTGCGCGGCTCCGAAGGCGCCGAGGCGGAGATCCGCCGCGTCGCGGTCAAGATGCTGCGCCTGATGCAGGCGGAAGCGCCAAGCGTCTTCGGCGACTACGAGGTCATCACGCTGGAGAACGGCACCGAGGTCACTCACACGCCCAACGAGAAGGTGTGACCTTGATTCCCTCTGCGCCCTGACCTAACATCGCCCCAACATGCCGAACGCACACACCAGCCGCTTTCGTGCCGTCGGCGACGGCAGCGGCATCGAGCGCAGCGACAACTTCACCCGCGAGGAGGTGGCGCTCGCCCTGCGCAACCGCGGCATGCCGCTGGAGGGGCTGCGCTACCCGGTCACCCCCTCCGGCATGCACTATCTCCTCGTCCACTTCGACGTGCCACACGTCGACGCCGCAACCTACGGGCTGAAGATCGGCGGCCTCACCGAGCGCGGGCTCAGCCTCTCGCTCGACGAGATCAAGGCCCGGCCGGCCGTCACAATGCCCGTGACGATGGAGTGCGCCGGCAACGGCCGCGCGCTGATGTCGCCGCGCCCAATCAGCCAGCCGTGGCTGGGCGAAGCCGTCGGCACCGCCGAGTGGACTGGCACAGGGCTGGCGCCGCTCCTGCAAGAGGCAGGACTGCGACCGGAGGCCGTCGAGGTCGTCTTCACGGGGGCTGACCGCGGCGTGCAGGGCGACGAGCCGCACCTCTACCAGCGCAGCCTGTCCGTCGCCGCGGCGACCCGCGAGGAGGTGCTGCTAGCCTACGCGATGAACGGTCAGCCGCTGGAGCCGCAGCACGGCTTCCCGCTGCGGCTGATCGTCCCCGGCTGGTACGGGATGGGCAACGTGAAGTGGCTGACCTCGATCGAAGCGATCGACCACGAGTTCCAGGGCTTCCAGCAGGCGGAGGCTTACCGCTACCAGACGGAATCGGGCGAGCCGGGAGAGCCGGTGACGCTCATGCAGCCGCGCGCCCTGATGGCCCCGCCTGGAATACCGGACTTCCTGACGCGCACCCGCCTTCTCGAGGCCGGCCGCGTTACCCTCAGTGGCCGCGCCTGGGCCGGCCTGGAGCAGATTGCCCGCGTCGAGGTCAGCACCGACGCCGGCCAAACATGGTCCGAGGCCACACTCGAGCCGCCGGTCGGGGAGTTCGCCTGGCGCGGCTGGTCGTGCCAGTGGGACGCGAAGCCCGGCACGTACGAGCTCTCGGTCCGCGCTTCTACTGCCGCCGGCGCCGGGCAGCCGGACGAGATGTGGAACCTGCAGGGGATGGGAAACAACGCCCGTCAGCGCGTCGCGGTCGTCGTCGAGTAGAATCTCGGGCAGACCTTAGCCCACGATCTCGAGACCGTCGCCGCGGCGGACAGTGGCGCCCTGCTCGACCGCCGCGTAGACGCCGACGTTCGCGCTGTTGTGCTTGGCCGCTGTCCTCAGCACCGCCGGGTCATCCGGCAGATCATCCTGCGCGCGCGTCGTCACCACGCAGCGCACCGTCGGCATCATCACCTTAATCCGCACCTCGTCGCCGATCGCGATCACCTTGCCGGGCCAATCGTTCTCCACGAAGCCCTCGGCGCCTCCGCTGTCGACGATGATGTTGGGACGGAAGCGCCGCGCGTCGAACGTTGTCCCGGGGCTCAGCTCGCGCAGCTTCGCCAGCGTCCCGGTCGTCAGCAGATGAAGCGAGCCGAGGTCGAAGAAGCGGTTGATCACGGGAAAGTCGACGGTCGGGGCATCCTCGCTCTCGGGCACCTTTCCCAGCGGCGGCGACTCCAGCTTGAGCGGCTCCGGCGCTGCTGTGATGAGCCGCGCCTCGAAGCCCAGGAGCGCGGAAAGGCGCGCCTGGGCATCGGAATCCGAGGTCAGGAGCCGCTCGCCGTCCGGGAGCGTGATCTGCGCGGCGACCGCGCCATCGCCCGCCGGCTCGTCCAGGTAACGGGCCCGCGACTTGAAGAGAGGGCCCCACTTGCGCACGATCTTGCCGGTGCCGATGCGGTTGTCGCCGTCGATCAGCGCCCAGTCGCGGTCGCCGGCGAGGCCGCCGGCGGTGACGAGCGCGCGATTGAGTTGCTCGCCCATCATCGCCTTCACCGGGTAGCGCCAGAGCGCGGAGACTGTGCCGAGACGGGTCATGCGCGGCATTGTACCAAGCAGCTGCGCCAGTGGCGCGTGGATTGGGGCGCGGCGAGCCGATATGATTGCCCCGTGCCAGCCGAAATCATCGACGGCAAAGCGATCGCCGAGCAGGTCCGGGCCGAGGTTGCGGGACGCGCCAAACGCCTGCGCGACGAACACGGCGTCACGCCGGGTCTGGCGCTCGTCCTCGCCGGCGACAACGCCTCGTCGCTCTCCTACGTCAGATCCAAGGGCAACAAGGCCGAGGAAGCCGGCCTCTTCTCGGAGATGGTCCACCTGCCCCAGGAGACGCCACAAGATGAGATCATTGCCCGCATCGCCGCTCTCAACGCCGACGCGCGCTTTCACGGGATCCTCGTTCAACTCCCGCTGCCGGAGCACATGCAGGAGAACGCCGTCATCGCCGCGATCGACCCGGCGAAGGACGCCGACGGCGTCACATCGGCGAGCCTCGGCAGGCTGCTGCGCGGCGAGCCCACGACCTGGCCCGCCACGCCCGCCGGTGTCGTCGAACTGCTCGCCCGCACCGGCAACTCGCCCGCCGGCAAGCACGTCGTGATCTGCGGCCGCTCGAACATCGTCGGCAAGCCGCTCGCCGGCATCCTGATGCAGAAGAACGAGCGCGCCAACGCCACGGTCACCCTCTGCCACACCGCGACGAAGGCGCTGCCGGAGTTCACCCGCCGCGCGGACATCCTGATCGCCGCGATGGGCGTAGCCGGCGCGATCACGGCGGACATGGTGAAGCCCGGCGCCGTGGTCATCGACGTCGGCAACAACTGGGTCGAGGACGCCAGCCGCAAGTCGGGCCGCCGCCTCGTCGGCGACGTCGACTACGAGCCGGTGCGCAAGATCGCCGGCGCCATCACGCCCGTGCCCGGCGGCGTTGGGCCGATGACGATCGCGATGCTGCTGTCGAATACCGTCTGGCTCGCCGAGCGCTCCGCCGGACTCTAGGCGGGGCGCTAGTCCGCCTGAGGCTCCGGGGCGTCGGCGATCATCGGGTTGGCGCGCCGGTTCACGGTGAGCTGGAAGACGTCCGGCCGCGCGTAGTGGCCGGCGGCGTCTAGCCAGTAACGCGAGCCCAGTTGCCGCGAGGCGTCGATCTCCGCGTAGAGGATCTCTTCCTTTTCGGCGACCGGTCCGGCCAGGAGGTCGCCGCCCGGGCCGGCGATGGCGCTGTTGCCCACGTTCACCCACTCGCCGTTCGGCGGGTAAAGGCTCTTGAACCCGTAGCTGTCCGGGATCTCGTCGCGGCGCATGGCGATGCAGCAGCCGATGACGTACAGCCGCCCCTCCTTAGCGATGTGGCGGAGCGTCGCCACCCAGCTGTCGGAGCTGTCCCACGTCGCCGCGACGTAGATCTGCGTGCCCAACGCGTACATCGCGTAGCGCGCCAGTGGCATGTAGTTCTCCCAGCAGATAAGGCCACCCAGCTTGCCGTAGGGGGTCTCGAAGACCTCCAGCGTGCTACCGTCGCCCGGCGTCCAGACCAGCCTCTCCGCCGCTGTCGGCACGAGCTTGCGGTGGACGCCCACTATCTTGCCCTTGTCGTCGATATAGACGAGCGTGTTGTAGAGGCTTGTTCCGCTGGCGTCGGCGTTCCGCTCGTTAACGCCGATGACGACGAAGCACTTGTGCTTCTTCGCCGCGCGGCAGAGCTCATCGAGGTCGGGCCCGGGCAGGGTCACGGCCTGATCGAGCATTTCGGCATACATGGAACTGTGGAGATCGGCTCTCATCGCCGGGGTCACCCAGACCCAGTCCGGGTAGGACGGCACGAACGCCTCCGGAAAGACGACAAGCTTCGCACCGTTCTTCGCCGCCTCAGCCAGCGTTTCGCAGGCCTTCGTGATCGTAGCCGCGCGGTCCATGAAAACGGGCGCGATCTGAGCAGCGGCGACGGTGAGCTTCTTGGCCCTGGACATCACTCCTCCTCCGTGTAGGCCGCCGGGCCCTCACGCGGCAGCGCGTCGTTGAAGACCGGCATCTGCTTCCAGTCCGGCACAGGCGGCGTGTACCCACTCCGCGGCGCGTAAACGGAGCGCTCGACCGGCTGCATGCGGTGGATATAGCGCGGGCAGTTCGGGAAGACGCGCTCCACCGTCACGCGGATGATCAGTTGCGCGCCCGGAAACTCGCCCAGCAACGGATCGTCTGCCGAGACCTTGGCCGAACCCTGAATCCGCATCCGGTTGGGGTACTCGAAGTCGATGAAAAGGAGCCCCACCTTCGGATTGACGCGGATGTTGCCGAGGCTCTTGAACATGCCGTTGCCGTCGTAGTGGGGGAAGGTCAGCGTGCGCTCATCGACGACGCGCACGAAGCCCGGCAGGCCGCCCTTGTACGAAACGTCGGGCCAGCCGTCGGCGTCCGCGGTCGCCAGGAAGAACATATCCGCCGCCTCGATCATCTCCCTGTCGTGACCGAGGATCCGGTCGTGGAGGGTGACCTCTTCCAGCCGGTCCGCGATGCGGCGGCTGTCGAACTCGTCCTGCAGTTCGCGGTTCCCGTCATGGTAGAGCTGACCTTCTGTGGCGGACATATTCCCTCCTCCTTGCACGGATAGGATAGTGGCGACCTCGGAGCCTGTGAAGGGGCGGAGCGAGTGGCCCGCCCTGTCCACCTGCGGCCAGCGTCAGACCGCCCGTTTTCAGACGTGCGCTAGATAGGATAGAATCGCAGGCGAGCCCCACTCAGAAGTGAGGAAACGCCCGTATGAAAGAATACCCGGCGGATAGCATCCGCAACGTAGCATTGGTCGGTCACTCCGGTACCGGCAAGACGACGCTCGCCGAATCGATGCTCTTCGCCACCGGCGCCGTCACGCGCCTCGGCACGATCGAAGACCACACGACCACCAGCGACTGGGACCCGGACGAGCATAAGCGCGGCTTCAGCCTGAGCCTCTCGATCATTCCGCTTGAGTGGAACGACCGCAAGATCAACGTTATCGACACACCCGGTTACATGGACTTCATGGGCGAGGTGAAGTGCGCCCTGCGCGCCGTCGAGACGGCTCTGATTACGATCGATGCCGTCTCCAGCGTTGAGGTTGGCACAGAGTTCGCCTGGCGCTTCGCCGATGAGCTGGATCTTCCGCGGGCCATCTTCATCAACCGCATGGACCGCGACAACGCCGACTTCGGGCGCTGCCTTGCCGACGTCCAGTCGACCTGGGGCAACGAGTGTTTGCCCGTCACGTTGCCAATCGGCTCTCAGTCCTCATTCCAGGGTGTTGTGGACCTCCTGGCGATGAAGGCGTACACCGGCGACAAGGGCGAGGAAGGGCCCATCCCGGACGACATGCAAGGCGCCGCCGACCAGGCGCGGGAGAAGCTCATCGAAGCCGCCGCCGAGACGGACGACGCGCTGATCAACAAGTACCTGGAAGGCGAGGAGCTCAGCACCGAAGAGCTCACCGGCGGCATCCGGGCCGGCATCGCCGCCGGCAAGCTGATCCCGGTCCTTGCCGGCGCGGGGACGAAGGTGATGGGCGTCCGCCGTCTTCTGGCCGCGATTACCGACTACTTCCCTGCTCCGACCGACCGCACCGTCCAGGCCGGCGACAAGGAGCTCAAGGCCGACGCCGCAGCCCCGCTGGCCGCGCTCGTCTTTAAGACGTCCGCCGACCCCTATGTGGGCCGCCTTACTTACTTCCGCGTCCTCTCCGGCACGCTCGCGGGTGACTCGCACGCCTGGAACTCAACGAAGGGCACGGACGAGCGCATCGGCACCGTGTACCACATTACCGGCAAGAACCAGGACCAGGTGCCACGGATCGTCGCCGGTGATATCGGAGCCGTCGCCAAGCTCTCGGAGACTCAGACCGGGGACACGTTCTGCGACAAGGGCAGCGAAGTCAAGCTCGAGCCGATCTCGTTCCCCAGCCCTTCGGCCAGCGCCGCAGTCTCACCGAAGACGAAGGCCGACCTCGACAAGATGGGCACCGCCCTCAACCGCATCGTCGAGGAAGACCCGAGCCTGCGGCTCGAGCGCAACGCCGACACGGGCGAGATGATCCTCTCCGGCCTCGGCGACTCGCACGTCGAGGTAAACCTGGAGCGCGTTAAGCGCAAGTTCGGCGTCGAGCTGGAGATGCACACACCGCGGGTTCCCTACCGTGAGACGATCCGCGGCAAGGGACAGGCAGAGTACACGCACAAGAAGCAGACCGGCGGCCACGGCCAGTTCGCCCGCGTCGCGCTCGAGATCGAGCCGCTACCCCGCGGCGGTGGCGTGGAGTTCGAGGACCGCATCGTCGGTGGCTCGGTGCCGAAGCAGTACATCGGCTCTGTCGAGAAGGGCGTGATGGAAGGCTCCCGCGAGGGCGTGCTCGCCCACTTCCCGATGGTGGACGCCAAGATCGTCCTCTACGACGGCAAGGAGCACCCTGTGGACTCGTCTGACATGGCGTTCAAGATCGCCGCCTCGATGGCCCTGCGCGAGGCGACCGAGGCCGCACAGCCGGTCCTCCTCGAGCCGATCATGGACATGCAGATCACCGTGCCCGAAGCCAACACCGGCGACGTCATCAGCGATCTCAACGGTAAGCGCGCCCGGGTCCAGGGAATGAACCCTTCGGGGGCGATGACGACGATCGAAGCTCAGGTCCCGCTGCCGGAAGTCCAGCACTACTCGGCCGACATGCGTTCTCTGACGCAAGGTCGAGGCTTCTTCACGATCGAGTTCTCGCACTACGAAGAAGTGCCGGCTCACATGGCCCAGAAGGTCATTGAAGAGGCGAACCGGGACCGCGAAGAAGCGAAGGCTTAACGCTACTCGCGCGCCGCGATGTCGGCGTCAACGATCTTCCACGCGCCGCCGATCTCTGACCAGCGCGCGTGAACCGTGAACGACTCCGGCCCGATGTACTTCACGTCGTACCAGTAGTCGTCTCCGTCGCGGGTGTGGCCCAGGATCTCGTAGGAGTTGATCTGCAGCGCCGTACCGCCGCCGGCCTGCTCCTGCAGCTTCATCATCGGCTCCGGCATCAGGTCGTCCATGATCTTCGCGATGTCCATCGTCAGGATCGCCTTCGCGTGCGCGTCGACAACATCGTCGATCCCCTGGTCCTCCGTCATCGGTCCCTCCTCGCCCGTGTTCCGCGGCGAATGCTAGGCACGACCGGCGCCGCTGTCAACGCCGCTCAGGGCCCAACGTCGATCGGGTCGCCCAGCGCCTCCAGCGTTCCGTCTGCGTTGATGCGCATCACCTGCATCGTCTGGATCGCCGCGTGGTCGTTTTCGCTAAGCCTGACGTCAATTCCCGGCAGCAGCAACGAGGGGTGGAACCCGTCGAGCGAAAGGGCGGCGGCCATCACGTCGGCCCGCGTCAGGTCGGGGCAGGCGCGCGCCAGGGTCTCCACCACCGTCTCGGCCAGCGACTGACCGTAGATGCTCAGGCTGCTCGCCGGCGGCCCCTGGTAAGTCTCCATGATGCGCAGGTGCTCGACGACCGCGGTGTTGCTCTCGTCCTCAACGGCGCTCAGCAGATACGCCGTGGTCAGCACGCCGTCCAGCTGCCCGAAGCCGGCGATGATCGCCTCCGGCTCGGGTCCACCGCCCAGCTCACTGGCCAGGTTGCTGGGCTGATTGACGTAGCTCAGAAGGAACTTCCCATCGTAGCCGCTGTTCCGGGCCGAGACGATCGCGTCGGCGCTGACCGACGGCGTCGAAGCGAGGACGATCACTTTAGCGCCCGAGTCGACCACCGCGCTCACTTCCTGGCTCAGGTCTTCGTCGTCCGGCGGATACGGCTGCGAGAACAGGCCACCTTCGGCCTCGAAGGCCCCCTCCATCGCCGTCAGGTAGTCGCGGCCGAACTCGTCGTTGCTATAGAGGAGCCCTGTCTTCTGATCCGGCATGTTCGCGGCGATGTAGGCTGCCAGGACACGGCCGTCCGCGAGGTATTCGGGGATGAACGACGTCGTCCAGGGGTACTTCGTGGCGTGGCGCCAGCCGCTCCAGCCCGTGGAGAGGAACAGGTCGGGGACGCCGTCGGCGGTGTCTCCGTCACCGTTTGGGTCGTTCAGGAAGGCGGCCGCGCCCCGGTGCCCCTGAGTACTCAGCGCGCCGATCACGGCGAGAACCTCGTCTTCGTTCACCAGCTTCTGCGTTCGGGAGAGGGAGAGCTCCGCCGTGTACTCATCGTCCTCCACGGTGAGTACGACCTTGCGCCCGCAGACGCCGCCGTCCTCCTCGTTGACCTTCTGGAAGTAGGCGCCCACCGCCAGGCTCACGGCGGCGTACGGCGTCTCCCCGGCGCCGGAGACGTCGTTCGTCATGCCAAGGTGGATCTCAGTCTCCGTGACGCCCCGGCTGACAGCGCCGGGCGGGGCGGTGGGCACCGGGGTCGCCGAGACGGGCGTGGGCGAAGGCCCATCGCCCCCGCCGCAGCCGGCAGCGACCAGCATGAAGGCCCCCACTACGGCGGGGAGCCAGAGCCAAACCAGTGAACGCAAGTGTGGATCGTCCTGATCGTAGTGGACTTATGGCCGCTCATTCAAGCAGACGCCGCGCGCCGGAGACCAGAGAGCGGGCACGCCTTGCGCGTACCCGCTCTCCGACTGATCAGGTTTATCGCTTATCCGCCCGCGGTTATCGGCTCGTCCACGAGCGGCAGCAAAGTGCCGTCCGACTGGATCTCGACCGGGATCAGGGACTGGATCGCGGCGTGGTCCGTATCGCTGAGGGACAGATTGATTCCTTCGAGCAAGACGGACGGATGGAAATCGGTAATAGACTCTGCCGCCGCCATGATGCCCGCACGCGTCATGTCGCCGTTGTCACAGGCGATCTGCAACGTCTCTACGGCGGTCTCGGCGATTGCCTGAGCATACACGGTCAGTGTGCCCACCGGCGGGCCACCGTACGTGTCCAGGATGCGAGTGTGCTCTACGACCGCGGGGTCGTCAGCGTCGGCGAGCGGGTCGAGGATGTAGTTGTTGGAGATCGCGCCGGCGATCACCTGGAAGCCGGCCTCAACGCCGNNTGATTGAAGCCAACAGTGAAGCGGGGTTGACGTAGCTGAACACGACCTGCGGGCTCCAGTCGTTCTGCGCCATGTAGGCGTAAGCACGAGCGGTGAACGCTGGTGTCGCGTAGATGTAGAGAAGGTCCGGATCCGCGTTGCGCAGGTTGGCCATCTGAGAAGTGATCTCTGTCGCCGTCGACTCGTAGGTCTCCTCGGCAACGACATCCGCCTCGAACACCGCAACGAACGCGTCCCGTCCGGACTTGCCGAAGTCGTCGTTCTGGTACAGGGTGGCGACGCTCTCGCCCGGGTTGTTTTCGTTCAGGTAGTTGGCGAGGATCGTACCCTCGGACGTGTAATCCGGGTTGAAGAGGATCGTCCACGGCAGTGCGGCAGCATCCGCGAAAGCGTTTACGCCGGTGGCGATGAACAGGTCGGGAACGCCGTCGGAGGTGTCTCCGTCGCCGTTCGGGTCGTTGATGTAGCCGGCCGAGCCGGTGTTCGGCGGTGTGCCCAGGTTGCCGACGAAGGCGGCGATCTCGTCCTGGTCGATGAGCTTCTGTGCCACCTCACGCGCCTTGGCCGGGCTATATTCGTCGTCCTCGGCGCCGTAGTCGATGTCGCGGCCGCAGACGCCACCCAGCTCGGTGTTCACGTAGTCGAAGTAGGCCGTCAGCGTCGGTACGATCGGCTGGTAGACAGATGCCAGGTTACCGCTCAGGGCGATGGTCTGGCCCAGCTTGATCTCGGTGTCAGACACGCCGAAGTCGGTCAGGAGTTCGGCCGGCGTTTCGGTCGCGCCGTCGGTGTCCGTAGGCACGTCGGTTGGCGTGCCGTCGCCGTCGTCGTCGTCACCACAGGCGATCCCAACAGTTAGGGCCACGATGAGCAGCGCCGACAGTAGAATCAACGGATTGAATATCTTTCCCATCTTCTTGTCTCCTCTCGCCNNCGCTTGCTGGAATACGGCTTCACATTTTGATCACTCAGTGTTCTCTGCGTCAACGGCGAAAATTAGCCATTACGGGTCTGCCTCCTCTCTGGGATCCTGCCCGGGACGCCCCCGGTTGAACGGAGAATCCTCCCAGGCCCAGATCGCATCCTCCCTAACCTGAACCAAACGCGCCCGGAGACCGGCCGGGATGCCTCGCACGCCATCGATGATCCTGCCCGCCGGCGTCGCGATAAGACGATGATAGCTGCCCGCCACTCCGAAGGGCATCAGCAACACGACGAAGATGACGATCAATCCCTGGATGGCCCCCGGCGCCTTTTGCACGAAGTTGTCCGGGAAGAGCGGGATCTCGCCCAGAATGTCCGGGCCGTCCGAAGGCAGCAAGACCAGAGCAAAGGCGCCGATGATCGCTCCCAGAATCGAAGCCAGCCCCCCAATCACAATCGCCGTCAGGAAGTTGATCGACGTTATGATGTCGACGCTTTCCGGCGTGATGACGCCGAGGAGCTGCGTCAGGAGCGCGCCCGCCACGCCGGCGTAGAGCGCGCTAATGGTGAAGGCAGCGATCTTCACTCGCGCCACGTTAATGCCCATCGCCGCCGCCGCGACCTCGCTGTCCCTAACGGCAACGAACGCCCGCCCAAGCGGGCCGCGCAGCAAGCCCCAGGCGATCAGCACCATCACGATCGCCACGCCCACGCAGAGCAGATATAGCCACTCGTCTCGCTCTAGCACGCTCTCCAGTCCAGGCGGCGGCGGCGGTTGCTTGACGAACGTGCCCTGGGCGCCGCCGGTCAGTCCGTCGTACTTCCGCGCGATAGAGGGCAGGCTGATGGCCAGCGCCAGCGTCGCGATCGCCAGATACGGGCCAGAAAGCCGGAGCGCCGGGAAGCCGAGGGCAAATCCCGTGACGCCAGTGACGACTGCCGCGGCGATGATCGTCGTCCAGAACGGCCAGGCCGCCCCGTCGACGAATCCCAGTTGCGACTGGTCGTCCATCAGGATCGCCGACGTGTAGGCGCCGATCAGCACAAACGCGCCGTGGCCGAGCGAGATCTGCCCGTTGTAGCCCGTCAGGATGTTCAGCCCCACCGCGACGATTACCCAGATGGAGATGCGGCTGAACTGGAAGAGGCGGAAGTTTTCCAGCAGCCAGGGCGCAGCGAGGAAGAAGATGAATGCGACGGCGACCGCCAGCGCGATTCGGTAGCGCACCGGCACGTAGTCCGCCGTCAGAAGGTTGGCGACGACGGCTGCCAGCAACACTCCGAGAAGCTCGGTCACGAAGCCAACGCCGAGCAGGAGGAAGACGAGGAAGCCGACGGCCAGGACGCCGGCCGCTATCGCCCGTTGGAGGATGCTGCCCAGCGGCTGCATCCGCAGGCCAGCGGAGAGGGCCACGAGAAGGCCGAGGAAGAGCCAGATCGACATCTCCACGGCTTAGACCCGCCTCGTCTCTTCGCGGCCGAACAGCCCCTGCGGCCGAAACAGCAGCACAATGACCAGCAACAGCAGCGTCAGAGGCAGCTTCATCTCGGGCCCGAAGATCTCGCTGGGCGTGTACGTCCCGAACAGGTTCTCCGCCACGCCGACGAAGAAGCCGCCGACGACCGCTCCCGGCGGGCTGTCCAGACCGCCGAACACGGCCGCGGCGAAGGCGTACAGGAGCACGGCCAGCATGAACCCCGGGAAGAGGAACGTGATCGGCGCGACGAGCATCCCGGCGATGCCGCCTACCGCCGCCGAGAGCGCCCAGCCGAGCGTCAGCATGCGCCCGGTGTTGATCCCCATCAGCCTGCTGGCGCCGGGGTTGTGGGCGGTGGCCCGCATGCCCAGGCCCAGCTTCGTGTGGTTGAAGAGCAGGTACAGCACCGCCATGATCGCCAGCGCGACGATAAGGATGCCGATGCTGTGCGTCGTCACCCGCGCCACGCCGACGTCGACGCTCGTGAACTCGAACGGCGTCGGGAAGACCTTGGGTAGCTCGCCCTGCGCCCAGATCCAGGTCGCGATCGCGTTCAAGAAGACGAACAGGCCGAGCGTGACTACCACGACACTGAGCGGCGGCTTGTCCTCCACCGGACGGATGATCGTCCGCTCGATGAAGCCGCCGAGGGCGAACCCCAGCGCGATGCCGATGAGGATCACCGTCCAGGCCGGGANNGAACATCGCCATCTCGCCCTGGGCGAAGTTGACGACATCCGTCGAGCGATAGATCAGCACGACCGCCAGCGCCACCAGCGCGTAGATGCTGCCCGTCGCAAGCCCGGATATCACCTGCTCGCCGAACAGCTCCGGGTCGTTCCACGGCGCCGGCGCGAGGAAGACTTCGGTCATGCGGGTGGCTTCCCGGATGCATCAGTAGCCGAGGTAAGCGCGACGAACGTTTTCGTCCTCCTTCAGCTTTTCGCTCGCGTCTTCGATGACGATGCGGCCCGTCTCCACGACGTATCCGTACTCGGCGAACGACAGAGCGCTCGTGGCGTCCTGCTCGACGAGGAGGATCGTGATCCCCTCTTCGCGGTTCACCTGGCGCAGGATGCGGAAGATGTCCCGCGCGACCAGAGGCGCCAGCCCCAACGAAGGCTCGTCCAGCAAGAGGAGGCGCGGCCGGCTCATCAGCCCGCGGGCGACCGCGAGCTGCTGCTGCTCACCG
>JABAOE010000891.1_pt2 | contig 18889 bp, 14 predicted proteins | sample 7062141 | NCBI WGS metagenome assembly JABAOE01 (sample SAMN14538627, study PRJNA623070) | marine sediment metagenome | biome: marine biome [ENVO:00000428]; feature: marine pelagic biome [ENVO:01000023]; material: deep marine sediment [ENVO:00002113] | place: India: Gulf of Khambhat ... | reverse complement strand
GACCGGGCCGCTGCACGTCGGCCACGGCCGACTCGCGGCCTACGGCGCCTCGCTCGCAAACCTGCTGCGCGCCACCGGGCACGAGGTCCACGAGGAGTACTACGTCAACGATGCGGGCCGGCAGATGGACATTCTCGCAGCCAGCGTCTGGCTCAGGTATGCCCAGCATCTCGAGCATGATCTAACGTTCCCGGGAAAATGCTATCAGGGCAGTTACGTCATCGAGATCGCCGAAGCGCTGCTGCGCGATCATGGACAGGAACTCGATGGCGACGTCGCCGAGCTACGGCAGATCCTCGCCGATAGCAGCGCCGACCCCGAGAAGCAGCTCGATCTCACGATTGCCGAGATCAAGTCGATGCTCGGCGAGAAGGGCTTTTCGATCGTCTTCGACGCGGCGCTCGCCAGCGTGCTCGGCGACATCAAGAGCGATCTCGAGGACTTTGGCGTCGAGCCGCAGCACTGGTACTCCGAGCGCGGTCTCGTAGATGGCGGCGCGATCGCGCGAGCGCTCGATCTGCTGACGACGAAAAACATGCTCTACACCGAGGACGGTGCGAAGTGGTTTCGCGCCAGCGAGTTCGGCGACGAAAAGGACCGCGTGGTCGTGCGCGAGAACGGCGCGACAACCTATTTCGCCTCCGATATCGCCTATCACCACGAGAAGCGCGAGCGCGGCTTCACGCATCTGCTCGACGTGCTCGGTGCCGACCACCACGGCTACATCGCGCGCGTTCGAGCGGGCCTCGAAGCGATGGGAGAGCCGCACGACTGTCTCGAGGTTCGGATCGTGCAGTTCGTGACGCTCTACCGCGGTGAGCAGAAGATGCAGATGTCGACGCGATCGGGCGAGTACGTGACCTTACGTCAGCTGCGCGAGGAGGTCGGCAACGACGCAGCACGCTTTTTTTACGTGTCGAGATCCAACGACCAGCACCTCGACTTCGATCTCGAGCTCGCAAAGTCCCACTCGAACGACAATCCCGTCTACTATATCCAGTACGCGCACGCGAGGGTCGCGAGCATGCTGAGCCGTATGCAGGAAGAGAACATCGCTTTCGGCGGTCCCGCCGGTGCCGATCTCACTCGCCTGACCGGGGCCGCGGAGCACGGGCTCATGGTTGCGCTGAGCTGTTATCCCGAGCAAGTGCATCTTGCGGCAGTGAATCGGGCGCCTCAACAGATTGCGCACTATCTTCGCGATACCGCGGCCGCGTTTCACGCGTGCTACAACGCCCATCGGGTCCTCGTCGAAGACGCCGAGCTACGCGATGCGCGCGTATCGCTCGCGCTGGCAACGCAGCAGGTCATTCGCAACGGCCTGACGCTGCTCGGTGTCGCGGCGCCGACGAAAATGTAAGCGGTTCCTGGAATGGCCACACGCAAGAAACCGAAGTCCAGGAAACAAACGCGACAAACGCCGGGCTGGGTCTGGATGCTGTTCGGATTGAGCCTGGGGCTCGTCGTGGCCGCTGCTATCTACGTCGGCGACCGCCGCGCACCAGCGCCGGTCGCCGCAACGGCCGAGCGAGCGCCGGTGCCTACGCCCATCGAGCCTGTTGTCGAGTCATCGCCCGAGCCGGCGCCTAGCGTTGACGAGCCCCATCCAAGCGCGCGCTTCGATTTCTACGACATGCTGCCACAGTTCGAGGTCGTGATACCGGAGGTCGAGACGAACGCGACCCGCACCACCCGGGCAAGCGCCGTGGAGGAACCCGGCAGTTACGTGCTTCAGGCCGGTTCGTTTCGAGAGCTTGCCGATGCCGACCGTATGCAGGCGAGCCTCGCGCTACTCGGCATAGAATCGCGCATTCAACGCGTTGCCATCGATGACGACATCTATCATCGCGTGCGCGTCGGCCCGACCGATGATCTCGCAGACCTCAACCAGATTCGCCGACGACTCTGGGATGCCGAGATAGAGTTTCTGACAATCCAAGTGCCGAACTAGCCCCTGATGCTGGCCAGAGCGTGTTGCGTGATCCTCGCCTGCTCGTGCGCACTGGCAGCAAGCGCGCAAGACCAGGTTCTCACCGTCGCCGCAACCGGCGATATCATGCTCGGCACGAACTACCCCGAGAATCGACTTCCGGACGACGATGGTGCGGGCTTTCTCGCGGCGGTTGCACCGGTGCTGCAAGCAGCCGATATTGCGATCGGTAATCTCGAGGGCGTAATTCTAGACGGCGGCGCACCGGCCAAGACGTGTACGAATCCCGACGCCTGTTTCCTTTTTCGCTCACCACCGCGTTACGCGGGCCTTCTGCGTAACGCCGGTTTCGACGTCCTCAGTCTCGCAAACAATCACGCCAGAGACTTCGGCGAAGATGGCCGAACTGCGACGATGTCCGTGCTCGACGACTACGGACTGCGGCACTCTGGAAGGCGTGGCGACATAGCGAGCTGGACGCACGGGGGGCTGCGACTCGCGTTTATCGCTTTCTCCCCGACGCGCCAATCCTATCTGCTCAACGACATTCCTACGGCCGTCGAAGAGGTCGCGGCGCTCGCAGCAGATCACGATATCGTGATCGTTTCGTTTCACGGCGGCGCCGAAGGCCCTACTGCGATGGAGTTACCGTTCGAGGAGGAGTTTTATTTCGGCGAGACACGCGGCGAGGTCGTTCGATTCGCTCGCGCGGTCATCGATGTCGGCGCCGACCTCGTGGTCGGACATGGGCCGCACGTACCACGCGCAATCGAGCTTTATCGCGACCGCCTCGTCGCCTACAGCCTCGGCAATTTCGCGACCTATTATGGCGTCAGCGTTGCAGGCCTTGCGGGCGTCGCGCCGCTGCTCGTGGCGGAGCTGGCGCCTGACGGGCGTTTCTTACGCGGCCGCATCCATTCTGCCGAGCAGGTTCGCCCGCAAGGGCCCACCTGGGATGAACAACAGCGAGCGTTTGAGATCATTCGCGATCTAACGGAGCGCACTTTCGGCGAGGCGTTGTTCGAGTTTGACGCTGACGGAGGGTTCTCGGCCCCGGCCGCATCAGCGCAATAGTTTCGTGTCGTCGTAGTGCCTCAGTCCTCAGCCATGACCTGGCGGAAGTCCACACCTAATGATCTGAGCTTGCGGTAAAGATGCGTGCGTTCCATTCCTACCCGCTTTGCGAGCTGGCCGACTTTGCCGCCACAGAGCATGAGCTGCTGCTGCAGATAAGCCCGCTCGAATTGCTCGCGAGCCTCGCGCAGCGGCATCGCTAACAGGTCCTGTTGCACGAGAAGCTCGGTCTCACGGGCCTCGGTAGATAGCTCCGCCTCGACCTCCTCGAGCGAAATCTCCTCTTCCGAGCCGAGCATGAGTAAGCGACCGACCAAGTTTCTGAGCTCACCCATATTTCCTGGCCACGGGTAGTTGCGCAGACGATTCTGCGCCGCCACGCTGAATCTGCGAAATGGCAGATTCTCCGCGTCGACGAGCATGTCCACGTAGTAGCGCAACAGCTCCGGCACGTCTTCAGAGTACTCTCTAAGCGGTGGTACACGTACGACTACAACGCTCAGATGCGATAACAGCGCCCGCCTGAAGTCCTGTGTGCCCTGCTCGAAACCCGGGGCGGCACTGGCGATGATGCGAACGTCCAGCGTACGATCAGTGACCGCGCCAACGCTGCGAAACCGTCCATCCTCGATGATACCGAGCAGCAGCTGCTGCATTTCGGGCGACATGTCACCCAGCTCGTTGATGAACAACGTTCCGCCCTGCGCCTGTTCCAGCGCTCCCGGTGAGCCGGGCTCACCGAGCAGACGGCGACGACCCTCGGTCGGGTCGAGTGAGCTGCCCGTGACTTCGATGAACGGCTCCCCGGCGCGGCTACTCAAGCTAGCGAGATATCGCGCAAACGATTCTCGGCCGCTACCGGGCTCGCCCGTAATGAGCGTGTGGACATCGTGGAGCGCGATCTTTGTAACCTGATCGCGCAATGCCCGCATGGTCTCGCTCTTGCCGACCGGTGCGACCATCGGCGGTAAGAGACTTCGCCCTCTCCCAGGCGCCTGACGATGCGCGAGGGCCTTGTCGACCGTTCTCAAGAGCTTGGCCAGCGAGACGGGTTTTTCCAGGTAATCGATGGCGCCAAGGCGTGTCGCCTCGACGGCCGTATCGACTGTGCCGTGACCGGACATCATGACGACGGGAACCAGCTCTCCGGCTTGAGCCCACTCGCGCAACAACGTGATTCCGTCGACGTCCGGCATCCAGATATCGAGCAACACGAGGTCGAATGACTGCCTCGAATAGGCGCCCCGCGCACTATCCGCATCCTCTGCCGTCGCGACCTCATAGCCCTCCTCGGAGAGAATCTCCTCGAGAAGCTCACGAATGTTCGACTCATCGTCGACGATCAAGATACGTGCGTTCTTCATGCGTGCTGCCGGCGCCTATCGGGGCGACCCGCCGTGTCTGCCGGCGTAGATCCAGCCTCGCCTGATACCGGTAACAGTATACTGACGACTGCACCGCCACGCTCTGCGTTCTGCGCGCTGATCTGACCACCGTGCTCCTCGACGAGCTTCTTAACGATCGCGAGCCCAAGCCCCGTTCCCTTGGGTTTGCTCGTGACGTAGGGATCGAAAATCTGCTCGGCGATCTCGGCAGCGAATCCCGGTCCGTTGTCGGCAACCGTGATTTCGACGACGTCGGCCCCGCTGCCGACGCGCAAGTGCGTCGCGATCGTAAGTTCTTCCTCTTGCTGGTGCTCCATGGCCTCGAGCGCGTTGCGAATGAGATTGTGCATGAGCTGCCGGATTCTGCCGGGATCCGCCTCGATTGCCGGCAGGCCTGGATCGAGATCCAATGTCAGCGCGAGCGGCAACTCACGGTGTAAGTAGAGCTCGGCGACCTCGCGAATGAGCTCGTTGAGATCGAAACGGCTGATTTCTATGTCGGGGGCCCGAGCGTATTCGCTGAACGCGTTGACCATCTCCTTCATGGCCTCGACCTGCTGAATGATCGTATGGGTCGAACGGTCCAGCAGCTCGGCGTCCTCGAGATCCTCACGCAAATACCGGCGTCTGAGGCGCTCCGCCGATAGTTGGATCGGGGTCAGTGGGTTCTTGATCTCGTGTGCGAGGCGCCGCGCGACCTCACCCCAGGCTGCATCTCGCTGCGCCTGCAGCAACGCGGTTATGTCATCGAAGACAACGACGTAGCCGCCCAGGTCTTCGTCTTCGCCCGACAGCGCCGTGCAAGCGCACATGAGCACGCGGCGGCCGACTTCGCCTCGCAGCACGATCTGCTCGCGCCATTCGTAATCGCTACGATCCAAATGCGATCGCGCCACGGCCAAGAACTGCGATAGCAACGGCCTCGTCGCGGCTATGTCAACGAGCGACTCACCGAGGTGCGCACCGAGATTGACGCCCAAGATTGCGCCAGCAGCCTGGTTTGCAGTTCGAATCCGTAAATCCGGCTCCAGCGAGACGACACCCGTCGATAATCGCGCGAGGATGGTCTCCAGCTTTCTGCGCTCACTCTCGACGGCCTGCTGGCTCTGATGCGCGTCCTCGCGCGCTTGCGACAGCCGCTGCGTCATATCGTTGAATGAGTTGACGAGAAAACCGATCTCGTCACGCGCAGGCAGCGGTAGCTGGGTCTCGAAGTCACCCCGTGCGACCGCTCGAGTTCCTGCCATGAGCTGCTGTATCGGCACGACGAGCCGGCGGGCCGAGAAGAACGCGCCGTAGACAGCCGCAAGCATCGTGATCAGCAGTACGAGACTCAGCGTTAGCGTAAAACTGTATTTCAATGCGTTGCGCAGAAACGAAAGCTCTCCGTATTGACCGACGCTGTCCTCGACGAGATTCGCGAGCTCGCTAATGCGCGCCTCTACGCCAAACCGTCCTTGCAGCACACGCACGTCTGCGGCCGGCACGCTCGATATCAAATTGACGGCCGCGAAGATTTCGTAGCCGCGGCCTGCCTGTGGTGGCTCCAACGTTACGCAGCAGTCCTGCGCGCCACCCTGGCGCAACTGAAAGACCAGGTCATCGCGCGCGGAACCCGGCACGGCGGCCTCCGGATCCACCGAGCTCGTCGCGAGTATCTGATTGTTAGCGCCATAGATCGTGAGCTCCAGCGCACCGCTACTGCGTCTGAGATCACCGAGCTCTCCGACGATATCGGCGCGCCTGCTCGCTGCCAGCTGCTGCGCCATCGCCTCGAGCTCGCGAAGATTCTCGATCATCTGGAGATCGAAGGCCGTCCGGCTGAGCGCGAGCGCATTGTTGAGACCCTGCGCCACGTCGACGTCGAACCAACTATCGATGCCGCGATTGATGAACTGCACCGCAAACGTGTAGACGATCAGCAATGGCAAGACCGTCAAGACGACGAGCATGATCATCATCCGCGCCTTTAGACGCGCGCCTGGGACGTGGCGGCGATAATCCCTGATTAGGCGAACGAAGTTGCCGATAATGAGCAGCAACAACACGGCGATGCCGGCAATATTGATGAGCAATATCCACGGCTGCAGCCGGGCGAACTCCTCGGAGTTCTGCGCCACTTGCGAGAACAGCAGCAGAATCGTCAGCCACAACAGCGTCCCAAATACGAGGGCCGCGATGTATGCGATNNCATAACAGCGTCCCGAATACGAGAGCCGCTATGTACGCGATGCGCTTCAGTCGCCCAACGGCCATGTGTACCACTCGCTGCGTAGATCCCAATCGCGCCGCCAAAACGTCAGCAGACGCAACGGGCCGGGGAAGTCCTCAGTGCTCAGAATTGTTCGCACGCGTATCTCGTAAGGCTCACCAAGCTCTAGGAGTGCCTCGTCGATGAGCGGCAACGCGTTCACGCGGCCAAGGAAATTCAGTGCCGAGAACAGATTGGCAAAGGAGTTCTGCTCCCCGGTGTTGCTATTCAGCACGAGATACCGCTCGCTGAGCGCGTGATACTGCAGCTCATACGTCTGCAGCAAGCTTGCTTCGGATTCGTCGAACCAGAAACGCCGGGCGCGAAGGAACTCGACTTCGATCTCGATCGTGAGCGGCACGCCCGATTCGAGCGCCTCTTGCGCCTCCGTAGAGAGCCGGTACTCGAGCCACGCGTCAAGGTAGTAGATACCTTCATCGAGAACGACGCTCGCCGAGCGGACCTCGAAACGCCCCGGATCCTCCTCCTGGGCTGTGGCCGGCGAAGCAGCCAGGCAGAGCATGAGGCCGATCACCGCAGCCGGCAGGCTCCGGCGGCACAGCGCTACAGGGGTGGCGACCGCGACGTACACGCAGGGAGTCTCACTTCATCTCGTTCTTGTGAAGGCAAGCATAATAAAACCCATCCATATTAGCCTCCCCTGGACGAATCTGCCGTGGCGACCCGATCGCAGCGGGGTCCAGCTCGGCATCGGCCGTGGCGGCCAGGAAATCCTCGATTTGAGCCTGGTTCTCCCGCCGTGCCACGGTGCAGGTTACGTAGAGTAGCTTGCCGCCGGGCGCCAGCAGGGGCCATAGAGCAGCTAGCAGCGTCGCCTGTCTAGAGGCCATCGCCGAGATGTCCGCGGGCTGGCGGAGCAGCTTTATGTCCGGATGACGGCGAATTACGCCAAGCGCGCTGCAGGGGGCATCGAGCAAGATCCGATCGAACGGCTCGCGATCCCACCACTGCGATGGCTGAGCTGCATCTGCGTGCACGACGGTAGCTTCCAGTCCAAGCCTCGCGATCCCTGCCTTGAGCGTGACCAGACGCTCCGGGTCCAGGTCGAGCGCAACGAGCTCATTGAGCTGCGGACAGGTCTCTAATACGTGAGCGGTCTTACCCCCGGGCGCCGCACACGCATCGAGCACGCGCTGGCCGGGCCGCGCATCCAGTAAGCCCGCGGCGAGCTGCGCGCCAGCATCCTGCACGGACACGAGACCTTCGGCATACCCCGGTACGGTCGCGGTCGGTCGCGGCTCGGTCAGCAAAACGGCGCTCGTGGGGGTAGGTGCGGCCACGGCGTCGATGCCTTCGGCCTCGAGCTGCCGAAGATACTCGGCCGTACACACGCGCAGGCGATTGACCCGCAGCCACATCGGCGGCGGAGCGTTATTGGCGGCAAGGATGGTTTCGGCCTGCTCAGGCCAGTCCGCCTCGAATAGGTCGATCAGCCAGCGCGGATGGCTGACGATCGCCTCGCGGCTCGTCTGCATGCGGACTTGGAGATCGTCGCGCTCGCGCAGGAAGCGCCGGAGCACGGCGTTGACGAGTCCCTTGGCACGCCCGATCCCGAGCATCGCTGCGGCCGCCACGGTTGCTGCTACGGCGGCATGCTCAGGAATGCGCAACCACTGCAGCTGGAACAATCCGACGCGCAGCAGTCCGGCGAGCTCGGTGTCGCGCGTCCTCAGCGGCCGTGTCAGCAGCTGCTCCACCTGCCATTGAACGCGATCGTGCCAGCGTAGTGCACCGTAGGAGATTGCGCGTAACAACGCGGCGTCTCGCGGGTCATCCATCGGCGTCGCCGCGAGCGCTCGGTCCAGCGACTCGCCGCTGCTGACGACGCGAGCATTCACGCGGGCCGCGAGGGCGCGAACGCGCGCGCCGGCCGCGGCCACCCTAGTCGACAAATCGATGTCCCGAGAGACTATGCGCGTTCAGATAGGCGCTCGCATCCATCGGCCGGGAGCCCGGCGGCTGCAGCGACTGGATCCGCAGCAACCCCCTGCCCGTTACGACATCGATACCTTCGGGCCCCTCCCCGACTACCGTGCCTGGCGGCGCGGTCGCAGATACATCGCGCGCTTCTGCAGCCCAGATCCGCAACGTTCGCTCATCGTCGAGTGTGGCCTCGGCCACGGGCCAAGGATTGAACGCGCGCACCTGTCGCTCGAGCACGGCCGCCTCGCGACGCCAATCCAATTTGGCCTGGGCCTTATCGATTTTCGGCGCGTAGGTCACCTCCGCCTCATCTTGTGGCACGGGCGCGAGCGTGCCATCGATGATGCCCGGTAACGTGGACAACAATAGCTGCCCACCGAGTTGAGCCAGCTGGTCGTGGAGCTGACCGCACGTGTCGGTCGAGGCAATCGGCAATCGGTCTTGCGCATAAACGGGCCCCGAGTCGAGCTCCGGTGCCATGCGCATGATGCTGACGCCGGTCTCGGCGTCGCCGGNNATCGGCGAGGCGCCGCGCCAGCGCGGCAGCAGCGATGCGTGAATATTCACGGCCGCCACTCGCGGCCAGTCGAGAAGCCACTGCGGTAGAAGCAGGCCGTATGCGGCGACGACGAGCACGTCCGGCCGCGGACCCCAGCTGGCGTCGCCCGGCGGCGAGGGTGGTAGGCGCTCGGGCTGGCGCACCTCTAGACCATGCTCTTGCGCAAACGCCTTCACTGCACTCGCCGCGAGCTTCCGGCCACGCCCTGCCGGGCGGTCCGGTTGCGTCAATACCAACGGAACGCTGAACCCTGCCTCGATGAGTGCCCGTAGTGCCGGTACCGCAAACTCCGGCGTGCCTGCAAATGCAATCGCTGCCGGCCGGCCCATGAATGTCTCAGCTCAGATCACGGGCGCCGGCGAACCGACAGCGTCCGCCTCGCGATCACCGGCTTCTCGCTTGGCCTTCTTGAGCGTCTTCTTCTTCAGGCGGTCGCGCTTGAGCGCTGAAAGGTAGTCGACGAAAAGCTTGCCCTCGAGATGATCCATTTCGTGTTGGATGCATATCGCGAGCAGCCCCTCCGCTTCGATCTCGATTCGCTCGCCGTTCTCGTCGAACGCGGAGACCTCTATGCGTTCTGCGCGCTCGACGGACTCGAAGACATCGGGCACCGACAGACAGCCTTCCTCGTAGCTCACCTTTCCCTCAGCACTCACAATTTCCGGATTGATGAGGCAGTAAGGCTCGTTGCGTTCCTCCGAGACATCGACGACAAGGATGCGCTTGTGGACGTCGACCTGGGTCGCAGCCAACCCGATCCCAGGTGCCGCGTACATGGTCTCGAGCAGGTCCGCTGCGAGCTGGCGAAGCTGCGCGTCGAATTCTGTGACCGGTTCCGCGCGAATTCGCAGCCGCGGATCCGGGTACTCGAGAATTGGGAGTTGCGCCATTGTGGTTAGCCCGGGATATCGTGTATAACGCGTCGAAGTTAACTTAACTATCTGAGTTTACAGGAATAGTCTTGATTCTTCAGACGCCGGATAGCGGATTCTCTCGGCCTCGAAAGGGGGCTAGGATTATACCAGCCGGCCTCTGAAGGTCATTTTCGAGCAATATCGATCTCCACTAAGGAGCCTCCAGACATGTTCAACGCGTACCTGCCAGCCCTCCGCCCCGTCGTTACGGCCGCGCTCGCAGCCACGGTCCTGGCATTGGCCACCGCCTGCAGTACGAGTCAAAGCCGGCTGGAGCAAGCGTCGGCGGCAAGCCAGCAGCCTATCGCCAACGATCGGCTGATCGCGTATAGACAGTCCTCGCAGCGCGCGCCGGCCCGTCGGGCCGTCGGCCAGGTCACGCCATCGCCCGTACTCGTCAATCCGCGCCATCCCGAGCGGCACGTCGTCGTACCCGGCGACACGCTCTGGGACATCGCGAGCATGTTCCTGCAGGACCCTTGGTACTGGCCTGAGATTTGGCAGATCAACCCCCAGGTCGAGAACCCACATCTGATTTATCCCGGTGACGTGCTTTCGCTCGCGTATATCGACGGCCAACCTGTGATTCAACTCGAGCGCGGCACGGTAGGGAGCGGCGATGTCACGCGACTCTCGCCCCGCGTACGATCGGAGCCGCTCGAGGAAGCGATCCCGACGATACCGTTTGAGACGCTACGAGGTTTTCTATCGCGTCCAGCAGTCGTCGAGTCCGAGCAACTCGAAACGCTTCCGTACGTGTTCGCTCAAGCACAGGGTCTCGTCGGCAGCGCCGGACAAGACGTCTACGTGCGCGGCACGAGCGCACCGGTCGGGACGGTCTTTTCGCTCGTTCATCTTGGCGATGAGCTCGTGGACCCCGATGACGGTGAAATCATTGGGTACGAGGGGCTGTACGTCGGCCAAGGCCGTATAAGCCAGTCCGGCGACCCGTCGACGTTGCTGCTGACAGAAAGCGCCCGCGAAACGCTAAACGGCGACTATCTGCTCGAAGACGAGAGCCAAACGCCCGCGAATTATTTCCCGCGTGCACCTGAGAGTGAGATCGACGGCACGATTATCTCGGTCGTCGACGGCATCTCGCTCATCGGCCAGTATCAGGTCGTCATTCTCAATCGCGGTGCGCGCAATGGTCTGGAGCCGGGCCACGTGCTGCAAGCCTACCAGGCTGGCGAGATCGTCACGGATGAGTTCGCGCCAACAGGGCTCTTCGCCGATAAAGTCCGCTTGCCGGACGTGCCTGCCGGTACGATGATGGTCTTTCGCACATTCGACCGGATAAGTTATGCCTTGGTCATGGAGGCCACCAACGAGATTCGGGTCATGGACATCGTCCGCAACCCCTGAGCGCAGCTCTAGACCTGAGCCGCGCACTCCGCTAACACCACCACTTCATTGTCGAAGCCATGGCTGCTGAGCCATGGCTTCGCCTCGTCTACGCGACCTCCACGGGCAATGCGCGTTGGCGCGAGCTGTTACAAATGCACGGCAGCGCCGAGACGATCGTGGATCTACCCGATGCACAGCTCACGGCTGCGGGCGTAAACACCGAAGAGATTGCTCGGCTGCGTAACTCCGACGCGCCCGAGCTCGATCCTTGGCGCGCGTGGCTCGATGGCGCGGATCGACATCTCGTCGGCCTCACCGACCCAAGTTATCCGAAGCTTCTGAAAACGTTATCGGACGCGCCACTGGCGCTGTGGGTGCACGGTCGCGATCCGCAACTTCTGAATGCGCCACAGCTCGCAATCGTTGGCAGTCGTAACCCGACGCGCAACGGCCGTGAGACAGCCTCGCAGTTCGCCCGCTATCTCGCCGAACGCGGATTGACGATCACGAGCGGGCTGGCCGTCGGTATCGACAGCGCGAGCCATGAGGGAGCGCTCAGCGGCGGTGCCAGCACGCTTGCTGTGCTCGGTTGTGGCCTGGACAAGGTCTATCCGCAGAGCAACTCAGCACTGGCCGAGCGCATCGTCGCTGATGGTGCGCTCGTGTCGGAGTTTCCTCCAGGCACGCCGCCGCGCCGCGCCAACTTTCCACAGCGCAACAGGATCATTGCCGGCATGAGCGTCGGTACGCTCGTCGTCGAGGCGGCGCGGCGCAGCGGCTCCCTTATCACGGCGCGTCTGGCGGCCGAATACGGCCGGGAGGTCTTCGCCATCCCAGGCTCGATTCACAACCCGCTGGCCAAAGGTTGTCACGCGCTCATACGCCAGGGTGCAAAGATTGTCGACGACCTTGCCGACATACTCGTCGAGCTCGCACCATTGCTCAGCACGCAGGTAGACACAGCCGAAGCTGCCAATACGCTCGAATCAGGCTCGCTCGGCTTTACAGAAGAAACGGCGTACGAGGAGTTGCTCGACGTCATGGGATTCGACCCGGTGAGCCTCACGACGCTTGCCGATCGCAGCGGATTGACGCCAGCAGAGCTTTCCTCCATGCTCCTGATCCTGGAATTCGACGGGCGAGTCGAAGCATTGCCGGGCGGCCACTACGCTCGCATGGCGAAGAGGAACTCATGAAAGAAACTGTTCTCGACGTGCTCATGTACCTCTTCGAGTGCTTCGTCGACAGCGAGGACGAGCCCGAACCAGACCGCAATGAGCTCAGAGAGGAGCTCGAGCGAGCAGGTTTTCGAGAGCGCGAAATCGACCGAGCGCTCGACTGGCTAGACGGGCTTAACGTCAATGACGTTTCCGCCGATGCACCGGCGCCGAGAAGTGCGACCGTACGAATATACGATCGCCTCGAGCAGGAGCGTCTCGACCCTCAATGCCGTGGCTACATGTTGCATCTGGAGCAGATCGGTATCTTGAGCCCGACTCAGCGAGAGCTCGTTATCGATAGGCTCATGGCACTCGACGGCAGTGACATCGACATCGAGCAAATTAAGTGGGTCGTCATGATGGTATTGTTCAGCCAGCCCGGTCAGGAGCAAGCCTACGCCCGCATGGAGGATCTCGTCTTTGCCGACGATCCCGGCTGGGTAAACTGACGCCTCCGACTCCGCTCGACTCCGCCGATCTCGTCCGGTGACCATAGCGCTCACTGTCGATATACAGAATCATGGATCGAAGCTGTAACAACCTTCCTAACTTCCGATCACTGACGCCTCGCCGAGCTGTGTGCCCGCGATGAGCGCGAACCTCGTCATCGTCGAATCGCCTGCCAAGGCGCGCACGATCGAGAAATATCTCGGCAAAGATTTTCAAGTGCTCGCATCCTATGGTCACGTGCGCGATCTCGTGCCCAAGGAAGGTGCTGTCGATCCCGATCATAACTTTGCGATGAAGTATCAGCTCATCGACAAGAACAAGAAGCATCTCGAGAAGATTGCGAAGGAGCTCAAGAAGGCCGAGCATCTCTATCTCGCTACCGACCCCGATCGCGAAGGCGAGGCAATCTCATGGCACGTCTATGAGGTCCTCAAGGAGCGTGGCCTGCTCGACGACCGCGACGTCAGCCGCGTCGTGTTCCACGAGATTACGAAGCGCGCCATCCAGGAGGCCATCGAATCGCCGCGAGAACTGTCCGCACATCTCGTCAACGCGCAACAGGCTCGCCGCGCTCTCGATTATCTCGTCGGCTTCAACCTATCACCGTTGCTGTGGAAGAAGGTCCGGCGCGGTCTCTCCGCAGGTCGCGTGCAAAGCCCTGCGCTGCGCCTCATCGTCGAGCGAGAGGACGAGATCTCCGCGTTCAAACCGAAGGAATACTGGACCATCGGCGCGCTCGCCAAGCACGGCGAGGACGAGATAACGACACGGCTTTTCACCTTCGACGGAGAAAAGGTCGAGCAGTTTAGCTTCACGAATGAAACGGCCGTGCGCAAAGCCGAGGAAACCATTAGAGCGACCGCGGACGGCCTTCTCAACGTCGCAAACGTCGAGAAACGACAACGTCGGCGTAACCCGTCGGCGCCATTTACGACTTCGACGCTGCAGCAGGAAGCTTCTCGTAAGCTCGGCTTCAGTGCACAGAAAACGATGATGGTTGCCCAGCGCCTCTACGAGGGTATTGACATCGGCGATGGAGCGGTTGGGCTGATCACATACATGCGTACGGACTCGGTCACCGTAGCCGGTGAGGCGCTCGACGAGCTGCGCGAAGTCATCGTGACGCGTTACGGGGAGGATAATCTTCCCGAATCTGCGCGGCAGTACACGACCAAAGCAAAGAATGCGCAAGAGGCGCACGAAGCCATCCGTCCAACGTCGGCGCTTCGTACCCCGGACGAACTCAAACGAAGCTTGAGTGCCGATCAGTCAAAGCTCTACGAGCTGATTTGGCGCCGAACCGTCGCCTCACAAATGACGCCTGCGGTTTTCGACACCGTGCGTGTCGATCTTGCTGCAGGAAAGTCGCCCGAAGCGGCGATCGCCTTTCGCGCGACCGGTTCCGTGCTTGTGAAACCCGGGTTCATGGCCGTGTACCAGGAAGGCCTCGACGACGCGGTACAGGACGAGCGTGACAAGATACTGCCGCCGCTCGAGAAAGGCGACGAGCTTGCGCTCGTCGAGCTGCAGAGCGAGCAGCATTTCACGGAGCCGCCGCCGCGGTACTCCGAGGCAACGCTCGTCAAGGCGCTCGAGGAGTACGGCATCGGCCGGCCCTCGACCTATGCCTCGATCATCTCGACGCTGCGCAACCGCGAATACGTCGAGATGGAAAGCCGCCGGTTCATTCCGACCGACGTCGGCAAGGTCGTCAATCGCTTCCTGACGCAGAACTTCGCCCAATACGTCGATTACGAGTTCACGGCGCAGCTCGAGGATGCGCTCGATGCGATCTCTCGGGGCGAGAGCGAGTGGATTCCTCTGCTCGAACGCTTCTGGATACCGTTCATCAAACTCGTAGACAAGGCCGGCGAGGAGATCCCGAAGGACTGGGACGCGAGAGAGCTCGGTAAGGACCCGAAAAGCGGGCGGCCCGTCAGCGTCCGCATGGGCCGATACGGCCCCTTCATCCAAATCGGCACGAAGGACGACGAGGAGAAACCGCTGTTCGCAGGTCTGCGGCCCGGACAGAAGATGGATGAGATCTCACTCGAAGAAGCGCTCGATCTATTCAAGCTGCCTCGCCAGCTTGGCGAGACCCCAGATGGCGAGCCCGTTTCCGCGAGCATCGGCCGATTCGGACCCTATGTGCGTTACGGCAACAAGTTCGTATCGATTCGCGGCGACGATCCGTACACAATCGAGTTACCGAGGGCACTGGAGCTCATCGAGGAAAAGAAGATTGCCGATGCCAATCGGATCATCCAAGATTTTCCGGAGGCTGAAATTCAGGTTCTCAACGGTCGCTACGGACCCTACGTTACGAACGGCAAGAAAAATGCGAAGATTCCCAAGGAGCAAGATCCCTCGGCGTTGACGCTCGAGGAATGTCAGGAGCTCATCGCTGCCGCACCGGAGCGCCGTGGCCGTCAGGGCCGGAAAAAGAAAACCGCAAAGAAGACTCCGACCAAGAAGAAAACCTCGAGCAAGAAAAAACGGTCATCGAAAAAGAAGCGCAGCTCAAAAAAGGCCGGCGCGAAGAAGAGCAGTGACGAAGCCCAGCAGGCGTCCAGTTAGCTATAGCCACCGTCCCGGCCATGCCGGTTGATACACTCGAACACACGCCGGATAGCCGAACTCTGCTGCGGGTCGCGGAGGCTACGCGCGTACTCCACGGCGGCGGCATCGTCGCCTATCCCACCGAGGGCGTCTTTGGACTCGGCTGCTTGCCGACACGGCTCGATGCCGTCGAGCGCCTGTTGCGCGTCAAGCGACGCTCATGGCGCAAAGGCCTACCGCTCATTGCTGCGACCCTGGAGCAGCTCACGCCGTTCGTGACGATCCCGGACGCTGACCGACGTGACGAGATTCTCGCCAGTTGGCCGGGTCCCGTGACCTGGGTGCTGCCGGCGCGAAGCGAGACCCCAGATCTCCTCACTGGCGGTCGTAATACCCTCGCTGTGCGAGTCACGGACCATGCAGGTTCGCGAGCCCTCTGCCTGCACGCGGGCAGCCCTCTGATATCGACGAGCGCCAATCGGGCTGGTCGCCCGCCGTTGCTGAGCCCGCGGGCAGTGCGGCTCGCGCTCGGTGGCGAGATCGACTATGTCTTGGCAGGTCCCCTCGGTGGCCTCGAGCAGCCGACGGCTATTCGTGATGGCTTGACGGGCGCCTATCTGCGCGGCGGCTAGCCCCAGCCCGAAACGTCGCCGCAACGTTGAGCGTTGGGCCGCGCCTTACCTTGTGATACCGTCTTAAGGATCGTCCGTAAGTTTCAGAAGAATCAGGCAATGCCGCTAACAAATTCGGGCACAAAATGGCGACCTGGCGCATAGCTGCGATCTCTGCGATTGTCGCTGCGCTGGCGGTCTCCTGGCTCGGCACTGCGGTAGCCGTCGAGCACGCCGCGCCCTCGACGCCGCTCAGTCTCACGGCACCCGCACGCCCGGCGAAAGGCGGTCGTGAGCTCTACATCGTCCAACTCGACGAACCCGCAGTCGTCAATTACACGGGAGGACAAGCCGGCTTTGCCGCAACGCGCCCGTCTGCCAATGCCAAGATCGCCGCAACCTCCAGTGCCGTTCAAAGCTATGCCAAGCACCTCGAGGATAGCCACGACCGTCTACTCGCAACGGCCGGTATCAGTGCCGCCAAGTTGCACAGCTACCGCTACGCATTCAACGGCTTCGCCGCACAGTTGACCGCCGATCAGGTCTCACGACTGCGCCGTGACCCCAGCGTCAACCGGATCTGGGTCGACACCGAGCAACGCGTGCAGACGACGAACAGTGCTGTATTTCTCGGCCTCGAGAACCAGAACGGGGGGCTACGCGCCGATCTGAAGCTTCGCGGACAAGGCATCACCGTTGCGGTCATCGATAGTGGCATCGCGCCCGGACACCCATCTCTTAAGGACACCAGAGAACGAGTTCCGGAGCGCTGTCAGTCGGATTGGGCTACGGCCTCGTGGCTCGGAATTTTTCTGTGCAGCGCCGTCCGGCGCAATCCGCCGCTCGACGTTCTGTTCGAGCCACCGGAAGATTTTCACGGGATCTGCCAGAGCGGCGACGGTTTCGAACCAACGGACTGCAACAACAAGGTCGTCGGCGCACGCTATTACATCGACGGCTTCCTGAGCCGCAACGAGCTCGATCCCGGCGAGTTCATATCGCCGCGTGACGCCGATGGGCACGGGACGCATATAGCAACAACGATTGCCGGCAACGAGGTAACCGCAGACCTCTTCGGTGTGCGGGTCGGGCGAATCTCAGGCATCGCACCGAGCGCGCGCATCGCCGCCTATAAGGCCTGTTGGCTCAAACCCGGTGAAGTACGCGCGACCTGTAACACCTCTGATCTCGTGCGTGCCATCGACGATGCCGTCGCAGACGGTGTCGACATCATCAATTACTCGGTAGGCAATCTCGAAGCCGGACTCGACGCACCCGACGATCTCGCTCTGCTGAACGCGCTCGAGGCCGGCGTCTTGAGCGTAGTGGCCGCCGGTAACGACGGTCCTGACAGCGCGACGATTGGCTCGCCCGCCGGCGCACCGTGGGTTTTGACCGTCGCAGCGTCAACGCAGACCGGCAACCGCTTCGATGAGGCCATCACGATCATCGAGCCCGAGCGCTTGGCCGAACGCATAGAAATGAAGGAAGCCAACTTCACGCCGCAGCTTCGGGACAGGGAGTCTCTCGAAGGCGAGCTGCGTCTCGTCGAAGATAGCCAGGACACGCTCGCCGACGGGCTGAGCGGATCGATACGCGATGCCTGCGAGCCGCTCGTCGATGCGTCCGAGCTCGATGGGCGCATCGCGCTGTTGCAGCGTGGCGGGTGCACATTCGAGGTCAAGCTTGCACGCGTTGCCGAGGCGGGTGCCATTGCGGCCGTGGTCTACAGCGACACCGGCGAGCCGATCGTCATGAGAGGCACGTCCGGCAGCGTGAATATACCCAGCGTCATGATTTCTACGGCTGATGGCCAAACGCTCGTCGACGAGCTCCTTGCTGAAACGATCGTCCGCGTCGAGCTCGCCAAGGGCGTATTTCTCACACGCTCGGACTCGGGCAAGGTCCTCGGCGATTTCTCTTCACGAGGGCCATCGTTACCGGAGCCCGATTTTCTGAAGCCCGATATCACAGCACCGGGCGTCGAGATCTTCGCGGGTCATTCGCCCGTCGTTGCTAACGGTCTCAACGGCGAGTTCTACCAATACCTGAGCGGCACATCGATGTCTGCACCCGAGGTGGCGGGCGTCGCCGCCCTGCTCAAGGAAGCCAATCCAACGTGGACCCCCGCGCAGATCAAGTCGGCGCTAACGACGACGGCCCAGGGCGGCGTGCTCATCGAAGACGGAATAACGCCCGCGGGACCGTTCGACACCGGAGCCGGACACATCGACCCCAACCGGGCAATCGATCCTGGTCTCGTCTTCGATTCGACCTACCTCGAGCATGCTGCGTATCTCTGTGGCTATGACCCCGCGCCGTTTCCAGACGCGGACTGCGCGATCCTCGCCGCGGCGGGCTTCTCCGTCCACCCGCGCGATGTAAACGTGGCATCGATCGGTGTTGGACAACTTGTCAGCGGCGATGTGGTGACTCGCCGAGTGACCAACGTTGGCCCACCCGCTACCTATACGGCGACCATCGAGGATCCGCTCGGGCTGGATCTTTCGGTGAATCCAACGAGTTTGACGCTCGATACGGGGCAGACGGCCGAGTTCGACGTGAGCTTTCTGCGACAGAGCGCACCGCTCGACACGTGGTCGTTCGGCCGCGTCACGTGGTCCGACGATACGCGCAACGTCACC
>JABAOE010017318.1_pt2 | contig 18890 bp, 18 predicted proteins | sample 7062141 | NCBI WGS metagenome assembly JABAOE01 (sample SAMN14538627, study PRJNA623070) | marine sediment metagenome | biome: marine biome [ENVO:00000428]; feature: marine pelagic biome [ENVO:01000023]; material: deep marine sediment [ENVO:00002113] | place: India: Gulf of Khambhat ... | reverse complement strand
TTACGTTCGGGCTCATCGTCGTCTGCTACCAGAAAGGCGAGACGCCACGCTGGCGGTGGGGCAGTGACGACTAGGAAACGATGACAGCCCCGTGCTTACTGTTAGCACCCTATCCTAGCGGCTGCGGGAGCGTCGCAGCCAATGGAATGTAGCTAACTCGAGTCCCGCGCTCTCTGCGTCTTGACTACCCGGCCTGCTCGAGCTCCTCGCGGACGACGCGGCGCAGCGTTTCCTCGAGCGGCTCGCGCTCATTCGCGATGTATTCGGCCAGGGCTTCGTTGATAAGGGCCTGGTAACTGCCGCCGCCGGCAATCTCGACCTTCTGCTTGAACCACGCGACGATGTCCTCGTCGAGACGAATCGTGATTCGCGTCTTGCCGGTCGACGACAGAACCGCGCCGCGCTTACCTTTACTGAAATCGTATGCCTTTCTCATCGATGTTCTTCGTAGGTCATTCGTTCGCGCCTCGTGGCCTTGCGTGCGGAGATGATCCGTATGACATCACTCCGAATCGCATAGACGGTCACGAGCAGGCGGCCATACGCGTCCGTGCCGATCGACACGTACCGCTCCTCAACCTGGGCGTCGGGATCGGCAATCGTGATCGAAAGCTCGTCCCCGAGCGCCGTGACAGCATCGGAAAACTCAATGCCGTGCTTGCGGGCATTCGCGAGCGCCTTCGCCGGATCCCATTCGAAGAACGACTCAGGCACTGTATGTACAAATGTACACAGTTGTCAAGGACATGAGGATTGTTTTGTGATACCAACACAAGGTCCGGCATTGAACATGAGACGCTCGCGTAGCTGGCGATGCGACCCCCGGAATAGCGCGAGACGCAGAGAAACGCGTCAATCCGGCCTAGTCGGAGAGATAGACGTCAGGAAATGGGGATCAGGCCCCGATTAACAGGAACTGCAGGAGTCTGGGTAAACGGTCGAGCTCTTTAGCTACTCGAGCTCGCACTCGAACGGCCGGATTACAGTGCCTGGAACATAGGTCCAGTGCGCATCCCACACGGCCGGGCCGATGAGATTGGCTGGATCGGTCACGGCAACGGTGTAATCGAGCCGGCTACCGTCCTCGTTGACGGTGTACTGCTCGACGATGCGTGCTTCATCGCTCATCGGCGTGCCTTCGTCATCGAGGTAGGCGAAATCCATTCCGGCAGTCTCGATCACGAGCGTGTCGCCAATCCAGCGACCGATCGAATAACCGAGCCGGTTCGCCGGCGCATTCTCCGGAATCTCCTCGGAAACCATGTCGATATAGCGCGTGGCCTGCCACTCCTCGATGTCGAGCCGTATCCGCTCGCCCTCATCCGTAAATCCGATCGGGTACGGATTCATGTTGGCATTCGGCATGCCTGGGGGTATGCAGCGCAACGCCAGCATATCGACGAGCGGATCCCACGCCTCGCGCGCGGCTTGCGCCACGGGCGTGTAACGAATCTCTGCGCGCGGTCTGTAAAGACCCCCCGGCGCCCATACGCGAAAAATACTGCGGCCGAGCTCCTCGCTCGCGACCGCCGTGCGCAAGCTACCAGACGAATCCGTCCAACGAAGTGGTGCATCGAGCGCCCCCAAGACCGTCTCGACACCGTCGTGCAGGATGTTGATCAAGAAGACTTCTTGTCTTCCGCGTGTAGACGGCCAACCGGCGATGCGAACGGTGTCGCCGATGCTCAGCGTATCGCGATCGTAACCACGGCTTGCGGCAGCATTGGCTGAATCACCTTCGATATCCCATTCGGTAGTTTGCCCGGACTCATCGGTAACGTTCAGTTTCAGAAAAATATGCGGATTGCGCCACGTGATGCTCGTGATCTCGCCCTCGAGCTCCTGCATGCTAGCGCGGTCATAAGGTGCGACGGAGTGATGCGCCACTACCACGCCTGCTAGCGTCGCGCCGAGGCTGACGCAAACGAACACCCGAACAATCTTGGATAGTTTCGCTTGTGCCATCACGACCTCCCAAACGTTGTTGTTGTCTCGACGGCGTTCTATGGCGCCGCGCAAGTAAAGTTCTCGGCCTCGTCGATGCTGCCCGTACCGTCGTACTCGGCGACCTGCGGATACGGACACAACGGACGAGTCCGCACGACTCGGCCGTTCTCGCGCTGCGTCGCGAGCACGGCCGCTGGTGTTCTCCCATCCTCGCGCCACTGCTCGAGCACTTCGAGCATGTCGAATTCATTCGGACCGTGACCGCCCCGGCAATGACCCATGCCGGGCACCATATAGAGCGCGACGCCTTCTTCGGTACGCTCCTTACCGAGCGCATCTACGACTTCGTTGTAGTAGTCGACGGAACCGAGCGGTGGAATATTCTGATCCGCCCAACCGTGGTAGATCAACAACCGCCCGCCGCGACTGATGAACGGCTCGAGATCGGCAGACGTTGCTGCAAACGTTCCGCCGTCCACCTCGCGCGCGAAGTCCAAGTGCTCGACAACACTGAGATCCCGATAATCGAAATGCTCATCCGGGAACAACACGTGTTGGAACAGGCTGATGTACATGCCGTGTGGCTCCCTGCCAGCCACACGGTCCCAGAACAGCTCACTGCCGGGTTCCATACCCGCGGTCAGGATCTCGCCCGTGCGCGGATCGGTGATCGTTGCGTAGATCTTGCGCGCGGCCGTGACCTGCGGCTCGCTGAGGCAAGCGCCTGTCTGACCACTCTTACACTGCAGCACGCCCGGATCGAAATCACAGCCGACTGGATCGCTGATGAGTCTATCCTCGAGCCCGTCACGCGCATCGCACATCTGCATGGCCGCCTCGTGGATCAACTCTAGGTCGTCACGCTCCAAGTAACTGTCCGGCGTCTCGTGCGTGGCCTGGATCATGCCGAGCGTTTGAAATGCGACGTCGGTGCGATCGTAACCAGGCGCGCCCGCAATGATCGCATCGAAGTCGTCCGGGTAGCGTTGCGCTTCCATGAACGACATTCGCCCACCTCCGGAGCAGCCGTTGAAATACGAGTAGCTCGGCGCCTGCCCGTAGAAAGCGTCGACGGTCGCCTTGCCCTGGATCGCCATCTGATGCACGGCGCGATAACCGAAGTCGATGAGCTTCTCGGGATGGCCGATGGCGAAGCTCGCATCGCTGGTGGTATGCCCCGTATCAGTCGAAGCGGTCGCATAGCCACGGCGCACGCCGTCGGCTAGCGCGCCATACTGGATCGAACCGGCCCAAGCCCCGTTACCGACTGCTAGAAACTTGCCGTTCCAGCTCGCGGTCGGCAGCCAGACCTCTGTCTTGATGTCGGAGTCCGACGTCGGCGCGATCGTGAGCTCGACGCGGCAAAATTCCGGGAGCTCTGACTGCGCGGGCTGCCCGTTGGGTGGCGTGAATCGGCCAGAAGTCACTAGCGTCGCCGAGTCGACCGTCGAATCCGTGAGATTCAACGATACGGCTAAGCGCTCACACACGGCTGACGGATCTTGCGCGTGCGCGGAAATGGCAAATAGCGCAGTAACCCCTGCGACGACACTTCTCATGGTGGCTCTCCTCATCCGCGGCGCATTGCCGCGCGTGCTTGTCCGAGGATAGTAAGCGCTACGCGCCCCGCTTCGCTAGCCAAAGACCTGAAGACCCCGCCGCGCGTACGAGTCGAATCCTGCCATCACGTGGAGTTATCTGCCTCGGCGACGCTCGGCCAGTCCGATAGGCTGGATCACTGGATGTTCGAGCACCTGCAACGTCTTGACGCTAAAACGTCATGACGTTAACGTCGCTTGTATGGAAACAAGCCAGAAACGAGCGACCGTGTATTTCGATTCCACGTTACACCGAGCATTGCGCCTCAAGGCTGCCGAGACGGATCGGTCTCTGTCCGATCTCGTCAATGAAGCGGTGCGGATGAGTCTTGCGGAGGATGCCGAAGACCTCGCTGCTTTTGACGAACGCGCGAAGGAGCCGGACCTACCCTTCGAGACCGTCGTCAAGGAAATGAAGCGTAGTGGAAAAATATAGGGTTGTAATCAAACCCTCCGCGAAGAAAGAGTTACTTGCCGTCTCGAACAAGAAAGATCGCCAGCGCATTGTTCGCCGCATCGCCGGGCTGGCCGACAACCCGCGGCCGCCAGGCTGCGAAAAACTATCCGGGTACGACCGCTACCGGCTGCGGCAAGGCCGGTATCGCATCGTTTATGAAGTGCGGGACAACGACGTGCTAGTCGTCGTGGTCAAAATCGGCCATCGCCGCGACATCTACCGCGCGTGCTGACGATTTCGCGCAATTCATCGCAGTGTATCGTTTCGCCTGCGCATCGAGCCATCGGCGCGCAGCCTCGATCGTGAGCTGATGCTCGAGACGCTGGCCGCGCTGCGCGTCGACGATAACCTCATCGGGCTCAATTGGCCCATTTAGAATGCGGCCATGGCGATCGACTGTGCTCGCAACCGCGAGCATGAGCGCCGCACCATCCATGAGCGGGAACGTACGCGTTGCCGTCGTCGCACCACGCGTCGCAGACCCGAAGCTACGCGTCTGAGGACGGGCGGCGAACGCCGCCGCGACGATCTCTGCAGCGCTGGCCGTCTCATCGTCCTGCAGCACAGCCACAGGCGCGTCTGGCACGCGTAGCCGATACGGCTCATCGCGCACGCGCAGCTGCACATAGTCACCGAGCCCGACCTTGCCGTCCTCATACCAGATACGCCTGCGTTCGCCGTCTGGCCGCAGAGACGCGCCGGCGTCCCCGTCGCCAAGTAACGGGCCCAAGCCCGCAAGCATGGGCCAGAGATTGCCACCTTGATTGTCGCGCAAATCCAGAATCCACCTGCACGCACCAGCCGACTCGAGATCGCCGATGAGCTTTTGCAGGACCTCGGCAAACACGACGCGATCCATATGCTCACCACCGGCAAAGCCGGGCAAGCGAACGTAGCCGATTGCTCCAGCGAGCAGCTCCGCGCGCGGTGCGCGTGGCTCGCGACCGCTGCGCGCGTTGCCAACGGGGGCGCGCTCGAGGTTTTGCATCTGCCGCGGCGACATGAAATAGCTGTGCCCGTCACCGAGCCGGCTCAAGGCGTATTGGACGGCAAGATGTGCATCGGCCATTGTGACCGCACCGCGCGCTTGTGCCATCGCGGCGCTGCGGTAAGAGGGCCAGTCCAGCTCCGCACGCGTGACCGCGTGCTCGTCAATCAATCCGAGCGCCTGGCGCATATAGCGTGACGCCGCGGTAGACGGTGCCGGCAACTCACTCGTGTCCACAGCCTCGACCGAGAAATCGTCGAACCAAGCCTCACCGCCGTCATCGAGCTCCCCACCAAAACTGATGCGTTCGGCATTCGGCGCGAGCGGGGCGTCGATAGCGATCTGCTGCCAGCCGCCGCTATCGCGTTCGCGTTGCGGTCGTGCGCGCCCTATATAAAGGAGTGAGCCGCCACCATCGACGCGAATTCGTAACGAAACGGTAACGTCTTCGGATTTGACCCAGGCACTCACTCGGACGCGATCCGTCGGTAGATCTCGTGCATCGAGCGATTGCGAGAATCGCCCTCGCCCGCCCGCGTCCGTCTGTTCGATTCGAAGACTACGCTCGCCCGTGCGCGCGATGACCGAATCGAGCGTAATACGGAGTTCGTCATCGTTGACGCGCCAGCCGGGTACGACATCGGTCGCTTCGGCCTCGAAGTCTAGATTGACCTGCGCACGCGCGAAATGCGCACTCGAGATAAGCGCCGTGAGCAAGATGCTCGATGCGCGTTTCACGAGAAGCGCCACCCCGCGTGACGGGAGTTCCGCACGCTAGGCCGAGATTCCCCAGAGCTCCATTGCATTGCCGCCGAGAATCGCAATCTTTTCAGCATCGCTCAAGCTCGGTGTATCGAGTACGTGATCGACAGGCGCATCGTTCCAGGTATACGGATAGTCGGAGCCGAGCACGAGGTTATCAGCGCTGTACTGCGTAACCAGATGCTGCAGACTCTCACTCGTGAAGACGAGCGAGTCGAAGTACATATCTCGAAGATAGTCCGTCGGACGACGACTGAGTGTCCGATCGCAGAGGTGCGGTGCGCGCGCGCAGCCGTAGTCAAATCGGTCTTTATACGATGCGATGTAGCCGCCGCCATGCGCGGAGGCGATCTTGAGATTCGGGAAGCGGTCGAGGACCCCTTCGAAAATCAGGTGCGCCAGCGCTATCGTCGTGTCGAGCGGATTGCCGATGACATTGCTCAAGAAACCGTTGCCTTCGAGCCTATCGAGCTCTGGCACGCCGAGCGGATGAATCCAGATCGGCACGTCGAATTCCTCGACGGCTGCCCAGAACGGATCGAATCGTTCCTCGCCGAGTTCCTCCTCGGCAATGTGCCCCCCGAGGGATACGCCCTTCAAACCGTACTCCCTAAGGCCTGTCTCGAGCTGCTCGGCCGCAAGCTCGGGGTGCTGCAGCGCGACACTCGTCATCGCAACGAGCCGGTCGGGGTAGCGTGAGCAAATCTCAGCAAGTCCGCGATTCTGATAATCGATAACTCGGCGCGCGTCGTCGATATCGAGGCTGTACCAGAACGGGTTGACGCTCAGTATCTCGATATCGACCCCCCATCGGTCCATGAGCGCAATGCGGTTATCGCCGATGATGAGGTTCTCGTTGTTGTTCGGCGTCGTCGTACCGACGAGCTCCATCGTGCCCGGAATAATCGTATGCGTGTGCACGTCGACGGTCGTGATGCGCTGACCACCGACCCTGACTTCGCGCCGAGCCTGCGCCCAGGCCGGCGAACTCAAGCCCATGCCCGCTGCGGCGAGCGCACCGGCTGACGAGCGAAGAAAATTCCTGCGATTCATGTGGAGCCCCCTGCAATGTAGAGTGCAGGCGCCATGCCGCAACCTGCGAATCGATCGATTCTACCCGAGAAATCACCCTGCGACCCCGATATCCCTGTACGGTGCATCGAGCCCGAATGGTTCGTGAATTCGATAGAATGAAGCGATTAAGCGCAGCCCAACGCGCCGGCGGGGGAGATCACTATATGCATAAGACCGCGTTACTCGTTCTAGCCGCCCTTCTGCCGCTGTACGGTGCAGCACAGGAGCGCCCGAACATCCTGCTCATCGTCGCCGACGACATGGGCTATACGGATCTCGGCGCCTATGGCGGTGAGATCAGCACGCCGAATATCGATGCGCTGGCCGACGAGGGCATCTTATTTACGCAGTTTCATACGGCCCCCGTCTGCGCCGTCACGCGCGCGATGTTGCTTTCCGGCAATAACAATCACGTCGCGGGCTTGGGCAACCAGTATGGCTTTTTCGAAGCACGCAGGGACCTGCCAGGTTACGAGGGTCATCTCTCCGAGCGAATAGCGCCGCTGCCCCGCCTACTGCGCGACGCCGGCTACCACACCTACAGCGCCGGCAAGTGGCACTTGGGAACCGACGAAGCGCATAGCCCGAAAGCTGCGGGCTTCGAACGGCACTTCAACATGACCCAAGGCGCTGCCTCCCATTACGGCACGACCGGCTTTCACGATGGGGGCTCGCTGTACCGGGAAGATGGCGCAGATGCTCAATTCCCCGATGGCGCATATGCGCCTGAGTACTATACGGACCGCCTGATCGAGTTCATCGATTCGAATCGCGGCGATGGCCGACCGTTCTTCGTCTATGGCGCCTACACGTCGCCGCATTGGCCGCTGCAGGTACCCGAAAGCTACTTCGATCTCTACGCAGGCCGCTATGACGAGGGCTACGACGTGCTGCGCGAGCGGCGCTTCGAGGCGGCCAAGCAGGCCGGCGTGGTCCCCGCGGATCAAGAGCTGCCTCCACGTCACCCGGATCTCGTACCCTGGAACGAGCTCAGCGACGAAGAAAAGCGAATCGAATCGCGCGAGATGGAGCTCTACGCATCACTGCTGCATAACTTCGACGATCACGTCGGCCGTCTCATCGATTATCTCAAGAGCGTCGATCTCTACGACAACACGCTGATCGTATTTATGTCGGACAACGGTGCCGCTGCCGATGATTTCTATAACCGCGGGCCTTACGCCGAGTATCTTCAGGCTCACTATGACAACAGCTACGAGAACATGGGTAAGCCGAGCTCTTTCGTGTCGTACGGACTCGGTTGGGCCGAAGCGGGATCAGCGCCGTTCAGTCGCTATAAAGGTTACACGCGTCAGGGCGGGACAGCCGCATCGATGATCATTTCAGGACAAGCCGTCGATCGCCGCGGCGTGATCAACGACTCATACCTCACCGTCATGGATCTCGCCCCGACGTTCCTCGAGCTGGCCGGCACCGAGTACCCGACCGGAGGTGGGATCCGCCCGATGCTCGGCGAGAGCATGGTCGATCTGCTTGCCGGCAATACACATGCCGCGCACGCCGACGATTACTCGACCGTGCTGTACCACAAGGGCCGTGCGTTCGTTAGAGAGGGTGATTGGAAGCTCGTGAATTTGGAGCCGCCGTTCGACGAATCTGCGTTCGAGCTGTTCAATCTGGCTGATGATCCGGGTGAGACGACAAATCTTCGCGACCGTGAACCCGCGCGGTTCACAGCAATGCTCGAGCTCTGGCGCTCCAAGCGCGAGGAGCTCGGCATCCTGATACCCGAGGATTTGTGATTCCCAAAGGCTCGACTACTGTCGTTCTACTAGCAGCGATCGTCAGCACCGGCTGCGAAACCGCGATCGACGATGCCACCGTCGCTGAGCCGACGGCGCCGTTCGACGTCGTCGAAACGACGATTTCCGAGATGCAGCGCGCGATGGAGGACGGCCGAACGACGTCGCGAGCGCTCGTGCAGCAATATCTGACAAGAATCGCGCTCTACGAGAACCTGCTGAATCCGACGATCTCGGTCAATCCGAATGCACTCGCAGATGCCGAACGTCTCGATGCAGAGCGCACCGCCGGTCGAGTGCGCGGTCCGCTGCACGGCATTCCGATCGCCCTCAAGGACAACATCCATACGACGGATATGCCGACGACGGGCGGCGCGCTTGCATTCGACGGGCTGATGCCACCGTACGAGGCAACACTCACGCAGAACCTTCGCGCGGCCGGCGCCGTCATCATTGCGAAAACTGTTCTGACGGAACTGGCCAACTGGGTCGCGGGCGATCCATACGATATGCCCGACAACTACAGCTCGCTCGGCGGCTACGCATTCAACCCGTACGATCCGCGCCGCGATCCCAGGCCCGGTAGTAACGACGGCCGACCCACCCTCGAGACGGGTGGTTCGAGCTCAGGTATAGGCACAGCGGCCAGTCTCTGGGCCGCGAACGTCGGCACGGAGACCTCGGGATCGATCATTTGGCCGTCGAACCAGAACATGCTCGTCGGCATCAAGCCCACGGTCGGACGCGTCAGCCGTTACGGCATCATCCCGATCACGGCTGATCAGGATACGGCCGGGCCGATGGCGCGCAGCGTTAGCGATGCAGCGATCCTCTTGGGCGTGCTCGAAGGTGAGCCGGATCCGAACGATCCGGCGACGGGCCGCTGCAATGCACCTGCCGACGGCAACTACACAGTGTTTTTGAGTACCGATAGCCTCGCCGGTGCGCGCATCGGTATCCCGCGCGCAGGCTTCATTGAAAGCGCGACGCTGTCGAACGGCATCGGCACGCGTGGTGGCATCGACGCGGCGCGTGCAGCTTTGATCAGCGAGGCGGTCGACGTGCTCCGCAGCGAAGGCGCCACTGTTATCGATCCGGCCGACATCCCGAGCGTCGTCGACCCCGATCCCGCAAGGAATTTCCTGAACTGGCCGATCTGTGCGGGCTCGGGTGATACGCGCGGCAGCGACGCGCATTGCTCGATCGTTTTCAAGTACGGCATGCAGCGTGATTTCAACACTTGGCTGAGCTCGCTCGGCGCCGCTGCGCCCGTCTCGTCCCTGAGCGCCCTTCGTGACTGGAACAACGACAACGCGATGCTCGGCACGATTAGGTACGAGCAGGCGCGCATCGACATTTCAGTCGAGATCGATCTCGCCGCCGATCGCGAGCGCTACGAATCGGATCGAGCGAAGGACATTGAGCTCGGTGGTGCGCATGGTATCGATGCGGCGCTGAACGAGCACGATCTTGACGCGCTGCTGTTTCCGATGAACCGCGGCTCGAATATCGCTGCACGTCCCGGTTATCCGAGCATCATCGTGCCGTTCGGCTTTGCGCCCAACAACACCGACTTACCGTTTCCGCAAGGATTCGACGCGCCGCCTGCACCGTTCGGTGTCACGTTCGTCGGAACGGCGTGCAGCGAGCCGCAGCTGATCAGTCTCGCCTACGCGTTCGAGCAGGCGACCGAACGCCGCGTGCCGCCGCCAAGCACGCCCTGACCGGCCGCGCGTAATCCCGGCTAATCCTGCCAAACCCAGTAGTCACGGGCCATTTTACCTTTTCCGCTCAATATGTTACGGTACTTTAGCCTGGCGCGGCCCCGGTCTAACCGACTACCCCCAAGACCGAGCGCCACGGTTGCCAGTAACGGCACGCAAAATCCCCTAACCCATTCGGCCCGACAGGTGTAAGCCATGACCCGTCTCGAGACGGCTGACGTTCCACATCTGTATCGCCTGGCTCGATCGAGCAGGCCGGCCTGGGACCGAGGCAAAAGACAACTAGATCGGCGGTTAGAGCAAGTTGAGTACACAAAAAGATCTGCAGTTCGAGCTCGTATCTATTGACGAGACCAAAGCACCGACCGGTAGCGAAGGCGATAACTGGTTTTGTTATCGCATTTCCCAGGGCGACAACATGATCGTCGGCTACCGGCAGGGTAGTCTGCGCACGGTCAAACGAGACGTGAAAACGATCATCGTCGGTCTCAACGAGCGGCGCTCGGGTAAGCGTAAGCAACCCGTCACGAAGCCGGCGCCGAAAAAGAAAACGGCCAAGAACTAGGCCATCGGTCGCCGGCTCACGGCACTCGAATATCAATGCATCGGTACCTGGCTCCGGCTTCACGCCGTTGCAAGCGTCCAGACGCCAATGCCGATGAATCCTACTCCGGCTACATAGCTCAATATCCGGGGACCTACGTATTGCGCAATCACACCGCCAGCAATGACACCGATGGCGGAGGCGACTACGAGCGCAAGCGATGCCGCAACGAACACCGTGACTTTGCTGACGTCTTGGTCTGCAGCGAACAGAAATGTCGCGAGCTGAGTCTTATCACCCAGCTCGGCGATAAATATCGCCGTAAAGACGGTGGCGAGTATCTTGACGTCCATGGCTCTCCCGATCTGGCGTGACTCAGCGGCCACCTATTCTAGCTGCACTGACTTCTGTCCCGTGCTCTCGGCATCGAGATTTCTTTCGGCGGACACGGCTAGGTACGAATACGCATTGCCGTTTACGGTCAGGGCACCTAGTTTCTGGACATGACCCAGCACGCCTCAAAAGCCGTGCCTGAGGAGCAGCCGGCACCAGAGATTCGTCGTCTCGTTGCGCACGGTCTGACGAAGGTCTACCGAACCGGAGACGTTGAGATCCACGCACTGCGCGGCGCCGATTTCGAGCTCAACCCCGGCGAGCTCGTCGTGCTGCTCGGACCCTCCGGCAGCGGCAAGTCGACGTTGCTCAATATTCTCGGCGGCCTCGACACGCCAACGGCTGGCAGCGTGCACTTCGACGATCACGATCTGGCCGAGGCGACGCATCGCGAGCTCACGCGGTTCCGCCGCGAGCACGTGGGCTTCGTGTTTCAGTTCTACAACCTCATACCGAGCCTGACTGCCCGAGAAAACGTCGCGCTCGTCACAGAGATATCCACGAAACCCTTGAGGCCGGAGGACGCGCTCGAGCTCGTCGGTCTCGGCGAGCGCATGGATCATTTCCCGGCGCAGCTGTCCGGCGGTGAGCAGCAGCGCGTCGCGATCGCGCGGGCCATCGCCAAGCAGCCCGACATACTGCTCTGCGATGAGCCTACGGGCGCGCTCGACAGCAAGACCGGCATACTCGTCCTCGAGGCAATCGAGCACGTGAACCGAGAGCTCGGCACGAGCACAGCCGTGATAACACACAACACGATCGTGGCCGGCATGGCCGACCGCGTCGTCCACATCGCGGACGGGCGCATCGCCTCGATCGATCACAACCCCGAGCGGCGGCCGGCGAGCGAGCTCGCCTGGTAAGGCGATGCGTGCGCTCGACCGCAAGCTGGTTCGCGAGCTCTGGCGGCTGCGCGGGCAGGTTATCGCCGTCGCCATGGTGATCGGCTCGGGCGTCGCCGTGCTCGTCATGTCGCTGTCGACGCTAGAGGCGCTCCAACAAACGACCGACGCATACTACGAGCGATATCGGTTCGCCGAGATCTTCGCGAACGCGACGCGCGTGCCGGAGCGCGTCGGCGAGCGTATCGCGGCGATCCCGGGCGTCCAGTTCGTGCAGACCCGCATCTCGCGCTATGCGACGCTCGACATGGAGGGATTCGCTGAGCCTGTCATCGGGCGGCTCACGTCGATCCCCGAAGCCGGCCAGCCCGAGCTCAATCAGCTCGCGTTGCGGTCGGGACGCTGGATTACGCCGGATCGTCACGAGGAAATCATCGTCAACGAATCGTTTGCCGAGGCTCACAACATTGCGCCGGGTTCGCAGCTCACTGCCGTTATCAACGGCCACCGGCGCACGCTGCGCATCGTAGGCACCGCTCTGTCGCCGGAGTTCATCTATGCGCTCGGACCCGGCTCACTGCTGCCCGACGACGAGCGCTTCGGCGTGATCTGGATGGGCCGGGAAGCGCTCGAATCGGCATTCGACCTCGAAAACGCGTTCAACGACGTCTCCGTCACACTGCTGCGCGGTGTCAGCGCCGAGCCCGTCATCGAGCAGATCGACGCCCTGCTCGAGCGCTACGGCGGCATCAGCGCGATTCCGCGTGCGGATCACCTTTCACACTGGTTCATCATGAACGAGATCGACCAAATCAAGACGATGTCGACGATCCTGCCGGCCATCTTCCTGAGTGTCGCCGCGTTTCTGAGCTACATGGTGCTCGCCCGCCTGATAACGACTGAGCGCGGAGAGATCGGCCTGCTGAAGGCCTTTGGCTATACGCATTGGCAAGTCGCCTGGTACTACACGAAGCTCGTGATCGTCATCGCCTTGATCGGCAGTCTGGTTGGATGGGTACTCGGCGGAATTTTCGGCCGTTACCAAACGGGTCTCTATGCAGAGCTGTTCCGTTTTCCGTTGCTGATTTACCGGCCGAGCCCGATGGCGTTCGCGGTCGCCGGCGGGGTCAGTGTCGCCACAACGCTGGCCGGCGCCCTCGCGGCTGCACGCCGGGCCGCAGCGCTCCCGCCGGCGGAAGCCATGCGCCCGCCGGCGCCGGCCGTCTACCGCCACAGCCGCCTCGGCCGTTTCGGATTGACGTACTGGCTGGACCAACCGACACGCATCGCGTTGCGGCAAATTTTTCGCTGGCCCGTGCGCGCCGCACTCACGAGCCTCGGGATCGCACTGTCCGTCGCACTGCTCATCATGGCGTTGCAGTGGAACGATACGATCGACTACATCGCGCAAACCTATTTCTTCGAGTCTCAACACCAGAACGTCACAGTTGGCCTGGCCGAGCCACAGGCGCTACGCGCCACACTGGACTTCGAGCACCTGCCGGGTGTGATGCGCGCCGAGCCGTGGCGAGCCGTCGGCGCCGATTTTTCGACGGGCACGCGCCAGCACCGTGGCAGCATCGTCGGGATCGCCCGGGAGAACTCGCTGCAGCCAATCCGCGATGAGGCGATGCGGCGCGACGTCCCGGTACCGTCCGCGGGGCTCGTGCTCGGCACGTATCTGGCCACCAAGCTCCGTGTCGGAATCGGCGACGAGGTCTGGGTCGATGTGCTCGAAGGGCGGCGACCATCGGGCTATTTGCCGGTCGCGGATGTTTTCGAGTCGACGATCGGCATGCCGGCCTATATGGATCTCGATGCGCTCAATCGCTGGCTCGAGGTCCGCCCGACCGTGCAGTACCTCAACCTGTTGGTCGACCCGGCCGCCGAAGCGACGCTGTTCGCGGAGCTCAAGGAGATGCCGGCGATCAGTGCGGTCATGCTTCAGCGCGCTGCGCTCGATGCCTTCTACGACACGCTCGGCGAGCACATCCTCGTGTACATCGCGATGTTCACCGGCTTCGCCTGCGCGTTGGGCTTTGGCGTCGCGTACAACAGCGCGCGCATCGCGCTCTCCGAGCGCGGCCGCGAGCTCGCGACGCTGCGCGTGCTCGGGTTTACCCGAAACGAGATCGCCTACATCTTGCTCGGCGAGGTCGCGATACTGATATTCGTTGCTCTGCCGCTCGGCTGCCTTGCAGGCCGCGGCCTGACGTTCTTTATGGCGAAGGGATTTGACACGGAGTTATTCCGCATGCCATTTATCATCGAAGCGTCCACTTATGGTCTAGCGGTTCTGTTCGCCATCTTCGCTACGGCAATGTCCGCAGCGCTCGTGGGCAAACGTGTGCAACAGCTGGATTTGATCCGCGTCCTAAAAACGAGGGAATGAGACGTGACTGTATTCATGAAGCGGCTGACGTTTTGGGGATCGCTTGTCGCACTGCTCGTGATCGGGCTCGTGTTCGCGTTCCGTCCGCGAGCCATTGTCGTCGATATGGCCGAAGTACGGCGCGGAGAGCTTATCGTAACCGTCAACGACGAGGGCCGCACACGCGTGCACGATATCTACGTGCTTTCGGCGCCCGTCGCCGGACGCATGCGCCGTATCGATCTGCATGCCGGCGACGTCGTCGTCGCCCGCGATACCATCGTTGCGGAAATCGAGCCCATCGACCCGGCTTTTCTCGATCCGCGCAGCGAGGCTCAGGCCGTCGCCGACGTGCGCGCCGCGGAGTCGGCCGAGGCGCTCGCACGAGCAACCGTCGAGCAGGCCGAGGCCGAGCTCGATTTCGCGCGCAACGAGCACGATCGCGCGATGCAGCTCATCGAGGAAGGCACGATCTCAGAACGCGATCGCGATGACGCCGAGCGCGAGTACCGAACGAAGCGTGCGGCTCTGGCGACAGCGCTGGCCGCCTTGGATGTTCGCAGCTACGAGCTCGAGCGCGCTCGTGCCGCGCTCGTCACGCCCGCCGATACGCAAGCACGCGCCGAGGACTGCGCCTGCGTCGCAATTCGCGCGCCCGTCGACGGCAACGTGCTGCGCATTCTCCAGCAGAGCGAGGCCGTCGTGAACTCGGGGACACCGCTCGTCGAGATCGGCGATCCCAGGGATCTCGAGATCGTGGTGGACCTGCTTTCCTCCGACGCCGTCAGTGTCGCGGCCGGTCAGCGAGTGCTCATCGAGCGCTGGGGTGGAGACATGACGCTCGAAGGTCGCGTGAGGCTCGTCGAGCCGTACGGCTTCACGAAGATCTCCGCGCTCGGCATCGAAGAGCAGCGCGTGAACGTGATCATCGACCTGACGAGCCCCACCGAGGCATGGGCACGGCTCGCTCACGGTTACCAGGTCGAGCTACGTATCGTTCTCTGGGAGTCGGCCGAAGCGCTGAAACTGCCTGTGCTTGCGCTCTTTCGCGACGGTGAGGACTGGGCCGTCTTCGTCGAATCCGACGGTCGCGCCGAGCTGCGCCACGTCACGCTGGGCCAACGCAGTCAACTCGAAGTCCAGGTGCTCGACGGTCTCGAGGATGGCGCGCGCGTTGTGCTCCATCCGAGCGACCGCGTACAAACCGGTGTCAGAATTGCCGCGCGCGGTGGCTAGCGCGGCGGAGAGACAGGCTCAATCTGCTTCCTCGACGGCCTGCTTGTACCAATCGATGACCTGGTCGCCCGTCCAGAACACGACGCCCGGTCGCTTGGAGAGTTCCTCGTAGATTTTCCGAAAGTACTTGATCCGATGCGGCACGCCGGACAGGTACGGATGGGAACAGACGGATAGGATGCGCGGTTGCTCGGCGCCTTCTTCGTAGAAGCACTCGAATTGATTCATGACCCTGTCATAGATCTCCGAGGACGGTTGCGTCTGAATCGCGCTCATGACCACGTCGTTTGTCTCGACCGAGTAAGGAATCGAATATAGCGTTCCGTTCTTCGTTTCGATCGGCACGGGCAGGTCGTCGATGACCCAGTCGGTCGTGTAGTCGACACCGGCTTCGGTCAGATGATCCGGCGTATTGTCCGTCTCAGTAAGACCTGGTCCCATCCAGCCGCGCACACGCTTGCCACTGTGCTTGCCAATGTGCTCGACAGTATCGTGAATCGCTTGGCGCTCGTCCTCCATGAGATGCATGGGCTTTTGCACGAGATTGTGGCCCATGAATTCCCAGTCGGCTTCCTTCGCGGCTGCAACGATCTGCGGATAGTGATCGCAGACTGCCGCGTTGATGCACAACGTCGACTTGATACCAAACTCATCGAGCACCTTCTTCATGCGCCAGAAGCCGACGCGCGCACCATACTCGGACCAGCACCAATTCGGAACGTCGGGCTGCCAGCGCTGTCCGCCGGGTGCCGACAACACCTGCCGTGGAAGTGGGCCGGACGGATCCCAGACCTCGACCGTCACGATCGTCCAGACGACAACACGCGCATCGTCGGGCAGTTTCAGAGGCTTGCGCTCGGTGATCGGCTCATAGCGGACGCGTTCGTGAAGCTTCATAGTTCTCAATTCCTCGGCCCGCCCGGTGCGGGGGTTTAATTGTAAGCCGACTGCCCTATGATGGGGCTTCGGACCAAAAAGAAATACAGACGATGGCCGAGCAGTCGAACGATCAATCCGTCGATACCACGCGCCGCGCGCTGCTCGGAACGCTGGCTGGCGCCGGACTGGCCGCGCCGTTTCTCGCCGGCAGTCGAACGAGCCAAGCCGAGCCGATCGTCCTGCGTTACACGGCTCACACGCCACGCTCGCACGGGCTTTACACACACGCGTTCGTGCCGTTCGCCGAGCTCGTCGAGCGCGAAACGGAGGGACGTCTGCGGCTCGTCGCGTTTACAGACCAGCTCATGCATGACGCTGTGGACGGCTTCAAGGCCTGCGTCACAGGCATCAGCGACTACACGCCCGGCTACGTGACCTACCAGCCCGGCAGCTTCGATCTACTGCATGCGTTGCAACTACCGTTTCTTTTTCCGACGCCTCAGGTCGCCGGTCTCGTCATGGAGGAGCTCTATCCAAAGTATTTCAAGGAAGAATATGAGCGCATGGGCGTCTATCTGGCACACGCCGATTGCACGAGCCCGTACAACATCATCTCGAAAACGCCGATACGCCGACTCGAGGATCTGAGCACGATTAAGATTCGCTCGACCGGCGGCATCGTTGCCGATATTTTTCGCGAGCTTGGCGCATCACCTGTCGCGCTTGCGACCCCGGAGATCTACACGGCGCTGCAGCGCGGTGTCGTCGATGCGGTCGCGCTCAGCGTGTCCGACATGGTGTCCTACCGTCTGCAGGAGATTGCACCGTATTACACGCGCATCGACCTCAATGTGCTCGCGTTACATTTCGCCCTGAGCCAGCGCGCGTTCGATTCACTACCTCAGGATCTGAAGGAGCAGTTCTACCGGCTGTTGCGGATTCGCAGTCAGATCGCCGTACAGAACTACTACAGCGGGGCCGGTGACGACCGCGCTTACGCGGCCTTGCACGACGCCGGTGTCGAGATCATCGATCTGGATGAAGACGAGCACGTTCGCTTTCGCGAGGCTGTGACTCCACTCAGAGAACGATTCATCGCGCAGCACGAGGCTCAAGGCCGCCCGGCAGCCGAGTGCATCGCCGAGATGGAGGCGCTCGCCATCGAGTACGCACCGTTATCGAACGCTGAGCTCAACGAGCGCGTCGCGACGCAGCCTGTGATGGGAATTATCGACCTGTGAGCGCGCTTTCGCGCGGCTTGGCCTGGCTCGACCGAATCTCGGCGCGTACGTCCGAGGCGCTGTACGCGCTCGGCGTCTATGGCGCGCTGCCCGCACTACTCGCGCTCGTCACGATCGACGTCGTGCTCAGATATGTCTTCAACGCGCCACTGCAGTGGAGTCGCGACGCCAACGGGCTACTGCTACTCATCACGTTGTTTTCGGCATTGCCTGCCGCCTGGGATCGCGGTCACCACATTCGCATGGAAATTTTCTACCTGCGCTGGCCGACGCGCTGGCGCATCGCTGCGGACGTGTGTTCTGCGCTCGCGGGCATATCACTGTTTGGGCTACTAGCCGCGCAGTCCGTTACGTTTACGACGTATATGGCTGACACCGGCGAAACGGGCGAAGACCTTGTCGCTCCGCTGTGGCCGTTCATGGCGTTCATCGGATTTTGCAGTGCCGTGTTCGTCGCTCGATTGATCTCCAATCCGACGGCAACACGGCCCGAGGATAAGTCTGGCCGAGGCGCATGGATTTAATCATCTATGGCTTCATCGGCGTCGTCGTGCTACTGGGCTTGCTCGCGCTCGGCGTGCCGATCGCCTTCGCGATGGCGTTTACGGGAATCGCCGGGCTGTGGATCGTTGAAGGCCCGATGCCGGCGATGGCGCAAGCCGCGTTGATTCCATGGGAACACGGACGCGACTTCGTATTTGTCACGGTTCCGCTGTTCGTGCTCATGGGGCAGTTATTTTTTCACGCAGGTCTCGCCAGCGACCTCTACGATGGCTTGCGAAAATGGGTTGGACGCGTACCGGGCGGTATGGCGATCGCTTCCGTGCTTGCCTGCGGCGGTTTCGGCGCTGTGACGGGCTCGAGCATCGCGACGGTCGCCACGATGGGCACGATCGTCATGCCGGAGATGCGACGTTACAACTACAACGCTCGACTTGCGACCGGCGCCCTCGCAGCCTCCGGAACCCTGGGCATCCTAATTCCGCCGAGCCTGATCTTCATCTTCTACGGCGTCATGACCGAGACCTCGATCGGCGCGCTGTTCATCGCCGGTATCGTGCCCGGCATCAT
>JABAOE010029975.1_pt1 | contig 18896 bp, 17 predicted proteins | sample 7062141 | NCBI WGS metagenome assembly JABAOE01 (sample SAMN14538627, study PRJNA623070) | marine sediment metagenome | biome: marine biome [ENVO:00000428]; feature: marine pelagic biome [ENVO:01000023]; material: deep marine sediment [ENVO:00002113] | place: India: Gulf of Khambhat ... | reverse complement strand
CGGCATGGTCGGCGTCAACGTGCCGATCCCGGTGCCGCTGTCGTTCTACTCGTTCGGGGGCTGGAAGGACTCCATCTTCGGGAGCCACGCCATCTACGGACCCGAGGGCGTGCACTTCTACACGCGCCAGAAGGTCGTCATCTCCCGCTGGCCGGATCCGATCCATCGCGGCGTCGACCTCGGGTTCCCCCAGCATGGTTGAGCGATCTCGACCGTCGTGCCCGGTCCGGTGGCGGGCTTCGGCGGGCCGCTGAGGGCGACGATGGACTTCGGTGTCGTCCTCCAGACCGACCCGCCGGCGAGGCGGGTCGTCGAGCTCGCCTCGCTCGCCGAGCGGAACGGGTTCGGCTACGGGTGGACGTTCGACTCCCACGTGCTCTGGCAGGAGCCGTTCGTGGTCTACGCCCGGATCCTCGCTGCCACCGAATCGATGATCGTCGGGCCGATGGTGACCAACCCGGGGACCCGGGACTGGACGGTGCTCGCGTCGCTCTTCGCCACGCTCAACGACATGTCGGGCGGCCGCACGATCTGCGGGATGGGACGGGGTGACTCCGCACTGCGCTACATCGGCCGCCCACCGACGACCCTGGCAACGATGGCCGAGTCGATGCGGGTCATCAAGGCCCTCGTTGCGGGTGAGGAGGTCGAGTACAACGGCCAGGCACTCCGCATCCCGTGGATCGAACAGGGCTGGGACCTCCCGATGTGGGCGGCCGGCTACGGACCGAAGGCGCTGGCAACGGTGGGCCGTCACGCCGACGGCTTCATCCTCCAGCTCGCCGACCCGCAGGTCCTCGAGTGGACGCTGGGGGCGGTGCGGGAGGCGGCCGCGGAGTCGGGTCGGGATCCGGGTGAGATCTCGGTGTGCGTCGTCGCCCCCGCCTACGTCGGCGACGACATCGGCCACCAGCGCGACCAGCTGCGCTGGTTCGGGGGCATGGTCGGCAACCACGTCGCCGACATGGTGAAACGGTACGGCGAGGACGAGGCAAAGATCCCCCGTGCCCTCAGCGACTACATCCGCGCTCGTGAGGGTTACGACTACGACCATCACGGCCGCGCCGGCAACCCATCCACCGACTTCGTCCCCGACGAGATCGTGGACCGGTTCTGTGTGCTCGGCACAGCCGCCGATCACGTCGAGAAGCTCTCCCTGCTGAGGGACATGGGCGTCGATCAGTTCGGCATCTACCTGATGCACGACGCGCAGGAAGCCACCCTCGAGGCCTATGGCCGCGAGGTCATCCCTGCCGTGAACGGTTGAGGAGCCGTGGCGATCGCGCTCGGCGCCGCGATAATGCCGCCTCACTGACCCACCCCACCGCAGGAGAGCCCGTGAAAGCGATCGTGGTCGGAGCCGGCGGCACGACCCGCGAGCTCCTGCGCAGGCTCGGAGAGCTGTGGGAGGTCGCCGTCGTCGACGCCGACCCAGTTCGGCTCGAGATGGCGGGCGCGGTTCGCGACATCGAGCCGGTCCCCGGAGACGGGTCGAGCGCGCTCGTGCTGCGGCGCGCCGGTCTCGAACACGCCGATGCACTCGTCGCCGCCACCAACGACGACGACGTGAACCTCGAGGCGGTCCGCATCGCCAGGGACGCGGGGTTGCTTCGGGTGGCGGCGGTGGCGGCCGATCCCGAGCGCATCGGGGACTACCGAGCGCTCGAGGTGCCGGTGTTCGCCCCCGACTCGCTGACCGCCCGCCAGGTCGAGGTGCTGCTCGAGCCGCGGCGGGTGGCATCGACGACGTTCGCCGACGGCAAAGCCGAAGCCATGGAGTTTCGCATCTCGCCCGATTCTCCGGTGCGTGGCAAGCGGCTCCGTCAGCTCCACTCGGAGACGTGGGTGGTCGCTGCGGTGCTGCGCGGTGACGAGCTCATCATCCCCAAGGGCTCGACGTCGCTCGAGGCCGGCGATCGGGTCACCGTCGTGGGGGCGGCCGCCGATTTCGCCGCCATCGTCGAGATGTTCACTACGGGCGAGTCCAGGTTCCCGCTCAACTTCGGGCGCAAGGCCGCGGTGGCCCTCGGTTCCGAACGCGACTTCGACACGACGGTCTCCGAGGCGATCTCGGTGGTGCGCAACTCTCGCGCCGAGGCCCTCATCGTCGTTCATCCGGACACGATCGCCGAGCGCGACCAGGATCGGGCCGAGTCCCACCAGGCGCTCCTCGATCAGCTCACCGAGCGAGCGGAGAGCGTCGAACTCGAGCTGCGCCCCACCTCCGGCGACCTCGAGCGCGAGCTGCTCGATCTCGCCCGGAGCGAGAGCATCGGGATTCTCGTGGTGGGCGCTCCCGAAGGGCGACGGTTCTGGGGTCGGCGAAGGGCCGCCCGGCTCGTCAACGCGTACGGCGAGCTCGGTGTGCCGCTTCTCCTCGCCAGGGGGCGTCATCCGTATGCGTCGATCGTGGTCCCGGCGCGACGCACCGGTGCCGGTGAGGCGGCGGGCCGTGGCTCCATCGACCTCGCCCGGACGAGCGGGGCGACGCTCATCGGGGTGTCGGCGGTGTCTCCGTCGTTCGTCGGCACCAGTGACACGCTCGAGGAGGCGAGGCGCTCTGCGGCGTGGCTCAGGGAGGAGGCTGCGGTGCAGGGTGTGGCGATGACCCGCCGGTTGCGGAGGGGCAATCCCGTCCGCATCCTCGAGGAGTTCGCCGCCACCGCCAGCCTGCTCGTCCTCGCCATGCCGGACCTGCCGCTCAACCCGCTCCTTCCCGGCATCACGGGTCATCTGTTGCCCCGGGTGCGTTCATCCGTCCTGTTGATCCCGTCCCGGCCATGAGTGAAGTGGTCCTCGCCGCCGCCGAGGCCAGCCGCATCGTCCCTTCGGCCGGCGGCTTCGTGCTCATCGGCGCCGGTGCCTTTCTCCTTCCCGTCGTCGCCCGGCGCTTCGGCCTGCCCGCCGTGGTGCTCGAGCTGCTCTACGGTCTGGCGCTGGGGCCGCAGGTGCTCAATCTCATCCGGTCCGCGTCGGCGGATGCGCTCTTCATCGAGTTGCTCGCCGAACTCGGTCTGCTGCTGCTCATGTTCCTCGCCGGGTTCGAGGTGGACTTCGAGCGGCTCGAGCGCCAGGGGGCCGGCCCGGTGCTCACGGGGCTCGCCGTCTTCGCACTCATCATGGTGGCGGCGTGGTTCGGCTTCGGCCTGCTCGAGACCGAGTCGAACGACCAGCGGTTCTTCCTCACCCTTCTCACTTCGGCGGCCTCGCTCGGGATCGTCATCCCCGCGCTTCGCGCTACCGGGCGCACCGGGACCAGGCTCGGCCAGCTGACGCTGGTGACGGCGGTCCTTGCCGAGTTCCTCTCGGCGGTCGGCATCGTCGTTTTTGGTGTCTTCGTGGAGACCGGGTTGGGATTCGCGCTTCTCCAGGTCCCGGCCCTCTTCCTCGTCATGGGTGCGGCCCTGCTCCTCCTGCGCCGGTCGGCGTGGTGGTTTCCGGAGCGCTTCGAGCGGCTCTTCGCCTCCCACGACCCGGACGAGCTCGGGATCCGCGCCAGCCTGGCGCTGTTGTTCGTCTTCGTCGGCGTCTCGATCGCCCTCGACGTCGAGGCGATCCTCGGGGCGTTCCTCGCCGGGGCGATGTTCGCATTCGTGTTCCGTGACACCGGCGAGCTGGAATCCCGGCTCGGAGCGTTCGCCTACGGGTTCTTCATTCCGGTGTTCTTCATCAACGTCGGGATCGCGTTCCCTCTCGGTGAGCTCGCCGACTTCTCCGTGCTCGGCCGGGCGCTCGCCCTCATCGCCATTGCCGTCGTCGCCAAGCTCGTGCCGTCGCTGCTCTTCATGGCGCGGGGGCTCGGCTTCAAGGAGGCGCTGGCGTCTGGTGTGCTCCTCGCCATGTTGCCGATCCTCGAACTGCGCGGGTCGATCCCCGTCGCCCAGGCGATCTTCGACATGTCGCGGTTGTCGGCGTACGGTTGGTCGGTGCTCGGCAACGCGATCCCGGTGCCGATCATCCTCTGGTTCTTTCCGCCGTTCGTCGAGTGGACCGAGGAGCGCTGGGAGTGGCTCCACAAGACCCTCGTCAAGCTCCAGCACCGCACGGAGCAGCGTCACAGCAGGCGGTTCGAGCGCCTGCGGGACCTCGCCCTCATCACGTTCGTCGCGATCCCACTCCCGGTCACCGGGGCCTGGAGCGGGTCGCTCGCCGCCATCGTGTTCGGTGTCGAGAAGCGACGCGCGATCCCGCTCATCTTCATCGGCATCCTCATCGCCGGCGTCGTCGTGACGCTGTTCCTCGACGGTTTGGGTCTCGCCCTCGAATAGGCGGCCCGGGCCGGCGCCGGGCGCTTGGTGCCCGGCGTCCCCGTCTCCCGACCGACATTCGGTACATTCCCCCGATGCGTGCGGTCGTCCAGCGGGTTCGCAACGCCACCGTCAGCGTGGGGGAGCGGACGGTGGGGTCCATCGGGCAGGGCCTCCTCGTCCTGGTCGGCGTGGCTGCAGGCGACGGCGAGGACGATGCCGATGCACTCGCGAGGAAGCTCGCCGGCCTGAGGGTGTTCGCCGACGAGGAGGGGAAGACGAACCGGTCGCTGCTCGAGCTTCCCGGTGAGGTCCTCGTCGTGAGTCAGTTCACACTGCTCGCCTCGACCCGCAAGGGACGGAGGCCCTCGTTCACGGCGGCGGCACCGCCCGAGGCCGCCGCACCTCTGGTGGACCGGGTCGTCGACCGGCTCCGCGAGGCGGGCATCGTCGTCGCCACCGGGGCCTTCGGCGAGCTGATGAGCATCGCGCTCGTCAACGACGGCCCGTTCACCGTCGTCATCGACGTCAGCGACGGCTCCGTCCTCTGACGTTCGCGTGGTTCGCGGGCGGGCTCAGGGCACCGCCGCCTCGAGGTGCTCCCGGCCCTCGTCGCAGAACGACACGAAGTCGCAGGTCACGCACCCGGGTCCGGGCGTAGGCTCGTACACGTCCCGGTGTACCCCGTCGAGCAGCTGCTCGACCTCGAGGCGTGCCCGTTCGATCCAGGCGGCGTCGACGTCCTCGCGCTCGACGTCGACGCGACCGCCGCCGAGGTAGACGAAGCTCACGGAGAGCTGCGAGGCCGGAGACGGGTCGAGGGCACCGTCGGCGACCGCCACCGCGTATGCCTGGAGCTGCACCTTCCGAGCCGGGTCGTCCGATCGCCTCCCCGACTTGAAGTCGACGATGTCCCATGATCCGTCGCCATGCTCGTAGACGGCATCGATCCGCCCGCGAACCCGGCCCGCGTCGAGCCGGATGTCGATCGGCGCCTCCGTCCAGCGGGGACGGACGGTGGCATAGGGGCTGGCGAGAAAAGCGTCGAAACCGTCGCCGACCCGCGCGTCGGCTCCCGCTTCGGGCTGGTCGTAGAGATCGTCCTCGAGCTCATCGAACGGCACCTGGCCGAGGTTGTGGAGCTCGATGAGACGGTGCAGCTCGACGCCGCGACGCTGCGCCGGGGAACGTCGTCTCGGCAACGGATCGATTTCGGTCCACTCGAACCGTCGCGGGCACCGGGCGAGGGTGACGAGCCCTGTGACCGAGACATCGGCCAAGGCGGCCCCCTCCGCCGGCGACGGGGGCGCGGGCAGGCCATCGAGAAGCAGCTCGATCTGGTCCACGGCGCCATGGTATGCGTTGGGATCGACACCGCCGTGTCGTTCCGGCCAGGCTGGATCGGCGAGGGTGGCGCGCATCGCCGCTTGCCACCCGTCTGCGAAGAGCGGGTCCGGGGCGGGGACCGCAGCGGGGGCGAGCCGCTCCGGCGGCGGCCCCGGTTCGGCGACGGCAACGGTCTCGAAGGCGACCGGCACGTCGCGGGCGAGGAGATAGAGCTCCCCCACGTCGTGGTGGCGCGTCCGGGTGTACCACCAGGCGGTGGTCATCACGAGGCGGCGTTTCGCCCTCGTGACGGCAACGTACGCGGTGCGCCACTCCTCGGCGTCGTGCATGGCCCGGAGGGTGTCGCGGTCGGGGGCGCCGTCCGGACCGGAGAGGCGTCCCACGTCGAGACGGGTCGCGTACGGCAGCGACGAAGACCGACGCTCCGGATCGTCGAGGCTGTGGACACCGGCGGGGAAGACCGACCGGGCGAGGGCGGGGAGGACGACCGTGTCCCATTCGAGGCCCTTGGCCCGGTGAACGGTGAGCAGCGCCACCGCGTCCTCCCCCGAGACACGCGCCGTATCGAGCTCATCGGTCGCCCGGTCCTCCACGAGCATGTCGAGGTAGCCGAGGAACGCCTCGAGGGACGGCCCGCCGCGTAGGGGGCTCCACTCCTCGGCCAGATCGAGGAACCGGTAGAGGTTGAGCCGGGCGCTGACCCGGGCGGCCTCCTCGAGCGCGTCGACCTCGGTCCACGCCCGGGTCGCATCGAGGATGCGACGGCACAACTCGGCGAGGGTGACCGCCTGGGCGGCGACGAGCAGGTCCCGATACACGGCGGCGAACTCGGTGAGCCGGGCCGCGGCCTCGGGGGCGAGCCCCCGCACTTCGTCGAGACGGTCGATCGCCTCGACGAGTGGCCAGCCGGGGCCATCGTCGTCTTCGACGCCGCGGCGCTCGTCGCGGATCCACGCGGCGAGCGGCGCAAGATCGCCCAGCCCGAGGCGATAGGGCCCGCCGAGCACGATCCTCGCGAGCGCGGCGGAGTCGTCGGGCCGGGAGAGGAGGCGTAGCCAGGCATGGAGGTCGGCGACGTGAGGCACGCTCAGCAACCCGCCGAGCGACGCGACCTCGACGGGTACGCCCGCCGACTCGAGCGAGTCGCGGACGACCGCCATGTGCCGGTTCTTGCGGAACAGGACGGCGATCTCACCCCAGGCGACGCCGTCCTCGTCATGGCGGCGGACCACCTCGTCTGCGATCCACGCCGCCTCCTCGCCGTCGGATCCGACGAGGCGCAGCTCGACGGACCCCGGGGGTGCCTCCTCGACGGGACGCAGCGTCCCGGGGCCGGCATCGTCGTGGAGCCTCGTCCGGACGGCATTGGCGACGGCGATGATCTCGGGCGCCGACCGCCGGTTGAGGGTGAGGCGCTTTGTCGGCGCGGGCGAGCCGTCGCGGCGGGGAAAGTCGGTGGGGAACCCGTGGAAGTTCGCCGTCGACGCTCCCCGCCACTCATAGATGGTCTGGTCCTCGTCGCCGACGGCCGTCACCGGGAAGCCGTCGCCGAAGATCGACTGGAGGAGCGTGCGCTGCGCCGGGTCGGTGTCCTGGTATTCGTCGAGGACGAGAAGCTCGTAACGGGAACGGATGCGGGTGCGGACCTCGTCGTGGGTCGTCACGAGCTCGCAAGCGAGCCGGACGAGATCGCCGTAGTCGAGCACCCCGAGGCGGCGCTTGGCGGCGTCGTAGCGCTTGACGATCCCGGCGAGCTCGAGTCGCTCCGCCCACACCGGGTCGGAGCCGTTGGGGGCCCCGGCGCGCAGTTCACCGACCGTTGCCAGGTTGTCGGCGAGGCCGCGTGCCAGGAGCACAGCGTCGTTGACCCTGGTGGCGGGTGCGGTGAGGTCCAGGGCGTGATAGGCGTCGGTGGGCAGGCTCTCGTAGAGGAGCTGGCGGGTGTAGCCGGGGCCGATGAGGTCGGCGCCGCGCTCGACGCCGACGTGGGCTCCGAACTCCTGGAGCAGGCTGGCGGCGAACCCGTGATAGGTCGTGACCTCCGCCTCTCGCCCGTCCGCGGTATGGCGGGGGACGGCGCGGCGCACCTTGTCGCCGAGCTCCTCGGCGGCCTTGTTCGTGAACGTCAGGCCGAGCACCGTCTCCGGCTCGAGACCGCCGTCGACCTTCGCCGCGATCCGGGCGACGACGGTCGTCGTCTTGCCGGTGCCGGCGCCGGCGACGACGCGAAGCGGCTCGAGGGGATGGTCCACGATCGACCGCTGCTCCGGCGTGAGCACGAGGGGGGTGTCACCCGTCACCCGAACGCCTCCCCGCCCTCGGGCCACGCCGGGCACACGAGGCGCACGCTGCAGCGGTCGCACCACCGGTTCGGCGTCGGCAACCACCTCTCGCCCGTGATACCGGCGGCCACCGCGACGAGACGCGCCGGGAGGGCGGCGAGGCGCGCCGGGTCGAACTTCCTGGTGACGAGGCTCTTCGCCCTTGCCGCAGGGAACCACATCTCGGCGGCGACCGGCTCGCCGTGGGCCTGCAGGTCAGCGTCGTCTGCGGCGGCGAGGAGGTAGAAGCCGAGCTGGATCGACTCCGCGGCCAGGTCGATCGGTGTCGCCGACTTGCCCGTCTTGTAGTCGATGATCTTCAGCGTGCCGTCGCGCGACTCGATCCGGTCCGCCCTGCCCACCCACGTGGCTCCGGCAACCTCGAGGGTGAGCGGGTGCTCGAGACCGACGACGGTGCCCCCTGCCGGCCACGTGTCGTAGAGGTGCTCGAGGAGTCGGTGCCCCCGCCTCCGCCACGCAGCGGCGAAGACCCCGCCACCGAACCGCTCGACCGGGAAGATGTCGTCGAAGACGGCGACGGCGTCCTCGAGGCTGCTGCGGCTCTCGCCGCGGTCGAGGGCATTGCGTTCGACCCGCTCGAGCACCTCGTGGATGACGCTGCCGAAGTCCGCGTAGAGCGAGCTCTGCTCCCCGATCCTCAACCTGCGCTCCAGGGCGTACCGCCGCGGGCAGGTCTCGTAGCTCTCCGCCTGGGACGGCGACAGCCGCATGCCCGGGGGGACCAGACCGACGTCGGGCCCGCGTTCGCGAACACCGGGAATGCACTCGGCTCGTCGGAAGCCCCGCTCGGGCCCGCGGGCGAGCGCCGCCAGCGCCGCCAGCCGCGCCGACGGCAGCGCCGCCGGGTCGGAGAGCGTCCGGCGGAGGTACGCCTCCGCCTCCTGGATCGTCACCGGCTCCTCCCGTTCCGGAGGAGGCCCGGGGGTCGCCTCGCCCGAACCGGCGACGGCCGAGAGGAATCGGCTCGGCATCCCCCGGCCGTCCTCGAACCCGGTCGATGTCGCCGTCCAGACGACACGGCGCCGCGCCCGCCCCATCGCGGTGTAGGCGAGCCTCCGCTCCTCATGGAGCCGGAACGACCGGTAGCCGACCGCGTCCTCGGGGACCTCGGGAAGCAGATGCCGGGTGCCGAGAAGGCTGTCCCGTGCCCGCAGGTCGGGGAACACACCGTCGACGGCGTCGCAGATGAACACGACGTCGAACTCGAGGCCTTTCGACTGGTGGAGCGTCGTCAACGCCACCCGCGCCTCGATGGGCTGCCGGTAGCTGAGGAGGGGGCGGGCCTCGAACTCCTCGTCCTCGAGGAGCCGGAGATACTCCTCGAGCGTGGCTTCGGGGCTGCGGTCGTTCCACCGGGTCAGGACCTGGGCGAGTGAGGTCCACGCCGCCCGCTCCTCCCGCCGGGCCCCATCTGTGACGACGGACCGGAGCTGGGGAAGGCCGGACCACACCCTCCAAAACCCGTCGACGGCCGGCAGCTCCACCGCCCACGTGGGGTCTTCGACGAGGTCGGCAATGGCGGCGGCCTCGGAGGCGACGCCGCGGATCGACTCAGGCCATCCCGTATCCGTGCGGACCTTGAGGCGTTCGGCGTCGCGAAGCCTGCCGAGGCTCAGGGCGACGACGGGCCCGAGAAGGAGCCGCCGCACCGCCCGATCGGTGGCGGCCGGGCCGTCTCTTCCGGTCGCCGCCCGTACCGCGTCGAGGACGAAGCGAACCGCAGGTTGCTCGGCGAGCCTGGCATCCGGGTCGTCGTGGGGGATCCGTCTCCGGTCCAGCGCCCGCGACATCTCGGCGAGGAACCGCCGCTTGGAGCGGACGAACACGCCGATGGCCGAAAGAGGCACCTGCTCGGCGAGGTGGAGTCGGGCGATCTCGGCGGCGACCCACTCCGCCTCGGCCGTCTGCTGGTCGAACACGTGGACGTCGACCCGCCCGCGACCGGCGGCCGGTGTCACCCGACCGGGCCCGCCGGGGGGGTCGGAACCGGCGATGACCGCGCTCGCTGCCTCGAGGATGCGGGCGGGGGTTCGGAACGATGTCGTGAGCACGAGCCGGCGCGCCGGATGATCCGGCGACCCGAACTCGGACGTGAAGCCGGCGATCGCGCCGAGCCGGGCACCGCGGAACGAGTAGATGGTCTGGTGGGGATCGCCGGCGACCGTGAGGTTGCCTCCCGGCTTCACCAGTCGCCCGAGGAGCGCCGCCTGGGCTGCGGTGGTGTCCTGGTACTCGTCGACGAGCACGTACTCGGGCCCCGGCTCGGGAAGGTCGCCCTCGCCGAGGATCCGCACCGCTTCGACGAGGATGTTGCCGTAGTCGATGCGGTCGCGGCGTTCCAGCTCGCGGCGATAGCGCCCGACGAATTCGGGAAGCCCTCTCCAGTCTTGACGCCCGGAGGCGCGCCGGCGCAACGCGTCGTCGTCGAGGAGCTGCTCGTTGACCCGGAGGATGAAGTCGGTGACCTCGGTGGCGAACGTCCGGGTCGACAGCAGCGGGCGCACGGCCGGAGACCACTGCGACGGGTCCTCTCCGGCGAGGAGTTCGCGCACGAGGGCGGTCTGCTCGGGACCGGTGAGGATCTGTGGTGGCCGGTGTCGTCCCCGGGCGACGCCGGCGGCCTCGACGAGGCGAAGGGCGTACGAGTGGAAGGTGGCGATGTCGAGCCGGCCCACGGTCCGGGCCAGGCGGGAGCGCACCCGGGCGGCGAGGTCGGCGACGCCCCTGCGGCCGAAGCTGAGGACGAGGGTCCGGGCCGGGTCGACATCGCGAGCTTCGAGCAGATGGACGAGGCGCCGAACGAGAAACTCCGACTTCCCGGTGCCGGGGCCGCCGACGACGATCTGCGGCCCGGCGACATCCGCCACCGCCGCCGTCCATCCCTCGGGGTCGACCCGCACCTCGGGTCTCGCCGTGGTGTCTCCACGTTTCACGGGCTCACGCTATCGCAGGGGTGCGACGGGTTCCCGCCGGCTGAGCGCCCGCCCTTCGCCCGGCTCGGCACCGCGAAGTAGCGTACCGGCGGCATGGCCGGAGGAGGGTGGAACGTGGTCGACGACACGATGTCCATGGAGTGGGACTCTCCGCTCTACCGGGAGTCACTCGCCCAGTTCGAGCAGGTCGCTGATGTCATCGGCCTCGATGCGAACATCCGGGAGCGGCTCCGAACCCCGCAGCGGTCGCTCGTCGTCACGTTCCCGTTCCGCCGCGACGACTACGGCGACGTCGACAGCGTCTTCGGCTACCGGGTGCAGCATCTCCTCACGATGGGCCCCACGAAGGGCGGCATCCGCTACGCCCCCGATGTGAACCTCGGCGAGGTGGCAGCGCTGGCCATGCTGATGACGTGGAAGTGCGCCATCGTCGGGCTTCCGTTCGGTGGCGCCAAGGGTGGCGTCCGAGTCGACCCGACGGTGCTGAGCAGGGCGGAGACCCAGCGGGTCACCCGCCGCTACACGATGGAGATCATCAACTTCATCGGTCCCGACCAGGACATCCCCGCCCCCGACCTCGGGACGAACGAGCAGGTCATGGCGTGGCTCATGGACACGTACTCGACCCATGTCGGCCATTCCGAGCCTGCGGTCGTCACCGGCAAGCCTCCATCGCTCGGCGGCTCGGTGGCACGACGAGAGGCGACCGGCCGGGGTCTCGTGTCTCTCGTACCGGCCGTGGCGTCGCATCTCGGCATGGCCTACGAGGGCGCTCGGGTCGTGGTCCAGGGCTTCGGCAACGTCGGGAGGTACGCGGCGCTCGCCGCCGCCGAGATCGGCTGCAAGGTGGTCGCCGTTTCCGACATCACCGGCGCCATCCACGACGATGGTGGACTCGACATCGCGGCCGTCATGCGCCACGCCGACGCCGAGGGGGGCGTGAAGGGCTTCCCGGAGGCCGACGAGGTCACCCCGGATGCGCTCCTGGGCCTGGAGTGCGAGTTCTTGGTCCCGGCTGCCGTCGGCGGCGTGATCTCGGGCGGAGAACGCCGGCGACATTCGCGCCAAGGTCATCCTCGAGGGGGCCAACGGCCCGACGACGACCGAGGCGGACGCCCTCCTCACCGAAGGCGGGGTGTTCATCGTGCCCGACGTGCTCGCCAACGCGGGCGGCGTCACGGTCTCGTACTTCGAGTGGGTCCAGGACCTGCAGAACTACTTCTGGTCGGAATCGGAGATCGTCGGCCGGTTGCGGGAGATCATGAACCGGGCGTTCTCGGATGTGCTCCGGATCTCGACGAGCCGCGGTGTCAGCATGCGCACGGCGGCGCTCATCAAGGGCATCGAGCGGGTCACCTCTGCGAAGCTGGCCCGCGGGGTCTACCCCTGAGCTGCGGCGCCGACGGGCACGGCGTCGGCGTCCGTCGGGTCGGTCTCCGCGCCGGTGAATGCGGGGCACCGGTCGCGGTACTGGCAGTAGTCACAGAGGCGGGACACGCGCGGTGGGTATGTATCGGTGGTGATGGCGCGCCCGATCGCTGACCACAGGGCCTCGAGCTGGCGCTCCATGGCCTCGAGCTGTGCGTCGGTGATCTCCAGCGTGTACTCGGTGGGCCCGTTGAGGTACAGGAGGCGCAGCGTTCGCGGCGTCGTCCCCGTGCGTGCCCTGACGAGGAGGGCATAGATCTTGAGGGCGAAGAACGCGGGCAGCGCGAAGCGCTGTGGCGGTGCCGTTCCCGTCTTGTAGTCGGTGATGACGAGACCGTCGGGCCCGTCCTCGACGCGGTCGAGGATGCCCCTGATCGTCATGTCGCCGAGCTCCTCGCAGAGGTCGAGCTCGCGGTCGAGCGGCTCGATGGCCCTCGGGTCTTCGACCTCGAAGTAGTTGGCGAGGATCTCGAGGCTTGCCATCCCCCAGGCCCGCTCCTCGCCGACATCGTCGAACAGCTCGGCGAACTCGGTGTCGCGCAGCTCGACCCATGCGGAGCGGAAGAGGTCGTAGAGCAGCTCCGGGGTACGCTCCGGCGCCGGGTGGTCGAAGAGACGTTGCAGCGCGAGGTGCGCCGTCGTTCCCCTCGCCTGATGCACCGTTGCGGGGACCTCGATGCGATCGATGGCGCGGAACTTGAAGAGCCGGGGGCAGTGCTTGAAGTCGCTCGCCCGGCTCGGCGACAGCGTCTCGAGCTGCGGCGGCGGTGCTGTCTCGATGGTCACGGTCCCGAATATAGGTCGCGGGTGCGACGAAAACCACACGAATGTAGTTTCGGCTTCGGATGCGACGGCGTTCCCACCGCGGCAGAAGCGCGAAAAAGGCCCACGAGAGCGCGAAAACTAATCAGCGAACTCGTTTGCGCCTGCTCACGGCATCACATAGGTTTGCGGTCCCTCGCGGTCCTCGGATCGGGAGGGGGAACCTCGGAGCCGGTCTCGCAAGGGACGTTCCGGAGGGGAGAGCGGGCAACCGTGCGAACCCCGGAAGCGGCTCCAGGGACCATCGCACGCACGATCTTCGGTTCGCGCGAGCGGTGAGGAGCGGTCGGAAACGGCCGATCCAGACCTCGGCCGGGCTTCGGCTCGGAGGGGGTCACGGTCCCGGCCCGGGAGACCGGGTGCCGCATCGGGCCTTCGGGCCTGGCACGGCGAGGGGCCGCCCGCACGGAGACGCTGCGGCGGATCCGTGACGGGGAACCACCCGTCGGGGCTTCGGCTCCAACGGGCGGCCCGAGGGGATGGCCCAGAGGGTTGGCAGCTCGCTGCCGGCTCACTGGGTCACCCACGGGCCATCTCGAGCCGCTCGAGAGACCGTCTCGAGACACCGGCAACGGCTCCCGCGGGGCCGATGCCGGGCGGAGACCCGGGCCGCGGCCTGGGTGACCGCAGACCTGAGCGGATCCCACCCGAGAGGGAGGGCGCAGGGCCCCGGCCCTGGATCGCAACGGNNCGAGAGGGCGGAGGCTGCGGCCGAGGCTCCCTCGGGGTTTCGTCGTGTGCGCTCGTGCCTGCCACCCGAGGCGGACGGGGGGAGGTATCACCGCCGATTCCCGTGCTGCTCCCATCGACGCCTCCACGCAGCTCACCCATGCTCGAGGGGTCCGGCGCCATCGGGTGCCAAGAGGAGGACGAGTCATGTCTGCACGCATGAGCGCCGTATCGAGGCGGCGCACGGTGTCGTTCTACGTGGTCGCGAGCGTCTTCGTGGCGGCCATCGTCGGGCTCCTCGGGCCGCTGCTCATCGACATCGTCGTGGGTTGGCTTCCCGTCGGCGTTTGGGAGGCGATCTACGGGAGCGAGGAGATCCACGCCGGCAGCGGCGCCCACCGGATCCACATGCTGTCCCAGGCGGCCATCTTCTGGGGACTGGTGGTCGCGATCGCTCTTCAGCTCAAGAGACCCGAGAACCGGCTCGCCCCGATGCTCCAGGCAGTCGCCCTTGGAGTCGCGTTCGTCGTCATCGATCTCGTCGCCGGCTCCTTCTCCGCCGAGGAAGGACCGCTCGTTGCCGGTGTGATCCTGCTGGCGCTGTTGCACCCGGCCCGATCCCGGCTCGTTCGGCCGTCACTGCGGGACCGGGCGATGCTGGCGCTCGCCGCCGTTGCCGCCATCCCAGGTGTGGTGTTCGCCATCGACCAGATCGGGACGCAACAACTCGCCATCGTCGGTGACGAGCACGCCGAGTTCGGCCACTGGGCGTCGATGGCCGTGTTTGCGGTCGCCATCGTGATCTGGACGCTCATCGCCTCGAGCGATCTCTCCGGCTGGAGGGTCTCGGCCTGGAGCGCCGCCGCCGCTGCTGTGATCTACGGTGCGGCCTCGCTCGTCCATCCGGGGCTTCCATCGGCAGCGGGGACGGGCTACGCGCTCGGCGCCATCGCCTGGGCCGCGACCGTCGCGTGGCGGGCCGAGGTGGCGGCGATGAGCGATCGCGTCGCCGCGACGGAGAACCACGCAGCGCGCGCCGTCACCAGGATCGGCGCGCCGCTGTGAAGCGCGAAACAAAAGGACCGGCCGCGAAAACGAACCAGCGCTGCGCCTTGACCCGTGCCGTGACCCCGCCATAGGGTTGGCGGGTCGCCGGTGAGGGAAACCGAACCGGGGGCCCGGAAGCCCGAAAGGGCAATCGGTGGGCCCGAGAGGGCCCAGCGTCCAGACGGGCGCCCCCCCGCAAGGGGAGGTGTAGCCCCGTGAGGGGCAGCCGGACCCCCGCCTTCGGGCGAGGGGGAACGGGCCGGACGGACGAGCCCGGCCGCGGCTCAGGCCGAGGTGGGGCAGCCGGCTTCGCCGAGAGGCGAGACCGGCACCGGGAAGACCCCGAGAGGGTGGAGGCTCTGGTCGAAGCTCCCTCGGGGTTTCCCGCGTCCGGCGCTGCCGCCGATGCGGGGCGCGTCATCGAAACGGCGAGCACCGCCGAGGCTGCCGGCCTGATAGCCTGCCCCCGATGGCGTATCCAGAGCGATTGCTGACCGAGGGCGAGGAGATCATCCGCGAGTTCCGCCCTCACTGGCGGCTGCTCTTCATCCCGGTGTTGTGGCTCCTCGCCGGCATCGTGGCGATCGTCCTCGTCGTCACCGTCATTCCCATCGACAACGGCACGATCGAGCTCGTCATCGCTGCCGCGATCGTCGCGCTGCTCATCCCCCTCGCGTTCGCGCCGTTCGTCCGCTGGTGGTTCACGATCTACGTCCTCACCTCGGAGCGCCTCATCACGAGGACGGGCGTCATCGCCCGCTCCGGGATCGAGATCCCTCTCGAGAGCATCGCCAACGTGCTGTTCCACCAGAACGTGGTCGAGCGCATCCTCCGTTCCGGCGACCTCCTCATCGAGTCCGCGGGTGAGAGCGGGCAGAGCCGGTTCAACGATGTCCCCCAACCCGACGAGTTTCAGTCCCTCCTCTACCGCGTCCGGGAGGAACGGGCCAAGTCGCTCGCCCGCGAGGAGGGGACGATGGCCGCCGAGGTGGCGCCCGACCCGACCGAACGGCTCGAGCGGCTCGCCCGGCTCCACGCAGAGGGCGTGATCACCGACGACGAGTTCGAGGAGAAGCGCCGGAGCCTCCTCGACGAGATCTGAGCGCCACGGCCCGAGTGCGTCGCAGCGGCCTCACGACGGATACGGCGTGAACCGGGCTACTGCCTCCACGTGGAACGTCTGCGGGAACATGTCGACGGGGACCGCCCAGTCGAACCGGTAGCCGGCGTCTGCGAGGTACCGAGCGTCGCGGCCCAGGCTCGCCGGATCGCAGGAGACATAGGCGATCGCCCTTGGGCCGAGCGAGGTGAGAGCATCGACGCCGTCACGGCCGAGGCCGCGCCGGGGTGGGTCGGCGACGACGAGGTCGACCGATGGCCTCGCCGCCCCGGCCACCCGTTCGACCGCACCCTCGACGACGATCGCCTCGACGTCGGCCGCTTCGAGGTTGTGGACGAGGTCGGCGACCGCCACGGGGGCCGATTCGACGGCGATCACCTCGGCGACGGAGCCGCCGAGGGCGACNNGAGCCACCGAGGGCGACACCGAAGAGCCCCCCGCCGGCATAGGCGTCGAGGAGCACGTCGGAACGTTCCGGCTCGAGGGCATCACCGACGATGCCGACGAGGGCGGTGGCGCCGTGCGTGTTCGCCTGGAAGAACGCCGTCCCGCTGATCCGGAAGCGATGTCCGGCGGCGTGCTCGTGGATCCGCACCGGGCCATCGACCTCGCGCAGCTTCGTCCCCACCTGGTGGCCGACGGCGGCCGGCCACCGGGCGGCGCCGGCGGGCAGGGCGCCGCGGACGATGACCGCGCGTTCGCCGGTGTGGATCCCGGCGCGCACCGTCAGGGATTCGACACCTTCGAGGGGACCGAGGACGCGGACGAGGTCGGCGACATCGGGATGCATCACGAGACACTCGGGCACGGCGACGAGGTCACGACTTCGCGCCGCCGCCAGCGCCGGGGCAGCTCCGGCGACGCGGAAGTCCATCCGGTTGCGATATCCGAATGGGGGGCCGGGCGCAACCGTCTCGTGGACCAACGGCCCGGCGACGCCGCCGAGATGGCCGAGCTGGCCGGCGAGGATCGACCGCTTCCACCGCAGCTGCGCGTCGTATGAGGCGAACTGCCACTGGCACCCACCGCAGGTGGCGAAGTGGGGGCAGTCCGCCTCGATGCGATCCGGGGACGGGGAGACGACGTCGGCGAGGTCGAGCGCGGCCCAGCTCCCGGCGTCGCGGGCTACCACCCCGCGCACCCGCTCACCGGCCATGGCGCCCTGGACGAAATGGACCTTGCCGTCGACCCGGCCGACGGCGGCGCCGCCGTGGGCCATGTCGACGAGCTCGAGTTCGATCATCGTCCGTCATTCTCCCAGCAGCGGCGGGCGACGTCGGAGGTAGGCTCGCCGAGCGCTTCGGGGCGCGTTCGTTCACGAGGGAGGAGGCTCGGCGTTGACGGAACCGGCGTCCACTCCGGCGCTCGAGGCGCTGGCCGCCCTCGGCGTCGATCACGAGGTCGTGTGCACCGGGTCCGTCGACAGCCTCGCCGCGGCGGCCCGCGCCCGGGGGGTACCGGTGGCGGCCGTCGTCAAGACGCTCGTCGTCCGCGTTCGCCAATCGCAGTACGCCTTCGTCCTCGTCCCCGGGGACCGCGTCATCGACTGGGCCAAGCTGCGGGCCCACCTCGGGGTGCGCCGCCTCAGTCTTCCCGACGCCGCCGAGGCCTTCGCCGCCACCGGTTACGAGCGCGGCGCGATCACGCCGCTCGGGGCGACGACGGCGTGGCCGGTCGTCGCCGACGACGCACTCATGGGGCTTGGTGTGGTCTCGCTCGGCGGTGGGGCGCACGGCGTGTCGGTCACACTCGCGCCGGGTGAGTTGGTGCGCATCCTCGATGCTGCGGTCGCCCACGTCACCAGGCCCGCCTGAGGCGGCAGCTTCGGGCCTGGACCGCGCCGTGTCCCCATCCTCCTACCCTGCCTGCCATGTTCGGTGAACTCGTCGCCACTCCGGGCGTCGTCGAGCGGGTGGAGCTCTCCGGCCGCGCCGGCGTGATGGCGCTTCACGGCGGCCTCGAGAGCGGCACCGCGGAGGCGGCGCATCGTCTCGCCGTTGCGGCGTCCGCGAGTCTCTACACGGTCGTCCAGCCCGACGACGTGCGATGGCACGTGCCGTCGATCCACTACGACCCCGCCCACAGCTCCGCGCTCCGAGACTTCCTGTCACATGTGTCCGTCGCCGTCTCGCTCCACGGCTTCGGGCGCCCGGGGTACGAGGGCGTCGTCCTCGTCGGCGGCTCCAACCGACGTCTCGCCTCCTCGATCGCCGCTGCGATTCGTCGCCGCGGCGCCGTGCGCGCCATCTCCGATCTCTCCCGCATTCCCCGCCGTCTCCGCGGGATGCACCCCGCGAATCCGGTGAACCTCCCCGAGTTCGGCGGTGTGCAGCTCGAGATGTCGGTGGAGGCGAGGGAGCCGGTGGCGATGTCGTCGATCGTCGACGCCGTGGCGACCGTCCTGGGGCGGGAGCAGCGGAGCCTCTGCATCGCCGGCGGTTGAGGGCGCCGGCGGCCCGACTGCGCCGTCGGGGCGACCTCTAACCTCGGTCACCGCATGCTCGGCTTTCACGAGAACTGGTTCTGGGTCGCGGTCGTCTCGACCGGCGCCGTCGGCGTGTGGGGCGTGACCCTGGCGGTGATGCGGCGGGCGGCGGGGGCGGTGTTCCTGGCGGCGCGCTCGGTGGCGATCGGCGCGATGCTCGTCCAGGTCGGTGCCGGTCTCGTGCTGTGGGGCCAGGGCCGACGCCCCGCCGACGGGTTCCACGTCTTCTACGGCGTCGTCATCACCTTCACGCTGAGCTTTGCGTACCTCTATCGCGCCCAGCTGGCGCGACGGACCGCACTCGGCTACGGCCTTCTCCTCCTCTTCGTGATGGGGCTCGGGCTGCGGGCGTGGGCCAACGTCGGCTGAGGGGGCGTCAGGTCAGGCCTTCGGCTCGACGGCGATGTGGCGGGCGATGTCGTCCTCGATGGCGAGTTCGGTGCGGTCCACGGCGAG
>JABAOE010000233.1_pt5 | contig 18899 bp, 16 predicted proteins | sample 7062141 | NCBI WGS metagenome assembly JABAOE01 (sample SAMN14538627, study PRJNA623070) | marine sediment metagenome | biome: marine biome [ENVO:00000428]; feature: marine pelagic biome [ENVO:01000023]; material: deep marine sediment [ENVO:00002113] | place: India: Gulf of Khambhat ... | reverse complement strand
GAAACCAGTCCACCCAGGACCGGATGAGGGGCGTACTGCACTCTGGCGTAGTCATCGGTGTCCACGCCACCTTCCATATCGAAGTAGTCGTTGTTCATGTTGTTGGCAGCGTGCGCGATCAGAAGGCCTAGAAAGGCCAGCCCAAAATTGATCCAATCCGGGTTTTCCACCACGGCCGCGGCCAGCAGTCCACCGATCAGAGCTGAAGTAGCCGTCATTGAGAATACAGCAGCGCGGGTAATGATCAGCCACTTGCTGATGGTGTCCATTTCCTTATCGGGTGACAGATTGGCGGTGTCGAGTACTTCCTTCCAATTCCCGAGATTGCTGCGAAGCGACATAGATATAGGTACCTTCCTTATCAGACTGGAATCTTCCTCCCAGTTCGAGCAGCTGCTCCCATCGAGAGGTCGAATATCCGCCTTCTAGCGCAGACAGTGCCTACGTCCCCACCGGTTATGTACAGGGGTCCAGGATAATGGTCTCTTTCAGGGCTGTTCGTGTTGGGGAATGAAGATGATGGGTTTTGAATTAAATGATCGTGATGTTCTGCCTTCGCTTATGGGACCAAATTATCAGGGGCGAGTTTACCGTCTGGGGCATAAGGTGTAAAGGGAACCAGCATCCCGCTAGCTTCCGTGCTAGACTCGCCGGTTCCCAAATCGAGGCTTAAAAGTTGGCCGTCGAAGTCCAGGAATCGACTCAAGAAACACACAATATATGGGCGGAAGCTCTAAGAGCTACGGCTAGCATCGCGCGCCAGTCTTCAAGCGAGCAGGACATAGTTCGAGCTGTCGTTAATGAACTTAAACGCTTGGATATTAAGGGAGCGTTTGCGCTTATCGATAGCGACGGCCGGTTTGTTGTCAAGGGGCGCGCTATCAATCGCACCCTGGAGAGACAACTGAAGAAGCTCATTGGGCGTCCATTGGATGATTACACCTTCGAACCGGAGGATATCGATTCGTTTCGACGTGCGCTCAATGACCGCAGGGCAGTGTACGAGGCAGACAACGCTGACAGCATTGCACAGCTGGTTCCTGAAGAGTTCAGCGGGCTCCTGCCGCAGATCGTACAGGCGGTGGGAAATCAGCCGGTGATCATTGCCCCATTGATGTTCGATAACGAGCCACTCGGAACACTGAGCGTTTCCGCAGAGTGGCTACGCCCGGCTGATATTCCGATGGTAGAAGCGTTTGCGGATCACATTGCGGTGGCGCTTGGGAACCAGCGCACACGCAACCAGATGTTGCTTGCCCTTGAGCGTGAGAAGCTCCGAAACCAGGTCATCGAGGCGGTAGCCAGCTCGCTGGATCTTTCGGACGTCCTTGAGCGCGTCCTGGATCTTGCAGTGGAGGTGGTTGAGGCAGACGCAGGTGCAATCGGGCTAATTACACCGGATGGTACGGCATTGAATTATCCGTACTTGGTTGGCGTTTCCGGCGAGATGAGTCAAGAGGACACACCGAAAGGGGAAGGTCTCGGTTGGCGTCTCATCGAGACTCGCAAGCCACTTCTCCTGCATGAATACTCCCACCACCCGAGCGCCTTGCAGAAATGGGCGGATGAAGGCGCACGTTCATTTCTGGGGCTTCCACTTATTGCAGGCGATGAACCAATTGGAGCCATGGGCCTATTCATCAAAGCAAAGGATCGAGTGTTCGGGGAAGCACAGCTCGAAAGAGCACAGGCTGTGGCCACAATGGCTGCCATGGCAGTTCACAATGCCCGCTTGCTGGAAGAGGCCAACACACGAGCTGAGGAGGCTCAGGCGCTGATCCATACTGCGAGATCTGTATCCGCTTCGCTGGATCAAGAAACGGTGCTCAATCTGATAGCGGAGAAAGCCAAAGATTTGCTGAAAGCGGACGGCAGCCGCATCCATCTCCATGATCCGGATGAAGATGTTCTGCACTGCGTGATTGCGCTGGATGAGGCAGCGGAGGCCTTTCAAGCGGTCGACCTGAAGCCTGGTGAAGGGCTGGTTGGACACGTCATGGAGAGTGGTGAACCATTGCTCACCAATAAACCCGAAGATGACCCACGTGGAATGCAAGTTCCAGGCACGCCTGAGCACGAACCCGAAACCATGATCATGGCTCCCCTCAAGGTGAGGCAGCGCACAATGGGTGTCATGACGGTTCGCCGAACGGGGATCCAGCATCCTTTTGTCCAGAGTGATCTGGATATCTTGATCGCCTTTGCGGCTCAGGCGGCAGTGGCGCTTGAGAACGCGCACCTGTACGGCCAGATCATGTCGCAGGCCCACCGGCTCGAGATCGAGGTGAACGAACGCACTCGCGACCTGGCGTTGTCGGAAGCCCGATATCGAGCGCTAGTGGAAACTGCGGTGGGTGGAATTTTCCAAGCGGATCTCGAGGCGCGTTTCGTCTACGTCAACCAGGCATTCGCCGACATGCTTGAGTACAAGGTGGATGAACTGCTGGGCCAACCGATAACTATTTGCATGCCGCAGGAATACGGTCCACAGGTGATCGAACGCTATCAGGCGAGGTTACGCGGCGAGCTCCCGCCACGCGAGGTCTACGAAACTATTTTCCTCAGCCGAAACGATGTACGTATTCCGGCAATCATCGCCTTGAGCTTGATCATGGACGAGCAGGACGAGCCACAGGGAGTCAGCATCCTGGTCTTTGATATCTCGGAGCGCAAAACACTTGAGGCAGCGGTGAAGGCTGAGCGCGATCGGCTGACCGCAATTCTCGCCAATGTGGGAGATGCGGTATTCGTAATGGACCCCGATGGAAGCATTGAGTTTGTAAATGCTGCTTGGGAACGGCTGAACGGGTATAGCTTTGAGGAGGCCGTGGGTCAAACGCCGAAGATCATCAAGAGTGGTCACCACACCCCGGAGTTTTACGACTCGATGTGGGAAGGTATCTTAAGTGGAGAGGCGTGGACCGGGGAAGTGGTCAACAAACGTAAAGACGGATCGACCTATGAAGCTGTGGTTACGGTCCAGTCGGTTGTCGGCGCGGATGGACAGACTATCAATATAGTAGGTGTTGAGCACGACATCAGCGCCTTGAAAGAGGTCGATCGATTGAAATCGCAGTTCGTCTCAGATGTTTCGCACGAACTACGAACCCCGCTAACCAATATTCGCCTGTACCTGGACTTACTCGAAACAACTGAAGATCCCGCGAAAATGGAGCGCTACCTCGAAACCCTGACCCGTGAGAGCGAGCGTCTGGCAAATTTGATCGACGATCTGCTCTCACTTTCCAGACTCGAGGCGGGTGCAACGCCGTTCAATCCAGAGCCGATGGATGTGGGCGACTTGCTGCTTGCTCTGGTGGAAGATCGCCGTAGTCTGGCCGCCTCGCGCGGGTTGGAGCTCTATATGGAATCTGACACCTCGCTTCCTCCCGTCTACATGGATCGGCGTTTGATGAGTCAGGTGTTCACCAACTTGCTTACCAACGCGATGCATTACACACCGGAGGGCGGCCGCATTACGGTTCGTTCGATGCTTCCGAAGGGCAAGGATAACGGCTGGGTCACGGCCATCATCGAAGATAGTGGGATGGGTATCTTGCCGGAGGAACAGCCATTGATATTTGGACGGTTCTATCGAGGCCACGCCGGGGAAAACTCGGGTGAGGCAGGTACCGGTCTAGGACTTGCGATCTGCAAGGAAATTGCTGATTTGCACGGTGGCCGCATTACGGTTGAAAGTTCTGGTCGAGAAGGAAAGGGTTCGAAGTTTACGGTGTGGCTCCCTCGGCATGAAGGGCAAATAGAATCGGAGAAATAGTGCCAAATCGCGGAACCACAAATGGAGCCATGCGGCTCCATTTTTTATTCTTTGAGCAATTGGCGTTATGACCTAACTGGGCCGGTCGATCTTGGGCCGGTCCTTCCCCATCAAGCTCAGGCAGAGGAATAATTCGCCACGGTGGTGAATTTGCTGTTCCAATACATGCCACAAGATCCAACCTAGCTTGGGAGTGCCATTGCCGGGTACCTGTACGATCCGATTGAAATCCTCGATAGAGGTTGCGTTGAGGAAGTCCTCTGTCTTCGCATGTGTGCGCGAGATCTCAGACTCAATTGCACTTACCGTTGTCAGTTGGCCGTTGTTCTCGGCGGGCCACTCTTCTACCTTTCGCTGTATCACGTAGTGAATCCACCCTTGCTCGAGGTTAATAATGTGCCGCAGGATATCACCGACCGATCGTTCGTAATGCTCTGACGGCCGAAAATTCAAATCCTCGTCCTCAAGTACAGCGACCGCACGAAGGAGATCACGTCTGACCCGATCCCAGTGGTCAAAGTACTCTGCTGCATTCATGGCCTGTCCTCCCCGCCCGCTGTTTGCTTGGCCCACCGATCAGCCACATTGACAGTTGGGCGAAACGACCCTAACCGCTCCAATAGTCTACCCGGCTCGCTATCGCTTATCAGCATATCTGCCTTACTTGCGTAAAGGAAGCCTTCCAGCTGTGCTTGGTCAAGCATCTCCACCAATGGATCGAAGTAGTTCTTTGTGTTCAGCAACCCCACGGGCTTCGAGTGATACCCGAGCTGCGCCCAGGTCAGACCTTCGAGAAGCTCGTCCATGGTACCCAAGCCGCCCGGGAGGGCAATGATGCCATCGGCAAGCTCTTGCATTTTGGCCTTACGTAAATGTATGTTGTCCATGACGTGCAGCTTGGTCAGGTTCCGGTGTCCGATCTCGCTTGAATTGAACTGATCGATGGTGACCCCGATGACTTCTCCCCCGCTCTCGAGCGCAGCGTCAGCTATGGCACCCATCAGGCCGGTGGTGCCACCACCATAAACAAGCGAAATCCCACGCTGGGCAATCACGCTACCCATCTCGCTCGCGGCTGCTAAGTACACCGGCTTAACGCCCCCACTGGAACCGCAATAAACGACGACTCGCTTCACCGCTGTTCCAATCGGTTTTTGGGGGAGTTCTTTGGGGACGATGTCTCTATCCTTATCACGCGGGGCAATGGAGGCGCGGATTGTATCATGCAGCTGCTCACTCCATACAGCTCATGTTGCACCTTTCGACAGACCGCTGTTGTATACCTCTGCAGATCCCAATCATAAGAGCGGGACGGTACAATCACAGCTTCATGGACACACTTACGGGTGCGGTGCTTACGGTTCTTGCTGTTGCCTTATGGGGGGTGATTCACAGCTTGCTGGCTTCGCCGCGAACCAAGGAACGCATAAGGGACAAGTTTGGAGCCAGTGTAGATCGAGGCTATCGACTTTTCTACAATGCAGTCGCAGGCATCACCCTGCTGCCGGTACTGCTTGTTCCGGCCGCGCTACCTGGGCAGACTCTGTACCAGATATCTGCACCCTGGCTCTACCTAACCACGGTGATTCAACTGCTGGCGGTTCTGGCTATCGTCGTCTCGCTGCTTCAGACGGGAGCATCGAGCTTCTTAGGCTTCCGCCAGCTTCTACAGTCCGAGGAACCCGGACCTGCCCGACTCAATGTGGGTGGGCTTTATAGGTGGGTGCGTCACCCGCTCTACACCGCTGGTCTGGCATTCATCTGGTTGAGTCCTGTGATGACCACCAGCACGCTGGCCTTGTACGTGGGTTTTACGCTTTACATCCTCATTGGGAGCCGTTACGAGGAGCGCCAGCTGGCAGCCGAGTTTGGGGAGGCCTACGAAGAATACCGGAGCAGGGTGCCTGCTATCGTCCCCCGGCCTTGGCGGCATTACTAGGCCACGGCCCAGAAGTCCTGAGTTTCCACAAGCCCCAGCTCTTCGAGCCGCGCTCGAATCAACTGTCGAGCTCCCCTGGATCCAACCGAAGCCAGCACCACCGGGTCGTCGAATTTCTTCAGCAGGTCTGGCAGCTCCTCGGCAGCATGGATCGGCAGCCCGCGCTTGGTGCCGCCGATCTTCTTGGGATCGATGTCCACAAAAGCGACCAATGAAGCTCCGCCCCGCTCCAGATGTTTTGATAACCTTCTCCCCATTTGCCCTGCTCCCCAAATGATCACCGCTGAGCGACCGGCCAGTGGGCCCAAGCACAAATAGTGCGCCTTCACCCGCAGGAAATTCTCTACGGAATAACGTCCATCGGCACGGGTTAATCGATCCGGGTGCTCGCGCCATTCAAGCAGTACTTCGGGTACTTTCCCGAATTTCCCTCCAGCGGTGTGGAGACGGAGCCACAGGTCGTAATCTTCAGGCCAGCCATGTTCCTGATAGCCACCCACCCGGTGCAGCCACTGGGCCCGAATCACAGTGGACGGGTGCGCCAGCGGGCTCTCAACGTAGATGTCCCGCGCAATCAGATCTGGCGTATCGAGGCTGTTAAGCCACTGTACGTACTGCTTGAATCCCTCCTGTACCTGAGGGTCAGCGAACGCCTCGACATGGCTTCCGACAACAGCGATTTCAGGATGCTCGCCGAGAAATTGAACCTGTTTTTCCAGCCTGTCTCCACGTGAGCGATCGTCGGCATCCATGCGCGCGATCAGGCTGGCGCTGGATGCCACCAGACCAGCATTGAGTGCCTCGATGATCCCCCGGTGGGGCAATTCGAGCACCCGAACCCGCTTGTCCTGTTTAGCCCAAACGTTCAGCTTTGGAGCCGTAGAGTCGGTGGAACCATCATCGACTGCGACTAATTCAAGATTGCTGTGTGTCTGATCCAATATGGACTGAACCGCCTCATCGACCGTGTCTTCCGCGTTGTAACACGGCATCAGCACCGAAACCGCTGTATTATCGTGGGCTGCTCTGGAGGACATGGCGTTAGGCGTTTAAAGGTCGTCTGTTCTGCTTATCGAATCGGGACCACCCGGGAGGATACGATCATGGAAAACCTACAACCGCTTGAGATACTGCTGACTCAAATCGTCGATTTTCTGCCCAACCTGATGGCAGCCATCGTGATCTTCATCGTCACATTGTTCCTGTCATCATGGCTTGCAAACCTCACCGCACGGGCGTTGCAAAAGCGCAAGCTTGAACCCGAGATCATTCTACTTGCGCGGCGTGCGGTGCGCATTACCGTGTTGGTCCTAGGCACCGTACAAGCGCTGGCTCAGGTCAACTTCAATGTCACCGGCTTTGTGGCCGGTTTGGGCATTGTCGGCTTTACGCTCGGTTTCGCGCTGCAGGACGTTACCAAGAATTTTGTGGCGGGGATCCTGCTGCTCATTCAACAGCCCTTTGACCTGGGTGACAGTATCGAGGTGGCCGGGTACAGCGGGTTTGTCAAAGATATCACCCTGCGTACCACTGAACTTCGAACCTGGGATGGGCTGGACGTCTTAATTCCCAACGGAGACGTTTACGTCAAATCGATCACCAACTTCAGCAGGGAACCAGTAAGGAGGCTGCAGATTGCTGTCAGGGTGGACAGGGAGTGGGATCCGGAGGAGCTTACGGACACCGTGCTTGGATCGCTCAAAGGCAATCTGGGGATATTAGATGATCCTTCTATGGGTGCGTTGTGGACCACCTCCACTGAAGGTTCGATGGAGCTTTCCGCGTACTACTGGGTGGATACTTCGGTAATCGATCTTCGCAGCGCCCAAAACGCCGGACATGCGTCGGTGCGGACTGCGCTGGACAATATCGCAGATGAGTTTTCCTATTCAGTGAAGGCGCAGCTGGTCGATGCGCCCTAGTTGACGGCTGAGGCCAACGCACAGAAATTGGAACCGCTGCAGCGCCATGTTCGATCCGCATCGATGCGAAGGCGTAGAGTGAGAATAATTTGTGCTTACTGAAGGAAATCTTCGGCGTAATGACAGGCAACCCAGTGTCCGGGTAGAAGCTCGCGCAGCTCAGGTAATTCATCCTGGCAACGTTCCTCCCGCGCCACCGGACAGCGCGGGTGAAAGCGACAGCCTGAGGGAGGCGTGATTGCATCGGGGATTTCACCGGCCGGCATCGGTTCAGTTCTACGCTTCCGTGGGTTTGGAACCGGCACAGCCGCCAGTAGAGCTTGAGTATACGGATGAAGTGGCTGAGCATAGACCTCGCGTAGATCCCCAAGTTCACACATTCTTCCAAGATAAAGAATGCCAATCCGATCGCAAATGTATTTTGCTGTGGCTAGATCGTGCGTGATGAAGAGATAAGTAAGGTTCAAGTACTCCTTGAGCTCGATCATCAGATCCAGCAACAAGGCTCTTACGCTCACATCAGCCATGGCAATTGGCTCATCCGCGAGCACGAGCTCCGGATTTGTCACCAGTGCCCTCGCGATCACGACACGTTGGCGTTGGCCTCCGGATAGTTGATGCGGATACTTATTGATGAAGAACTCGGGAGGCGTCAGCCCCACTCGCTCCAAGATTTCAATGATGCGTTCCGTGTGCGTCTCGGCATTTTCCGGAAAGTGGATCTTGAGCGGGTGTTCCAATGCGTCCTTGATGGTCATGCGCGGGTTCATCGAAGCCATAGGATCTTGGAAGATGACTTGCATGCGGCGACGAAGCTTGCGCATCTCAGAAGCTTTGAGAGTCGACAGGTCGATGCCATCAAACTTGATGGTTCCAGCAGTCGGTTCTTCCAGCCGGATCACCAGTTTTCCGATGGTGGTCTTACCGCTCCCACTCTCCCCAGCCAGCCCAAACACCTCGCCGCGTCGAATGGAGAAGGAGACCCCGTCTACTGCATGGACATAGGCGATATCTCGGCGCAGGATTCCGTCGAGGAGCCCACCGGTTATCTCAAACCATTTCTTGACATTTTCGACTTCGACAAGGTTGCCGTTGTCTGAAGCAGGCTCAGCACTGCTCACGATACTGAATCCACGGGATGTTCCTGAAACAGCCAGCAGTGAACAAGGCTTGATCCGTTTGCAGGAGCAAGCGCAGGTTCTACCTGTGAACAAATGGGCATCGCTTCTGGACAGCGCGGGTGGAAGCGGCAGCCGGGAGGGGGAATCAACAGGTTGGGAGGCTCACCGGGCATTTTATAGAGCTCCTCCCGCTCTCCAAGTTCAATACTTGGAACTGAATTTAATAGACCGATGCTATATGGGTGAAGTGGCTTCTCAAAAACATCGTAAACCGTTCCCACTTCCACTAACCGCCCTGCATACATGACAGCAACACGGTCGGCAAGCTCCGCTACGAGACCAATGTTGTGTGTGATAAGCAGAATAGAGATTTGAAGCTGGTCACGGATCTCTCTAAGCTGATCCAGCAGCTTCGCTTCTACAATGACGTCCAGAGAAGTGGTTGCCTCGTCTGCGACAATCAAATCGGGATTCAATGCCAGACCCAGGCTGATCATCACTCGTTGCCGCATTCCGCCGGAAAGTTGATGAGGGTAATCGTCCAAACGACCGCGCTGAATGCCGAGTCTTTCAACCAATTGGCCGATCCGGTCTCGTAGTCCTTGTTTTCCCCTCTTGCCCTCATGTACTTCGATCGTCTCGGTCAAGTGTCCCTCTACCTGCTGAACAGGATTTAGCGAAGTCATGGGATCCTGAAAGATCATGCTGATACGCCGACCGCGGAAACTCCTTATCTGACGATCGTCAAACGATAAAACGTCTTCCCCATCAAACAGGATGCTTCCTTCGATGTGGGCTGAATCGGGAAGCATGCGCATCAAAGCTTTTCCGAATGTGCTTTTGCCGCAGCCGCTTTCGCCGACCAAGCCCAGAATCTCGCCCCGATAGATATCCAGTGAAACACCGCTCACTGCATCTACTGGGCCCAGGCGGCTCTTATAGGTGACCGTGAGATCTCGTATCTGTATAAGGACTTCGGAATTTTGATGGTCGCTCAAGCTAGTTCTCAGATAATCGCGGGTTCAAGATCTCGCTCAATCCTTCACCAAGCAGGCTGAAGCCAGCTGCAACCAGCGTGATCATGAACCCTGGAAAGGTGATCATCCACCATTGTCCGGCAACAAGGAACTGATGGCCTTTGCTGAGATCGTAGCCCCAGTCCGGCACATCTGGCGGAAGCCCGAGTCCAATAAAGCTCAACCCTGCCGCCGTGAGAATGGCATCAGCGATATTCAACGAGAAGACGACTACAACAGAGGGGATAACGTTTGGAAAAATATATTTACGTAAAATGCTATGCGATTTTGCTCCAAGGCTGCGCGCCGCTTCGACGTACAAAGATTCCTTTATGGACAATACTTGGCCGCGCACGATGCGGAAAAAGGTAGGAATGTAGATCACCGAAATCGCGATAGCTACGTTGAAAATTCCTGGGCCCAGCATGACCGCCATGGCGATTGCCAGGAGAAAACCGGGAAACGAATAGATGCTGTCCATTGTCAGTGAAAGCACTCTATCAGCTCTGCCACCGGCGAAACCAGAAAGCAATCCCAAGCTGATCCCAACAACCGATGCCAATAGCGCAGAGGAAATCGCAACGCCCAGAACGGTGCGCGCTCCCCATGTCAGTCGACTCGTGATGTCACGACCGAGGTTGTCTGTGCCGAGCAAATACCTTCTACCGAGCTCCTGCCTCACGATTTCAATTGGTTCGCCAGATGCGACAAGCTCCTCAGCCACATTCTGATCCATAAAGATCAGATCTACCTCACTTGCGGCGAGTCCTGCAAGCAGCGCCTCTTGATTCTGGTAGCGCTCCGATTCCAGTTCCATTTCCTTGGCAAGATTAGAGCCGTTCTTGTTTCGTTGTACACCAATCGTTTGCCCTGTGAGACTCTCTCCGGAGGAGATGGGCGATTCTCCCGCACGTGCTACCAGCGCCTGCAGACCCCCGCCGGGCGGAGTGAATTGCGCTCCGATAAATTCGTTTGGGTCGTGAGGCGCTATGACAGGGGCGAGTATGGTGACCAACGCGATCACCACCAAGATCATCCCCCCCAGGACGGTGATGTACCACTCTGCCCCGTACCATTTTCGGCCGCGCAGTATCCGCCGGATGATACCCACATCTGCTGTAAGTTCTTGCAGCGATACAGGGACTGCATCAGGAGTGGTAGTTNNTAGCGCAAAGAAAACGATAGCGCCCTGGACAGTGGCAAAGTCGCGATCGTAGATCCGATCAACTACAAGCCGGCCCATTCCTGGCCATGAGAACGTTGTTTCCGTCAGAATGGCCCCAGCCAGCAGCAGCGCAAACTGTAGACCGAGCAATGTAACGATTGGAATAAAAGCGTTCCGGAGTCCGTGCCTGTAAGCTAGAGTCCGCTCCCTTAGCCCACGAGCCCTTCCAGCCGTGATGTAGTCCTCTTCCAGTACATCGACCATATTGGCGCGCGTCAGACGGGTAAATATCCCGGCCAAGATCAGTCCAAGGGTGAGAGAGGGAAGGACCAAGTGCCTCAGGGCGTCCAANNTGATGGAATCGATCGTGTAGAGACCGGTAATGGTGTAACTCGGAGTGCTTCCCGGATCCAGCCTTCCGGAGACGGGCAGCCAACCGAGTTGGGCTCCAAATATCATCTGAAACATCAGTCCGAGCCAGAAGATGGGGATGGAGTACAAAATGATGCTAGAAATCCGAATGGTGTAATCACGGCCAGACTTTCGATTCTTGGCAGCATAAGCGCCGAACCCAATTCCCACCGTTGCTGTCACCATAATGCTGAAGATCGCCAATTCTACGGTCGCGGGAAAGAAGGTCCTAATCTCATCTACAACGGGGCGGTTACGCGTCATCGAATCGCCGAAATCCAGGGTCAGTACACCTGCCAGGAAATCGAAGTATTGCACATGAAGAGGCCGATCGATTCCGATCGCGGCGCGGAATGCAGCGAGGGTCTCTTCGGAAGCTCCCTCGCGCAGGATCGCCAGCGCCGGGTCTCCAGGGAGAACGCGCAACACGATAAATACGAGCGAAACCAGGATCAATACCATTGGTATGGTGAGTGCCAGTCGTACGAGGATGTAGCGTTGAAGACCACGTGACATCGAACTATCCGTTCACCAAAATTATTCAGATCTTAACCGAAAGAACCAAGGTAATTGTAAGAGGCCCGAACAGCGCTGCCCGGGCCTCTTGCTTGCGTTATTACGTGGTGCTACTAACGGCTTCCTGCCAGTGATTACTTCTCAACCAAGAAGTAGTGGAACAAGCCCAGTGGGTCCAACACCACGTTCGAGATGTTATCCCGATACGCTACGAACAGGTTGCCCTGCGCCAGCGGTACAAATGGGCTCTCGGTCACCCAAAGGTCCTGCACGTCTTCCAGGATTCCGATTCGGGCGGACTCACTCTGCTCCTCGGCCTGTGCATCCAGCAGTGCATCCATCTCTGGATTGTCATAGTACGAGCCAGACCAAGATGCGGGTGAGTGAGCGAAAACGTTAGTGTAGTTGTCCGAATCCAAGTAGTCCGGATACCAACCTAACAGAGATACCGGCAACTCACCTGCGCGGCCCATGTTGCGATATTCGGCCCACTCGGTGAATTGCAGGTTGACCTCTACCACGCCACTGGCCTCCCACTGATCCTTGATGACTGCAGCCACATCCGGCTCAGTATCACCGTAGTGGGTAGGGCTGTACCAAAGGTCAAGAACCAGCGGACTTTCCTCGGTGAATCCAGCCCCAGCCAGAAGCGCCTTGCCGGCTTCTACATTCTCAGTTCCTTCATAGGTAGGCTTGTGGCCCAAGAAACCAGGTGGCACCATGGAATTGAGCGGGACTTTGATGCCCTGCCAACCCAAGTCCGCCAACTGCTCACGATTCAGGAGCTGTGCCAGACCCAAGCGAACGTTTGGATCGTCGAACGGTTCGGTGGTCGAGTTATAGACGATATAGCGAATTTCCGTACCACCGGCTTCCTCTGTGACGATACCTTCCGCATCTCCAAGCGCATCCTGATCGGCAGGCGCGAGGCTCTTCCAGGCCACGTCGATCTCGTCGTTCTGGAGTGCTAATGCCATAGTCGGCGAATCCGCGAAGTAACGCACAATCACCCGACCAACCGCAGGGGCATCCCCATAGTAGTTTTCATTGGCCACGAATACGGTCTCTTCGCCTTCGGTGAAGCTTTCAATTACGTAAGGGCCGATTCCGCAAGCCGTATTGTTCGTGTCCTGGGTGTCCGTCGTCCACAGGTTCGGATTCACGATCTTCCACGGATTGGTTGCGATCAACTGGGGTCCAAATGCGTACGGAGCGTTGAACGTGATCTTGACGGTCATGTCATCGATCTTCTCTACGCTCTCCGCGTAGGCGGTGTACAAGAAACCTGCATTCTCATCGTTGTCGACCGGGCCGATGCGCTCAAACGAGAACACGACTGCATCCGCGTTGAACGGCGTTCCATCCGGAAATTCCACACCTTCGCGCAGCGTGAAGGTGTACTCTGTACCATCTGCGCTCACGTCATAGCTTTCTGCCAGCGCCGGAGTGACTTCACCCGCAGTTCCAGGGACGCTGTTCAACAGCCCGTCGGCGCATTGGTGGAAGAGTTCCCAGTCATGGAAACTGTAGACCCAAGCCGGCTCGAAGCTCGACCAGCTATCGGTCGTGCCTATGACGAGCGGCTCAGCATCCGCAGCAGGCTCTTCAGCCGGCTGACAGGCAGCGACTGCCACGGCTACCAAAACCAGCGCGCTCATCAAATAAAGTAAATTACGACGTTTCACTATGTTCTCCTCCTTAAATTCGCGGTCGATATGGTTGCTTCGGTTAAATTAAACATCGGTTTCCTCGTTCCACCTCCCTCCCCCCTATCGGGGTGCTGTGTGGAGACGCAAATCAGCCAAGAGTCTCTGTAGATTAATTGATTTCTAAGAGGGATTCGGCTTCATGTGGTTTGAAATTGTATCTGTTAGCCGGATGACGGTCAACGACTCGACGTCACTGGCATCTACGACATTTGTATTATCCTCATTTCGGCATGGATTCGGAAAATTGGCTGCTATCGATCCGTGAACTGACGGTCGAATATGCTGGTGAGCAAGGGCACGTACGAGCTCTCGACGGCACTTCCCTCTCCGTTCTGGCTGGCGAAATCTATGGTCTGGTGGGGGAATCCGGAAGTGGGAAAACTACACTAGCGCTTTCCATACTCGACCTGATTGAACCCCCAGGAGAAATCCTGAGAGGCAAGATCGTTTTCGACGGAGCTTCCTTGCTTGAGATACCGGATGAAGAACTGGATCAGGTAAGGGGAGCCAAGATAGGCATGGTGTTTCAAAACGCCACCTCCAGCCTGAATCCAACCTTCTCGATCGGCTACCACGTTGCAGAGATGCTGCAGGTTCATCGAGGGATGCGAAGCAGGCAAGCGCGACAAGAAGCCGAGTTTTGGTTGGAGCGGGTGGGGTTGCCTGGAAGCTACGGCTCATACCCGCATCAATTATCTGGCGGACAGGCTCAACGGGCAGCGATCGCGCTTGCGTTGGCTCCTGGTCCGCAGTTGCTCCTGGCGGACGAGCCTACGTCTGCGCTGGACGTCACGCTCCAGTCCCAGATCTTGGATTTGGTGCGCAAGCTGGCAGCGGAGCAGGGCACCGCCGTGATTTTAATTACTCACGATTTAGGCCTAATTGCCAACCTTGCCGAACGGGTCGGCGTAATGTACGGGGGCCAGGTCGTCGAGGAAGTTCCGGTTCACCAGCTCTTTGCCGAGCCCTCACATTCGTACACGAAACAACTCATCTCTTCGATCGACCTTGGTCAGCGTAATCGGGCTAACTGAGCGCGCTCCATAGCCAGATGGCGAAAGCAGCTCCCGCTACGGAAGCCGCCAGGTTGACTTGATCGTTTCCCAGCCATGTCCAGCCTCGAATCCAGACGGTCGTTGTACCGCAGCTGTGTACGGGGTGTTTCTCGGTCAATTGATCACATTGTGAGCAGAAGTATTGCGCCTGCAGCGTTGCGCCGAGAAGGCTGTCCAGCATGCTCGCCAGCAACCCAACTGTACTTGCCACATACAGCAGGCTGATATCTCCTTCAATTGGCGCGGCAACCAACCCTATCAGGAGCCCACCCGCGAGAGCCGCAATGCTGCCGAGCAAGCTAATTGCCCCAGAGGTGCCAGCATCGACCGGCTGGAGGTTCGTAATGAGTCGAGGCTTTGCTTGCGCCAGGACGCCAACTTCAGTAGCCCAGGTGTCAGCGTTCGAAGCCGCCAGTGCGCCGGCTGCACCCACCAACCAGACCGTATCCTGCGTGAGGCCGTAGCCCACAGCCAGAAATGCCGGTACCGCGCCGTTCGCCGCCACCTGCCATTCGTCTCGCCGGCCACTCTTTTGCGAACGCTCGGAGAGGGATTGCTTCCGATCCGTGTTCCAACGACTCAACAAACTTGAGGAAATGAAAAAGGTGACCAGGAGAACAGCAGGGGCCAGACCTCCGATGCCGAACGTCAGCGCACCCGTAATCGCGGCAGCAACGGCTCCGCCGGACGATAGCATTGAAGCCCGCTGAGCGAGCAAGGCCGCCAGCGTGCCCAGGAGCACACCGGCTGCGAGCTGGACCAGATCTAGGCTGAGAGAAGCCGCCACGTCGCTCCTGCCAGCAGCACTCCGGCCACAATCGCTGCCCCCCAGAGGGCATACGCGACAGGTCGATCTAAGTCGTCCCCAAAAAACCAGGTGCCCAATATCAAATCTGCGATCCAGATTAGGCCCCCGATCATGGGAAGCAGCAGCAGCCTTCCCGGAGGTACAAGCGGGGTTGGCCCCCCCTGAAGATCAAACCCAAAGGGAACCTGTTCTGGAAGGTTTGGAGCCAGGATGACCAGTACGCTCAACAGCAGGAGCGGGATGAGCAGGCCGACAAAAATGAGTCCCCTTGCCAGCCGGTCATTCCATACCCGTGTGACCAGGAAGTCGGCTCTCTGGGATCGCTCGGGAATGACCTCGAGCGACCCCATTCGAGTGGCGCTGAGCACTGCACCTTGAAAGGCGTCTGAGTCGGCGGGCGAAAGGGCAAAGATCCTCCCGGTGCTCGTTCGTACAGCTAACATGGGCGGAGAGGTTGCGAAGAAGTCAATTGCTTGCCCAGACGCCGACGTTGCGTTCCCCACCCTGCATCCTGGCCACCAGAAGCCGAGCCCCGGCTGACGCGGCTCACCCTCTCGCAAAGGGCTGATTTCGGTAATCAGATCCAGTGGTATCTGCTCGAAGCTGATGCCCCACCGGATATACAGGCCATCCCGGTCCACCCGATAGCTGGCAGTTACCAGTCCATACAGCCGATTGATCACCAGCAGAGAGATTGGCAGCGCCATGAGAAGCAGGGCCAACCACAGCAGACTGAGCGGGGATATCAGTCCTTGACCCAGGCGGGATACGCTGAGGCCGATCCCCCCTACCAGCGCCGTGAGCCACAGCAGTCCAAGGCCCAACCCCAGCGCCCTATTCGGGGTGAAATTCATGTGTGATCCGTTTCATTTGATCTGCACTGCGCCACAGCCTAGCATAATCTGATTGCGCTGCGTACACGATTAACCCACGGGCCCCCGGCAAATACCGGGGGCCCGTAGTTAACGGTCAAGTTGGGCGGATAGCTACTCTACCGCTACCGGTTCTTTCCGATATACCGGCTCAATCCAATGTGAGTACTTGGGTTCGCGGCCTCGAATGATATCCTCATAGATTTCACGCAATTGGCGGGTGACTGGACCCATCTCGCCGGTTCCAAGATCACGATAATCTACTCTCACAACTGCCGTGATCTTGGCAGCGGTACCGGTGAGAAATAGTTCGTCACAGAGGTAGACCTCGGTGCGGTCTATCGGACGCTCGACTACTTCAAGCCCGAGCTCCTTCTGGGCCAATTCGATGACAGTCCGGCGCGTGATGCCTTCCAGAATGTTTGCGCTGACCGGCGGGGTAACAAGCTTCCCCTCCCGCAGCATGAATACATTTTCTGCACTGCCTTCCGCCAGGTGTCCGTCGTTGTTCAGAACAAGAGCTTCGTCAAATCCAGCCAGCAACGCATCGGACTTCACAAAGGCCGTGTTTACGTAGGCTCCACTGATTTTTCCTCTGGCGGGTATGGCATTGTCGTCTACTCGCCGCCAGGAAGAAAACGTGACATGCGCACGGTCGTCGCGATCCACGTACTTACGAAACGGGACTGCCACGATGGCGAGCCCCTCAGTCAGATCATGGAGCTTCACTCCGATGATCTCGTCAGCTTTGTAGAGCAGGGGTCGGATGTAGCAATCCTCTCTCAAACCTTCCTTGCGGAGCAGCTCCAAGGTGACGTCCCTTAACTCTTCGTTGGTGTATGTATTCTCTGAACGGAGCAGCTTCCCCGAGTTCAGCAGCCGCTCGAAATGATCTAGGGTGCGAAAAACGAAGAGTTGTTCCTCCTCCTCGTTCCAGTAGCCACGGATGCCCCCGAAGGCTGCAGTTCCGTAGTTGAGCGCGTGCGTGAGCACTCCAACTTTAGCCTCGGCGTAGGGGACGATCTCGCCTTTGAAATATGCGTATTGGGGTATGGTCACCTAGACAAGCCTCCTGCCAGGCCCTCGATCTTATCTCGAGCCGCGGTTAGGGTGTTTGAGCGGTCTGTCAGATTGTCTTCTTCTGCCCGACCGCTTTCGGAGAGAGAGCTGCCCGCAACGAGGACGCGGGCGCAGGGTCTGGCAGTTTGATTATATCGTGCGCTGTCAGGGAGAGTCTAGGAAAGCCTACTCACGTTGTTAGATTAGCGAATCATGCGGGCGTCATGAGATTCTTAACCTCCTGAACGCCCATCACTTGTGAGGCTGCCTCCACCGCAGCTTCACGCAGTGATTCGTTTTCGATATCCCCTACGAGAGTCACGTGTCCAAGATGCGCATGCACCGCAATCGTGCCGGGTGGGAGATCTTTCAGACGCGGCTCCATCGCTAAGGCAATTGCCACATCGATCTCAAGCTCACTGTCGGCCACCAACTCGTCGACAACCCCTGTCACCCCAGGGACCCATCTCAGGGTTTCCACTACTCCATCTTTGATCAGACCGGACCGCACATGGCCTGACACCTCGACGCTCCCGTCTGCGGAGACCTGTGTTTGGACGTCGTAAATAGAATCGCGCACTGGACCGTAGCTCCGCAGCGCTTCTTCAACAGCTGTTTCCAGGTCTTCGATGGTTTGGACAGGGGAATCGGTCATTGAGTCAGCTCCTCGATCGCGCACATTATAGTCCGGCAAAAAGGCAAGGCCCTGGAAAGAAAAAAGGCCGTCCGAACTGGACGGCCTACATTTCTCGCTTCGTGAGGTTTAAGCCTCGCGAAACTCGCCTTCCACCACGTCACCTTCCTCTTCGCCTTCTGCGGAGCCTCCATTGGGGGTCTCAGCTTCCGGCTGTGGTTCCGCGGTTTCGCCTTCCTGCGCATATAACTGTTGGCTCAAGGCATAGCTGGCCTGCTGCACTTCTTCGGTCAGCTGTTTGATCCGCTCGAGATCGTCTCCTTCGAGCGCTTCACGCAGCTGCTTGATCTTCCCTTCGATGTTTTCACGATCGTTGGCAGGCACTTTGTCGCCCAGCTCGTTGAGCGTCTTCTCCGCCTGGTAAGCCAAGCTATCCCCGGCGTTCCGTGCGTCTACGAATTCTTTCCGCTTGCGATCCTCTGCTTCGTGCGACTTGGCTTCGTCAACCATCCGCTCCACATCATCCTTGTTCAGGTTGGTAGAAGCGGTGATGGTGACTGACTGCTCCTTGCCGGTCGCCTTGTCCTTGGCGGACACGTTCAGGATGCCGTTTGCATCGATATCGAAGGTGACCTCGATTTGAGGGAGACCTCTGGGTGCAGCTGGAATGCCGTCCAGCCTGAAACGCCCCAGCGTGTTGTTGTCGTTCGCCATCGAGCGCTCCCCCTGAAGCACATGGATGTCAACCGCGGTCTGACTATCTTCTGCAGTCGAGAACGTCTCCTGCTTCTTGATCGGAATAGTTGTATTGCGCTCGATAAGAGTGGTCATGACGCCACCAAGCGTCTCCACGCCAAGCGAAAGTGGCGTGACGTCCAGCAGCAGCACGTCCTT
>JABAOE010002110.1_pt2 | contig 18933 bp, 14 predicted proteins | sample 7062141 | NCBI WGS metagenome assembly JABAOE01 (sample SAMN14538627, study PRJNA623070) | marine sediment metagenome | biome: marine biome [ENVO:00000428]; feature: marine pelagic biome [ENVO:01000023]; material: deep marine sediment [ENVO:00002113] | place: India: Gulf of Khambhat ... | reverse complement strand
CCAATAGCATCGCAAGACCCGACCCGATGTAAATGGCCGAATTGTAAAAGCCGATCGGCGCCGTGCGTTTCTCCGGAGGAAAACTGTCCGATATCATCGAGAGCGCAGCCGGGCTCAACGCCGCTTCACCCACGCCAATACCAAGCCTTGCAAGAAACAGGTGAGTGAAGTTCCTGGCAAGGCCGCTCGCTGCAGTCATCAAGCACCACAAGGTCATGCCGGCCACGATCAAATTCCGCCGGTTGAATTTGTCGGCCGCGCGACCCAATGGCACGCCCATGATCGTGTAGAAGAGGCCGAAGGCGAATCCGAGCAGCAGACTGATCTGTGTGTCGGACAGCTGCAGGTCTGCCTTTATCGGCTGCACCATCAGACTGATGATCTGCCGATCGACGAACGAGACGGCGTACGCAATCGTCAGTAAGACAACCAGTCCCCACGCCCTGGCCAGGCTCGGATAGGGAGCGGCGCGATCAACCGGCACGTCCTTAGTTTTGTCTACATCCACTGTTGATTTCCCGCCATTGATTTTATTGTTGTCGCCTCGCCGCGGACAGTGCTGCAGTGTACCTGTTTATTCAGATGTTGGGCGGCTATGCGTCGACGATGGCCTGAATGGCTGCAACCAATTTCTTGTCGAGTCTGACGCGACCTTGCCGAGTCGTGGCATCGAAGTTGTCACGACTTCGCTCACCGGGAATTTGCGGTCGGTCACCACCGCTTACAGGGCGGCTTTTTCGAATGCGGTCGATCAACGAGGCGGTCCGGCTCGAGAATTCAGAGCCAAAGCCAAACAGGTCCGGATCCAGCGTAATAACTACATTGCCGCTTTGATGAATCTCGTCGCCGACAATTGCGCCACCGGCCAGCGGGCCGGTCAATACTTCGATGAGGAGCGCAAGCCCGGACCCCTTGGCACCGCCGAAAGCGCGAATAGCACCGCGCAGCGCCTCGCCCGGATCGGTGGTCGCGTTGCCTGCTGCATCGAAGGCGAGATCATCCTCAATTGATTCACCAAGGCGCTCTGACTGGATCAGTCCGAACCAGGTTATCGCCGAGGTTCCCATGTCCAGGATCAGCGGGCAGCCGTCGGTCGGCACGGCAAAACTCAGGGGGTTGGTGCCAAATATCGCATCAACGCTGCCAAACGGCGCTACTGCCTTCGGGGTGCCACCGAATATCATGCACAGGTATCCACGCTTTGCGGCACGTTCTGCAAAATAGCCAATAGCCCCGGTCGAGGTCGCGGTGCCGCGCGTCCCTGCGATGCCGATGCCATTGCTTTCGGCTGACTTGAGCGATTCCTCCACAGCCCGATCCATCACGACCATACCGAGATTGCCATTGCCCTCGATCTGGGTGACGACGGGTGACCGGTGGGTCACGATGATTTCGCCTGCTTCGGGATCGGCCACCACCGCCCGTGCGGGGATTTTGCTCAATCCCTGGCTGTTGCCCCGGAGTTCAGCCCAGAGCAACACGTCGGCGACGATTGGCCGTTCTTTTGACCCCAGTCCCAGTGCTGTCAGCGCAGCTTCGACAAGCTCTCTGACTTCCGACAGCGGTAGTACAACAGTCTGTGAAGTCATTGAATGTGCATTCCCGCAGTGGTCAAATAGTGGCGTTTGCTGGTTTTACCGCAAGCCTAGCAACCGAGATTGTTAAGAACAAATAGGCGCTATTGCTGCGGGACGGATGATTCCAGTCGAAGTCTTTGGGTCATCCATCCATGACTAGATCTGTATACCAGTCGCATTTATTTTCCCGCAAGCTGTGACCTTTATAATCGACAGCTGGCCCACAGGACGGATCAATTGTTCCTCAAAAATTGTTGGTATGTCGCATCCTGGAGCCGGGATATCGGCCACAACTTGACCGCGCGCACGATTCTCGACGAGCGGTTGGTTCTGTTCCGAGAGCCTGGCGGCAGTGTCATCGCGCTGGAGGATGCCTGCCCACATCGCAAATTGCCGTTATCGAAAGGTCGGCTGTTGGGCAACATCGTTGAATGCGGTTACCACGGGCTGCAATTCGACGGCTCGGGGCTCTGCGTGTTGTCGCCGACACAGGAGCGGATTCCACCGAACGCCAGGGTGCGGAAGTATCCGGTAGTCGAAAAATGGGGACTTGTCTGGGTCTGGATGGGCGATAAGGATCGCTCTGATGAATCGGTAATCTATGAGATTAACGACTATGACGACCCGACGTGGGGTATGACTGACGGCGGGACCCTGGAGATTGACTGCCATTATCTCTGGGTGACGGACAATCTTCTGGACCCGTCGCATGTGGCCTGGGTGCACCAGACCTCTTTCGCCGCGCCGGGTACCGACGAGACACCACTACAAATCGACGCATTCGACGATGGGGTCGTAGTGTCGCGATGGATCTACGATCAGCCGGTACCACCTTATTACGCACCACTGGTCAAATTTTCGGGTAACTGTGATCGTTTGCAGCATTACGAGGTACGCACGCCAAGTGTATGCATCAATCGGTCGATCTTCACGCCGGTAGGTACTGGTGGCAACGTCGAGGCACTCGACGACAAGGCCTACTTGATGGTGTCCTACAACTTCATCACGCCGATCGACGAGGACCACAGTACTTATTACTGGTTTCAACACTACAACACTGACGCAAAGGATGCCGATGTCGCCGAGCGCCTCAATGAAGGCGCGATTACGGCATTCAATGAAGATCGCGAAATCCTGGAAGCGGTTCACGTAGGCATGAAATCCAAGGTCACCCCCAACCTGAATCTTGGAATCGATGCGGGTTCTGTGCGCTACCGGAGCATTCTGGAGAAGGCTATTGCGGCCGAGCAGTTGACCGTGGAATGATGATCAGCGTGTCATGCCGCGTCTACTCGTCGGCCAACACCCTATACGATGCAGGATAAGAAAATGGACTGGAAGAAATTCATTAAAGAAGCCGAGGAGGAACTTGCGGTTTACTCGAAGGCCTTGCCCGAAACGGTCCAGGGGTTCGGAAACATGGGCAAAGCGGCCCAAGTCGGTACGGCGCTCGACCCGAAGACCAAGGAACTTGTCGCCATGGCCATCGCCATTCGCAGCCAGTGCGATCATTGCATCGGCTATCACGCTCGCAACCTCGTCCGGCTCAAAGCTAAACGGGAAGAAGTTGCCGAGGTTCTTGCGATGTGTGCTTACATGGCCGGTGGCCCGGGAATCAATTACGGGGCAAAAGCGCTTCAAGCATTCGACCAGTTTTCTGAATAATGAGTTCTGCTGAGACACTCCGGGCGGGGATCGATAACCTGCTTTTCAATTGCATCGAGGCGAAACCCGGTGAATCGCTCGCGATTGTCAGCGAACAAGGACACGGTGACCACTACTCTGCGACCCTGGACAAGGTCATCGAGGCGCATGCCAGAACTCGTTCTTTGGACGTTACCATTGTGGGCGCATCTTTCGGCGAGAACGCCAGCAATTTCCCCGCGCATATCAGGGATGCTATAGAGTCGACCGATCACACCTTGTTCCTTGCACGCATAGGCGATCAGCTAAGGTTTTCCGAACACGGATACGGCGGAAACCTGACCATGTGCTACGCGCTAGATGAGCAGAGTTTTGCCACCGCGTTCTGTAGCGCGCACTACAAGTTTTTTATTGCTCTCAAGAGCTTGATCAACTCGGCATTGTTTGGCGAAAAACAGATCGTCATCACGTGCCCATCGGGAACCCGTCTCGAAGGAATCTCGCCGATGGACCCGGTTGACGATGATGTCGACGACGTGACCATCCGTCGTTTCCCAATGACCGTGTTCCGTCCAATCCCGGCAAAGACGTTTTCAGGCAGGCTGGCCTTATCGAAATGGCTGTGTCCAACGGGCTCACGTTTCTACGAGCCAAACTGCGTGCTGATCGACGGCGTGGTGTTCGCACTGGTTGAAAATGGTCGTATCGTCGACTTCGAAGGCAACGAGCGGGAGGTGAGAAAAGTTCGCGAGCATTATGATTTCGTGGCCGACAAATTCGGCATTGAAGGCGACATCATTCACTCGTGGCACGCAGGATTTCATCCGCAGAACGGCTATAACGGCCTCGCCATCGACAATCTATCGCGCTGGTCCAGTACCGCTTTCGGTAACCCACGTTATCTGCACCTGCACACTTGCGGCGATTATGCGCCAGGCGAGATCTGTGCATCCGTTTTTGATCCAACGATTACTGTCGAAGGCGTGGATTTTTGGCGCAATGGACGCTTGAAATTCGAAAATACGCCGGCAGTGCGCAGACTAGAGAACGACTATCCGGGCATACGCGAGCTGTTCGAATATCCGCTGTTGGAGTTCGGTCTTGGCGACATGCTGGGCGATGAAAAGACTTCGTAACTACTTGTAATACCCTACGGCATCGCCTTCCGTCGTCACGCCCAGCCCGTTCAGCAGCCGATTAGAATAATTGAAGTAAGCAACGACCTGGTTTACTTCCAGAATCTCACCGTCGTCACAATTCGCCGCGCGCAATGCGTCTATGTCGCTTTTCTCCATGCTGCCGACGCTTTCCGTAAGTTTTGCCGCATATTCAAGGAGCGCGAGCTCTTTTCCAGAGAATACTCGCTCGGGTTCGCCATCCTGCAATGCAGCATAAATTTCATCGGCACGTTCTTCCTCGTTCAATAAGCGCCGCACGTTCGTGTAATGATGCGTCAGGCTGTAATCGCAGTCGTTTTTCATGCTGGTGTAGGATGCGACGACCTCGAGAAACCATAACGGCAATGTGTTGTCGGGATGATGCAATACGCTTCGATACAGTGCGATGTGCCCTTGCATGGTGTGTGGGCGCAGCGAATGCACCTTCATTACATTGTCGACGGTGCCATGTGGCGTCTGTGCGTGCTCGTACATCTCCCGCAAGGCGCCTGTTGCCTCTGATTCCGGAATCATTTCAATCCATGCGCTCATAATCTGTGTACCTCTTTACTTCTGTGCAATTCCGTAGCCTCCGCCGCCCGGCGTTTGGATGACGAATACATCGCCGGCGCCCACTTCTATCTGATCCGTTCCAGCCAGATGCGTGACCGAGCCGTCGGGATGCTCGACGCTGTTGATGCCCACTTTGCCACTGCAACCACCGGCGAGTCCGTATGGCGGCACCTCACGATGACCCGATAATACGTTGGCTTTCATTGCCTCTAAGAAACGAAGTCGGCGAACGACACCATTACCACCGTGTTTCCTGCCTTTACCGCCCGAGCCTGCCCGAATTGAGAACGACTCCAGGATTACAGGAAATCGCCATTCCAGAACCTCTGGATCAGTGAGTCGCGTGTTGGTCATATGTGTGTGCACGGCGTCGGTGCCGTCGTGATCGCGAGTGGCCCCGGATCCTCCACAGATGGTTTCGTAGTACTGATACCGATCGTTGCCCCAGGTAAAATTGTTCATTGTTCCCTGCGAGGCCGCTGAAATCTGCAGCGCCCCAAACAAGGTATCGACCAGGGCTTGCGCAGTTTCAGTATTACCCGAGATGACCGCGCCGGGATATTCCGGGTTGATCATCGACTTTTCGGGAATAACGATTTCAATTGGTTTGAGGCATCCTTCATTGAGCGGGATATTATCCTGAGCCAGGCAGCGAAACGTATACAAGACCGCTGCCTTGACCACTGCGGTCGGCGCATTGAAGTTGCCAGGGTGTTGCGGGCTGGTTCCGGTAAAATCGATCACGGCTTCCCGGTTACGCTGATCCACCCGTATCGACACCGATATCTGGCTGCCACAGTCCATCTGGTAAGTGAAAGCGCCGTCGCTCAGGTTTGCCAAGACCCTCCGGATGGACTCCTCGGCGTTATTTTGCACATGCCGCATATAGGAATGCACAGTTGCCACACCATAGTGATCAACCATTTTGCCAAGCTCTCTGGCACCTTTTTCACAGGCAGCGAGCTGTGCCTTGAAATCGGCAATATTCATCTCGGGATTTCTGGCGGGCCAGGGACCACTGGTCAGAATCTCGTAGATTTCCTGCTCCCGAAAATGATCGTCTTCAACCATTTTGAAGTTATCAATGACCACACCCTCTTCTTCGATGCTGGTGGAGTCAGCCGGGGCCGAACCCGGCGTTTTGCCGCCGATATCAGTGTGATGACCACGTGATGCCGCGTAAAATAGTAGCTCGCCTTGACCAGAAAAGATCGGCTTGATGATGGTCACGTCAGGCAGATGCGTGCCGCCATTGTAAGGCGCATTGAGGATATAGGCGTCACCCGGTTGAATATCACCGCGACGTTGATCGACCACCGTCCTGATGCTTTCGCCCATCGATCCCAAATGAGAAGGAATATGCGGCGCGTTGGCAATCAAGGCACCCGTCGGGTCAAAGATTGCGCAAGAGAAATCGAGTCGTTCCTTGATGTTCACTGATTCAGCCGTATTTTCCAGAACCAGTCCCATTTGCTCCGCGATGGACATGAACAGGTTATTGAATATTTCCAGCATCACCGGATCGGCTTCGGTGCCAATAGTTTTTGCTTCTTCTCGTTCCAGATAGCGCTCGAGCAAAATATTGTTGTCCGCTGTGAGGGTGCTCCGCCAGCCGGGCTCGATTACTATGGTATTGGTCGGATCGAGAATGACTGCGGGACCATTGATCGGTTCGTTAACAGCTAACGCCTCTCTTTTGTAGAACGGGGTTGACTGCCATTGGTCGTCGATAAAACAGTTCATTGTTACGCGCGAGCTATCGGGCTGCATTTCATCATGAGTCCGGTCCACGACGGTCGAGGGATTTGCGGCGGCAACTACTTCGACACCAACCGACTCAACGATCAGGTCTTTTTCGGGGGCGGTAAAACCGAATCGCATCTGGTGAAGTTGCTCAAACTGACTGATGACCTCGCTCAGCGTTGAGCGCTTGACAACGAGAGCAGTATCGGAGCCGCTATACCGAATATGCATCAAATGCTTGCAAACCAGTTCTTTACCGACTTCTCCCTGTCGTTTCATTTCATCGATTCCATCCTTCTCGAGTTGCTCGAAAATCGGATCGATAGCAGTCAGACTGGCCGCATCCAGAACTGTCTCTACGGCTCGCTGCCTGCCGACGACGGTATCCGCGAGCCCCATACCGTATGCCGAGAGTACACCGGCACAGGGATGAATCAATATGCTTTTCATCGCCAGTGCATCTGCGACCAGACAGGCATGTTGGCCCCCGGCCCCACCGAAACAACAAAGCGTATATTCTGTAACGTCATAGCCGCGCTGAACCGAAATCTTTTTGACCGCATTGGCCATATTCTGCACTGCGATCGTCAGATAGCCCGCCGCGACTTGTTCTGGCCGTCTTCGGTCGCCGGTTGCGGTTTCGATTTCTCGCGCAAGATCGCGAAATTTTGCCGCTACGGTTTCCCTGTCCAGGGTCTCGTTTGCTTTCAGCCCGAATATCGCGGGGAATAAGTCGGGTTGCAGCTTTCCCAACATGACATTGCAGTCCGTCACGGTTAGCGGACCGCCGTTTCGATAGCTGGCGGGACCCGGAAACGCGCCAGCCGAATTTGGCCCGACCCTGTATCGCGCGCCGTCGAAATGTAAGATCGAACCACCGCCCGCAGCGACGGTGTGAATCAACATCATGGGCGCGCGAAGCCTGACCCCGGCTACGTGCGTCTCGAACGCCTTTTCGAATTCGCCATCGAAATGACTGACATCGGTAGAGGTACCGCCCATGTCGAATCCGATGATCTTTTTGAAGCCAGCGGCCTCGGATACCCTGGCCATGCCGACTACGCCGCCGGCGGGACCGGAGAGAATGGCGTCTTTGCCGTGAAAAAACCTCGAATCCGTCAAGCCCCCACTGGACTGCATAAACATCAGGCGGCCGCCGTGCTCCGCCAGCCCGTCGAGTTCTTCGGCAATCTGATTGATGTACCGCCTTAAAATCGGCGACAGATAGGCGTCAACGACAGTCGTATCACCGCGGGAAACCAGCTTCATCAAAGGACTTACTCGGTTACTGACAGAGATCTGGGTAAATCCAATATCTTCCGCCAGGCCGGCCAGGCGATTTTCATGGTCGTGATAGCGGTAGCCGTGCATCAACACGATCGCGACGCTCTGGATTCCTCGGTCGAAAGATTCCTGCAGCCCCCTCGTCGCAGACGTTTCATCTAATGCAAGGAGAACATTACCGTGAGCATCCACTCTTTCATCGACTTCCAGCACATCGCTGTAAAGCATCTGGGGTAATTCGATGTGCAGCGCAAATAGATCCGGCCGATTCTGGTACCCGATGCGGAGTGCGTCTTTGAACCCTCTGGTCGTCACCAGGAGTGTTGGCTCCCCTTCGCGCTCGAGCAGCGCGTTAGTAGCAACGGTCGTGCCCATTTTGACAGCGGCAATGTTCTCGACCGGCAAGGCGTTAGCGTTCTTGACGCCGAGGACTTCTTTGATGCCTTGAATGGCCGCATCCCTGTACCTCTCGGGGTTTTCCGAGAGCAGTTTGTGCACGAGCACCTCGCCGTTGGGTTGACGGGCGACAACGTCGGTAAACGTGCCACCACGGTCTATCCAGAATTCCCACTTGCCCTGGCCATTGACTCGCGACATGCGTGTTTACTTCCTAATAGCTAGCGCCGATAGATAGCGAGAGCTGATTTAATCACCGGGCAACGTGCCGGTGGGGAAGGAATCTCCGCCGCGTGGCCCCGGGTGCCACGGGCCAGTGTGGCTGACACGGTGCATCAGGCCCGGCGAACTTGCCGATTCGATAATCGCATCTTGTACGGCGATGCCGTGGACAGCCTCCGCAACCTCTACCGCGTAAGGTGCTCCGCCACTACAAGCCTGCGCAAAGGCGCAGAGCTCCGCCAACTCGATGTCCGTGTGAGGGTAGGTCTTGGTCTTAGCTTCTTGCTGATCAACAAGACACACGTCCAAAATGTGGTGATCGCGGAGCTGCGCCCATCCCTTGGTGCCGAAAACCTGCAGCCGCCATTGGCGTGCAGTCGCACAGAGGGTACTGAGAAAAGCCGATGCGCCATTCTCGAAACGGAGCATGGCCGACGTCGTGTCGTCCATATCGACATCGAGAACGAGACGCAGGCTTTGGGCGCTCACCTCGGCTATCGGGCCCCCAAGATAAATAAACGCATCGACGATATGAATACCCATCGCTGTCATCCCGCCTGCCGGGCTCTCTGCCGGGTTCGCTCGCCACATGGTCTGGTCATAGCCAAGCCCGAAAGGCCCCGAGAAATTGCCTTCCATATGCGTCACGATACCAAGCGCGCCGGTGTCGATCATCGAGCGTAAATCGCGTAGCGCCGGGAGAAAACGTCGATTGTGGCCGACCGCGAGGACGATGCCGGCATCGCGGGCACTTTCGGCAGCGAGTGCCGCCCGCTCGCAACCCAACGTCAATGGTTTTTCGACGAATACGTGTTTTCCGGCGGCGGCAGCTTTCTTTATTTGCTCGAAGTGCTGACTGTGCGGCGTGGCCAGCACGACGGCGTCTACCGCGTCGTCGACCAGTACACTCTGATAGTCAGTCCGAAGTATTAATTGTTGCTCGGTGCAAAAATCCAGGTAGTTGTCGGGCGATCGCACGACCGCGTGCGTAAACCGAATATCGTTGCCAACGGGCCGGCCCTCGGTCTGGCACGAGTTGACCAGGCGCTGACCCCATCGTCCAAGGCCAACAATCGCACATCGCAACATTCCTGCCCCTCCTTGCTGACTAAGCTGCCTTCGTTACAGTTTTTCTATGTCCAGCGCATCCAGCCGTTGTTGCAGATATGCCTGTCGCTCCGCAGGATCTGCGCTGGCGGACTCGAGGACTATCTGTGCAAATTGCTTGCCGTATTCTCTGATCAACTTACCGTCGTCCAGGCCCTCTTTTGGCGGGCGGATGATAACCGAGTCCTGCGTAAAAGTCGGGACCACACCGGGAACATCATGGGGCAACGACGTATACGGTTCGCCGTCGCGTACTGCCCGCACACCGTCTCTTACCAACCTGCGCATCATACCGATCCCTCGATCGGTACTTACCCAGGTCTCGCGCTCGTGGATGGCAATTGGACCTTGTGAGGTGATCGCTTCAAAGTCGCCCGGCTCGCGCTGCTGGCTTTCGCGATCACGGTCCTCGATCTGGCCAATGGCGTCAATCTTGTCTTTACCGACAGCAGCAGGATCGCCTTTGCCATCGGGATCAACGCTATCGTTAAAAAAGCGCCAGCCAATGACACGAGTATGCGTGTCATCAATAGGCCGGAAAAACCGGGTGGTCGCCACTCGCTGAAATGCTTTCTCCTTCTCCGGCCTCTCCCAGAATGCCCCGGCTTGATTGTAATTGGGCAATATCGTCTCGGTCGTGCGCAACCATACGTTGTCTTTCCAGCGGCGGACATTCACGTTCATCATTCCTAACGGTGTCCTGACCCAATCAAGCACCGGTATCACGCCCCAGGAATCGTCGAATTGTGCGCCGCTGATCGAGGTATGCAGGAAACAACTGTGCACAGGGTCTTGCGTGTTCTCGGCAATCTGTAGCCAGTTGCAGGGATAGTAAAGTGAATAGGGAACCATCTGGGTGTCTTCGCCATGATAGTCGTGGTAGGTATCGAGCATCGGGAAGTCCGGCAGCTCATCGGGCGGCCCCATGTACGTGAAAATGATTCCCTTGAATTCGTGTACCGGGTACGCCCCGTGACAGAATTTCTTGTAGTTGGTGTTCGCCGGGCAATTCGGCGTTTCAAGGATCGTGCCGTCGGGCGCAAAATGCCAGCCGTGGTAACAGCAGCGGATCCCCTCGTCAGTCGCAACGCCAAACTCGAGCGAGGTGCCGCGATGGGCACAATGTTTTTCTACCAGGCCGAGCACGCCGCGTCGGGTCCGGAACAAGACCAGCTCTTCGCCCAATAGCTTCACCAGCAACGGAAGGTCGGAAAGCTCCTCGGTGAGGGCCACGGGTTGCCAGGTCCGACGTAGATACTCGCCCCCCGGAGTTCCCGGTCCGACCTGGGTAATTTCATGGTCGGCCTGCATGTCATGCTGTCGCAGATACCCCTGATACGGTCCTTTGAGCCAGTGTTTCATTGTTTTTCCGCCCCCAAACTGACATATTCGTATACGATGTGGATACAATCCGTATACACGGATCATTGGCAGAGTGCAACTTGATGCTGTTGTCCGGTTTCTGTGACGCCAGGTGGCGCGTTTGGCAGGGCATGAATGAAGTCGTGAGGATTCACAATGGCCCAGGGTGACAGCAATCGGGCGCAGCTTGCACAACACTCGTTGCGAATATCCGACCCTGACTCAAGCATACCTTTCTACCTGGACAAACTTGGAATGGCGCTGATGGCTCGGCGCGTTCACGGCAGTGCAACACACTACTTCCTCGGCTTCGCCGAATCCGGCAGTGAGGCACCAGCGCTCGAAGCAGACATAGCGCAATGGCAAAGCAAATGCTTTCTGGAGCTTATCCATGACCGGACGCGTTTGCCGGCGGATGTCCGCAAGCAACCCGATACCTCTGAAGGCTATTGGAAGATCGCCATCTCGGTGACGGACGTGGACGTTGCGCGGAATCGCTTAATTGCAAGCGGCGTGGACGTGGACAAGCCCAGACAGATTCCTGACATGGCATACCTCTGCCACTTCAATGATCCCGATTCCTACTGCATTGAACTGATCCAGCATGATTTCCTGCATAACCATGTTGCCGAGGCAGAAAATTCTGCATACGGCCTGGGGACGCCTCCAACTTTTTCACTGATAACCTATCGTGTCAAAGACGCGACAAAAAGCCTCAATTTTTATGAACGCGTTTTGGGCATGCGCTTGTTGTCCAAGCAGGCTGTCGAAGCAAGAGGATTCACCTTGTATTTCCTGGCTTATACTGACGAGGAGCCACCACATCCCGATATTGAAAGCGTGGATAATCGTGAGTGGCTTTGGCAGCGTCCCTATACAATGTTAGAACTGCAGCATATCTGGGGAACTGAAAGCCAAACTGACTTTGCTTACCGCGTGGGACCTGAAACGGGATTTGTCGGGGTCAGCCTGGACATAAAAGGTCTGGCTGACTTCCTGGGGAAAATAGCAAGTCACGGTTGTGCGTTTGAAATTTGCGATGTCGATCCGGTCCTGAATGTCACGACGGCGACCGTATCGGATCCGGATGGCTATTCAATCAGATTGATCGACAAAGCTTAGCTCGGCATTCACCAGAAAAGAGGATCGGTCGTGCTGCTTCGGACCGATATGTCAACTCCGCAGAGGTCACGAGTCGCTTGTCCGCCAAGAAAAAACCAGAAACGGCCGCAAAAAAAGTCCTGGGCGAGGATATTTACCGCGCCCTGAAAGAAGACATACTCAATGCGGACTTACCTCCGGGAGCTATCCTGGATGAGGCCAAACTGATGGTCCGGTTCGGTGTCAGTCGAACACCCATCAGGGAAGCAATCCGGCGTCTGATCTCAAGCGACCTGGTCGGCATGGAACCACATCGCAGTGCCTATGTGAAAGCTCTGACTTTCGAGGACATCAGCGAATTCTTCGAGGCATACCAACTGACCCAAAGACTGGTTTTTGTACTGAGTGCCGACCGGATCACGGGAAAACAAGTAGAGACAATCACAGAGATAGAGAAAAATATTGCGGTCGCATGCAGAAACCGGGACATCAAGGGAGTCAGAAAACTAAACGATGAATTCTATGGGATGGTCGCGCTCGGATGTTGTAACAAATACCTGCAAGACCTCTACATCCGTTTACGCGAATTCAGTTCCAGGCTGTCGGCGATAATCCACAAGTCTCTTGTTGGTGGTGAAGACTGGGACAGTCATGCCACGACCTTGCAACAGGATCACGAGAAGATAATTCTTGCGCTATCCAAGCGGGACTGCCAGGCGATTGGGGATATCTCTGATCAGGACGTCGCATTATTCAAGCAGAAAGTTTACCACGCGCTGGAAAGGCCGATTCCAGAAGGGGCTCGATTCGATGTGCTCAACTGACCGTCCGGATAGTCATTATTGCTGCGGTCGCTTCTCGGTTCTGCCAAAAGCCCCGAGCGTGGCAATGCCCACTCGCTGACCTTTTCCAACCGAACCTTGTCCTCGGCCATCGTCCTTACAAACAGATCCACGGCTTTGTCGATGTCTGCCTGATCGATTGATTGCTCGTCGTAAGCTATCAATCCGATTTTCGCTCTGATCTGATCGACGCCAAGCGGCTGGAGGCAAATATAAGTTGTCAGGTGAAAGGCTATCCGTACGAACTTCCCACAGAGGCCTCGAGTCTATCGCCCTCACGTGAGAACACGGCTGTCAAAGGGAATGCTAGTGCGGAAATAAAAACTAGTTCTCTGCTAACGAGAAGCCCAGTCGATTTCGGGTCTCTGCCAAGGATGCATCGACTTCGCCGAGTATCTTGCCAAATCTTCTGTCTTTTATTGCCTCTGCCATGATCGGATCTAAACGCGCAAACCACGTTTGACGCCATCCGTCGTCAACAGCCTGCCGTAAATGATCGATCGCCGCATCGTTGTCTCCATTCAGTGCGGCAATCTGCCCGAGAACATAGGCGACACTGCCGTTGATCTCCAGGGCGGGGTAGTCGGTCTTTACCGACTCGATGAATTGGAGAGCATTGCTTATCAGGCTGCTCGTCGCTTCCGACTCTCCGGCGCTCTTCTCGAGATACGCAAGATTGACCGCGCCGAGCGCGCCCCAAAGCAGATCGCTGCTCTGATACAGGCCCGTATCAGCGCCTGGTTGGATACCTTCCGGCATTGCCCCGAGATCGGCATACAGTTGTCGCGCATGATCTATGTGGCCAATTAGCATTTCGTAAGTCGCCAATAAACTCACTACGCTGTCATCGTGAAGATTCTCCGATATGGCACGATGTGCCAACGTCGATGCTTGCTCCAGGTCCTGCCGAGCAATTTGCAACTGGATTTCGAGCGTCGTGACACCAGCGTACTCGGCCTCTATCGCCTTCATTTCATCTAGCATTTTGTCGGCGAGAGCATAGTCACCTATGTCAATCAATATTGAAACGAGCAGATATGCCGAGTTATCGATTCTCCTCGATCCGACGGTAAGTTCATGTGCCGTACTGGCGTAATGAATGGCTTCCTCCAGTTGGCCCATTCGATACAAATAGTAAGCCACTTCGCCGTACGGATACGGATAGTCCGGCTGCCGGCTCATCGCTCGCTGAAAATACGCGTACGCCCGGTTCCAGTCACCGTCGCCATTTTGAAGAATGTGAAGCGCCATTCGATTGTTCAGTTGACCTGACATCGGGTTGTCCTGCAGAGCCTTGAGCAGAATCTCTTCGGCTACTTCGGTGTCACCTTTCTTCTCGTGGGATGCCGCGAGCCAGGCATACGAGCGAATATCATTCGGATCGATCGTGACCGCAGTGCCGAATGACTCGATCGCTCCTTCGTAATCGCCCGCATAATGCCTGACGTAACCCATCGCCCGATGGCTACTGCCCAAGCGATCATCGAGTCTGAGGGCATACTCGGCAGCGTCCTTTGCTTTAACCAGGAGATCATCTTCGGGCAACGTCCAGTACAGGTCGGAGTAGCTTTCTGACAAGCCGGCAAAAGCCTGCGCCGAGCCCGGGTTTGCTTCTATCGCGCGCTTGAAGTTTTCGATAGCCTGCATCAGGGAAGTTGGATTCTCCTCGTGCAGGTAAGCCCGGCCGAGCAGGTAGTAGTCGTTCTCCGTCATTTGTTCAGCATCGCTCGAGACGCGCGTTGACTCGATGTTCGTCAGGACCGACGCGACCAATACAAGCAACACAAGCACGCCGACAACACGCAGGCCCAGGTCTCTGCGCGCTTGCGGATGGGCTTCTTCGTCTTTTTCAACCGCCGTCACAGGGCAGACAAGCCGGTAACCTCTTTTCGGAATCGTTTCGACATAGAGCGGGTCGTGAGCGTCGTCGCCGACCGCGTTGCGAAGGTGGTTGATCGCCTGGTAAACGGTATTGTCCGCGTGCGGGCGCCCTTGCCAGACAGCATCCAGTAATTCGTCCGCACTGACGATGCTTCCGGGCTTTCTGGCCAGGCACGCCAGCACATCCATGACTCTGGCNNGTCACGACCCGGGTGTCGTCCGACAAGCGATTGAGTTCCGGCTGAACCAGCCAGCGCCCGAGTTGAAACGCCAAATTACCGTTGTCCCCCGAGTTTATTGTGGACTCCCGATGCCGCATTCAATAAGTATAGTTCAGTCAAGTGCGCCTAACTCATTGAAAAAAGGCGTTACACCTTGAGCATTCAGACAGAATTGAGGTTTTCGAAACTACTTTTCCGGCCATGAAGCGTAAGAGTTAGTACAGATCGTGTAAGTGGGAGGAGCGTGACCGAGGGCCTCGTCCGGGCGATCACCGATAACTCCGGACGCCATGGACGCGATAGGGATGCCCGAGACTGGCCAATCGCCACTGCTTTATCCGTCTCCCGGGAGGAAGATATGTCGAGACTACGCCTTGCCACGTTTGCCGCGCTCATAGGCAGCCTGGCTGTATTTGCCGCTGCGGCGGCGCCACCGGAAGGTAAAGGTGGTCAAGGCCGCGGAGAGAACGCGTCTGCCATTGTTACAGTGCTTACTCAGGCTATCGAGGAGGACCCACCGCTCGCCGGCATTTTTTCCGATCTCGAGGCTGATCCGACTACGCCCAGTCTTCGCTACTACAGTACAGAGCTCGAAGGTCAGCCAGATCCGGATGCCATCGGTTCAGACCTGGCCGATGGTGACTGTATCGTTGCAGGCGTGCCGGCGCAGGATGGGGTCGACAATGGCAAGCTGTTCTTCTTCGTGCCGTTTGGGCCGTCCTCTTGCACAGAGCCGCGTCTGCGTGCGCTGGAGTTTCGCAACCCCGGCTTTGATTTCGACAACGATGACATCCCTTTGTCCCCGGGAGCGCCAAGCATTGAATTGCCCTTCGGCCGCTTTGGCTGCAATGATGTATTTCCTAATGACCCGCCGAACCCGGGTGTCACTACGACGAGCTGCAACTATGAAGTGCGTGTTTACGATGAGCGGGACGAGTTTGAACGGACATGGATCATCGAGTGGGCCAATGTCGATGTGCGGCATTTCGAAGACCCTGACCTGAAACAGATCCAGGCGACGACCGCACAGATATTTGAGCTGGCAGTTCCTGACAACCGTCGCAATGGCAAGAAACAAAAAATCGAGGTCATCAGTCCGGAGGGAGGGACCGATCTCGCATTTCGGTTCAATATTCGACGTATGTAGCTCTCCGCGTTATATTCCGTCGTTTTCAGGTTTCCGGCCCATCCATCGCGCGTCGGCAAACACAACCACACTCAGTGCGGGCCGGCCACAGACGTCTGTGGCCTGTTAAAGACAAGCGAATTTGACGCGGCCGGTAAGATACCGCGAGCCAGAGATGGCAATTCCTTCTGGGATAACTCTCAACCGAAAAAAAGGCGTCTGCGGCCCACTTTTGTGTAAGCGGTCGCGAGCGGCAGACTAATCTGCGCAGCGAATTGAACCTGTTGCTGCCCCCTGTGGATTTCGCGCGAAATTGTGATGCACAACTCCAATGACGAACTCTGAATCGGCAAACGTCCTGCCTCCGGGCAGAAAAGCAGGTGTCTGCCTGCACATCACGTCCTTGCCCGGCCCATACGGTATCGGCGAGATTGGCGAAGCGGCGCGCCGCTTTATCGATGCTATGCGCGAAATGAACCTCTCGGTATGGCAGTTCTTGCCGACTGGCCCAACGGCTTACAGTGATTCGCCCTACCAGCCACTGTCGACCTTTGCCGGTAACGAACTCCTTATCGATGTACGCGACCTAATTAAAAAAGGCCTCCTCGAGAAAGACGAGGCGCAGGAACTTGCTGCCTTGCCGCAGGACCACGTGGACTACGGCGCGCTGATCCCGATCAAGACCCGGCTGTTGAGGCTCGCGGCGTCCCGCTTCGAGGCGCGCGCCGAATCCGACCTCATGGCCGCCTGCGATCGGTTCGTTGAGGAAAACGATGCGATCTGGCTGCACGACTACGCGCTCTACCGCGTCCTCAAAACGCAGCACGGAGAGCGGCCCTGGCCCGAATGGGCTCCAAACTACGTGCATCGTGACGCCGAGGCGATGGCGGCGCTCGAGGCCAGCGCCGATAAGCAGATCGCCGATATCAAGGTCATCCAGTTCCTGTTCTTCGAGCAATGGGGCCGGATGCGCGAATACGCCAATGATCGTGGCATCTGCCTGTTTGGCGACATGCCGATCTGTATTGCGCTCGATAGCGCCGATGCCTGGGCGCACCCGGAGATTCTCAACATCGACGAGGACGGTCGCCCCGCGGCCGTTGCCGGGGTGCCACCCGATTATTTTTCCGAAGATGGCCAGCTGTGGGGCAACCCGCTGTATGACTGGGGCCGTCTTGCCAGCAACAACTACCGCTGGTGGGTCGAGCGGCTCGCAGCATCGGCTGAACTCGCGGACATGGTTCGTATCGACCATTTCCGCGGATTCGAAGCTTACTGGTCCGTTCCGCCCGGATCCAAGACGGCGAAGACCGGCTCCTGGCAGCCGGGACCAGGCGATGCGATCTTCGATGCCATGCGTCAAGAATTTGGCTCCCTCCCGATCGTTGCCGAGGACCTTGGCGTGATCACGCCGGCCATCAACGCCCTGCGCGAGCGTCACAACATACCGGGCATGGTCGTGCTGCAGTTCGATGTGGCCGACGAGGACTTCGACCTTTTAAATATTGCCCCATACAGTGTCTGCTACACCGGCACCCACGATAACGACACGACGATCGGATGGTTTCATGGCAGTCCGGACGATACTCGCAGCGATCGCGACATCAAACTCACGCAACAAGCCGTCCTGCGACTGACCGGCGGCACCGCCGAGACCGTGCACACCGACCTGATAAGGGTTGCCTTTTCAAGCAAGGCACGGCTGGCCATCGCTCCGATGCAGGACTTCCTCGGGCTGGGCTCCGAGGCACGCATCAACACGCCTGGAACGCCGGCAGGAAATTGGCGCTGGCGGCTGATCGAGACACAATTGTCAGACGAAGTCCGCGAAAATATAGCCTCGATGGTAAGCACCTCGGGACGAGCACCGACAGACTGAGCAGTCGCCCGGTTGCGGCGGTTTGCCGGGGATACGGCGACCTCCTCTTCGAGGCATTAGCTTACGGCTGTGGCCTGAGATGATAGTTGAAAGGATGCCCCGACATCCGCGCATTACTGCGCAGGTAGTACATGCCCTCGACGATACGGGCATAGCGTACCGGGCCAAGGTCTATCGGCTCGAGCCCGATGCCGGTGATGAGCGCTGCAACCGTTTGTTTGGCTTTTAGATCGTTGCCGACGAGCGGTACGCTGACCGGGCCGCCCGCCGTTTCGGGCTCGCGCATGGTCGAGGCGGACATCGTGTTGAATGCTTTTACCACATACGCATTCGGGGCCAGCTGCTGCAGGATCTCGGCGTTCGAAATCTCGTGCGCATACCACCTCAGGCCGTCCTCGCCCACGCTTCGCGGGTTGGTCGGGTCGATGATAATTTTGCCCGACAGGTCGCCGAGACTGTTCACGACTTCCTCGATAACATCCCACGGCACGGCCAGCACGACGATTTCGGCACCGGCCGCTGCTTCTGCCTGCCCCATCGCCGCGGCGCTCTCGCCGGTACGCTTGACGAGCTCGCGCACTTTGTCGCGATCCGGATTGCGGGAACCATAGACCACCTTGTGGCCAAGCGTGGCAAAGTCGGGACCCAGTGCATCGGCAACTGCATCCGTACCGATGATGGCAATCGTCTCTGCGGATGCTGCCGGGCTTTGCAAGGAACCGGCGACTGCGATGACGACAGCGACCACGGCAGCACAGACTCTCAGTAACGGACGCATTCTGGACACCTCTCTAAATGAGTTTCGGCTGGATATGCAC
>JABAOE010006136.1_pt2 | contig 18951 bp, 12 predicted proteins | sample 7062141 | NCBI WGS metagenome assembly JABAOE01 (sample SAMN14538627, study PRJNA623070) | marine sediment metagenome | biome: marine biome [ENVO:00000428]; feature: marine pelagic biome [ENVO:01000023]; material: deep marine sediment [ENVO:00002113] | place: India: Gulf of Khambhat ... | reverse complement strand
GCGCTACCTGCACATGCGCATGCATACCGCCCTGCACCTGCTGGGTTCAGTGCTCAAGTACGGGGTCACCGGCGGTAATATTTCGACCACGAAAAGCCGGCTCGACTTCGATATGGAAGACACCGTCGACAAGGAACAGGTCACAGCGGACGTCCAGGCGCTGGTAGCCGCGGATCATCCGGTGGCAGTGCGCTGGATTACCGATGAAGAACTCGACGCGCAACCGGAGCTGGTACGCACGATGTCGGTTGAACCGCCGAAAGGTGCCGGAAAGGTCAGATTGCTGGAAATCGAAGGCATCGACCTGCAGCCCTGCGGCGGCACCCACCTGAAATCCACGGGTGAGGTCGGCCAGGTCCGCGTCGGCAAGGTCGAGAAAAAAGGCAGGCACAACCGCCGCGTCAACATCGTCCTCGATCAATAAAAAAAGCCCGGCAAAGCCGGGCTTTTTTCTGACACCTTACGATTGCCTAGTCGGCATCGTCTCCGGTCGACGCAAGGTAGCGACTGGCTTCCTCGAGTACCGGGAAGTCGCGGTCTTTCCAGACGTCGGCAAGCTTCTGGTACTGCTTGCGCGCGGCATCTTCGTTACCGAGCGCGGCATAGGATCTCGCAAGACCCAGCAGGGACAGTGGCCGGTTCGGCGTGCGATTGAGGGACGTCGCGAACAGCTCGACGGCATCATCGGCGCGATTTGCCTCCAGCAAGGCCTCGCCATACAGCTCATGGATCGGCTTCAGCGGGTTCGGTGCACCGTTCGGCGGACGCATCGTCTCGGCAATCTCGACGCCTTCGGCCAGCATCGCGAGGCCCTCGTCGGTCTTGCCTTCGGCTATTGCCAGCGTACCCGCTACCGAGCGGTGCATGATCTGTACCGGCTTCGCATTCTGCGAGTAGTAGGAGCGGTCGCTGTTGTCCATTTCGGCTGCCTTGGCGGCCAGCTTGTCAGCCGCTTTATGAGCCATGTCGAGATCACCAAGATGCACCGCACTCAAGCCTGTAGCCAGCAATTCTGTATCGTGGGACGACTCGCTTATCGGTGTAATCTTCCACTGCTGCGTCTCGATAACCATTCTTGCCTTGACTCGTGGAAGCGCCTCGACGATGCGCCGCTGTCCGGGATTACGCTCGACGACCCCTTCCATGCGTTCGATCCACATTGCAGCGCGGTCGTAGTCGCCGAGCTGCAGGTCGCCATACTGGCCCCAGTCGAGTGCATGCGTCATGTCGCCAGCCATGTCACCGGGTTGCCACAGGGCAACGGCCGCGTCATACGCGGACTGGTTGGAATCGGAGACCTGTTGCCACATACCGTGCTGAATAAAAATGTGCGTCGGCATGTGCCGTGCGTGGGAAACCGCCGGGGCGATGTCATCGAACACCCAGGCAGCCGGCAGTGCGAGCGGCGCATGTACCGGGTCGTCGAATGCATGAATCGTGTAATGCACAGCGCCCGGATGGCGCGGGTTGCGCTCCGACAGGCCCATCGCGATCGCGCCGGCCATCACGTTCTGCCGATGCCCTTCACCAGCGGGACCTGCGGACATCAATAAGGAAAGCGCATAATAGGCAGCGACTTCCTCGTCATCCGGGTAACGGTCGTAGAGACTACGCATCTTGTGCATGTAGGCGGTACGCCGGGCCATCGTGTCGCCTTCCCCGAAGAACAGGGCGTCGACTGCCGCGACGAAGCCTTGTTCGCGATCGGTCGGCGCGCTGGCGATACGCTCTGCGCTGGTCGAGCCGAGTTTAGAGAGCACTTCCCTGGGCGTGTCGAGGTCCCATTCCGCGATCAGCGGGTGATTGTAGGTCAGCGACTCGCCCCAGTAGGCCATCGCGAAATCCGCATCGAGCTGCTGAGCTGCCTGGAATTCAGTGCGCGCCTGCTTCCAGCCGAAGCTGTGCAGAATCGCCACGCCGCGCAGGAAATGCTCCTGGGCTTCAGGCGATCCCGAGGTGGGAAAAGTGATCGTGCCGACGTCGTCCATCTCGGCCGCGCTGGCCGTAAATGCGAGACAAATAAGGCTCATACAAAGGAAAAGGCGCTTCATAGAGAGTCTCCCCGAAAGATCCTGGTTCTTGTGGTCTGGTATGCCGATCTGGCCGGTAAGGATACTCTGAAACGAGATGCTCCGCACCCGCCCGCAGGCAGAGCCGCTGCCTACCTCGGGGACCGGGGCGTGTACTGTTGCGCCTCGGCCCGAGAGAGCTGGATGACCTTGAGGTGCCAGTTCATGAACGAGCCGTTGACGCGGAAGCGGTAACTGCCGGACTCGTTGAAAAGGCGTACACCGTTGCCGATGCGCTTGGTGCGCAGGACGCTGCCTTTGAGCACTCCGGTGCGGCCATCGACGAGATCGAGATCGAAGGAGATCTGGTGCGCATAGTCGCTGTTGATGCGCCAGTCGAGGATCCAGGGCCCCTGCGCCTTGAACTCCGCGGTGGTCTGGTTGCCCCTGCCCTTGAACTCGACGACCAGCTCCTCGGCGCAGGCTTTACTGCCGCCGAGCATCAGCAACAGTGCAAGCAATGAAGATGTCAGGTATCTGGTCATCGATGTATTCCCGCTGTTATCCATAATTTTTGACCGGCAAACCAGTCAAGCAGTTCACGGTGTTTTTACGAAACGTGGCGTAACGATACTTTCGTGTATCGGCAGCGAATCGGGTCCCCGGCATTTGTCCAGCAGGTGCTCCTGGAGTTCCTCCGGGTCATTGATAATTCTGTAAAACCTGTCGAGATAGTGTTTCACCCGGCGTGATTTGTTTCTTGACACCTCCGGCGGCAGCATTGCAGCTTCGATTTCTTTACGCTTGCTATTAAACACGACGATGGACTTCTTCAGTTCGTCGTTCTGCCAGCAGAAGCCACGGTACAACCTCGTCGTAACCCGCCTGATCGGCAATGTTTCGTGTGGTACTGCATATTCTGTGTTGATGATTCCCGCGTAATCGAAATCGTAGGGCACGATGATCCATTCCTGCCGCCTGCCCGTTTCCGTGAGCACGCGCCCGTTGTGGCAGCAAGCTTCGCCTTTCGGGCCCCGCTTGACCGCAAAATCGGTATTGCCGATCAGGTACTGGAACAGCAGGTGATGAGTTGTCTCCGTCAAGGCCATTTGCTCGGGCTCAACTCGCGGCGGGCGTATGCGGCGCCGGTCCAGACGCTTTGCCATGTCCCTGTCATCCTCGAGCAGGAATGCCGATAGTACCTCGTCACGCCGAAAGCGGGATTCCGTATCGCGGAAAGTCGCGTTCAGCTGCCTGGCCATGAATGAATAATCGGTGATAGCGTTGTAAGCGCGGTATGCCCCGAGTTCGAGGTGCATCCAGTCCCTGCCCGCGCCGCCACGCATGCATTGCCTGACCAGTTTCAGTTCGCGCTGACCGTCTAACAGGGTGCCCGCTGTTTCGTTCGGATCAAACGTCAGTTTCAGCGGCGGGTAGTCGCATATTTCGAGCCGGGACCTGCCGCGCGTGCTAACTAGAACACCTAATGCATGCTCTGCGCCCGATACATCGCTGTAACGAAAGATACCGGCGTATTCAGGTTTCGTGTGACGCTGTTTCGACAGGTCGCGCATCGGTGCCTCGAGGATGATATCGAGAATGTCCTGCGACTCGAAAAGCGGCGACGCGTGTGCGTGGGACAGCAGGGCGCAAAGGAGGGCTGGCAGCCACAAGAGCTTCGCCAGCGATTCGAACTTGTTCAGGATTTTGTTACTCGGGCCCATAAGCCGAATTTTAGATCACTTACACGAACGCAGCGTATTTTCCATTTTCGCAAAGGCCTCTTCGAGCACTTCCCGTTCCTGGCCGAATGCGATGCGCAGATGATGGTCCATACCGAAAGAGTCGCCCGCGCCGACGAATACGCTCGCCTCGCGACAGAGCCTCTCCATCAGTTCCGTCGAGTTGATGTCGAGATGATAACGGACGAACGATACCGCGCTGGCCATCGGTGGCGTGCAACTGAACAGACCGTCCTGACGCGCCATCCATTCCTCGAGGATTGGAAAGCCGTTCTTGATGTAGTCGCGCGTTCTCTGGATCAGGCGCGGGCGCACTGCGGCAGACAATGCATGGGCGGCAAGGATATTGCTCAGCATCGACGCGGTGATCGTCGTGTATTCGTGCCGCCGCCACAGGTCTTCGATGGTATCCGGGGGGCCGACGACCCAGCCGACGCGCAATCCGGGTAGTCCGTATGCCTTGCTCATGCTACCGATGGCCAGCACCTTGTCGTAACGACCGTAGAACGACGGCGTCTCCTCCTGCTGCACGCGTTCGGCACCCCGGTACACTTCGTCCGCCAGGATCCATGCGCCGACCCTGTCCGCAGCCGCAACCACGGCATTCATTTCCTCGTCCGTCATGATGTGGCCGGTCGGATTATTCGGATTGCAGATGGCAACAATGCGCGTCTTGTCCGTCACCTGTGCATTCAGCTCGTCCGTGTCCAGGCGCCAGGCCTCGTCCGGCCTCAGCCGGAACGGTTTCACCGCGCAGCCCTTGTTCTCTGCGAGCCCCCACACCTGCTTGTACGTCGGGGCCTGCGTCGCGAGCTCGTCGCCCGGCTCCATCAGCGTCTGCATGACGATGTTGTTGGCCTCCGCGGCGCCTACGGTGACGAGCACGTTCTCAACAGCGGCCCCCTCATACAGGGCGGCTATGTTCTCGCGCAGCTCGGGATTGCCGTTGACGTGCGGATAATTGATCTCGGTCGACAGCAAGGACGCCAGCTTTTCCGCGTCGTCGCCGAGCAGTTCGTCAAGCCGGATGGGATGGACGCCGGACTCGGTCAGGTTGATGTCAACCTGCTGTTCCCAGACGGATTGTGTGTACTCGAGGTCAAACGGCGTAAAGTGCATCAGCTCATTCCCGTGGCCAGCACAGCGATCATAGCGCAAGGGCCGCAAGAAGTTCGGGAGACCATTATCGTGGTAAATTAGTGCATCAGAACAAGAACGCCAGGCAAGCTTTCCCGTGAACATAAACGCAAAACTGATGGACATGCTGACAGGCTATGCATCGGCCCACCAGCATCCTTTCAACATCGCCGTCCACTTCATCGGCATTCCGGTCATCATGCTCGGCGTATTCATCGTGCTGAGCTGGGCGAGCATCGAGGTTCCGGGCATGACGATCAACCTCGCCTATGCTGCAACATTGGGACTTTTCATTTTTTACTTCATGCTCGACAAGATCTTCAGCGTAGTGTTTCTTTTATATGCAGTGCCGGTAGCGATGCTGGCCACCAGGATCGGCACGGAGCCGCTCGCCGTTTCCGGGACCATCGCCGCGATCGCCTTCTTCGGCGGTTACGCCGCCCAGTTCGCCGGGCATGCGGTTGAAAAGTCGGCCCCGGTCGTGCTGAAACATCCGATACAAGCCAACTTCGCCGCACCGTTTTTCATCGTTGTCGATATCTTCGGCCTGCTCGGACTGCGCGAGGAGTTATTCCAAGAAGTCCGGCGGCGCATAGAGGAATTACGGCAGGAACAGGCGGCCTGACAGAGAGGAAAGGAATGACAACAAGCTCCGACACACGCAGATCGGCCAAAGCTGCGAGGGAATTCACCTTTCTGAGTTTCGTATGGCGATTTGCCGCCTCGCTGGCGCTGGTGCTGCTCACCTATAACCCGAGTGATTTTTCCTATATCGCGTGGTTGCGGGCTGCCACACCAGAAAACCCGTTAGGGCCGGAGCATTTTGTCGTCGGGGTCGTGTTGCTGATCGGCTGGGTCATTCTCCTTGCGGCCACGCATCGCTCGCTCGGCACGTTCGGCCTGATTCTCGGCGCCGCATTGCTCGGCGGCGTCGTCTGGTTACTCACCGACATCGGCTGGCTCAATATCGAGACCGTGTCCACGGCCACCTGGGTCGCCCTCATCTGCATCGGCGCTTTGCTCGCAGTCGGACTCAGCTGGTCGCATGTCTGGCGCAGGCTGACCGGGCAGTTCGAGGTCGACGGCGACGACTGACATGAACAATATTCGCGGACGGCGCTGTGACTGATTCGAGGCTCGGCTAATCTATTCGGCGGCTGATGTAATTACCCAGGGTTGAACCGAACTTCCGGTTCAACCCATTTTTTCTGACTATTTGTCCCAGTCCGGGCGAAAACCGCTGTCGATAATCTTTGTGCGTGAGCCCGAATCAAAATCATAGGTCCAGATTCCCCGGACGCGATTCTTGCCGTAGTCCTGGCCAACGAGGCCGGCATCCCCGATAGTGAAGTCCTCGCCAATGAAATCCAGGATTGGTGGATTTGCCGTCGCGACACTGCAGCCTGGCTCAGAGTCCAACACACCAGGCACATCTATAATTATCGTGAAGTACTCGGGGTTCGGATGAACTGACCAGTCAGCGACTGCGACCATGAGGCACAGCGAACTGTTTGGGCCCAAACTGTACGAACCGCTCGCCGCGCTTGCACTGACGTCTTGCGGATCCGAACCCAGCCCATTGAAGCCCGCGGCGTCAATCTCCTCATCGAGATCGATCGTGGCGACAACAGAACCCGGGTTTGTGACAACGTCAATCACGAGGACGTCCATTTGCTCGCCCGCCTGATCCTGATCGACCAGAAAGACATAGTTACCTGAAGCATCCCAGGCACCAAAATCGAGGCCGCCGTTTAGACCACTGTTGAAAATTTCTACGTGGCTGGTGAGTGGTGCCGAAACAAGCATCGGTGCAACCACAACATGATAAGTGGGGTCTCCAGAATCATCGTAATCGTAAAACGAGTAGCTGTACTTTGTTCCGTCCGGCGACATGTCGCTAACGCCCCATGAAGTAAAATTATGTGCATTTTGTGGATCGGAGAATCCCATGCTAATCAAGTCCGGGATATCTACCAGTGTTGTTTCCACGTGGTTGCCATTGGCAAGGTCGTACACAAGTAACCCCACGTAATCGCTCTGCCAAAGATTTAAAAGGTTCAAAAGGAGTACTCGCGAGTTATCCGCATCGAGCCTCGGCACTGCGCCGTCGTTCACCCGAATCTGTGTTCGAGCTGTCCCATCCGCGTTTGCCACAAAGACTCCACTATCCCTGAATACGACCTTGGGATCGGCAGGCACAGGCGGATCTCCCCCGCCGGGGTCACCGCTACAGTCAGGATCGTTCTTGTGTTTGCCTTTGCAGTGACCCGCATCGGCGTTTGTAGAAAATACTAATATGGAGAATATAAGAATCACGGTGATACGCGATATTGTGTTGAGGACCATTACGATTCCTCCTTATGTCACGAGGCGATGTTATTGAGAGAATTGTCGATCCTCGCCGTGCGCCGGAAATATCAAAATTCCGACAGATCCATTCGGAATGCCGACATTTCAGTGTAGTGTTGCATCTGGAGTGGCGGTAAATGACTGTCGCGTTATTGAGTCGGGGTATCGCCAAATTGCTCAATTCGTGCCCGGTATCGCTATCTGCGAAATTCGAGTATCAGGTTTTCGTCAATTTCTTTCGTTTTTCCGCCATTTTCAGCTACATCGATGCTGTCGTCAGGGATGCGGCGTTCGCAGTTACTGGCCAGTGCTATTATTGGTACGGAGCGCCGATTCAAGGCGTTGGCCTAGATCAGATTTGGCGCACGTATCCTCGAATATTGTGCTTTCTGGATATGCAATCTATTGCTCGAATAACCTGGCGCCTTGTAGCCGTCTCTGTACTGGGCATTTCGTGTTCGGCGACGTATGGGAATGAGGTAGAACCCAGCCGGACTGCGGAAGCTCACTGGGCTGATGATCCGGCACAACGATCCGTGCGTCTGCGGCGATTGACCTGGAGCCGGTTTATCAACGTTTCAGAAGATGCAGGGCTTTCCTCGAATTTTATATACGACATCGATCAGGATGACCAGGGTTTCATGTGGTTCGGCACCCGTAATGGCCTTGACCGATACGATGGCTATTCAGTCAAGAATTTTCGGCACGATCCGGATTCAGCCGATAGCCTCTCTTCAAACGATATTCGCACTGTAGCTGCGACGACTAACGGCATAGTCTGGGTTGGCAGCCATGCCGCCGGTTTGGACCGGTTCGATTCGACAAGCGGAAAGGCAATCAACTTCAGGAATAATCCGGGCGACCCGCACGACATCGGTACTGATCAGGTCACAAGTGTTATTGAAGACTTGAAGCGAGACATTTGGGTAGTCACTGGAAATGCAGGGTTGGCGCATATCGACCACGAAACTCTTACTGTTACCCGGTTCCATACGAACGCCGAAGTTGCGAATCAGATTCCTGATAACAAAATCTCGTCCATTTTTCTGGCCAAAGGCGGACGACTCTGGGTCGCAACGAAATCCGGGTTGATCTTCACGGACGACTTCGAAAACGGCTTCGAGGTGGCGGATTTTTCATTACCAGGCCGCGACAAATCAGAATACATTACTGTCATTACCGGGACTCCGGACGGATTGCTATTTTTTCAGACGTCGAACGGAAATATATATCGCGTACGGCTCAATGGAGAAAACAATTCGAATATTTATGACATCACGTCAAAACTTCCGCCATTCGGAACCGAGGACCCATCAACTTTTCCAGGGTGGTTTTTAGATACGTACCAGCGGATCTGGATGCCCAGATTCAACGTCACTTATGTCTATGACACAGTTGCCGAGGAATATGCAACGCTTCCAATTTCCGTTGGAACAATATTTGAAGATCAGTTCGGCATGATCTGGTTATATGCCGACACTCTTCGTCTTCGAAAGCTCGACCCTTACACACTGGATTTTGGTGATATTGTTGATGAGATTTGGTCCATGTCCGGGATCGAAATTGGCGAAGTCTTCGCAATATTAGAAACTCCCGACCAAGCTGTCTGGATATCCGACGCAAACGGAGTATGGCGGTACGACATCACCACCCAGAATGTCACGTACTACAGTGTAGATAGCCCTCTGGGGCCCGACCCGAATGACACAAATGCTCTGTTTCGCGAAGAATCCGGAATCGTCTGGGCTGGAACGTATTTTGTTGGCGTGAACCGCATTGACCCCACAACTGGGAAGATAAGGAATTATCCACTTTGCTTGAAGGAAAATGACGCGGCTCTTTGCAATCGTGTCTGGGCGATTGAGGGTGACGAAGCTGGCAATCTTTGGGTTGGCAGCGCTAATAATCTTCGTAGATACGACAGGGAAAGAGATTCATTCATCGAAATAGACCTGCCCGATGGACCCGTGAAATCAATGATCGGGAGTGGTGTTCGCGCACTGGAGGCTGGTCGAAACAACTCTCTTTGGATCGGCACCGAGAGTGGCCTGTTGCGCTGGCAGCGCAACCATGACGACTGGAAGTGGTATGTGCACAACCCGAACAATCGCAAAGGCCTAAGTAGCAGTTATATCAATTTCTTGCACGAAGATAATGACGGCGGGCTGTGGATTGCTACGCAGCTCGGCGCACATCGCCTTGATGTGGCAACTTCCAGGATCACGCGATTCAGTTCGGCAACTGGCCTGCCGAACGATGACATTCATGCATTAGTCGAAGACCAAAACGGCAAAATCTGGATGAGCACAGGAGAGGGTTTGGCCTCAATAGAAAAGGATACCTATGAGGTTGAAGTCTTCGACAAAGGCAATGGTTTGTCGAACGACGAATTTTTACTTGCTTCTGCCCACGCTGGTCAATCCGGCGTCGTTTACTTTGGCGGAATAAAGAGTGTTGTTTACTTCGATCCGGATAGGTTAACTGTTGATAGCACTCCTCCCTTAGTCGCGTTTACAGAATTTCGAATCGGCAACGAAATCGTATTACCTGACAAAAATAACCCGGAAGCGATTCTCAATGTGCCCATTAACTTCACTCAATCGATTTCAGTTCCCTTTCAGCGCGCGAGCTTAACTTTAGAGTTTGCAGGTATGCATTTCGCCGATCCGGTACAAAATACATACGCGTACAAACTTGTCGGTTACGATGATGACTGGACTTATGCAGACAGCAGTCGTCGCATCGCGACTTACACAAATCTGCCATTCGGGAATTACACGTTGCACGTCAAAGCAGCCAACAGGCATGGCGTGTGGAACGACGTAGGCCAATCACTGAACATAACGGTACTTACACCATATTGGCGTACCTGGTGGGCTTACACGATTTATGGCATAGCGTTCATCGCTGCATTCTTATTGATCATTCGGTTACGGACGCAAACCCTGACCAAACGAGCCGCGGAACTAGAAGTGGCAGTGGAAGATCGTACCCGGAAGATTGAGGAAGACAAACTTCTGATTCGCAAGCAGGCCAATGAACTCGAGCAGTTATTGAAGTTGAAGGAAAAGCTTTTTGCCAATATTTCCCACGAATTCCGTACGCCGTTGACGCTGATCCTTGGACCGGTGAAAAGGATGCTGGAGTCCGGCGTTTCGGAGAAGCAGGCGTCGAGCCTCAGGCTGATAAAGCAGAATGGCCAGCGGTTGCTGCGGCTCATCGATCAGCTGCTCGATCTCACCAGACTGGATTCCGAGCAACCGGTAGAAAAGGTGCCGCAGCCGATGTCGGAAATCGTCTCGGCAGTTGCGGAGTCGTTTGCGGCTTTCGCGAAATCCAGGGGAATTTCGTTCGACACGGAATTAAGCAGGGATATCTGGATCGAAGGTTCGATGGACGCGCTGGAAAAGATCCTGATGAACCTGTTGTCGAATGCCTTCAAGTACACACCGAAAGGAGGCCATGTCAGCCTGAGTTTGATATCGCAGAACGACAATCTCGCATCATTGGTCGTCAGTGACAGTGGAATAGGAATTCCAGTCGATCGGCAACAACAGATTTTTGAAAGATTCAGCAGGATGGACGATACAGGTGAAAATGTACCGGGAGCGGGTATCGGACTGGCGCTGGTGAAGGAACTCGTCAATTCTCTGGGCGGATCAATCGATCTAAAGAGCGCTCCGGGGGAGGGAGCAACATTTACCGTGGCTTTTCACAAGTACCGCGGAGAAGTGCTGCAACCCGAAGCGACACAGGACATCGTTTTGTCAGAATCATCTTTCCTTGAACTCGAAAACCTGTCACGATCCAGTCATGTAACCAAAGATTCCGGGAGTCACATCGAACGCGAATTGCCTTCGGTTCTGATCATCGAGGACAATCCTGACATGCGACGATATTTGACTGAGTTTCTGGCGCCGCAGTATTCGTGTATCGGCGTCGGCGACGGTGAATCCGGAGTGCAGGCGGCTTTCGAACAGATTCCCGACCTGATTTTATGTGATGTCATGTTACCCAAGATGGATGGCTTCAAGGTCAGCCACGCGCTCAAGTCGGATGAACGTACCAGTCACATACCCATCATCATGCTGACGGCACGCGGCGATCACCAGAGCCGCCTGCATGGCTTAAGGGAAAAAGCCGATGCTTACCTGGCCAAACCTTTCGACGACGAAGAATTGCTTTTGCGCATGCAAAACATTCTCGATTCTCGTGAAATTCTGAGGCAGATGTTTGCCAACGCGGTTTTTGATAGCCATAGAATGGGGGGCGGCCTGAGCTCCAAGGACAGGAAATTCCTGAGCAAGCTGACCAACGTATTCGAACAGCATTTATCAGACTCAACATTCCGTATTGATCAAATGTCTTCGGAAATGGCGATGAGCGAACGTACCCTGGAACGAAAATTAAAAGCCTTGACCAGTCACACTCCAGCCCAATACCTCAGAACCTATCGTTTGAACAAGGCGCTCGAATATCTTCGTGATGGTATGGCGGTATACCAGGTTGCTGAAGCTGTCGGGTTTTCGTCCCCTGCGTATTTCACCAGTTGTTTTAAAGATGAGTTCGGGAAGTCTCCGACAAAGCTTACCGAAGCTCATTGACGATCAAAGCCTCATCGGATTCACGGACCGCGGCTTGATTCGCCAGGGAGCGATCGCGGACCTGGTGTTGTTCGATCCCAGCACGGTCATCGATCGCGCGACACCATTTGAACCGACGCTGTTGTCCGAAGGAATAATCTCGGTCTGGGTCGGCGGGGAGCTGGTTTTCGCAGACAGCGCTGAAACTGATTCGAGACCGGGAAAAATTATTCGGCGGCTGATGCGGTAATTTCGAGCAACTTTGTCGCCAATACCTCAAACCTGTTTTCGGCTTCCTCGCCCGGCGCCTGGTCGGCGGTGTTGATCATGTTGTAAAGATAGGCGATTTGATCTGTCAGCATTGGCTGCGGATAGATGATATCTTCCGTCTTGAGTTCATTGAGCACTGCATTTAACTGCTCGAGTCGTCGCCGCCCGGCAGCGGATATATCACCCCCCATGCTTTGCAATTCTTGCTGTTCATCCGTTAGTCGTTTCTCGAGTTGTCTCGCTTCGGAAAGTAACTCTATGAGCTGCAGGGACAGGTCCACCTGCGCGTTGATGTCGTCGAGTGAAGTGCCCTGCTCGAGAACACGAGGATCGGCGAGCAAGTCGAATGATTGTTCCATTTCGTAGTCGCCTACGGTGAGGCGGGCCGTGTACGTGCCCGGCCTGGCAAGCGGGCCATTATTGAATCGTTGTTCTTCCTCTTCGTGCCATGCGCCGAGATGTTTCATGTTCCAGCGAAAGCGATTCATACCGGGTTCGTTGGACAGCGATTCGTCGGCGATTAATGTTTCCTGGCTCAGGTTCATGTCCTCAACAATTACGTCACGGTTTTCAACATCTTCTCCAATGACGCTCTGGAAGGAGTTAACGATTGCTCCGCTTGCGTCGAGAATGTCGAAGCGGATCGTTTCCGGCACTTCTTGCGGCAGGCGATAGTCGATGACCACTGCCGGCGGCGGAAAATGCGGCACGACTTCCTCGTTATTCGACCTGTAGACGTTGCGATAGCGAATCGTGTCCTTTGGTTTGAACACGGCGATGTCGATATTCGTGTTTCGAAAAGCGTCCTGACGCAAGGTGCTTATATTGTCGAGCACCCAGAAGGATCGCCCCATGGTCGAAAGCGCCAGATCGCCGCGAACGACTTTGATGTCGGTGACCGGCGTGATGCCGAGGTTTTGCTGAAACTCGTGCCAGGACTCGCCGTCGTCCAGCGACACAAACATGCCGAACTCGGTGCCTGCAAAGAGCAGCCCTTCCTTCACCGGATCCTCGCGCACGACACGCGTGGGGAAGTCGGCCGGTATACCATTCCGGCCGTCCGTCAGCAGTTGCCAGCGCCTGCCGAAATCCTCTGTCTTGTAGATGTACGGACTCCAGTCGCCGAACTGGTAGCGGAGTACGGCGATATACGCTTTGGCGGCATCGTGCGGCGACGGCTCGATCGCATCGACGCGGCCACCCGCCGGCAGGCCGCGGGGCGTAACGTTCTGCCATGTCTCGCCGTGATCCCGGGTCAGGTACACCGGCCCGTCGTTGGCGCCGGACCAGATGACGCCTGCCTGCAGCGGGGACTCGCGCAGTGAATAGATGCTGCTGTAGAACTCCTCGCCGGTAATGTCACGCGTAATCGGGCTTCCGGAAATGACCTGCTTGTCTGTCTCGAACGCGGTCAGGTCGGGCGAGATCGTTTTCCAGGTTTTTCCTTCGTCCGTGGTTTGGTGCACGTATTGAGACGCGTGGTAGATGATATTCGGGTCGTGCGGCGACACGTGTATCGGTGCGACACGCTGGAAACGGTAACGAAGATCTCTCGGATTGTGGCCGTACATGTTGGCGGCGCCCACGTAATAACCTTTTTCGGTGCCGATTCTCTTGTCGAAGACGAAGAAACGGCCCTTGCAGTTCGCGTACACGATATTGTGATCACCGGGCTTGGGTACCGCCGGACCTGTCTCGCAGCCTCCCGAGTCGACAAGCCAGGCAGCGGGATCCTGTGCGCGGAACGGCGGCATGCTCGGCACTGCAATCGTGGTCCAGTTGTCCTGCTGCCCCGCATACAGCCAATAGGGATACTGATCGTCGACCTCGACCTGGTACAGCTCCGCGGTCGGCTGGTTGAATTGTGTCGACCAGGTCTTGCCGCCGTTGTGCGTCACGGTGGCGCCACCGTCGTTGCCGTGAATGAACAGATCCGGATTGTCCGGATTGATCCACATGTCGTGGTTATCGCCGTGCGGCGGCCGCAAGTGTTCCCAGGTCTTGCCGCCATCGACTGATTTCATGTTGCGCGTCGCCATCGCGTAGACGACGTCGGGATCTTGTGGGTCGACGTCGATATTGGCGTAATAGAAAGGTCGTGTGCGGATGTCTTTCTCTTTCGATACCTGCTGGAAGGACTTTCCCTGGTCAACCGACTTGAAAAGCCCGCCTTCGTCACCCGGAGCCTCGACGAGCGCGTATACGATGCTGGAATCGGCACGCGAAATGGCGAGATCGATCTTGCCGATCAGGCCTTGCGGCAGGCCCTCTGTAATTTTTTCCCAGGATGCGCCGCCGTCCGTCGACTTGAACAGCCCGCCCTCGTCCTGCGTGCCACCGCTGATGATCGTCCACGGCTTGCGCTCGGCTTTCCACGCCGTCGCGAACACGATATGCGGATTGCCGGGCAAGAGTTCTATGTCGGAGAAGCCGACGGTATCCGAGATATAGAGCACCCTGTCCCAGGACTTGCCGCCATCTACCGTCTTGTAAACGCCGCGTTCCTCGTTGGCGCTGAACGCCTGCCCGATCGCGGCGACCCATGCGACGTTGTGATTGGTCGGGTCGATCTCGACCGCTCCGATGTGCCCCGTTTCGCGCAAGCCGATGTGTTCCCAGGTGTCGCCGCCATCGATGGACTTATACATGCCCTTGCCGGTGACCACGTTGCTGCGAAGGCCATCCGAGCCGGTTCCGACGTAGACGATGTTAGCGTCGTTTTGCGCGACATCGATGTCGCCGATGGATGGAGACTCGAAATATCCGTCGGACACGTTCCTCCATGTCGTGCCGTAATCCTCGGTCTTCCATACGCCACCGCCGGAGGCGCCAAGATAAAACGTCGATGGTGCGGCGACCGAGCCGGCAACCGCGGTCACGCGACCGCCTTTCGACGGGCCGACGTTGCGGTATTCGAAGTTGCCGAAATCCTGCGCCCGCAGTGTGCCGGCGGGAGCGATCGAAATGAGCAGGAACAAAGCGGTTGTTAGCTGTTTCATTTGGCGTTGTGCTTGTTGGGGGCGGAGTCGCACAAATTACCACTTATCGGGCTATCATGGACCGAAAGATTGTCGGAGACATTAGCAGGTGAGCAATAACGGCATAGGCGAGGAGTTCCGCAGGGAAACCGGCGAACTGATGGAAAGGCTACAGGAGTCACTGGCCGCGGCTATTAGTGGCACCGACGATCGCATAGCGCTGCCGCCCGGGGCAGATGCGGCGCTTGCCGATTTCTATGAACCACTGCCGGAAACAGGATGCGGGGCGGGCGCGACGCTCGACCGTCTGCTCGAGCTTTGTAATGAGGCAGGCGGCAACACGCCCGGGCCACGCTGTTTCCATTTCGTCATCGGTGGCAGCACGCCGGCCGCGCTGATCGCCGACTTGCTCGCTACGGCTTACGAACAGATCACTTATACCTGGATTCTTTCGCCGGTCGGCGTGCAGATGGAGGTGCAGGCGCTCGACTGGCTCAAGGAAATGCTCGGGCTGCCGAAGAACTGGGGCGGCGTGATGGTCACCGGCGCGACGATGGCGAATTTCGTGTGCCTCGCCGCGGCCCGCCAGTGGTGGGGCGAGCAACATGGCGTCGACGTATCCGAGACGGGCCTTGTCGGACTGCCGCAAATGCCGGTATTGACCACGGGATTCGTACACGCCGCCACCCTGAAGGTGCTCGCGACGCAAGGCGTCGGCTACGGAAACGTGCAGAAATTCTGTCGCGACGAATTCGGACGTGCCGATCTCGCCGCTATGGAAGAAGCCCTGGTCAAGCTCGACGGCCAGCCCGCGGTCATGGTCGTCAACGCGGGCGAGGTCAACGCCGGGGAGTTCGACCCGGTCAATGAAATGATCGAGCTCGCGCACAAGTACAACTGCTGGGTGCACGTCGACGGCGCGTTTGGCCTGTTCGCAAGATTGACACCACGCACCGAACATCTCGTGCAAGGGGTCGAAAAGGCGGACTCGGTTACCGTCGACGGTCATAAATGGCTCAACGTGCCCTACGATTCCGGCTATGCGTTCGTGCGCGATTACGGTTTGATGGCACGGGCATTCAAATATTCCGCCGACTACCTGCCCGAGCAGGACGATACGCGGCCGACGTTCGGCGCGATCGGCCCGGAAAGTTCCCGGCGGGCACGCAGTTTCGCGGTGTGGGCAACGATCAAGGCCTACGGACGCGAAGGACATCGCAAGATAGTCGAGCATTGCCTGGACATCGCGCAGCATTTCGCAAAGGAAGTGAAGAACAAACCGCATCTCGAACTCATGAACGACGTGCAGCTCAATATCGTCGCATTTCGTTACAACCCGGGCGGGCTCAGCGAGGAGCAACTTGATGAACTCAACGAGCGACTGGGCGAGGCGGTGATCGCGGACGGCCGTTTCCTGGTCGGCACCTCGAAGATTGGGCCGCGCACGATATTCCGGCCCGCGTTCTCGAACTGGCGTACGCGGCCGCAAGATGTGGAGGAGCTGGCAGATGTGGTACTCGAGGTCGCCGAAAGCCTGGCCCCGCCGCTCGCTGCAGGGGAATCCAAATAACGACTAATGTTCGTCGATCGCTCGTCGTCGTGAAGGGCGGCCTCCTGTTCAGGAAAACCAATCCCCTGTAAGCAAAAGACCCGACAAACAACGGCATTTACTTATTCTCGTGACGTAGTCGCAGGCGTAGCTTGAAATGAGGCTACTGCGTCTTGAGGAGACTGCCCGTGAACAAGTCAGCCGCCGAAGTCATCGAGCTCGATGCCAGCCGTCCGGTCTGGGATCGGTGCTTCATGGTCGCGCCGCTGGTCCTCGTCGGCACGCGGGATGAGGACGGCTCGCTCGACCTGGCGCCGAAACACATGGCGTTTCCGCTTGGCTGGAAGAATTACTTCGGATTCGTCTGTAGCCCGAGGCATCACACGAGCGCCAACATTGAGCGCGACGGCGTTTTTACGGTCAGCTATCCGAAGCCATCGCAGGTGCTGTATGCCAGCCTCGCCGCGTCGCCACGATATGCCGGTGGGCCGAAAACGGTACTGCAGAGTTTCGCAACCTTTCCGGCGAGAAAGATCGATGGCGAATTCATCGAGGACGCGTACCTGTTTCTCGAGTGCGAGCATTACAAGACGATCGACGGCTTCGGCGATAACTGCCTGATATGCGGCGAGGTCGTTGCCGCCTATGCGCATCCCGACTACCTGCGTTCAACCGAATTCGACGACCAGGAACTCATTCACGATGCGCCTTTGTTTGCCTACCTGCCGCCGGGGCGCTTTGCGTCGATCAAGAAGTCCAATGCATTTCCGTTCCCGGTCGACATGAAGAGGTAACATCGTCATGGGCACCGACTATGCCGACCAGCTCGTCAATCATATCCGGCAACACAAACCGGAGATGATCGAGCTGCTCAGGCACCTGGTCGATGCGGAGTCACCTTCTGCCCGGCCGGAATCACATTGCCTGGTCGTCTCGATCCTGAACGAGGCGCTGTCCTCGATCGGTTACAAGGTCAGCACGCCGTCACCAAACGGCTCATACAGACATATTTATGCACGGCGCAGGGAAAGGTCGAGGAACGTCCGTGCGCAACTGCTGCTCGGTCACTTCGACACGGTCTGGCCACTCGGCACTGTTGCTCGGCGACCGTTTACGGTTGACGGCAATATCATTCGCGGCCCCGGTGTTTTTGATATGAAAGGTGGGCTGGCGCAAATCGTTTTTGCTTTGAAAGCGATACGGGAACTGGATCTGCCCCTCACGATCGAGCCGGTCGTATTCTTGAATGCAGACGAAGAGATCGGCAGTCGTACTTCGCGACGCTATGTCGGCGCATTGGCGAGGCGGGTCGAAAGGGTATTCGTCCTCGAGCCGTCGATGGGCGAAGAAGGGGCGATCAAGACTGAGCGCAAGGGCATCGGGCGTTTCACGATCACCGTGCATGGCAAAGCGGCACACGCGGGACTCGATCCGGAAGGCGGCGCGAGTGCGATCCTCGAGTTGTCACACGTGATCCAGACCATGTTTGCCATGAACGACGCCGACAAGGGGATATCCGTCAACGTCGGCACCGTCGACGGCGGGCTACAACCGAACGTGATCGCACCGCATAGCCAGGCGGTCGTCGACGTGCGCGTGCCGACGATCGCCGACGGTCAGAAGATCGCAAAAGAGATTTACGGCATCGAGCCCGTCACACCGGGCGTTCGCCTGAGCGTCGAAGGCCGCATCGGTCGGCCGGCGATGGAAATGACGCCGCGTAACGAAGTGCTCTGGAAGGAGGCGAAGGCCCTCGCATGGGAACTCGGCATTGAACTAGAGCAGGGTCGCGCCGGCGGCGGCTCCGACGGCAATATTACAAGCCAGTACACGGCGACCCTGGACGGGCTGGGGCCGGTCGGTCACGGGGCGCATGCAGAACACGAGTTTCTGTACGTCGACAGGACACTCGAAAGAACTGCTTTGCTCGCGCTTTTGTTACTGTCACCTGCTACTGAAGGAAAAGCAGCATGACGGTAGTGACCTACAGTTCGCTCACGCGAATCTCTGATCTAGCGAACAAGCCGTACGAAGTCGCGTGCATACCGAAGGAAGACTGGGATACCGGTGATTATGTCGTTGGCGAGATTACGGGTTCGTCGCGGCGCAGTTACACGATCGAGCTGGCCACGGGTCGCATGATCAACCCGATGCCGGGTGATCATGTTGTCGGCGCATTCGGCAATCGCGCGGCGACGCTCGAGGGGGTCGGCAGCTGGTCAGAGATTAAAGATAACCGGATGAACGCGATGACGAGTGCCGGGCTGTTCGGCGCCATCACTTCGATGTCGACGATGATTCCGAGCACCGTCGACCTGACGTACCTGGGTCATG
>JABAOE010006582.1_pt1 | contig 18972 bp, 18 predicted proteins | sample 7062141 | NCBI WGS metagenome assembly JABAOE01 (sample SAMN14538627, study PRJNA623070) | marine sediment metagenome | biome: marine biome [ENVO:00000428]; feature: marine pelagic biome [ENVO:01000023]; material: deep marine sediment [ENVO:00002113] | place: India: Gulf of Khambhat ... | reverse complement strand
GGCTGACGAAGTGGCCCGCGAGCACCGTGATGTCCTCCCTGCGGTCCCGCAGCGGGGGGACCGCGATCGGGAAGACGTCGAGGCGGAAGTAGAGGTCTTCCCGGAAGTCCCCGTCGGCCACCACCTGCGCGAGGTCCACGTTGGTCGCCGCCACGAGGCGGAAGTCGACCGCCACGGCGGTGTTGCTTCCGACCCGCTGAACGCGGCGGTCCTGAAGCACCCGCAGGAGCTTGACCTGGATGTCATCGGACAGCGTGCTGATCTCGTCCAGGAACAGGGTGCCCCCTCCCGCCTCCTCGAGCAGCCCCTTTCGGCTCTGCACCGCCCCGGTGAACGAGCCCTTCACGTGGCCGAAGAGCTCGGCCTCGAGGAGGGTCGGGGGCAGGGCCGAGCAGTTGACCGCCACGAACGGTCCCTGGCTGCGGGGCGAGAGCTCGTGGATCGCGCGGGCGACGAGCTCCTTGCCGGTGCCGCTCTCGCCGGCGATGAGCACGGTCGCGCGGGTCGGCGCCACGCGCTCGATCAGGCGGAAGACCTGCTGCATCCCGGCCGTCCTGCCGATCATCCCGCCCAGGCCCGTCTCCCTCGTCGCGCTTCGCAGGCATGCCAGCTGGCGCTTCGTGTGCAGGTCGGAGAGAGCGCGGCCGACCAGGTGCACGAGCGGTCCTTCCTCGAAGGGCTTGGAGACGAAGTCGTACGCGCCGAGCTTCATCGCCTCGACCGCGGTCTCGATGGTTCCGAAGGCCGTGAGGACGATGAACTGCGCGTCGGTGTGGAGGGAGGGAAGGGCGGAGAGCACGTTGAGGCCGCTCACCCTCGGCATGTTGAGGTCGAGCAGCACGACGTCGAGCTCCCGGCTCGCGATCGCCTCGAGGGCGGCCTGCCCGTCCGCCAGGGACTCGACCTCATGGCCACCCTCCCCGAGGACGTCGACGAGGAGGGCTCGGATCGTGGGGTCGTCGTCGACCACGAGGATGCGGGCCCGGGTCGGGCGCACGCTCTCACCCGACGCGCTCTTCCCACCGGTTCGCAGCGTTCCGCTCAAGGCACCGCCCATGTGCCGGGGTCTCGGGACGATCGAGCTCCGTCCGACTGCTAGGCTCCCACCCGATCCCGTGACGGTCAAGGGTCACGCACCTCCAACAGGGGCACGAAGATGCCGTGCTCCCCGCGTACCGCGGTCGTGGAACCGTCCTCCTTGCGCACGTCGACGAGCTCGGGCGTGCGCTCCCGCACGCCGAGCAACGTGCCCTCGCGGATGCCGCAATCCATCAGCGCGTCCCGGGCGAGGTCGAAGAGGATCGAGCCCACTCGGTAGCATCGGCCCGGGCGGGCGTCGAGGAGCGTGATGCTCCCGGGTACCCTCAGCCAGCGGAAGCCGCGAAAGAGGCACTCCGGGCGCTCGGGGCGGCCGCCGCGCCGGCCGAGGCCGTTGCCGTGGCTCGAGCCGCTTTCACTGGTCACCGATGCCTCCGATTCCCCGGTGTCCGTCACGGGCGCCCTCGTCGACGTAGAGCCCCGGTCGTGCATCGGTCATGCCATGGGGCCGGCAGGGGCGCCCCGCCGCGGTCGGCGCGTCATCCACCCAAGCCCTGCGCAGCCTGGGACCGATTGTCTCAATATGGGGGATTCTGTCGCTTGCGTCGGGGCGGGCGCTGCGTGGGGGGCGCGGCGCCCGCCGACCCACTACCGGATCTCGATGTGGCGGGCCTTGCTGGCGGCACCCTTCGGCATGTGGACCTCCACGACGCCATCGTGGAACTCCGCCTTGATCTTGGCGACGTCCACGTTGGCCGGAAGGTCGAAGGAGCGCTGGAAGGCGCCGTACTCGCGTTCGCGGATGTACCAGCGGCCCTTCTCTTCCTCATGCTCGCTCTTCTTCTCCCCCTTGAGCGTGAGGACGCTGTCGTCGACGGAGATGTCGACGTCCTCCCTGGCCATGCCCGGCACCTCGGCGGTGAGGACCCACTCGTTGTCCTCCTCGACGAACTCGACCGCCGGCAGCCACTCCCCCGACTCGGCCCACAGGCGTGACCCGAACAGGGGCTGGCTCAGCGCCGGATCCAGCATCCGACGCATCCGATCGGCGTAGAGATCCAACTCGCGCCACGGGGCCAGGTCGGCTCCCCATCTCTTGCGCGTCAATGCGCGTGCCATGCTTCTACCTCCCTTGCGAGTTTCCGGACGGCCGGACCGGCCGCCCGCTCGACCGCGTCGAGCGCAGGATCGGTGCCATGGAGGGCGTGGCGGGCACGCGCGCTACGAGTGGAAAACGGCCTCCCGGAGCGGTAGCTTCAGGGGTCGGCGGGAGACACCCCGTCCCATCCGAGGGTCGCTTTGGCCCGTCTCCGTGGGGCGGCGTCTTCGACGCGCGCTCCCGCGGATGCGAGGGCGAGGCCTCATGACGTTCGTGGATCATCCCGACATCCTGGCCGATCTGGCCGGGGATCCGACGGAGGAGCTGTCGATCGTCGCTCTGGACGTCGACGGCGTGATCGTGGGCGCTGCCGGCGGCGCCTCTTCGACCGACGCCGCTTCGTCCCCTGCCTCGTTGTCCAGCCTGTACGTGGAGGAGGACGTCGCAGCGGGTCTGCCCGGGCGCGACCTTCACCAGGCGACGCTCGGGGCCGAGGTGGTGCGGGACGCCTGGTGCCGCCGCCGGGACGGCACCCGCTACTGGGCCCGAGCGATCCTGCGGGCGCGCCACGACCTGGACGGCCGCCTCGCGGGCTTCGTGCGGATCGCGGTCGACCTCACCGACCAGCTTCGGCTGCGGCAGCGGCTCGCGGCGTCGGAGCAGCGGCTCGCCGGCCTCGTCGAGCGGGCAGCGGACGGGATCGTCTCGACGGACGCCGACGGGCGGATCCTGCTCTTCAACCGTGGAGCGGAGCTCCTGTTCGGGTATGACCGGGCGGAGGTGATCGGCGAGCGCGTCGAGATCCTCATCCCGGAGCGGTTCCGCCGGGCCCACGAGGATCACGTGAAGGGCTTCCTGCGTCTTCCCGAGGGGTCGTCTTCGATGGCGGGCGGCCGGGTCGTGACGGCGCTCACCAGGGACGGCCGGGAGTTCCCGGTGGAGGCGTCGATCGCCAAGGTCTCCCTGGCGGAAGGCGACATCCTCTCGGTCATCCTGCGCGACGCCACGCATCACATCGAGGTCGAGCGGAACCTGAGGGACAGCCTGACGGCGGTGCAGAGCATCGCGGATGCGCTGCCCATGCCCGTGACCCTCATCGACCACGAGCTGCGGTACGTGTTCGGCAACGCGGCGGCGGCGGAGTGGATGGGCCGCGCGCCCGAGGAGCTGTGCGGGTTGTCTCTTCGGGACGCCGTGCGGCGGATCGACACCGAGGCCTCCCTCGATGCCGCGCTTCCGGCCCTGCGTGCGGCGCTGCGGGGCACGCCCGGGACGTTCACGGGCCGCGTGCGCCACGCGGACGGGGATCTCCGGGACGTGGAGGTCACGCTGATTCCGTCGCGGCAGCTGTCGGGAGCGGTCGACGGGCTCTTTGCCGTCACCATCGACCTGACCGAGGGACGAAGGGGAGAGCTCTTCCGGGCGCTGCAGGCCGCCGCCAGCCGACTGGCGGCGATCGCGATCGACCCCGGGCTGCTCCTGCACGGGGTCGTGCTCCTGGCGTCGTCGGGCTTCGCCGATCGCTGCGCGGGATACCTCAAGGAACCCGACGGCAGGGTCGTCCGCGTGGGCGGACACGAGGCGCGCCGGGGGCGCATGGGGACGCCGCTCGCACGCTCCGATCTGCCGATGGGCCTCCGTCAGGCCCTGTCCCATGGCCGGCTCTGCGCATACTCCGACCGGAAGTGGCGGACCACGAACATCTGCGTGCCGCTGCGGTGCGAGGAGCGGCCCGACGGGCTGCTCTGCTTTTCGTGGAACGCGCCCGCGGACGTCGGTGTGCACGAGATCGAGATCGCGGAGCTGCTCGCGGCCCGCGTCGCGGCCTCGATGGACCACATCGAGCTATCGAGGCGCTCGGAGGAGGCCATCCGAGGCCGGGACTGGCTGCTGCGCAAGGTCACGCACGACCTCGGCAACCCCGTGGCGTCGCTCGTCATGGTCCTGGATCGGCTGCTCCGGCTGGCGCCCGATCCGGACCGCAGGGTGGCGTCGCGTGGGTTCCTGGAGGGCGCGGCGCAACAGGCCCGGGAGATGCAGATGATCATCGAGGAGCTGCTGGACGCGACCTCGATCCGGGTGGGCCGCCCGGCCCTCGGCCGGAGTCGCACCGATCCCCGGATCGCGGTTCGCAAGGCCGCCTCGCTGATGGGGCCGATGGGCGATGCGCGAGGTGTGGCGATCGAGGTGGTCGAGCCGACCGCGGCGCCGGCCGTGATGGCCGATCCGCTGCGCCTGCGGCGAGCGCTCACGGCGTTGATCTCGAACGCGATCGCGTGGTCAACCGAGGGTGGGCGCATCCGCGTGGAGCTGAGCGCCGTCGGAGGCGACGCCGTGCGCTTCGCGGTCGTCGGCCCCGGCCCGGACATTTCGGCCGACGATCTCGCGAGCCTCCTCGACGAGGGCGAGGGGACACGGACGGGCGGGGTCGAGATGGGCTCCTTCGTGAGCCTGCCACTCGTGATCGCGACCGAGATCGTGCGGGCGCACGGGTCTCGCCTCGAGGTCTCCCGTGGAGGTGACGGGCTGGCGAGCTACGCGTTCGTGCTTCCTGCGGTCGCCTGAGCGGGATCGTCCTCCAGGGCGTTCTCGATGAGCGCCTGCAGGTCGCCCTGGGCGAACGGCATCTTCAGGGATCCGAAGAAGAGTCCGGGCTCCTGGGCGAGCCCCTCACCGCCCGTGAAGGGGACCAGGAGGATGAAGCGCGTGGACGCGTCGCGGGCCGCGGCCCACGCGCCGAGTCCACGGGCATCCGGCTCGGAGATCGTGGCGTCCACGAGCGCCACGCGGAACGAGGCCGACTCGAGGGCTGCGAGCGCGGCGGCGCCGGAGGCCACCGCCTCGACCCGGTAGCCCATCTCCTCCACGTCCTGGATCAGGATGCGGCGAAGGAGGTCGGCGCCCTCGACGATGAGGATCGGGTCCGCCGCGCGGCCACCTCGCGCCTCCGCTTCGAGCATCCGATGACTCCAGTCCATGCTCCACCGTGCGGCCGGCGAGCGGCTCGCCTCGCGCCGGCGTCGCCGGACATGGATGCAACGTGCGTGCCCGAGATGGCCCGCAGATGGACCGCGCAGAGCCCCGCGCGCGTGCGAAACTCGGGCTCGGGGTGGGACAAAAGTGGTCACGACAGGGGATGTCGAGGACCTTCAACCCTTCACGACGCCCATCGCCGCCAGGCGCACGACACGGCGCGCGAGCCCGGCCCGGTGGACCACGTCCACGACCTGGTCGAGGTCCTTGTAGGCGTAGGGAGCCTCCTCGGCGAGCTCCTTCAGCGAGGGGCAGCGCACCACGATGCCGCGCTCGGCGAGCTCCCTCTTCACCTCGCTCCCGTGCCGGGTCCGGCGCGCCTGGCCCCGACTCATCCGGCGGCCGGCTCCGTGACAGGCGCTTCGGAACGAGCGTCCGGCCGCGGCATCCTGTCCCACGAGCACGTACGATCCCGTTCCCATGCTCCCGGGGATGAAGACGGGCTGGCCGATACCCCGGTACGCTTCGGGCGTCTCGGGATGGGACGGCCCGAACGCTCGGGTCGCGCCCTTGCGGTGGACGCAGACGGGCTCTCCGCCGTGGTCCTCGACCTTGGCCACGTTGTGCGCCACGTCGTAGACGAGCCGCAGCTCGACGTCCGGTCCCAGGACGCGGTGAAACGCGCCGCGCACGAGGTGGGTGATGGCCTGACGGTTGCACCAGGCGTAGTTGGCGGCGGCGCTCATCGCGCCCAGATAGGCCCGCCCCTCGTCGGAGTCGAGCGGCGCGCACGCGAGCTGGCGATCGGGAAGGACGAAGTCGAACCCGGGCATGGCCCGATCCATCCGGGACACGTAGTCGGTGCACACCTGATGACCGAGGCCGCGCGATCCGGTATGGATGAGAACGGCCACCTGGCCGAGCTCCAGACCGAGAGCGGCCGCCGCCTCGGCGTCGAAGACGTGCTCCACGCGCTCGACTTCGACGAAGTGGTTCCCGGCCCCCATCGTGCCGAGCTGGCCGCTGCCGCGGCGCCGCGCCCGCTCCGAGACGTCGCCCGGGCGGGCGCCGGGCAGGCAGCCGTGCGACTCGGTGTGCCGCAGGTCCCGCTCGGTGGCCATGCCTCGCTCCACGAGGTAGGCGCAGCCCTCGGTGAACACCCTGTCCAGCTCGTCGTCGTCCAACACCAGCTCGCCCCCCCGGCCGGTCCCCGCGGGGACGCTCCGGCTGAGCTCGTGGACGAGCGGCTCGAGGGCGTCCCCGAGTTGGGCCGCGGACACGTTGCCGGCCAGGAGTCGCACGCCGCAGTTGATGTCGTAGCCCACGCCTCCCGGCGAGATGATGCCGTCGGACAGGCGGAAGGCCGCCACCCCGCCGACGGGAAAGCCGTATCCCTCGTGCGCGTCCGGCATCGCGTACACCGCGTCGACCACGCCGGGCAGCGTCGCGACGTTCGTGAGCTGCTCCAGGGAGCGGTCCCCGGAGATCTGCTTCCACAGCCGGCCGTCGGCGTAGATCCTGGCCGGAACGCGCATGCCCGGACGGGCGTGGGCGGGGATCTCCCAGACCGTGTCGGAGATGCGGATGGCGGCCGCGCCGGGTGATGCCTCGAGGGTGGGCTTCATACGTCGAGCGTCACCTCCCCCACGACCCCGCCGGGCACGTCCCGGACGGTCGCGTTGTGCAAGGTTGCGGCCTTCACGAATACGAACGGCTCCTTCAGCTCGGCGCCACGGGCCCGGAGCCGGACGCCCGACGCCCCCTCCTGCTCGGCCTCGACCTCGAGCGGCAGCCATTGATCCACCTCGCCCAGGTAGACCAGCTCGTTCAGCAGGTCGACCAGACCGCCCGCGCGATCGCCCCCCGAGACGTGAAGCACCCGCCACTCACCGCTCGCGGTGAGCTTCGACGAGTCCGGGACGAGGCCGGCGAAGGCTCGTGCCGCCTCGGCGACGAGCAGCGGATAGCTCGGGGCGCGCAGGCGCAGGGTGATCTCCGACGTGTGGTCGACGAGCTCGTGCCGCGCTCCTCCTGCGCGAGGCATGCCGGACTCGTGCAGGGGCTCCCTAGGCGACACGGGAGCGGTCCGGTGCAGGGAGGGCCGCCCGGCGCGCGTAGTGCTGGCGGCACTCGGGCTCTCTCCCGCGGACCACCCGCCGGTCTTGGAGCACGCCCCGCCGCGCGGTCACCACCGTGCACTGGCCGTGCTCTGCGTCCCGGTCGTAGTAGATGACGACCCAGTCGAAGGTTCGGCCGAGCTCGTGGGCCCGGCGCGTGTTGGAGAAGAGCGCGGTGAGCTCCCACCCGTCCCGGGTGACCTCCAGGACCGGGAGCCACGCCTCGTTGGCCGGGTTGAAGCGGCGAGGTGCGATGCGCCGCAGCTGGTTGGCGTGCGCCCTGTGTCGGTACTCGGCGTCGATCTCCAGAAGCAGGGCGACGTCGGGTCGCACGTGGCGCCCGATGCGTTCCGCCGCGCTTCGCCGCGTCGATCGTCCCAGAATCCCGGCGAGCACGTCCCTGATCCCGCGCGCCCGCTTCTCGCCGATGCCCTCGACGGCGAGCAGCCTGCCGTCGTGCGCGGCGTGCTCCAGCTCCTCGAGGGTGCTGACGCCCAGCTCGTCATGGATGCGACGGGCCAGCTCGGGGCCGATGCCCGGAAGGCGCCGGAAGGCGCTCTCCGGAGCCAGCTCGCTCTCGAGGCGTTCCATGAGGCCGAGCCTGCGGGTCTCGACGATCTCGGCGATCGTGGCCGAGAGCGCCCGCCCGACCCCGGAAATCCTGCGGAGCCCGGCTCTGCCTTCGGCTGCGAGGATCTCCGCGGCCGGCCGGGACAGGCCGCGCAGCTCGACCGCCGCGCTCCGGTAGCTGCGGATGCGGAAGGGGTTCGCCTCCTGCAGCTCGAGCAGGTCGGCGACGCGCTCGAGCACGCTCGCGATCTCCTGATTCGAGGGCGCCTCCCGGGCCCGGGAGGGGGCCGGCGGGAGAGCGAGGGCGAAGGTCGGCACGGCCAAGCTGCTAGCCCTCCTCGACGACCTTCTCGACTTCGATCGAGCAGCTGGACACGATCGCCGCGACCGCACCGACCGCCGCCCAGACGGGAACGAGCAGCGCACCGGCGACGCCCACGGTGACGGGGAACTCGATGAGCGTGCGACCCTCTTCGTTCTTGATCACGACGTGACGGACGTTGCCCTCGTGGAGGAGCTCCTTGATCTTCGCGATCACCCTCTCGCCCTTCACTCGGTACTCCTCACGCGCCGTTCGCTCCGTGTGCGTGCTCTCGATCTGACGGTCGGGTGGCGCCGTCGTGGTAGGCATGGTCTCGCCTCGCTTCGGCTGGAGTGGACATACGGGCTCACCAACTCGCGCTGCAAGCTCCACGCCGACGGAGCGCTCGCTGCACCGGGCGGGGCGGGCCGGCCCGAGAGGGGCGCAGCCCGGCGCTCGGCGGGCCCGGGCTCGAGCGCTGGGGCGATTCGTCACACGCGAGCGGAGGCGTCCGGACGAAATGTCCCGCGCGGGCCTCGCATTCGGCGGCGAACCGCTGGCACGGCGCATGCACCGTACAGCCGGCGTGTGCGGGCACGGCTGGGCAAGACGTGCGCGGGCACGAGAGGCCGTCGGGAGACGCGGCAACGCTCGACGGTCAGCGCGTCGGAGCCTCGGCAACCCGGCGTGCCGGTCACGAGGTCGCTGGACGTGACCGAGAGTCCCCGGGAGCTCCGGGGGCGCCCGATCCGCGCGATTGCGACGTTGGTCGTGATCTCGCCGGGGAGGGTGGAGGGTCTTCGGCCCGCCGTCGCACGCGACGGTTCCGAGGGGCCGCCGATCCGCCAGCGGTGGAGAGCCTCCGGAAGGCCGGTGTGCCGGTCCTCCGGGGGCTCTCTTCTTCGGGACACGGCCCCGGAAGGCGCGGGGCGCTCCTACCGGCTCACGCGCGCGATCGCGAGCAGGCGCTCGCGAACCTCGTCCGCGCGGCCCTCCTCGGCCAGACGCGCCCAGAGCCGCTCGATCGTGCGCGCGTCGACGAGGCCGGACACGGCCGTCTGCCAGCCCTGCTCGGAGCGGAAGCGGTCGACGGCCTGCACCGCCTCGGGCCCGTAGACGTCGGCTCCGGGCTCCTCGAGCGCCAGCTCGGGGACCTCCGGGCGATAGAGCCCGAGCGCGTGGAGGATGACCTTGAGCTGAACCACGTCCTGCCCCGCGTACTGCCGGAGCGTGCGAAAGCCCAGCGTCTCGGAGATCGTGTCGTAGATCCGGCGGACCTCGCCGACCGGCTCGGGGTGCTCGCAGACGTTGATGTCGACGGTGACGCCGTCCGGGCGCCGGGACATGCCCGGCCGCGGATCGGCCACGAGCACCGCGGCGGACTGCGTGTCCCCGTGCCGGCCGTCGCCGCCGAGGCGCTGGCCCGCGGCGAGGGCCTCGATGAGTCGGTCGGCCAGGTGCCTCGGGGCTCCCTCGCTGGCCTCGAAGGCCTCGGCGACCGCGTCGACCACGGCCGTGCTCACGAGCGAGTTGCCCTGCGCGGCGAAGGTGCGGCCCGCGCGCTCCGCCACCCAGTCGCCCTGTGCCTCGGCGCCGTACTGGCCGGACCCCGTCCACTGCGCGGAGCGCCCGCGCATGTCGATCACGCCGACCTGGCGACGCTCCCGCCCCTCGTCCGCGGCGACGACGCGGTCGAGCGCCTCCCGAGGGGCCAGGCCCTGCTCGAGGAGGTCCAGGAGGTCCGGTCCGTACTCGAGGCGCGTTCCGCCCTGGGTCGCGACGGCGCCGACGCCGGGCCTCACCCACGGGACCGCGTTGCCGACGCAGGGACGCCGCGTCGTCACGGCCACCCCCGACTCGCCGGTCCGGAGGTCGATCGCGACGATCGAGAAGGTGTGGAACTCGAGGTCGGCGCCCCAGGCGACAGGCTCCTGGGCGGCGGCCGCACGGCAGGCGCAGAGCAGGGCCGCGGCGAGGACGAGCGCCCGGACGCCGGGGCAGGGACGAAGGCGACGGATCGCGGGTCGGGACGGGGCTGGGATCACGGTGGCCTCGGAGGCTCGGGACGACGGCGATGATAGGCTCCGGACGCCTCGGGCGCACCGGCCTGCGCGCACTGCGCGGGGCGTCGTAGCCGGTGCCCCCGCGGCGACCGGTCGCCGTGTGCGAGCCGTCCTTGCCCCTGCGAGGAGCGGGAGGAGCGTGCCGCCGATCACACCACGAAGCCGCCGGCGAAGACCAGGAGGGCCGCGCTCGCGAAGATCGGGGCGCACAGCTTGTAGGGAAGCGGTGAGGCGCGGGCCCCCGTGAAGAGGCTCACCACGGCCATGGCGGCCAGAAAGCCCGCCGACATGCCGAAGACCAGGCCCGCCCCCGGCGCGCGCGGCCCGCGGATCGCCGCGGTCGTCGCGATCAGCGCCGCGACGAACACCAAGGCCACGCCCTCGACGACCCATTCCATCCTGAGAACGTGACGGTTGTCGTCGGTGAGCGGCTCGAACCCGGCCACCACCGGTCCCGTCTTGACGAGATGAGCGATGCCCCAGAAGGCGACGGCGGCCGCGCCGAGAAAGAGCAGAAGGTAGGAGAGCATGCGTAACCTCCAGGATCGATCGAGGGCCCCATCGGGCCGTGCCCCAAGCTGTGCCCCAAGCTGTCCCCTGTGCCCATCCGCGTCTGTCGGGCAGAGCCCGACGGGCTCGTGGTGGTCCGGGCCGGGACGGCCCCGCCCGCGTCGCGATCGTCGGCGTCCGACGCGCGCGCACGCCACCGAACCGGGCGGCGACTTCGGGGTTCCATACTGCGTAGGGCTCGTACGAGCCGTTCCGGGACACCCAGCCCCGGGCAGCGTCGCCGCAGCCGCGGATGGGACGCCGCGCCGACGCGGATCCGGGACACCGGCATCATGAAGCTGCTGGCCACGAAGAAGCGGGACCAGAATCGCGCCTTGCTCGACCCGTGGACGCTCGTCCACTTCTCGACCGGGCTCGCGATGGGGCTCGTGCGGGCTCCGTTTCGCGTCTCGCTCCCGGCCGCGGTGGCGTACGAGTTGCTGGAGCAATACGCGGAGCGCCGGCGCATCGGCCGGGAGATCTTCGACATCTCGGGCCCCGAGACCGTACCGAACAGCCTCGTCGACGTCGCCATCTTCGCCGCGGGCCAGTGGCTCGGGCGCGCGTGGACCGAGATGGAGGGCTGAAGCACGCTCGGCCACGTCCCGTCTCGGACCTCTGGGGGGCGCCTCGGGCGTCCGAGGTGACGGCGCCCCGTCGGGGCAGAGACTTGGAACCCCGCAAGAGTCGGAGAGCATGAGTCGGAGAGCATGAGCACGATGGAGGAGGAGCGGAGACGCGTGGTCATCCTCGGCGCCGGGGGCAGGGACTTCCACGTCTTCAACACCCGGTACCGGCACGACCACACGAGGGAGGTCGTGGCCTTCACGGCGGCCCAGATCCCGCACATCGAGAATCGGCGCTATCCCGCCGTCCTGTCCGGCGCCCTGTATCCGGACGGCATCGACATCCTCCCCCAGCACGATCTGGAGGAGGTGATCCGCGCGAGCTCGATCGACGAGGTCGTCTTCGCGTACTCCGACGCACCGCTGGGTGAGCTCGCGGCCATCGCCGAGCGGGTGGAAGCGCTCGGTGCCGTGTTCGAGCCGTACGACGTCGCGGGCACCCAGCTTCCGGTGAACCGTCCGTGCGTCGCCGTGTGCGCGGTGCGCACGGGCTGCGGCAAGAGCGCCGTCTCCCGGCACCTCACGGCCGCCCTGCGCGGGCAGGGCCACAGGGTCGGGGTCGTTCGCCATCCCATGCCGTACGGCAATCTCCGGCGGCAGGTCGTCCAGCGGTTCGAGGTCCTCGAGGACCTGCGGCGGCACGACTGCACGATCGAGGAGATGGAGGAGTACGAGCCCCACATCGAGCGGGGGAGCGTCGTCTACGCCGGCGCCGACTACCCGAAGGTCCTGGGTGTCGCCGAGCTCGAATCCGACGTCGTGCTCTGGGACGGCGGCAACAACGACGCGCCCTTCGTCATCCCCGACGTCCTCGTGACGCTGCTCGATCCGCTCCGCGCCGGCGACGAGCTGACGTACTTCCCGAGCGCGTGGAACCTGGAGCACGCCGACATCCTGGTGGTGGCCAAGACCGATCAGGCCACCGAGGCTCAGATCGCGACCGTGCTCGCGAATGCGCGCGACCGCAACCCGGACGCCGAGATCGTGATGGGGCGGTCCCCGTACGCGCTCGACCGGCCGGAGGCGGTCACGGGCAAGCGGGTGCTCGTGCTCGAGGACGGTCCGACGATCACGCACGGCGGCATGCCCTACGGCGCAGGGCTGCTGGCCGCGCAGGCGGCCGGCGCGGCCGAGGTCGTCGATCCGCGGCCCTACGCGTTCGGGGAGATCGCCGACGCGTTCGAGAGCTATCCGCACCTGCACGACGTGCTCCCCGCTCTCGGCTACGGCGAGGAGCAGCTGGAGGACCTCGAGCGGACCATCAACAGCGTCGATTGCGACGCGGTCGTCGTGGGAACGCCGATCGACCTCTCGCGAGTCGTGAAGATCGACCGGCCGGTGGTCCGAGCCTCGTACGGATACGCGGACGCGGGAGACGTCGCTCTGGCGGACCTCGTGCTCGCTCGGCTGGCCCGGGGACGGGCGCCCTGACGAGATCGTCGAGCACGGCGCGGCGCTCCACCGGCCGCTCGGGACCGGGATCCTTTACGGGGGCGGCATCGGCGTCGGGTGGTGCCGAGCCCCCTGCGACCTGCGGGCGCGCTCGACCATCCCGGCGATCTGGATGTCCTGGATCGCGACGCCGGTCAGGTCCGCGACCGTGATCTGATCGGGGCCCGTTCGCCCGAGGGCTGGGTCACGGATGACCTGGCCCAGCTCGACGAGGGAGCCCTCCTCGATGAGTCCGGCCCGGATCGCGTGCCCGCACTCGCCGTGCCGGCTGCACTGCGAGATGCTGTCGGCGACGACGCGATCGGCCTTCGCCAGGAGGGCGGCGTCGAGCTCGTGCTTTCCCTCGTCGTCCGATCCCATCGCCGTGACGTGCGTGCCTCGTCTCACCTGATCGGCACGGATCAGGGGAGTCCTGGACGAGGTCGTGGTGACGATGAGATCGCACCGGGACGTCAGGTGGTCGAGGGACTCGGCGGCCCCGATCGCCAGGCCCCAGTCCCGGATCGTCGGGGATGCCCGAAGATCGTCGATCAGCAGCCCGACCTTGGTCGCGTCCCGACCCCATACGAGGCAGCGGGAGCAGTCGACCACGGTGCGCAGCATCTCGAGCTGCATTCTCGCCTGCACGCCCGTCCCCACGATTCCGATGTGGCCGACCTCGTCAGGCGCGAGGTGCCGGGCCGCCACCGCCCCGGCCNNCATGTCGGTGAGCCAGCACCGGTCGCTCAGCACCAGCTCGAGCGCACCGGTCTTCCGGTCGAAGACCAGGATGACGCCGTCGCCGACGGGCAGCCCGAGCCGGGGGTTGTCGGAGAAGCCGGAGGCGATCTTCACGACGTAGTGGTCGCCACCCCGGACGTAGCCGTACTTGATGTGCACATCGCCCGGCGGGTCCTCGAGGTGCAGCAAGCCGACCGGCGGGACGTTCACCTTGCCCTCGGAGTACAGGACGAACCCCGCCTCGATCTCCTCGACGAGCCGGTGCGTGTCGAGGAGCGAGCGGATCTCCGGGAGCTCGAGGACGGTGGTCACGAGTCGCTCACGAGAAGAGCGGAGGACGGTGCTCCGTGAAGCCGCTCGCCTCGAGCAGCCGCTGAGCGACGGCCAGCAGTCGGCCCTCGTCGTACAGGCGGCCCATCAGCGTGAGGCCGAGGGGTCGTCCGCTCGGGCCGAGGGCGGTGGGCACGGCGACGACCGGATGGCCGGTCGTGCTGGAGAGCGCGTTGAGGCCAAGGCGCGGGTGCCACCACGTTCCGTGCGGCGAGAGCACGACGTCGACGTTCGCGATCGCCTCGTGGGTCCGGACCATGAGCAGCTGACGCAGCCGGTTGGCCTGCAGGTACTCGACGGCGGGCACGAGGTGGTTGGCGCGCAGCTCCATCCCGTGCACCGGTCGCACGAGGTCTTCGTCGAGGCCGGCGCGCAGGAACTCGTCGAAGCCGGCCGCGCGCTCCACGTACTCGATGAAGAAGTTCAGGTTGCTGGCCGGCAGCTCGACCGGGACCGGATCGCCCAACTCGCTGCGGACGAGCTCGAGGACGCGCTCGTGCTCCACCCGGTGTTCGTCGTCCTCCTCCGCCTCGAAGACGTAGTCGAGGTAGCCGACGCGAAGGCCGCTCAGGTCCATGCGCGCGTCCCATCGCACCGCGACGTCGGGCACCGAGAAGTCGCGGTCGTCCGGCCCGGCGATCGCGTGCAGGACCAGGGCGGCGCCCTCGGCCGACCGGCACATCGGGCCGACCTTGTCGAGCGTCGTGCCCGCCGCCATCACCCCGTGACGGCTCACCCGCCCGAAGGTCGGCCGGAGACCCACCACGCCGCACTGTCGGGAGGGCGAGAGGATCGATCCCCCCGTGTCCGTGCCGATCGCGAAGCCCACGAGCCCCGCGCCCGTGGCGGCGCCCGAGCCCGCGGACGAGCCGCTCGAGCCCAGCTCGGGGTCCCAGGGGCTCCTCGTGCGACCGCGGAACCAGCGATCGCCGAAGGCGAGCTCCCCGGTGCTGAGCTTCGCGACCAGCACCGCGCCCGCCGTGTCGAGACGCTCGACGACGGTGGCGTCCAGGTCGATGACGCGGTCGGCGAAGGAGGCGAAGCCCCATGTCGTGGGATATCCGCGCACGGCGATGATGTCCTTCACCCCGTAGGGTATGCCGTGCAGGGGCCCGCGATACCGACCGGCTGCGAGCTCTTCGTCCAAGCGGACCGCCTGGGCACGGGCCCGCTCGGCCGTCAGGCTCACCACGCAGCTCAGCGCCGGTCCGTGGCGCTCGAGACGGGCCAGGTACATCCCGGTGAGCTCGGCGGCGCTCACCTGCCGCGTCGCGATCAGGTGGGCCAGATCCGTGATCGGCCAGAACGCGACCGACTCGAGGTCGGCCGGCCGCACCGCTGTCGACGCGCTCGTCCGCAGGGGCGGGGCCGAGCGTTCGACCGTGACGCCCGGCACGCGCGGGTCGAAGTGGAGGGGCAGCGGCACGTCGTTGGGGATCGGCGACTCGTGGATCTCGCGGTAGCGGCCCAGGAGCTCCCTCACCTCGTCCACCATCGCCTCGGCTTCCCGACGGCTGATGTCGAGGCCCGCCACCTCGGCCGCGCTCAGGACGGTGTCGGCCGTGACCTCCGGCGCCTCCTGCCGCGCGCCGTGGAGCACCGAGGTCAGGAGGAGCGGGGCCGGGGCGGCGGCCGCACCGAGTTGGACGAAGCGGCGGCGAGGGAGTGAGGGGGACATCGGGCATCTCCAGGCTGGGTCGCCATCGTACGCGCGGCGACGGAGGATGCGCCACACCCGGGCCCTGGCCAGCGCCCCGCGCCCTTGCGAGAATTGGGGGTGCCGGTGCCGTCGCGCCGGCCGCGGTCGACCCGTCATCCCCTCCCGTGGCGAGGCGCATCGACTCTTGGCAAGGGAGGGGGCATGAACCGCCTCGCGACCGTCCTCGCGCTCCCCACCGTCGTCCTGATCGGCTCGGCCACGAGCCTGTCCGCGCAGGAGCCCGCGGAGGACGTCCGTGCGCTCCTCGAGGCCAACGCGCACGTGCAGCAGAAGGTCATGGTCCCGATGCGGGACGGCGTCCGCATGGCAGCCGACGTCTATCGGCCCCGGACCGGCGAGCCGGTGCCGATCATCTTCTCCCGCACCCCTTACAACTTCAATTCGTGGCGCGACGGGGAGTTCAGCTCCAGGACCTACCGGAGCGCGTGGGAGGCGGTGCGGCGGGGCTACGCCTACGTGGTGATGAACGAGCGCGGACGCTTCTACTCCGAGGGGGAGTGGGACATCCTGGGCACGCCGCTCACCGACGCCTACGACGCCTTCCAGTGGATGTCCGAGCAGCCGTGGTCCAACGGCAAGGTCGGCACGCTGGGGTGCTCCTCGACCGCCGAGTGGCAGATGGCCGCGGCGTCGCTGGATCACGACGCGCACGCGGCGCTGGTGGCGCAGGGCTTCGGCGCGGGCGTGGGCCGCATCGGCGACTGGTACGAGCAGGGGAACTGGTACCGCGGCGGCGCCGAGCAGATGCTCTTCTTCGCGTGGCTGTACGGTGTGCAGGCCGGGGTACGGCCGATGTTCCCGCCCGACCTCACCCAGGAGCAGCTCGCCCGCGTGTCGCGCTACTTCGACCTCGCTCCCGAGATGCCTGGGGTCGACTGGTCCGAGGCGCTGCGGCACCTGCCGCTCGTCGACATCCTCGACAACGTCCACGGCAACGAAGGTCCCTTCGAGGACATGATCCAGCGCACGCCCGACGACCCCGCGTGGTACCAGGGCGGCCTCTACCACGACGACATGCCCTTCGACAAGCCCGCGCTCTGGTTCATGTCGTGGTACGACGTCTCCACCGGTCCCAACCTGGCGATGTTCAACCACCTGCGTGAGCACGCGGAGACCCAGGAGGCCAGGGACAACCAGTACGCCGTCATCGCGCCTACGCTGCATTGCGCGTACACGCGCGCCACGGAGAACACCGTCGTGGGTGAGCGGAGTGTCGGGGACGCCCGCTGGGACTACGACGCGCTGGTGTACGGGTGGCTCGACGCCTGGCTCAAGGACGGGGAGGCGAGGGGCGAGCTCCTCGATACGCTGCCCCGCGTGCGCTACTACACGATGGGCGCCAACGAGTGGAGGAGCGCGGAGTCGTGGCCCCCGCCGGGGGTGCGGCCGGTGACGTACTACCTCGACAGCAGGGGCAACGCCAACACCCTACACGGCGACGGCGTCCTCACCACGGCGCCCCCCACCACCGACCACCCGGATCTCTTCACCTACGACCCGAAGGACCCGGTGATGTCGCACGGCGGCAACGTGTGCTGCACCGGCAACGCCGTGCGCGGCGGCGCGCTCGACCAGCGCGCGATGGAGGAGCGGCCCGATGTGCTGGTGTACACCACCGAGCCTCTGCGGGAAGGCCTCGAGGTGACGGGCACGATCGACGTCACGCTCTACGTGTCGTCGGACGTTCGAGACACGGACTTCACGGTGAAGCTGATCGACGTGTACCCGGACGGGACGGCGTACAACCTCGACGAGACCATCCAGCGGGCGCGGTACCGCGAGGGTTACGACCGCGAGGTCTTCATGGAGCCCGGCGAGGTCTACGAGATCACGCTGAGCCCCCTGTCGACCAGCAACTGGTTCGCCCCGGGCCACCGCATCCGCATCGAGGTCTCCAGCTCGAACTTCCCGCGCTTCGCCCGCAACCTGAACACGGGCGGAGACGTCTGGAGCGAGACGGAGAGCGTCGTGGCGCACAACGTGATCCACCATTCGCCGGAGCACCCGTCGAGGATCCGGCTGCCGGTCGTGGGGCGGCCGACCTCGTAGGTCGCCCCCGCGCCGCTATCGCAGGACCGCCGACTGCTCGAACCGCTCCGCCGACCGCGGGGCCCGCTCCGTGACCCGAATCTCGCCGCCGATGCCAGGGATAGAGGGATAGGCATCGTCGAGACCGTACCGAAACACGGTCCACTCTCCTTCGCGGCGCGGTGAGAGTGGTGACGTCGTCAGGTGATCGGGATCCCCACCGACGCTCCCGGTGCTGAGCATGCCGGCGGCCGTCGAGGTCGACTTGTTGGTAATGCTTAATATGCTATCATATATAGCATGTATGAACTCACTGCGGATCTGGTGCGCGTGGCCCGCTCGCGGGCAGGGCTGACGCAGCGCGAGCTCGCGGCCAGGGCGGGAACCACGCAATCCGTCGTCGGCAGGCTCGAAGCCGGGCGAGGCAACCCGGGGCTGCGCACCGTGGTCCGCCTGCTCGCGGCCGCCGGGTTCCGGGCCACGGTCGAGCTCGAGCCGATCGCGCCTGACGATCCGGTCGTCGCCGCCTACCTCGCCGACATCGACCGGTCCTTGCTGCGCGAGAACCTCTCGAAGACCCCGGAGCAGCGCGTCGAATCGCTCCAGGCACTGCAGCGCCTGGCCGCCGAAGCCCATCGGGCTGGCGCAGCGCTCCGCCGGGATCGATGACGGACTTCGCACGGCTGCTCGGCGCGCTGCACGGCGGCGGTGTCGATTGCATCGTCGTCGGCGGGCTGGCCGCGACCATCCACGGGTCGGCGCGCCTCACCCAGGACGTCGACGTCTCGTACGCGCGCTCGGAGGCCAACCTCGAGCGGGTCGTGCGCGCCCTGGGCCCCCTGGAGCCCTACTTGCGCGGTGCCCCTCCAGGCCTGCCGTTCGAGTGGTCGCTCGCGACGCTGAGGGCAGGGCTCAACTTCACCCTGACGACCTCTGCGGGTGACCTCGATCTCCTGGGCGAGATCGCGGGAGGAGGAACCTACGAAGAGCTGCTTCCCCACACGGTCCCCGTGGAGCTCTTCGGGCACGACGTCCGCTGCCTCGACCTGGACGCACTCATCCGGACGAAGCGGGCTGCGGGCCGGGTCCGCGACCTGGAGGCGATCGCGGAGTTGCAGGCGCTGAGGGAGGAGCGGGGGGACTGAATCGTGCGCGCCGCGGCCGGCCGGGGCCAGTGCTCGAGAGGTGCTTGGTCTCGATGTGCGGGATGTCGACCCGGGGAACGGCCACGTGCACTCCCGCCCGAGCCGCCGCCGAACGCTGAAGCGGGCACGACATGAGCGGCGGATCCCGCTGTGGCCCCAGCTACGCGAGATCGTGACGCCCCGCATCGAGGGCCGGCACGGTCTGCTCTTTCCGTCGGCCGAGGGCCGACGCTGCGCGACA
>JABAOE010003641.1_pt10 | contig 18994 bp, 16 predicted proteins | sample 7062141 | NCBI WGS metagenome assembly JABAOE01 (sample SAMN14538627, study PRJNA623070) | marine sediment metagenome | biome: marine biome [ENVO:00000428]; feature: marine pelagic biome [ENVO:01000023]; material: deep marine sediment [ENVO:00002113] | place: India: Gulf of Khambhat ... | reverse complement strand
TGAACCACACCCAGGACCGCCTCGTCTTGGGCCGGATGTGGCTTCGTGCTGGAGGTCCGGTCCGGTCCACAAGCGCCCCACCAATGAGCAAGAGCAATAACCCCGACCCCGAGATGCACGACGAGTACGATTTCTCCGGCGCCGTCCGGGGCAAGTACGCCAAGCGCTTCGCCGAAGGCAGCAATGTCGTCGTGCTCGACCCGGACGTGGCAGAGGTCTTCCCAGACGCAGCTGCAGTCAACGAGGCATTGAGGGTTCTCGCCAAGTCCGCGAAGCGGTCGCAGCAAGCCTCCTAGCGCGCACCCTCAGGCAGTAGTCAGGCGACCGACGTCAGCAGATGCGGCTTCAGTCCGGCCCGTCGGGTGTGTCCACCACGCTACGTCTGGGGAATTCGACTCAACGAAGAGCCTGGCCGGAGGCTGATCGATCCCGCCACGAAAGCAGAGGTCGTTCTTGAGGAAGGCTCTCGCCATCGACTCTTCTGAATCCCAGTTCGGTTCTGGGTCCCGTCCTGGCGTTCCTGGGCTTGACCTATCTCGTTGGCGACTGAACCACGAGGTCGCAGCCCTGCGGCCGTGCGGTCGGCCCTACGGCGCGAGCCTTTGTCGAGTCCGGGACCGCCGCGGCCGATCGCCCAGCTTGCGAGATTGACGTGCGACGCCTCCGCGCCAGCGCGCTGGAAGTCGAGGATTCCAGATGAACAGACAATCGACCACCGCGTCCCCCGGCCGACGTCGGATCCGAACCCGTCGTGACGGCAAGTATGACTGACCGCAGAAAGCGTCGCGACCTCCACGGACTCGACGAACGAGGCTTCCTAATCTGCAACCCGCGAGATCGCGAGGCGGCTCACCGAGCTGAGGTCGAGGGCATCGCGACGGAGCGGCTGGCGTCGGTGACCTGCCGTCGGTGCCTGGACCGGATGACCAAGGAGCAGCGACGCTCCAGCCGCGATTCCTGACGCGATGCTGTTGGCCACAGCCCCAAGGCACGACACTCCAAGTCGCGCGGCTACCCCTTCGAAGCTCCGGAAACGCGGGAGCAGTCTCTGCGGGAAGTTGTTGGCGCCCACAGTTCGGGACCGTCCACAGACGCACCACCACTTCGGTGTAGCTCGTCGGTGCACCTGCGCGCTGCGCGCTCCGGTCGGCTGGCCCGCATTCGCGGGAAGACCAAGGTGCCGAACCTCGGGGTCACCGCCGAATGGGAGCAGGCTCAGGCCCTCGCTGCCGAGTCGTCCTGAGAGCCACGCTCTGACGACCCGATCGGCTGTTGAGGGCGCCGCAGGGTCCGTCCACCGCTGCATTCCACGTCGCGTGACGCCCTCCATGAGAAAAGACCCTCCGTCAAGGGGCGACGTGGCGCCCCAGGGGAGCGCGTAGCGGCCTCACCCACGGTGAGTGCGTGCCTACCTCAAGGCGCGACCCGCGCCCGCGGATGAGACCCGAAGCGCCGCCTGATCGCCCCGGGTGTCGTTCGGATCCTGCTCTCTTCGACCAGCTCGCCCGCACGCTCCGCCAGGCGCAGCCGAGCCATTCCGTTCCTTCATCAGCCGCCCGCGCTTGCGCCCGACTCCGTGTCGTGAATCAATTGGTCCGTGATGTGACGTTGGTTTTCGCAGGAACCGTCCGGACTCACCCCCCGGGCGTGGGTGGGCCAGCACGGCCTCCGCAAGTCTTCGGGATCGTCGTGACTCCGCCTGCCCGGTTCTAATCCGCGACCGGTGGACCCACGGCAGATTGGCAGTTGGAGAGGGGCTCAGGGAGGCCGTCGTCCGTGATGCGCCGAAGCCATCGGCCGCATGACTTGACGTCAGGGCCGACGTATCAGAACCGGAGGGTTCATGTCATCAGGGTTGCAGAGCCGACGAGATCAGACGCTGAGTAGAGTCCTTCGACTCGTCGGGCGACCGGGCCAATGACCTGGTTCGAGACGCACCATGCCGTCGTGCATCCGTGGATGTGTGATCGCTTCGGGCACCTAAATGTACGCTTCTACGCTCACATCTTCGACGACGCCGGGTTCGCGCTATGGCCGCTGTGTGGCGTGCGCCAGTCCGACTTCGACGAAGCCGGGCTCCACACCGTCGTTGCCCGCACAGAGACCGAGTTCAAGGCCGAAGTCATGCCGGGATCGGTAGTCTCGGTCCGCAGCCGTATCGAAAGAGTGGGCACGAAGAGCCTCGAGTACGTGCAGGAGCTCCGAGACGTCGAAACAGGCCGAGTCCACGCCACCCAGACGGTTGTCGAGGTGTTCTTCGACCCGGACAGGAGGGCCGCCGAGGAGATCCCCGCGCCCATCCGCAGTATCCTCGCGACGCTGGTTGCAGAGTAGCGCGGCAGGTCCGCCGTCGGCCGCGGCCGTCCGAGCGGAGTGCGCAGCACCGAGCGGGGGCCGTACAACACAGTTGCCTCACCAGACGCTGTGGCCGGGCGGCTTGGCTACCGCACCGACACAGCGGCGAGCTACACCGACCTCGGCGGGGCGCCTTTCGACCGGACCGGACCTCTGGTGGTCGCGGCAGGCATCATCCGCCCGTGAAGGGCTGGCCCTCACGACGCGTCAGGGTGGCGACGTTGCCGTTGCCAAAGGTCAGGGTGAGGGTGTCCCCGTCCCGGCGAACAGTGTACTGCCGGGCGTTGTCGGGCCATCCCGCCATGTACCCCGGATTCTTGGCAAGGTAGGCGCGAGTCGTCAGAGTGTTGCCTTCGACGGTGTAGCGACCGGCATTGGCGGTGAACTCGTCGTACGCAATCAACTTCTCCGCATCCGTCATGCCACCCGGGCCAGGTTGGGCGGTCTCGGCACGCGCTTCAGGCTGGTTCACGAAGAAGAACGAATAATGGGTGGACGTGAAGATGAAGATTCCCCGCTGCGCGGGGTTGGTCTCACCCTCGACCGTCCATTCGCTCACGGTCCAAGCGCCTTCGAGCGAGACCTGAGCGTACGCCGCGGCGGGGACCGCGATCGTTGATACGGCAACCACGAGAAGCGAGACGACGAGCTGCTTGGGACGAGGCATGGGGCCTCCTTGCAGGGGGAAGCAGGGAGATTCGGAGAAGGACCGCCGCGCTGCAAGGGAGGCCCACGGCCTGCGGCCGGGGTTGGCAGCGACCCTATCGACGGCTTGGGAGTTCGCGATCGCGGGTCGTAGCTCTCAAGCTACCGCCGACCAGCCGTCTGCTCGCTCGAAGACGCAGGTCGGACTGTCTTTCACGGAGCATTGACCAAGCCATAGATCCCGGGTCCTGCAAGTGCACCCGACCCGGAGTGGCCGATGAACAGTCTCCGCTGGAAGCTGGAGGCGGACCTCAAGATCCGCAATTACGCCGAGCAGACCCAAACAGCCTATCTGGCACGGATCGCGCAGGTAACGGACCACTTCGGTCATTGCCCGAGCACGCTGAGCATCGAGGACGTTCGTCAGTACCTTCGACACCTCCTCGTGGAGCGCCAGGTGTCACGATCCGCCTTCGCTCAAACGGTCAGCGCGCTACGGTTCCTCTTCGGATTCACGTTGAGTCGGCCCGAAGTGATCCCAGCGATCCCGTATCCGCGAACCTCGAGGCGCGATCCCGTCGTCCTGAGCAAGTCGGAAGTGGTGCGTCTCCTGAACTCCATGAGGACCCTCAGGGACCGCACCGTCGCGATGCTGCTGTACGCCACCGGCCTCCGAATCAGTGAGGCCCTGACGCTCCGGCAGCGCGACATCGACCCGGAGCGCATGGTCGTCACCGTGCGACACGGCAAGGGAGACAGAGACCGCCAGGTCCCATTGTCACCAGTCCTTCTCGATCGTCTTCGTGCGTACCGAAGCACTCACCGCTCCCCATCTTGGCTCTTCGTTGGGCGGGATCCTCGTCGCGCCCTCACACCACCGACCATCCAGCGAGCGTTTCGTGTAGCCAGGAAGAGGGCCGGCATCGCCAAGCGTGCGACTCCGCAGGTCATGCGACACAGCTTCGCTACGCACCTCTTGGACGCAGGCACCGACCTCAGGATGATCCAGGTGCTGCTCGGCCACCGCTCGCTCGGGACCACTCAGGTGTATCTTCACGTGGCGACCGAGCGGCTACGGACCGTTCGAAGTCCCTTGGACGACCTGGAGGGGATCATCCCACTCGGGGGCTCCCAGGACGGCCAGAGAAATGCCCGTCATGAACCCCGGGGTGGCCACCCGGCCCGTTGCGAAGCATCAATGCCGGATCGGAGGAGCGTCAGGCGGCGCGCCGTGGCGAACTTCAATGACCGCATCGCTGTGGACCCCAACCGGTGCGGTGGCCGTCCGTGTATCCGCGGCATGCCGATTCGAGTCACGGACGTACTCGACCTTCTGGCGGCTGGCGCGACGCGCGACGAGATCCTCGACGACTACCCCGACCTCGAAGCAGAAGACATCGAGGCCGTCCTCCGCTTCGCCCGGGACCGATTGGATCATCCGACAGGTGCGGCGTGAAGGTCTTGCTCGACGGACAGCTACCCCCAGCGCTCGGCCCGTGCCTCGAATCCGCGTTCCCCATCGAGGCGACGCCAGCCCCCGCGCGCGATGCCGGAGTCGTGGTGATGCCGAAGGACGCCGACTTCGCCTCTCCGGAGACCACCCGGGAGGAGCTGGGCCGCGGGGCCGCGCGCGCCGATCCCGCGCCTTCGCGGCCCCGCGCCCGACCGGCCTACCGCCGGCTGGTGACCATGATCGCCCCACCGCCGTGACCGGTCCCGAATCGGGTCGTCGCGTCGCTGGCGCTCATGTACTCCATGGAGGCGATCTCGTCGGCGCGAAGGAAGCGGAGCTCCTCGGCGCCGCCGCGTCGCGTGCCGTCCACGTAGAGCACGGGCTGCTCACCGGTGGCGCCACCCCGGCTGCGAAGCCACTGGCTGCGGAGTCGCTGGACCGCCTGGAGGGCGTCGAGCTGACCGAGGGGCTCGAGCTCGGCCTGGACGATCCGGTCGGCGCTCGCGCCCGGGGGCCGCGTGCTCCCGGTGCCCGTCGCGCAGCCAACCAGACCGAGCGCCAGGGCAAAGGCGATGAGGGTGGCGCTCTTCGACGAGTGTGCTCGCATGGCGGTCTCCTTCGCTGGTGCGGGTGGCTCGACCGGACAAGATGACTCCGTCCCCGGCGGCGCGCCACCGCGTCCCCCGGGCCTACTCCCGGACCCTTGTGGAAGGCGCCGGACGCCCCGAGCGTACCGAGGGGAAACGGGGCGAACGGAGCGATCCGACGATGACTCGAGAGACAGACGGGGGCGGAGGCCCCCCCACCCACACCCGACAGGCGACGATCGACGCGCTGTGCGAGCACTTCGCCAACGATGTGATGAGCATCGAGGAGTTCGAGCGGCGGGTCGAGACCGCGCAGAGCGCCTCCACGGCGGAGGAGCTGCAGGAGCTCCTGCGCGACCTGCCCGTGGGCAACGTCCCGGCGCCGCTGCGGGGGGAGGCTCCGGCCCCGACGCCGAGCCACGGCGCGACGGCCGCGGCCGACGTGAAGGACAAGGAGTTCGTGGTGGCGGTGCTGGGGAGCAGCGGGAGAGCCGGACGCTGGCAGCCCGCGCGGAAGAACTACGCGGTGACGGTGTGCGGGGGTGCGGAGCTCGACTTTCGCGACGCGATCATGCCGCCCGGGGTCACCGAGCTGCACGTGTTCACGATGTGCGGCGGCGTGGACATCATCGTGCCCCCGGGAATGACCGTGGAGAGCCACGGGATCGCGCTCCTCGGCGGCTTCGAGCACGTCGCCGACCGCTACCGCGAGCCCGATCCGCGGGCGCCCAAGCTGGTGGTCAAGGGCGTCGCGCTGATGGCGGGCGTCGGGATCTCGGTCCGGCACCCGGGCGAGACCGCCCGCGACGCGCGTCGCCGCCGCAAGCTCGAGGGACGCGAGGAGCGCCGGCGGCTCAGGGACGGCTAGTCACGCAGCGTGCGATCCAGGTACGCCTTGAGGCGCTGCCACGCGTCGAGACCGGGCTCCGCGCGCGCCTCCATGTCCTGGTCGACGCGAAGCCAGAAGCCGTGGTTGACGTCGTCGTAGATGTGCAGGTCGTTCTCTACGCCGGCCGCACGGAGCGCCCGCTCGAACGCCTCGACCTGCTCCGGCGACGGGCCCGAATCGAGCCGGGCGAANNGCACGGCGGGATCGTCCACCAGGCGCCCGTAGAAGATCGCGGTCGCCTCGTGGTTCTCTCCGTCCAGCCCGTACGAGAGCGCGATGCCGCCGCCGAAGCACCAGCCCATCGCGCCGATCCGTCCGGTGACGTCGGGACGCGATCGTAGGTACGCCGCCGCGGCGTCCAGGTTGGCGACGACGGTCTCCATGTCGGCCATGGTCTCCTGGACGAGCGCCATGTTCTCCTCCGGGCTCGACCCGGTACGTCCCGAGAACAGGTCGGCGGCCAGGGTCACGTATCCCTCGGCCGCGAGGTCGTCGGCGAGCTGGCGGACGCGGTCCACGAGCCCGTTCCACTCGTGCACGATGACGAGCGCGGGAAAGGGGCCCGGGCCCTCCGGAACGGCCAGATAGCCGAGCGCCGACTCGTCGGCTTCGTAGTAGGCGAGATCCACGCCCTCGAGCTCGCCGCCTTCCCCGATGATCGAGGGGGGCATCGCGTCGGGCGCGGTCGGGGCGAGCGCGACCCGCGGCCCGGTGAGCTCGGCCTCGGCGGCTCGGGTGGCCTCCTGGTCCTCGGCAGGCGCTCCGCATGCGAGGAGTCCCAGGGTGACGACGGCAAGGAGCGTGGCGCGCGGCATCGGTCCTCCTGGAGCGCGGCGGATGGGCCGGTCATGCGGCCATCGTGGGCGCTCGAGCGTTTGATGAAGGTGCGGGAGTGCAACGTCCGTGATCGGCGTACGGGCAATACAGGACACGATCTCGCTCGCTCGCGCAACCGCTCGAGGAGGCAGATCGACCGCAGGGGGCGGGATCACGGGAGGGCGGCGGCACGGATCAGGTCCCTGCCGCCGCGATCTTGCCCTCCGGAGCGCGGCGGGCCATATGCACCTTCACGCCGCGCCCTGATCCGCAGCGATCGACAGCGCGCTGGCCCGACGCCGGAGCCCCGGGAGCGGGAACCGCTCCGACCCGTGGCCTGTACTAGCCAGACGCCGGTGACCGGATTCAACGTCTTCAACATGGCGGGCTGCACGCCGCCGGAGGGACATTCGCGACATGTTGCTACGCGCCGAGCTTGTCTCCGCCGTGGCTCTCACGGCCGGCCTCGGACTGGCCGTTCAGGGGAGCCCCGACGCGCCTGCCCAGGCAACCACGGAGCTGCGGGCCAGCCCCGCGGTCAGCTTCTCCGAGCAGATCATGCCGATCTTCGAGCAGTACTGCACCGAGTGCCACGGGGATCTGAACGCCGAGCTGGGTCTCAACCTCGCGACGTACGAGGGCGTGATGCAGGGATCCGACTACGGCACCGTGGTCGAGCCCGGCAATCCGGCGGGCAGCCTGCTCATCGACATGATCGAGTCCGGTGACATGCCCGAGGAGGGCGGCCCCGTTCCGCCCGCGGAGCTGGAGCTGATCAAGACCTGGATCTCCGAGGGCGCGGAGAACAACTGACGCCCGTGGGGCGGGGGGCGCGGCGCAACGGCCTACCCCCCGCCCTCCGCGCGCGGCTCGTACCAATCACCGCGCAGCCAGTCGACGATCAGCCCCATCCGCTCCGACCGTAGCAGGCCCTCGGCTCCGAAGGCCGGCATGCCGTCGTTGTCGTCGCCGTAGTGCGAGGGGTGGGCGGGGTCGTCGAGGAGGCCGAGCATCCAGGCCCGTGAGCCCCAGCCCGTGAGCACGGGACCCACGTCGCCCTCGGCGTGGTCCCCCAACGAGTGGCAGCGGGCGCAGCTCAGGCCCCTGCGTGAGCGGGTCGCTGCGCGGGAGCGCCAGCGCGCCCTCCACGGGATCCCGCTCGGAGACGCCGCGAGCTCCAGAGGTCGGCGCCACGCTCCAGGAGATCCTCGTCGGCTGCCCGGCCGTCACGTACTTGACGTGGCACACGCCTTCCCCGGCGCCCTGCGCGTTCGCGCTGGGCCTCCGCCGTCGTTCCCTGGTCGGTTGGAGGGCTCACAGATCGACCTTCATAGGCACGTGGCGGCAGATGGTACTGCGGCCGGGCGGCGGGGGTGGCGGGCTCCCAGGGGCCTCGGCATGTTGCCCCGGTCGTCGAGCCCTCTCGGAGCACCGCATGCGCGCATCCTTGCTCCTCGCCGCCCTCCTCGTGCCTCCCCACACCGCGGAGGTCGCGGATCGCTACCCGCGCCGCATCGGCATCGACATCGAGAGCTACCGGTTCGAGCTGACGCTGAGCGACGCGAGCGACGCGCTCGCCGGTCGGGCCACCGTCTCGGTGCGCTTCACCGGCAACGGCGTCACCCACCTGCCCCTGGACCTGACCGGCCGGGGCGACGGCGGTCGGGGCATGACGGTGACCGCGGTGTCCACCGGCGCCGGCGCGGGGCTCTCCTTCGAGCACGTCGAGGATCTGCTGACGATCGAGCTCGCCGAGCCCGGGCGCGCAGGCGCACGCACCGAGGTGGTCGTCGAGTACGAGGGCGTACCGGCGGGGGGCCTCCGCATCGGGCCGAACAAGCACGGCGAGCGGACCTTCTTCAGCGACAACTGGCCGAACCGCGCGCGCGACTGGCTGCCGACGATCGACCATCCGTACGACAAGGCCACGTGCGAGTTCGTGGTTACGGCGCCGGCGCGCTATCAGGTCGTCTCCAACGGGCTTCTGGTCGAGGAAACCGACGTGGAGGGGGGCATGCGCCGCAGCCATTGGCGGCAGTCCGTCCCCATCGCGCCGTGGCTCTACGTGCTCGGCGTCGCGCGCTTCGCCGTGCAGCACCTCGGCGAGGTCGAGGGCAAGCCGCTCCAGACCTGGGTGTACCCGCAGGACCGGGACGCCGGCTTCTACGACTTCGCGGTTCCGACCCGCCGGGCCATGGAGTTCTACTCCGAGCACGTCGGCCCGTACGCCTACGAAAAGCTGGCCAACGTGACGTCGCCGGCCACCGGGGGCGGGATGGAGGCGGCGACGGCGATCATGTACCACGAGAGCTCGGTGACCGGGGAGCGGAGCGTGCGGTGGCGCAACGTCATCATCCACGAGGTCGCGCATCAGTGGTTCGGCAACGCGGTGACCGAGTCGGACTGGGACGACGTCTGGCTGAGCGAGGGCTTCGCGACGTACTTCACGCTGCTCTTCATCGAGCACGCCTACGGCCGGGACGAGTTCGTGGCCGGGCTGAAGAGCTCCGCCGAGCGCGTCTTCGCGCAGTACGCGGACGATCCCGGCTATCGCATCGTGCACGACGACCTCGACGACATGGGGCGCGTGACCAGCGGCGCGACGTACCAGAAGGGGTCCTGGGTGCTGCACATGCTGCGCAGCCGTCTCGGCGACGAGGACTTCTGGGCGGGGATCCGCACCTTCTACCGGCGGCACATGAACGGCAACGCGACCACGACGGACTTCCGGCGCGCCATGGAGGAGGCGTCCGGACAGAGCCTGGAGAGCTTCTTCGGCCAATGGCTCTACCAGGGAGGAAACCCGCGACTGGAGGGCTGGTGGGACTACGATCCGAGCGCCCGCGCGGTGCGCATCGAGCTGAGCCAGATCCAGACGGCCGGGCCCACGTACGAGCTCTCCCTGGAGGTGGGCGTCCACCTCGAGGGGAGCGACGGCCCGGCCGTGGTCCACGAGCTCGACGTGAGCCAGCGCTTCCACCGCTTCGTGGTGCCGGTCGAGCGGGAGCCGTCGGAGGTCCGTCTGGATCCTCGCACGAGGCTGCTCTTCGAGGCGGACTTCGGGCCGAGGGGGTCGAGGTGAGCCCGGCCGCGAGGCGGTGGAGCCGGCGGACTCGAGCGGCGGCGCGGCGGCGGGCGGGGCGGGCCCTTCCCGCCCGGGCCGGCCGCGCGCTCGGCCTCCTGGCCCCGGTCCTCCTGCTCGGGGCCTGCGCCGACGCCGGACGGCACGACGTCGCGATCGTCGACGGGCTCGTGATCGACCCCGAGACCGGGCTCTTCGACCGGATGAGCGTGGGCATCCGCGGCGGAACGATCGTCACCGTGGCTCCCGGGCCGCTCGAGGCCGATCGGGTGGTGGATGCGACCGGCCTGGTCGTGTCGCCGGGCTTCGTCGACCTCCACGAGCACGGCGACGACGAGCTCGCGTACGGCCTCATGGCCCGGGACGGGGTCACGTCCGCCTTCGAGCTGGAGATCGGGACGGGCGACGTCGCGGCCTGGTACGCGGAGCGCGAGGGCGGGCAGCGGGTGAACTTCGGGGTCAGCATCGGACACGTGAAGGCGCGCATGGAGGTGCTCGGCGATCCCGGGACCGGGCTCGTGCCGGCGGGCGTCGGAGGCTTCGGGTCGGCGACCGGGGACCAGATCTCGGAGATGGAGGCGATCGTCCGCCGGGGCCTCGACGAGGGCGCTGTCGCCGTGGGGTTCGGGAGCGCCTACACCCCGGGCGCGGAGATGGCCGAGATCGAGCGCATGTTCGGGGTGGCCGCCGAGTACGGCGCTCCGGCGCACATCCACATGCGCGGCGGGATGCCGGGGCTGGACTCCACGATCGCCGCGGCCCGCAGCGCCGGCGCGGCGCTGCACGTCGTGCACGTGAACTCGAGCGCGGGGGGAGCGATCGGGGAGTTCCTCGCGGCCATTCGGGCCGCGCGCGACGCCGGGCAGGACGTGACGACGGAGATGTATCCGTACGGCGCCGGGATGACCGAGATCCAGTCGGCGCTCTACGACGACTGGGAGCGCTGGCCCGACGACCGCTTCGAGCGCTTTCAGCTCGTCTCGACGGGGGAGCGCCTGACCCGAGAGAGCTTCGGGCGAGCCCGGCGCGAGGGCGGGCACGTGATCTCGCACGGGCGCACCGAGGAGATGACCCGCGCCGCGGTCGCGAGCCCGCTCACGATGGTGGCGAGCGACGGCTTCCTCGAGAACGGGCGCGGTCATCCGCGCACGTCCGGAACCTTCTCGAAGGTGCTCGGCCGGTACGTGCGCGACGAGGGGGTGCTCACCCTGCAGGATGCGATCGCCAAGATGACGCTGATGCCGGCCCGCAGGCTCGAGGCGCGCGTTCCGGCGATGGCGCGCAAAGGCCGCATCCAGGTCGGCGCCGACGCCGACGTCACCGTCTTCGACCCGATCCTCGTGATGGACCGCGCCACGTACGAGGACGCCACGATACCGTCCGACGGGATCCGGTACGTCCTGGTGGGGGGGAGCTTCGTCGTGGACGAGGGCGACCTCACCGAAGCTCGCCCGGGCCGGGCGGTGCGGGCCCGGTGACCGCGCCGGCGACATCGACCCCGACGGGAAACGGTTCATCGAGTCCGGCGAGTGGCGTTCGCTGAGCAGCGCGTCGGCCACCTCCCGCGCGATCCGAACCCCCTCCTCCACCGCCAGGTGCTTCTCCCGGTTCATCCGGTCCCGCAGCGCCCAGCACCGCCGCCAGCTCCGGCTTCAGCACCTTGATGGCCACCCGCCGCTGGTGGCGCAGGTCCTCGGCCAGGTACACCGTTGCCATGCCACCTTCGCCGAGCTGGCGCTCGATGTGGTAGCGGTCCGAGAGGACCGTCGCGAGGCGGGAGGAACACGCTCTCGCTCATGCCGCCCTCCGCGTCGTTCATCAGGAATCGCTGACCGTCCGGGGACACGTCGTACTGCTGGCGATTCCGCGCGCGCCGGTATCCCGTGAGCGGGAACAGGGGCTGCGGCTCCGCCGGCGCCACCGTGTCATCGTCACTGAGCGCCACCGTCCACAGGCGCCCGGCATTCTCGAAGGAACAGCTCCTTGCCCGACCGGGCGAAGCGCGGCTCCATGCCCCCGACGCGCGACACCATGCCCCGTCCGGTGACAAGCCCAGCTGGAGGTCCCACGCGTCGTCCGCGGAGAACCGCCGGGTCGCCGTATCGCCCGTCATGTGCCGGTAGTAGATGCCCACCCCGGAGGTCGGGTCACAGTCATCGCATCGAAACACCAGCGTCTGCTGGTCGGCGGTCCAGTCGCCTTCCCAGACGCTTCTTTCATGCCGATAGAACAACTCCGCGGGCGCCGACCCATCGGCGCCCACGCGCATCAGTTCTGCACGCTCGGCGGCTTCCCCGAGGTCGTTGACGGCGACGAATAGCAGGCTCATCCCGTCCACGCTCCAAGCGGGCCGCCAGTTGACCGCGCCACCCGACAGCACCCGGCGGCGATTGCCGTCGCTGCCCTGAATCCAGAGATCCGTGGTGCGATCGTTGACGCTGACGGCCAGGCTCCGCCCGTCCGGGGACAGCGCGGGATACTCGAAGCGCCCGCGCCACGACGCATCAAACGGGGTCTCGATTCCCCCGCGGTCGACCCACACCAGCGTGCTTTCGCTTGCCGTCGGCTCACCGAGCGCGTAGAGCGATGCGGTAGCGGTCGGCCAGGGCCTTGGCCAGGGGGGAGGGGGGGTCGGTCATGGCCGGGAATGATGGCATCGGCCGCGGGGATCCGCCATCGCGCAAGGGGTTTCGAAACGTCTTGATCGTCGGTGATCCCCGGTACCGGGCCGGGATCGCCGCGTCGGGAGATCCACCGACCTCCGGCCCCGTGCCGACTTGCCCCTGGCGGGAGCGGGCACAGAGAATGGCAGGATCCCGCTTGGGGGAGGGCGCCCCGCCGTTTCGCTGGAACCCCGAAGGAGAAGCCGCATGCCGACGGCAGGTGGAGGCCGGCCGGACCTTCGTACCGCCGAGGGTGGGGCAGGCGGGATCGGGTGGATTACCCGGGAGCTGAGAGACGGCGTCCGCCAGATGGCGCGGCGCCCCGGGTTCACCCTCCTGGCGGTGGGCACCCTGGCGCTGGGCCTCTCCGGGAGCACGGCGGTCTTCAGCTATGTGAACGCGTATTCCCGCCCCTTCCCCGGGGCCGACGCCCGCGGCCTCCACCAGCTCTACCTGGCCTCGGAGCAGACCCCGTTCGGCGCGCTCTCCTTCCCGGATTTCCGGGACCTGAGCGGCGAGTGGGGCGGCTCCCACGGGGTCGCCGGCGTGGGCCAGTCCCAGTTCGCCGCCAGCGTCCGCCACGACCAGCTCACGGAGGTGGGGTTCGGCCAAGCCGTCACCGGGAGCTTCTTCTCCCTCCTCCGGGTCGAGATGGCGCTGGGACGAGGGCTCTCCCCCGACGACGACCGGCCGGGGGCGCCCCCCGCCGTGGTCATCTCCCACGCCTACTGGGTCCGTCGCTACGGATCGCAGCCGGAGGTGCTGGGGCGGACCCTCCTCCTGAACAACGAGCCCTACACCATCGTCGGAGTGGGCGGGCGGGCGTTCGTGGGGTCGGCCGCCGGGTTCCAACCGCAGTTCTGGCTCCCCTTCGAGCAGTACATGCGGGTCTACTGGGCGCGGTCCGATACCCGGGTGAACCGCGAGGCCGCGGCGGTGATTCCCCTGGTCCGGCTGGGCGCCGGCGAATCTCCCGAGGCGGCGCGACAGGAGGTGGCGGCGCTGGCGGCGGGCCTGGACCGGGAGGCGCCGCTGGCCAACCGCCGCCGCGTCTTCACACTGGAGCCAGCCACCTGGATCAGCCCCTCCACCCGGGAAGCCGAGGCCGCCACCACCCGGATCATGATCCTGGCCGCGGCGTGCCTCCTCCTCCTGGCGTGCGCCAACGTGGCCAACCTCGTCCTCGTCACCGGAGCGAGGCGCCAGCGGGAGCTGGCCCTACGCGCCGCCATGGGGGCCTCCCGCGGGCGCCTGGTCCGGCAGCTCCTCATGGAGAGCCTCCAGCGCTCGGTGCTGGCCGGGGGGGTGGCGCTGGCGGCGGCAGGGCCCCTGAGCGCCCGGCTGAGCTCGTACTTCGCCCGCCCCAGCGTCTGGGGCGCCAACGTCCCCAGGGAGATGGGGGTGGACGCCCGCGTCATGGCCTTCGCCCTGGGCGTGGCGGTCCTGGCGGGGATCGCCACCGGGATCCTCCCGGCGCTGCGGGCCGAGGCGAGGAACCCGGCGGCGGTCATCAACGCAGGGGGCGGCCGGGCCGCGCGCCCGGGGACCGGCGGGCGCTCACGGGTCCCGGGAGGGGGGGACGTCCTGGTGTCGGCGCAGATCGCCCTGACCGTGGTCCTCCTGTTCGTGGCGGGGCTGGTGCTCCGGACGCTGGGCGCCGCCCGGAGCGTGGACGCGGGCTTCGACGTGGAGCACACCCTGGCCAGCTACGTGAGCACCAGCAGCATGGGCGTCCCGGTGGCGGAGCGGCACCGCTTCTTCGAGGAGCTCATCCGGCGGTTCGGGGAGCTCCCCTGGGTGGAGGCCGCCACGGTGGCGGAGAACGCTCCGCTCTCGGGCCACCCCACGAGGGAGCTCCGGCCGGAAGGGGGATCCGAGGGGGTGCTCACCAGCGTGGCCAGGGTGTGGCCCGGCTACTTCGAAGTCATGGGGATGGAGCTCCTGCGGGGGCGGGCCGTCGAGGCGCACGACTCCACCACCGCCAACGGCGTCGTGGTGGTGAACGAATCCCTCGCCCGGCGGATGGCGGAGGATGGCGATGCCGTCGGGCGGAGTCTCTGGTGGCCGGCCGAGAACGACCAGCCGGACCGGGGCTTCGAGGTGGTGGGGGTGGTGCGGAACGCCCGCCAGACCAGTCTCCTGGACGATCCGGAGCCGGTGGCCTACTTCTCTTTGCCGCAGCACTACTCCGCTCCGGGCAACGCCTTCCTCCTGAAGGTGGCGGGGGATCCTGCGGCGGCGGTGGACCGGGTCGAGGGGGAGTTGCGGGCGGTGGACACCCGCATCGCCATCGTGAACATCCTCCCGTACCGGCAGGTCGTGGGGGGCTTCCTGTATGCCCAGCGCATGAATGCCGAGCTGTTCGGGGTCATGGCCGTCATCGGCCTCCTCATGGCGGCGGCCGGGGTCTTCGGCGTGGTGGCGCTCTCCGTGGCCCGCCGGAGGCGCGAGCTGGGGGTCCGCATGGCCGTGGGGGCCCACGGGAGCGACATCGCGCGGGTGGTGCTGGCCTCGGTCCTCGGCCCCGTGGTGGTAGGGCTCGTCCTGGGCCTCGGCGGCGCCTTCGTCGCCACGCGGATGGTGGCGGAGCTGCTCTGGGGGGTGGCCCCCGGCGACCCGGTGGCGCTCCTGGCGGGGGGGCTGGTCCTCCTGGCGGCGCTGGGGGGGGCGGTGGCCGTCCCCGTCACCCGGGCCCTCAGGACGGATCCCGTGGCGTCGCTGCGCGGGGAGTGACGGTGCGGGGAGACCTCGAGGCGCCCCGGATCCCGCCCGGAGGGCAACGGGGTCGCCGCGAGGCACGTACCGACAGTGGAGCGGGGCGGGGGAGCGCGTGGTCCTCGCGTGCGCCGCCCTCGTCCTCGCCCTCTGGTGGAGCGGCTGTGTCCCGGGGACGGCGCGTACTCCATCGACCTGGGGCGCGGGCGGGCACTCCGGCTTTTCGGGGACAGCTGGATCGACCCGGAGGGCCGGGGCGACCGGAGCGGCGCGGTGATGGTCTCCGCCGCCGCACCGCACGGCCTCGCAGGTCACGAGGTCCCCATGTTCGCAGGAGGTCCTCAACGAGCCGGGCCGCGCCTCGCGGTCGAAGTCGCGCCGGTCCGCCCCGCCCTCGCCGGCTTCCGCTGCCCAGTCTCGGGGACTCGATTGCCAGCGGGTGCGGAGGTCCCGATCTTGCCGCCCCAGGCCTTCCGAACTCCGAGGCACCGCCATGCTCCCAGCTCCTCTCCGCCCTTCCGCGCTCCTCGCGGCCGTCGCGCTTCTCGCCTTCGCCGGCGGCCCCGCTCCGGCGGCGGCGCAGATCGACCTGCAGGCCCTCCAGGACGAAGCCGTGGCCTGGCTGCAGGACTACATCCGCATCAACACGATCAACCCGCCCGGCAACGAGATCGAGGGCGCGGAGTTCTTCGCCGAGATCTTCGAGGCGGAGGGGATCGACTACGAGATCGCCGAGTCGGCCCCCGGGCGGGGCAACGTATGGGCGCGCCTCGAGGGTGGCGACGAGCCGGGCATCGTGCTGCTGCACCACATCGACGTGGTGCCCGCCGACGAGCGGTACTGGTCCTCGGATCCGCTCTCGGGAGAGCTGCGCGACGGCTTCGTGTACGGCCGCGGCGCGCTCGACACCAAGACGAGCGGCATCCTCCACCTCGCCGCCTTCCTCGCGCTGCACCGCTCGGGGACGCCGCTGAACCGCGACGTGGTCTTCATGGCCACGGCCGACGAGGAAGCGGGGGGCTTCTTCGGGGCCGGCTGGCTGGTCGAGAACCGGCCCGAGCTCTTCGACAACGTCGGGTTCCTCCTCAACGAGGGCGGCGGCGGCAACGACGTGAACGGAGCCGTCAACTTCGGGCTCGAGGTCACGCAGAAGGTGCCGTACTGGCTGCGGCTCACCGCGACCGGAGAGCCGGGGCACGGCTCGAGGCCGCTCGTGACCTATGCGTCCGTGGAGATCATCGAGGCGCTCGAGCGCTTCCGCCTCCACGAGTTCGAGCCGCGGGTGATTCCCGCCGTGCACGAGCACTTCCGCGGGATGGCCGACCGGCACCCGGAGCCCTGGCGGACCCGGTTCGAGGACTTCGGCCGCTACGCGAGCCGGCCCGGCATCCTCCGCGAGCTGCAGCTCTACAACCCGGGACTCCACGCCCTCACCCGCAACACCTGCTCCATCACCCGGCTCGGCGGCAGCGACAAGATCAACGTCGTCTCACCGGAGGTGTGGGCCGAGATCGACTGCCGCCTCCTCCCGGACCAGGACCCCGACGCCTGGCTGGCCGAGGTTCGGGCGGTGCTCGGTCCGAACGTCGACGTGGAGGTGCTGATGGGCTTCACGCCCGCCGTGTCCTCCACGGACACCGATCTCTACCGCGTCGTCCGGGAGGTCACCCTCGCCGAGTTCCCCGACGCGGGCTTCGTGCCGCAGGTGGTCGGCGGCTTCACGGACAGCCACTTCTTCCGCGACCTGGGGATCACGGCGTACGGGTACACCGCCACCGCCACCCCGGCGGAAGACCAGGGGGGCGTGCACGGCAACGACGAGCGGGTCACCGAGGAGAACGTGCGCCGGGGCGTGGAGATGACGCTGCGGATCCTCGAGCGCTTCGCGGCGACCAGGCCCGTGATGGAGGAGGACGACCGATGACCGAGCGCTACAGGGTCGAGGGCATCGAGCCGCGGGAGCTGATTCCAGGCCACCACGGCCGCTTCATCCACTCCGAGCACACGACCCACGTCTATTGGAGGATCGAGGAGGGCGCGCGGCTCCCCGAGCACAGCCACCCGCACGAGCAGATCGTCAACGTCCTGGAAGGGACGTACGAGCTCGTGGTCGACGGCTCGGCTCAGCGGCTGGACGCGGGCGAGGTGCTCGTGATCCCCGGCGGAGCGGTGCACTCGGGGCGGGCCCACACGGCGTGCCGAATCCTCGACGTCTTCTCACCCGTCAGAGAGGAGTACCGATGAGCAAGCGAGCCCGGGGACCGTTTCGGCCGTGGCGGGCAGGCGTTGGCGCGGCGCTCGCTGCGCTGCTGCTCGCCTGGTGGACGCTGCAGGCCCCCCAAGAGCCGCCGAGAGACTCGGTGGGGCCCTGGCCGCCGGTCGCGACCTTCTCCATCCTCGGTTACGACCCCGCGACCGGCGAGGTGGGGGGGGCGGTCCAATCCCGGGTCTTCTCGGTCGGCAACGGTGTGTTGTGGGCCGAGGCCGACGTGGGCGTCGTCGCCACGCAGGCCGTCGTCGACGTGAGCTACGGTCCCCAGGGCCTCGAGCTGCTTCGCCGGGGGATGGAGCCGGAGGCGGTGGTCGAGACGGTCCTGGCGAACGACCCGAACCCGCGGCCCGAGCGCTGGTCGATCGAGGGCCGGCAGTTCTCGGTGATGGACGCGAACGGAAGGGTCGCCACCCACACCGGGCCGCGGGCTTCGGAGTGGGCCGGCCACCGGATCGGGCGCCATGTGTCCGCCCAGGGCAACATCCTCGCGGGTCCCGAGGTCGTGGACGAGATGGTCCGCGCCTTCGAGGAGACCGAGGGTCACCTGTCCTTCCGGCTGCTCGCCGCGCTCGAGGCCGGCCAGGCCGCCGGGGGCGACCGGCGGGGAATGCAGTCTGCCGCCATGATCATCGTGCGAGAGGACGGCGGCGTCTGGCTCAACAACGACGTCGTGCTGCGCCTGCAGGTCGACGACGCGCCCGAGCCGATCGCCGAGCTCCGCCGTCTCGTGGAGATCGCCGCCCGGCAGCGGGAGCGCATAAGGGGAGGACCCTAGGGCGGACGGTACGGCGCCCGGGCCTTCCCGCCCCCGGGCGCCGTCGGCGAGATGCGGCCGGGGCCGTCCGCCGCGGCCCACGACGCCTTTCCACGAACGAGGGGGCCCCGGTCTTGCACCGGGGCCCCCTCGGCTCGGCGGCGCGAGCCCCTCGCCGGGCTCGCGTTGCGTCAGCAGTGCTCGTCGTAGGCGGCTCGGAGGTCCGCCGCGATCTCCGCCGGGTGCCGGCCTTCGATCTGGTGGCGCTCCATGAAGTAGGCGAGCTCGCCGTCCTTGAAGAGCGCGACCGAGGGGGACGAGGGCGGATAGCCGGTGATGTACTCCCTCGCCCGATCCGTGGCTTCCATGTCCTGGCCCGCGAAGACGGTCGCCAGGACCTCGGGCCTCTTGTCGCTCTCGAGGGAGTGCGCGACCGCCGGCCGCATCATCGCGGCGGCGCATCCGCACACGGAGTTGAAGGCCACCAGCGTCGTCCGCTTCTCCGCGGCGAGCACCGCGTCGACGTCCTCGGGCGTCCTCATCTCCTTGAAGCCGATGCGCACGAGGTCCTCGCGCATCGGTGCGATCATGATCTCAGGGTACGGCATGTACGGCTCTCCTGCTCACACGGTCGGTTCGGCCACGACCCCTGCGACGGGATCTCGCATGGCACCGTCCGAAAAATACCGACCGCGACCCGGCTGTCCACAACGTGCCTCCCGGACCGGGCTGTCCACGACGTGCCTCCCACACGACGAGCCTC
>JABAOE010039513.1_pt1 | contig 19010 bp, 18 predicted proteins | sample 7062141 | NCBI WGS metagenome assembly JABAOE01 (sample SAMN14538627, study PRJNA623070) | marine sediment metagenome | biome: marine biome [ENVO:00000428]; feature: marine pelagic biome [ENVO:01000023]; material: deep marine sediment [ENVO:00002113] | place: India: Gulf of Khambhat ... | reverse complement strand
TCCCGGTACATGTGGAGCGACGTCGCCCCGTCGGCGGTGGCCTCGGCTCGTCGCGCGGGGTCGCTCTCGTTCTCGGCGACGAGCTCGTAGAAGTACGCGGCCTCCGCCATCGCGCCGCTCCGCCATGCCCGTGCCGCGGCCTTCCAACCGTAGTGGGCTGCGGAATCGCTCTTGCCGGCGCGGGCGAAGTGAATGGCGAGCTCGCCGAATGAGGCCTTCGGCGAGTCCTCGAGAAGGTGCTCCGCGTGACGACGGTGCAGGATGGCTCGTCGGGTGCCCGACAGGTGGTTGTACAGGGCGCTCCGGAAGAGCTCGTGGGAGACCTTCACCGTGTCGCGGCTCACCTCGACGAGCCGCCCTTGCTCCAACTCCTCGACGCGGTCCGTGCATTCGTCCAGCCCGATTCCGCAGAGAGCCGCCACGTGCCCGAGTCGCATGGGGCGCCCCCCCACCGCGAGGACGCCGGCCAGCCTGACGGCTGCCTTCGAGAGGGTCCGTATTCGTGCCTCCAGGATCTGCTGAAGGGAGACGGGGATCGTCACTTCGTCGGCGGGAAGGTCCGGCAGTCGCAGCCTGCCGGACATGAAATCTCGAGTGAGCTCGGTGAGGTACAGGGGGTGCGGTCCGGCCAGTGTGCACAGGCGCTCCGCGACGGAGCCGGTGACCGTTCCCTCCGAGACGGCGTCGATGAGCCGGTGAGCCTCGTCGTCCGACAGGTCACCGAGCGCGACGCGCTGAACCTCGATGCCATCGGCCCCGGAGAGGTACTTGGAGGCTGGATCCGTGGGCGCGACGAGCTCCGGCCGCACGGACGCGACGATGCCGAAGGCGCCCTTCGTCCACCGCCTCTGGAAGAACTGGAGCGCTGCGACCGTGGTCGCGTCCGCCCACTGTAGATCGTCCAGGAACAAAACGGTCGGCCTCTCCAGCGCCAGGCGCTCCAGCAGCAGCGAGAACGCGTCCAGCAGCCGCCTGGGAAGGCTGCTCTCCCGAATGGGCGGGAGCTCCTCGACGAGCTCGTCGTACAGTCCGGCCGGAAGCAGGGAGCTTACGACGGCGCTCCAGGGCCGTCCGAGGGCCTCGAGGTGCGGTCGAAGATCGATGGCGCGAAGGGCGTCGAGGAGAGGGTTGAGCGGGATCCGGCGCTCGAGCTCCACCGGGCTCGCGCTGAGGCACCGGAAACCCGCGAGAACTGCATCGCGCGTCAGCTCTTCCAGGAGTCGGGTCTTTCCGATGCCGGACTCGCCGCTGACCATGAGGACCGAGAACTCGCCCGAGCCGACACGCTCGAGCGCTGCACGGCCGGCCGCGAGCGCCTCTTCCCGTCCGACGAAGGGTGCGGTGCTCGGGCGGCGTCCGCCCTGTTCGGCCCGAAGCGCCCTCACCCGCTGGATCATCCGCGCCACGCCGGCCTCCGGCGCCGCACCCGGCGCGAGCGACTCCACGTAGGTGGCGTAAGCGGCCTCGGCGGATCCGAGGCGGCCGACGCGGGCGCGCGCCTCGACGACCCGCTCGATGACGGCGGGGTCGTCCGGATGCATGAGGTACAGGCATTCGGCGGCGTCGCGCGCCTCCTGCCAGGTGCGGCTGTGCGACGTCTCCTCCCATTTGACCACCGCGGCCTCGCGCAGGCTCCTCTCGAGCCGGACGTCGACCTCCTCGACCCAGTCCAGGAACACGCCGGCGACGTTGGGGAGCCGAAGGGGCGCGAACCCGGAGAGGCCGATGGACGCCGCATCCCTCAGTCGGCCGGACGAGAGCGCTTCGCGCCACTGCGTGAGGTCGCAGGAGAGAAGGGGCCCCGGGGCCAGGACGTCCCCCTCCGCGACGACGCCGTCGAGCCCGAGGCGTTGATTCGTCGTGTGGAGCAGCTGACGGATCCGTTGCCGGACTTCGGGTCGTTCCGCGTCCCGCCACAGGATCTCGGCCACGCGCGGACGGGTCAGCGGTCCCTCGACGAAGACGATCGACAGGAAGGCGAGCTGGTTGGGAGACAGCTTGACCGGTCCTGCGGGGCCGTGCACCCGCGGGCCGCCGAACAGCTGTAGCCTGAGTCCTCGATCGTCCTTCATTCGCCTCGGTGCCGGTTCAGGCCGATGCGGGTCGCGCCGCTCTCCGCCTCGAGCGGCGCCGGGCCGGGGCCATCGGCGCTGCGATTCCGCCTGCTTCGGCTCCCTCGAACTGGCTTGCCATGTTGGGTGACAGACCTCCCGCCTCGGCCTCCTTTCTCAACCACTCCTCGAGGAGCCACTCCCACCCCAGGTACTTGCGGACCTCGCTCGGCCGGTATCCGGTGAGGCGGTGCATCTGGTTGCTCACGGAGAAGCCATCGGGATACCCGGCTTCGTACGCGACCGAGAACAGGCTCGCGTCAGTGTTCTGGAGCCTGGACGTGATCCGAAGGAGGCGCCCCAGCTGGAGCCAATGCGACGGCACGGGAAGACCTCGGCTCATGAGTCGGCGCCCAAGCGCCCTCCGTGATAGATACATGCCCCTCGACAGAGCCGTGACCGACCGAAGCTCGGAAGACAGCTCGATGATGCGGCGGACGAGATGGACGGTGTCCCGGTCCACCCCCAAGCCCCGCCAAGTGAGGTACTCGGTCACCTCGGCCGCAAGGTCGAGGGGAGGCCGGCGCAGCACCTGGGCCAGCTCGCGGGGCTCGGGCACGTCGTGATGAGGGAGGATCCCGTGAGGCCGGCAGCTCTGGACCCTGAGGACCAACCCCGCGTCCGACGACAAGTCCTCGACCGGTGGAAGGACGACGATCAGGGCGAGCCCGCCCGGCCTGCGCTCCACGACGTCGCGGGCCCCGGCGCCGGCGTCGGTGCCCATGCACCAGACGAGCGCCGAGCCGGGGCGTCGGGCCGCGGACCTGAGCACCGCCCGGTCGCCCGTCAGCGGAAGCAGGCCGTCGTAGGGATGGATCAGGAGCTGGAGCGCTCCGGGTCGGGTCGACATGGGTTCCTCCGGGTGGACGTGGACGAGGGGCGAGCCACGACTTTCGCGGAGCGCACGTCATCGTACCGTCATCGCCCCGGGCGGACGGTGTGTGGTGGCCGGGGACCCGTCGCAGTCGTACAGCGGCGCACGTCCCTGGACACTCGGGTCAGCCGCCCCCGGGCCTTGCGCTCTACAAAATTAGAATTTTGATTTCGTGATCTCGCTCGCTCCCTCTTCCCCGCCGCCCCCGAGGCGCGCCATGTCGGATCGCTCCACCGGCCATGTCATCCCCCCGAAGCAGTCTCGCTCGCGGCGCACGCTCGAGCGGATCGTCGCGGCCTCGCTCGAGATTCTGGGGGAGGGCGGTCCGCCGGCCCTCACCGTTCAGGCCGTGGTCGAGCGCGCCCGCTCCTCCGTCGGCTCGTTCTACGCGCGCTTCGAGGGCAAGGACGACCTCATCGACTACCTGGGCGAGCGCGTGTGGGACGACGCCCGCGCGAGCTGGAGCGAGAGGGTGGCGGGGCGTGTCTGGTCGGATCTCGAGCTCTCGGGGCTCGTCGAGGGGAGCGTGCGGCTGCTGACCGAGGCGCGCCGGTCTCGCGAGGCCTACCTCTCGGCGCTCGACGTTGCCGCCGGGCGCGGCCGTGACTCGTACGGGGCCTTTCGGGCCGGGGTGCTGTCGGACCTGGAGCAGATCCTCCTGTCGAAACGGGCCGAGATCGCCCACGGGGACCCCGAGCTCGCCGTTCGTCTGGGGCTGCGCGCCGTCATCGGCGTCATCGATGGCGGCCTCGACCTTCGTGACGCGTCCGTCTCGGACGAGGTCATCGTCGAGCAGTGCTGCTCGCTCCTCCTCGGGTACCTGACGGGGCAGGCAGGCTCCGGAGCGGAGGGCGACGTGGACTTCTTCGACGTCTGGGGATGAGCGTGCAGCCGAGGCCGGCGGGTGCGCGACGCTTCCACGGCGGCCGCCCGGGCATATGTTTGAGCGCTGCGCGGTCGACGGCTGCGGCGGAGCTTCGGGCATGCTTCGAGCCGCGTCGGTCGCCCGAGCGCGCGGGACTCGGCGTCCGCGGACGGGCTTGTCACGTCCCCGGGCCGAGGGCGTATGGTAACTGCGGACGGGCGCGCTCGGCGCCCGGGGCGCCCGGCGAAAGGGTGAGCAGGCTTGGGTGACGAGGAGCGGACATGATCTGTGCCGGAGGGGCCCGATGAATCGGCCTCGGAGAGCCTTGCGGGCAGCGGTGCTGTTCCTGAGCGGTCTCTTCGTGGCGGTCTCGGGCGTGTCGGCTCAGGGCGAGGGGACGGCGGTTCTGCAGGGGACGGTGTTCGACAGCACGTCGATGAGCGTTCTGGCGGGGGCGCGCGTGGCGGTCATGGGGACGAGCGCGATCGGCGAGACCGACGAGGCCGGCCGCTTCCGGCTCGGGGACGTACCCGCCGGAAGCTACTGGATCTCCTTCTTCCACCCGCGCCTCCAGGAGCTGGGCGTGAGCGCGCCCTCGCGCCAGGTCGAGTTCGACGGCGGGCAGGTGTTGTCCGTGGAGCTTTCGGTCCCGTCCGAGGAGACGTTGCTGGTCGGCTGGTGCATGGCCGAGCAGTCGAACCCCGGTGATGCCGTCCTCGCCGGCATCGTGACCGACTCCATCACGGGCGTGCCGATGCCTCGTGCGCTCGTCACGGTGGAGCCCGTGTCCCGGCGCGCCGGGATGCCGCGGCCGGTCGAGGTCCGCACCGACGAGTCCGGCTACTTCCGCCTGTGCTCGCTCCGTCCCGACGTCGACCTGCGTGTCCAGGCGCACTTCGGGCAGAGCTCGGGGCGCTCGGTCGAGCTCCTCCTCGAGCCGGGCGCGGGCCGCATCCAGGACCTGGTGCTCCTGATGTCGGCCGAGGGGACCCTGGCGGGATACGTTCGGGACTACGTGACGGGCGACCCGATCTCCGGGGCGCGCGTCTCGGTGCTGGGCACGCAGAGCGGCGTGCTGACCGACCTGACGGGCCGCTTCGTCATGGACGACCTGCCCCCCGGGCGGCACCTCATCCAGACGGACCATCTGGCCTTCGAGGAGCGCACCGACTCGGTCACGGTGTTCAGCGAGGAGACGGTGGACATCGAGATTCGCATGGCCACGGAGGCGCTCGAGGTCGAGGGGCTGGTGGTGACCGCGCGCACCCGCTTCGGCCGCACCAGCCTCGCCGGCGACGCGAAGCGGGCGGATTTCCTGTCCAGGGAGGAGATCGACGCACTGCTTCCCCGGGTCTCGACGACCGCGGACGTCCTTCGCAACATGAACACGCCCGGCCTGCGGATCCGTGACGTGTACATGGTCGACGAGATCACGGGCGTCATGGTCCCGAGCTATTGCATCGAGATCAGCCGTCGCTCCGGCGGCGAGGGATGCCGACCCGCGGCGGTGGCGCTCAACGGAGTCGTGGTGCCGTTCCCCGATCAGGTCATCCGCGACCTCGATCCGAACGTGATCGATCGGATCGAGGTTCTCAGCCCCGTCGACGCGCAGTTCCAGTTCGGCAGCCTGGCCGGTAACGGGGCCATCCTCATCTTCACACGTTGAGCAGCGCCTCCCGCATCCCGGTGAGCGAGTCGGGGTCGGCGGCGAGCTGTCGTCCATGAGCGCGGGCTCGAGCTCCGGCCGCGCGCTGGCGCCCCTGCTCGTCGTGCTCTCGGCGGCCGCGTGCGGCGCGCCACCGCCCGACGCGCTCGGGCCGACGCCCTCGGGCTCGCTCAGGCCGTGTCCCGGAACGCCGAACTGCGTGCACACGGGGCTGCGCCACCCGCCGGGCACCGAGCCGATCTACCTTCGGGTCGATCTGCCGGAGGACGAGCTGATGGATGCGCTGCAGGGAATCGTCGGGAGCGAGGCGCGGACGACGGTCGTCCGACGATCGGAGCGGTACCTCCACGTGGAGGCGCGCAGTCGGATCTTCCGCTTCGTGGACGATCTCGAGCTCCTCGTGACCGACGACCGCGAGCTGATCGTGCGGTCGGCCTCCCGCGTGGGTCGCGGCGATCTGGGCGTGAACGCCCGCAGGGTCCGCAGGCTGCGAGAGGCGCTGGCGGACGCCGACCTCCTGCGCGGCTAGTCCCGGGTCGCCCCTTCCGGGGTGACCCCTCACATCCTGCCCGGGAGACGGCGTCTCTCTCCTCTTGCGCCTCCCCCCCACCCCCAACGCGCCCGGACCATGTCGAGCCGCCGGGGCCGTCTCGGCTGTGGAACGACGGCGGCTGGGGGAAGCCCTTGCGCGCCGAGCCGAGTGTCATATCTTTGTCAAAGAATATTTCTACACAATCTCTACATAGATCCTCATGCTCAAGCCCGCGCTCCTGCTCTCGACGGCCCTGCAGCTCAACGCCGTCGAGCCCGAACGGGTCCGGCCCTCCCCGGCACCCGCGCCGAGCGAGCCCGTCGAGGTCGCCACGACCAACGTGTACGACGGCTCGGCCCGGCAGCTCGACATCGTCGCGCCGCGCCTGTCGGATCCGTCGATCCGGATCGACGGGCGGATCGACGAGGCCGCGTGGGGCGGCGCGGCGGTCCTCGGCGGCTTCACGCAGTACCAGCCGGTCGAGGGCAGCCCCGCCTCGGAGCGCACGGAGGTGCGCGTCCTCCTGTCCGACGACGCGATCTACTTCGCGGCGCGGGCGGACGACTCGAGCGGCGGCGTTCGGGCGACGCTCTCTCAGCGGGACCGCTTCGAGCGCTCGAACGACTACGTGCGCTTCGTCCTCGACACCTTCAACGATCAGCGGCGAGCCTACGCCTTCACGGTCAACCCGTTCGGCGTGCAGGGGGACGGGCTGTGGGTGGAAGGCAGCGGCGGCCGGCGGTGGGGACCCATCGACTCCAACCCCGACTTCCTGTGGGAGTCGGCCGGGCGCGTCGACGACCGGGGGTACTCGGTCGAGATCCGGATCCCTCTCAAGAGCCTGCGCTTTCCCGAGTCGGAGGTCCAGGACTGGGGTCTTCAGGTCATCCGCAAGATCCAGCGCACGGGCTATGAGCAGTCCTGGGCGCCCATCTCGAGCGAGCGCGCCAATCGTCTCGCCCAGTCCGGGGCGCTGCGGGGCCTCCGTGGGCTCGACTCCGGCCTCTTCATGGAGATCAACCCGACGGCCACCGGCTCCCGTCAGGGCGCGTACGACGCCGGAATCGGTGGCCTGACCCGGGACGCGGCCGTCGGCGACTTCGGCCTCAACCTGACCTACGGGCTCACCTCGAACCTGACGCTGGACGGCACGATCAACCCGGACTTCAGCCAGATCGAGGCCGACGCCGGGCAGATCGCCGTCAACGAGCGGTTCGCGCTCTTCCTGCAGGAGAAGCGGCCCTTCTTCCTCGAGGGGACGGACGTCTTCTCGATGCCCGAGCAGCTCGTCTACACCCGCTCGATCGTGAACCCGGTCGGCGCGGCGAAGCTCTCGGGCAAGGTCGGCAGCTTCCAGGTCGCCTACCTCGGCGCGGTCGACGACGTCAACGCAGGTCAGGACAACCCCGTCGTCAACCTCGTCCGCTTCAAGCGCGACGTCGGTCGCAGCTCCACCCTGGGGATGGTCTACACGGACCGGACCCTGCCCGGGGCCTCCTTCAATCGGGTCGTCGGCAGCGACGCGCGCCTGGTGCTCGGCGGGCGCTACACCGTCTCCTTGATGGCGGCGGGCAGCGCGGACGGGTCGTCCTCCTCGCCGACGGATTGGGGCTCGCTCGTGAGCGCCAGCGTGCGCCGCTCCAGCCGCGGCTTCTCGTGGAACGCGTCGCTCGAGGACGTCAGCGACGGCTTCCGAGCGCGCAGCGGCTTCATCCGCAGGACGGGGGTCACGCAGGTGCGAGCCGGCGTGTCGCACACCTTCTGGGGTGATCGCGGCTCGCTGGTCGAGAGCTGGGGTCCGTCGCTCGACGTCGAGGGCCTCTGGAACCGGGACGCCTTCTGGGCGGGCCGGGGCACGCAGGAGAGCGAGGTGAGCCTGGGCCTCAGCGCGTCGCTCAGGAACAACATCGGCGGCTTCGTCTCCCTGCGGCGCTCCGCGTTCGACTTCGCGCCGGAGCACTACGAGCGCTTCTTCTCCGGGCCCGACGAGGCTGCGCTCTCCCCGCTGCGTCGTCCGTCCGGCCTCTTTTCCGGGCTCCACAGCGTCAGCGTGCGCTCGTGGATCAGCTCGTGGGAGCGCGCTCGGATCTCCCTGGGGGCCTCTTGGTCCGAAACGCCCCTGTTCGCGGGGCTCGCTCCGGTCGACGTGGGCCAAGCGTGGAACGGCGACCTCGGCCTCACGCTCTACCCCACCGGCTCGCTGGAGACGGAGGTCGGCGTGCGACACGTCACGATCCTCCGGGAGCGGGACGGCTCGCGCTACTCCTCGGCCACGATCCCGCGTCTTCAGGGCCGGTACCAGTTCTCGCGGGCCCTGTTCGCGAGAGCGATCACCGAGTACTCGAGCCAGGAGCGGGGAGCCCTTCTCGATCCCGTGACCGGAGAGCCGGTGTTCTCCTGCACGGACGAGTGCTCCGCCCGCGCGGGATCGGAGCGGCACGACTTCCGGCTCGAGGGACTCCTCGGCTACGAGCCCTCACCCGGTACCGTCGTGTTCGTCGGCTACACGAGGCAGTTCCGGGACACGCAGGCGTTCGCCTTCCGCGACTTCCGCACGCAGGCCGACGGGCTCTTCGTCAAGCTGAGCTACCGCTTCCGCATGTAGGCTGAGCCCCGGGGCGCTTGCGAGGCGCCGCCGGGTCCGACCCCGGACGCTGCGCCGAGGCCGCGTGCGGGGCCCCTCGACCTCGGCCCTCCCGGCCGGAAGGTCGTCAGCGCTCTGCGAAATCGAGACCGAGCGCGCTCGCCTGGACGAAATAGACGGAGTAGTACCCGGACCGTCCGTGCCGATCGCTGGCGAAGAAGAACGTGCGACCATCCGGGCTGAACGCGGGATAACCGTCGTTGCCGCGGCTGTTCAAGGGCTCGGGCAGCGGGTGCGGCTCGCCCCAGCCGTACGCGGTCCGCTCGGCGACGTACAGGTCCTGCTCACCCACGCCGCTCGCCTCCCGATAGCCCTGGAAGATCAGGTATCGACCGCCGGGGCTCATCACGGCGTTGGCTTCGTCGCCGTAGGAGTTGATCAGGAGGGGTCGCGGAGCGGAGAAGCCGCCGTCCCCGTCGGGCTCGGCGACGTAGAGGTCCGACCCCCATTCGGGATCCGTGCCGAGCGTGTACAGGAGCGTCCCGTCCGGCAGCAGCGACGCCCCTGTCTCGGCGCCGAGCGTGTAGCGCTCCAGCTCCGTGCCGGGCGTGTTCACCGCGCCGGCCAGGGGGCGTGCGTCGGACCAGCCCTGATCGGTGCGCCGCACCTCCCACAGGTTGGCCCCGTCGTCCCCGGACTCGGGGAGAGGGCGCCGGGACGTGAAGAGGAGCCGCGACCCGGGGGCCGTGACGAACGGGGCCTCGTCCCCCGGCCTCGCGAAGCGCGCGGGCGCCGCCTCCGTCCACCGGCCGTCGACGTGCCGGGTTACGAAGATCTGCGGCTGGCCCCGCCGTCCGCGTCGGGTGAAATAGGCCTCGGTCCCCCGGGGCGCGAAGGTGATGCCGTACTCGCGCAGCTCGGTCGACACCGCGCCCGGAGCGAAGACCTCGGGCACCCGCGACGGCGCCCCCGCGAACGGATCCGGAGACTCGCACGCGCTTGTCACGGCGCACAGCGAGACCGCCAAAAGAGCTCGGTGTGACCACGCATCTCGCTGTCCGACTTGACGATACATCGCACTTCCGGCGGGATGCGGGAATGGGGCGGCCTCGGGCTCCCGCCAAGCTCCGCGTCCCGGAGGACGCGGTCAAGTCGGCGACGGCGGACGGGCGGCTAGGGCTTCGTGGCCTCGAAATGAGCGCCGGAGATGGACGCTGCGAACGCTGTGAGCTCGTCGACGTCCTCCGGACCCGTCGCCAGGAACGCCTGCACCCCGGGATCGCCGAGGATGTACTCGGTCGGATACCGGGCTTCCTTGGTGATGTGGACACCCTCGAAGCCGGCCTCGCGAATCTGACCCAGGTAGGTCTCGCGGGGCGTCGGCAGGCACGCCGCGACGGCGTCGATGTCGCCCTCGAGCGCCTCGGGCACGGGCCGGTCCGAGACCATGTCCGAGATCACGAGGCGTCCCCCGGGGCGCAGGACGCGAAACGCCTCGCTCAGGACACGGGACTTGTCCGTGCTCAGGTTGAGGACGCAGTTGGAGATGATCACGTCCACGCTCTCGTCCGCGACCGGGAGCGCCTCGATCTCCCCCAGGCGGAACTCCACGTTCGCGTAGCCCCCCTCACGTGCGTTGTCTCGGGCGCGCTCCACCATCTCGGGGGTCATGTCCACCCCGATCACCCTGCCGGTCGGGCCCACCCTCTGCGCCGCGAGGAAGCAGTCGATCCCCGCGCCCGACCCCAGGTCGAGGACGGTCTGCCCTTCGCGGAGGCCCGCGACGGCCGTGGGGTTGCCGCAGCCGAGACCGAGGTTGGCGTCGTCGGGAAGGGCCGCGAGCTCGTCCGGGGAGTAGCCGATGCTCCGTCCGATCTCGTGCGCGCTCGCCGCGGACTCTGCCCCGCAGCAGGTTGGCTCGCAGCACCCCGCGGTCTCCGTGGCCGCGCGGGCGTAGCGCTCTCGCACGGCTCTCTTCACGTCTCCTTCCGCATGCGTCTTCATCGAAGCACCTCTCGTCTCTGCTGGCTGTGGTCCCGGACGATGCTCACCGCACGACGCAGCAGCTTCCTCCGGATGTGTCTACACGGCGGACGAACGAGCGTCCGAGTCGCCCGACGAGGCGGGCGATGGCCGCGCGCACCTCGGGGTCGAAGTCGCTCATCAGCTCGGCGTACTCCCGGACCAGATCCTCCGCGATCCTGTCCCGCACCGCCCGTCCCGCCGGCGTCGCCACGAGCTCGACGACGCGCCCGTCCCCGGGGTCGCGCCGCCGGGCCAGGAGCTCCCTGTCGACCAGCCCGCTCGCGATCCGGCTGGCGGTGCTCTTGTCCAGGTACAGGTGAGCGGCGAGCTCGTTGATCGTGAGCGCGCCCGCGTCGACGACCGCCTTCAGCGCGTAGCACTGGCTGACGCTGACGTCGTGACAGCACGCGCGGTCCCGGTCGCGGAACTGGACCACGCGGACCAGCTCGCCGAGGGCCTCCGAGAGCCGGAGGGCGTCCTCGAGCAGCGACTCATCGACCGTGCCCGGTCGCGCCCCACCGGCAGACGTCGTCGGGGGATTTTCGGTCCCCGACGTCCTGAACATAGTTGTCATACACAACTATATCCGGCGCGGCGCCGTCCGTCAAGTCAGCGGGAGGAGCCTATCTCGCGTCGATCTCGAGAAGACTGCGCGGATCCACGCTCGTCGCCCCGAATCGCACCACCCAGTGGAGGTGAGGCCCGGTGACCCGCCCGGTCGCGCCGACCCGCCCGAGGGGATCGCCGGCCTCGAGCGTATCCCCGAGCTGCACCAGAGGCTCGCTCAGGTGGAAGTAGCCGGTCACGAGGCCCGCACCGTGGTTGAGATACACGAGGCGGCCGGCCAACAGGAACTCGTCGACCAGGGCCACCACGCCACGGGCGGCCGCCACCACCGTGTCACCGCGCCGCCCCTGCAGGTCCAGGCCCATGTGACGACCCGAAACCCGGCCGTTGAACTCCCGCCCGTCACCGAAGCCGCTGGTCACGGGGCTGTCTCGGGGCGCCACGACGTCCCCGGTGTAGATCCGCCGGGTCCGGTGTGCGATCCGGGAGACTTCGCCCGCCTTCGCACGCTCCCCGGCCAACCGCGCTGCGTCGGCCGAATCGGGAGGCGCTCCGAAGCGTGGCGCCACGGTGAGCTCTTCGTGCTCGTAGGCTCCCGGGGTCACCGGGATCGACTCCTCGATCACCTGCTCACCCCCCGCCTCGTACGCCACGCGCACCCACGCGGGCACGCTTCCCGAGGCGCCGACGGGCACCGCGGCCAGGCTCTCGAAGGAGCGCTCGTCGAGTCGGCGGAAGTGGAGCTCCTCTCCGCTCACCTCGCCGCGAACCCCCATGATCGGGGTGTGCCGCGATGCGGTCACGCGGATGGCGAAGAGCCGCCCTTCACCCGGGCTGGCCGGGTCCCACGTGACGAGGGGCGGCATGCGGATGACCGCCCCCTCCTCCTCCGGTCCCGCCTCGGCCCCGCCGCTCAGAGCCCAGAAGCCCGCCACGCACAGGCCGGCGAGCGTCGCCGCGCGCACGACGGCCCACGCCCGCCTCCGCTCGGACGGCTGTCCGGTCCGACCGTTCGGGTGCCGTGCCGGCATCGGCGCGCTCAGTTCTCCGGCTGCTCCGGTGGGCCTTGGCGGTTTCGCGCCTCCTCGGCATGGACGGCGGTGAGGATGTCCTGGAAGACGTCCAGCGGAAGCGCGCCTTGAAGAGGCGGGTAGCCGATGATGACGAAGGTCGGCGTGCCCCGCACACCGATCTGACGGGCGAGCGTCGTGGCGGAGGCGATCCGGTCGAGCCTCCGGTCCTCCGCAAGGCACCCGTCGAAGCCGTCCATGTCGATTCCGAGCTCCTCGACCCACCCCCTGAGCACGGGCTCGGGCTGGCTCGCTCCCTTCCACTCGCTCTGCTCGCTCCAGAGCCGCCGCGTGATGGCCTCGTAGGCCTCGACGTCCTGCTCCATGACGCACTCACCGGCCTCGGTGGCGGCCAGGGAGTTCGCGAACATCCCGGTGATGTACGGCAGGAACTTCCACTCGACCATCCCGGTCTCGATGAACTCCTCCCGCAGGGTCGGGAAGGTCTCGTCGTGGAATCTCCTGCAGAAGCCGCAGCCGAAGTCGGACATCTCGACGACCTTCACGATCGCCGCGGCGTCGCCACGGTCGAAGCCGAGCTCCTCCACCGCGACCGGGGGCGTGTCCCCGCCGCCGGCCCGGTCGATGGGAATGGGCGTGGACATGCCGTTGCCGACCGGCTGCGCCAGAAGCGCGGCGGTGGTGTCGTCCCCGGCGGCTGCCTCGCCACCCTCGCTGGTGCAGCCGGCCAGGAGACCGGCACACAGAAGCGTCCCCGCAGGGAAGAGCCAAGTCCTCATGAGATTTCCAGGTTGATGAGTTGTCCGAGGCCGGCCAGGAACGCGGTCATGCTCGCGAAGCGGCCGGACACCATCAGTAAACCGATGACCACGAGGACGGTTCCGGCGGCGCGCTGGAGCGGCACCATCCACGCCCTCGCGCCGACGCTCGCGGCGAGGAGCCAATTGACGCTCGCGGCGGCCCCCACGAACGGGATCCCGAGCCCCAGGGCGTAGGTGCCCAGGAGCAGCGTCCCGTGCGTCATCGTCGACTCGAGGCCCGCGTAGAGTAGGATCGAGCCGAGGATCGGGCCAATGCAGGGGGTCCATCCCGCTCCGAACGCCACGCCCACGATCAGCGAGCCGACGGCGCCCGCGGGCCTCGAATCCAGGGACACGCGGCCCTCGCGCAGGAGCGTGGGCACGCGCACCGCGCCGACCAGGTGAAGCCCGAAGAGCGTGATCAGGGCTCCGCCGAGCCGGTTCACCCAGGGTAGGGCTCCGGCGATCCGCGCCCCGGCGGCCGTCGCGGCCGTGGCCATCGTGAGGAAGACGAGCCCGAAGCCGACCATGAAGAGCACCGAGTGGACGACGGCCATGCGCCGCGCGCCGGGAACGGTTCCGTCGGTGAGCTCGCTCAGCGTCATCCCCGACACGAAAGCGATGTAGCTCGGAACGACGGGCAGGACGCAGGGCGACAGGAACGACACGGCGCCGGCCAGGAAGGCCAGGGCGAAGGAGACCTCTACGTCCATGCCCGCCCGCGCCGGCCGCTCAGAGCCGGAAGTCGGTGAGGAGCCGCTTCTCCTCCTCGCCCACCTTGGCGTCCACCTCCAGGTACGGCTCCAGGCCGCTGCCCTTCAGCTTCTCGCGCAGGAGCTGGTCGAGCTGGAACAGCCCGGCCGAGTTCGACAGCTCGACCGTGATGCGGATCGGCTTGCCCTGTCCCGCCTCGATCGTCACCGACTCGACCGCGGCAGCCGACACCGAATGGATGGACAGGGAGCCCGACGTGAACGGGATCCTGGACCGGCCCTTGGCCATGTCCAGCGCGTCGGCGATGCGCACGACCCCGGCCTCCAGCGTCAAGGGCGCCCCGCCCGAGCGATGCGAGATGATCGCGTGCAGAATCTCGGAGCGCACGACGACCTCGGGTCCGGGACCGTACACGGCCGGCAGGATCTCGCGAAGCTTGCGGTCCGCGATGAAGAGGCTGAAGGACTCGTGGTCCGCCCGATGGATCGACATGCCGACGTCGTGGAGCAGCGCCGCCAGCGCCACGACGACCTCGGCGTCCCCGGTCTCCATCTCGTAGTTCCGGACAACGCTCGGCACGACGCCCCCGTCGACGAGGAGCCGAAGCATGCGGACGGCGATGTTCATGACGATCTTGACGTGGACCGGGCCGTGATCGGTCATGTGGAGCCGTTCCACCGCGTTGACGTTGGCGGCGATCCACAGCCCGTAGAGCTCGTCGTCGGCGTTCACGGCGTCCATCAGCGCGCGCAGCTTGGGGTTGTGCCGATCGGGCACGGTCATGCGGATCCGCTGGGCGAAGCGGTCGTCCAGGCTGCGTGGGACCGCCGGCTCGCCCTCGCCCCGCTCCTGCGGCCGATCTCCCGCCTTCTGCTCCACTCGGAGCTGCTCCTCGCTCACAGCGCGGACTCCCAATCCGAGACCCTCTCGGCTTTGTCCATCACCACGACGGTTCCCACGATGCGGTCGTGGATGGCTTGCCGGTTCGCATCCCAGAACACCTGAGCGAAGCCCAGGAGCCCCGTCGCGAATCCCGCCGCGTACCCACCCGCCCGCTCGAAGGCGGTCCACCACGTGATCGGCTCCCCGTCCAGGCGCACGACGCGAATCCCCATCATCCTCTTCCCGACCGTCTGGCCCTTCCACCACGAAAGGAAGACCGTGAGGTACAGCGAAGCCCAGCCGAACCCGAATCCCAGCTCGTCGACGAACTCCCGCAGCCAGCCGAACACGCCGCCGGAGGTGGCCTCGGCCAGCTCCTCGCCGGCCCGCTCGAGCTCGCGCCGCTGGGTGCGCGTGGCCTGCTCGAGGCCGGCAACCCGGTCCTCGAGCGCCGCGAGCGTGTCCCCCGCGACGAGCGGCGCCAGCCGCCGGGCTAGGAGCCGGCGTCGAGCGGCGTCGTCCTCCCCCGCGCCGCCGGCCTCGAGCAGCTCTCGGAGCGCCGCGAGCGCTTCGCCGTCCGAATACGCGGCGACTTCGGCCTCGACCGCCTCGCTCACGCCCAGAGGCGTCGCCTCCGGTCCGGTGTCGAGCACCCGGGAGATCATGGCGTCGGCCCCGTCGGCCCAGGGAGCCTCGGGAGGAACCGCCCCGACCAGGAAGTCACGGAGCTCCCCGTCCGCCATCCCCAGCTCCCGGGCCACCCTGGCGAGGTCGAGGGCGGTCGCCTCCGCCTCCTCGATCGTCGCCGCCCCCTCCAGCGCGCTCTGCGCGCCGGCCCCGGCCAGCGCCCTCACGATCGACCCGGCGGCGCCCGCGCCGGCGAACGCCGACGGCGCGTCGGAATCCTCGTCCGAGGCGTCCCGGCGGTCGGAGCCGCAGGAGGTCCAGACCACCGCCGTCACGAGCGCGATCAGGAGCCCCAGGCACCCCACCGACCTTCGCATCGCCCGACCGAAGACGCTCCCGCGCACCGGGGTGCGCTTGAAGCCCGCGCGCATGAAGAATCCGGCTGCCACCACGCCCAGCAGGATCCCGAACGAGCGGGTCATCAGCGTGATCAGCCCGATGACCGCGAGATCGATCACGAGGGCCGCCAGCCTGCGCGGGGGAGAAGCGAGCGGGAGCCCGAGCAGCGTCTCGGACACCTCGAACGCGTCCGGGGTGACGATGCTGCGCGGGTCCCGATGAGTCGACGGCGTGGCCATCCCGGGTCGGCCGGCTACCTCCGACGTGCCCACAGGACGAGCGCCAACCCGACCGCGGCGCCCAGGAGCGCCCCCCCTGCGAGGGTGCGCATCCGATCGCTCGCCGCCGACGCCACGCGGAGCGGCGCCGGTCGGGACGCGAAGGCCGGCTCCTCGTCCGGCTCGTCCCGCGCCTCTCCGGCGGTCCCGTCCCACTCGCAGGTGGGGCAGTCGAGGCGTCCGCGCTCCTTGGCCGTGCGGTTGGAGTACGCGACCTCCTCCCCGCACATCGGACACCCCATGCCGGCGGGCTCCGGCACGATCATGGCGTACAGGGCGCCCTTGGAGAGGTCGAGATCCTCGGCGATCTGGTTGACGCTCCGATCCGAGCCCCAATACAGCTCGTTGGCTCGCTTCGTGGCGTCGGGGGACGCGGGGGAAGCTTCCATCACGCGCGCTCTGCGTTAGCTTGACCGATCCGGCTCGTCATCAGACCTGAACATAGCTGTCCGGGCCGGCCGCGCACAGCGCAAGTGCGCTTCCGACCTGGAGTTCCCCACTTTCCAGCCGCCGCGTGAGGATTCCCGTCCCCCACGGCCACCTCGAGGCCGTGCTCAAGGAGCCCCAGGCCGTGCCCCGAGGCGCCGCCGTCGTGTGTCATCCTCATCCTCTGCACGGGGGCACGATGCACACCAAGGCCGTCTATCGCTCGGCCCAAGGCCTGAACGACGCCGGCCTGGTGGCGCTCCGCTTCAACTTCCGGGGCGTGGGCCTCAGCACGGGAAGCTTCGACGAGGGGGTCGGCGAGCAGGACGACCTGCGGGCCGCCCTCGACTGGCTGGAGTCCGAGTACCCCACGCTGCCGTTGGTCGTGGGCGGCTTCTCCTTCGGCTCCCTGGTCGGGCTCGCGGTGGGGACGGAGGACGCGCGCGTCGCGGGGCTGCTCGGTATGGGCCTCCCCCTCGATCTGGACCACCGCTACGATTACGGATTCCTCTCGGCCGCGGGAAAGCCGATCCTCGTGGTCCAGGGAGAGAACGACGAGTTCGGCTCGGGCGCTCGAGTCCAGGAGGCGCTCGGTCCCCTGGGCGGGCACGTCACCGTGGTCCGGATCGCCGGAGCGGACCACTACTTCACGGAACGGCTCGACGAGCTCCGATCGGCGGTTCGCGGCTACTACGAGTCGGGGCCGGGGTCGCGCCTCCTCGCGGTGGCGTGAGCGGAGGAGGCTACCATGCGTGAGCGGGACCGGGTGCTGAGAAGCCTCGAGAACGTCTATCGGGAGGCCTTCGGGGCGGCCGAGGCGGCCGGCGACGGCGCGGCGATGTCGAGGCTCGACCTGGACTATCAGCGCGACCAGCTCCACCTGGAGGTGCTGCTGGACATCCGCGACCTCCTGAGCGCGCCGGAGGAAGAGGACGGTGCCGACAAGACGATCTCCCTTCTGGAGAAGGCCCAGAACCTCCGCAGGCTCACCAAGCTGCGCTGATTTCACCTACGCTGACTCCACTACGCTGACTCCACGACCCGACGGGCGTCCATGAAGATCTACACGCGGACCGGCGACGAAGGGGAGACCGCGCTCTTCGGCGGAGCCAGGGTCTCCAAGCACCATGTTCGCGTCGAAGCCTACGGCAACGTCGACGAGCTCGGCGCCACGGTCGGGTGGGCTCTCTCCCAGCTCGCGGACGCCTCGATCCGGGAGCGCCTCGAAGCGCTGCAGCACGACCTCTTCACGCTCGGAAGCGAGCTGGCCACGCCGCCCGCGCGCGAGGGGCGCTCCCGGCCGCCGACGCCTCCGCTGCCGGAGTCGAGGATCGGGGAGATGGAGCGGTGGATCGACGAGGCGGACGAGGAGCTGCCGGCGCTCCGCGACTTCGTGCTCTCGGGCGGGGCCCCGGGGGCCGCCGCCCTACACCTGTGCCGGACCGTGTGTCGTCGCGCCGAGCGCTCGGTCGTCGGCCTCGCGGAGGTCGCCGCCGTCGACGGCGTGGTCGTGCGCTATCTGAACCGGCTCTCCGATCTGCTCTTCACCCTGGCGCGGCTGGAGAACCATCGTGCGGGCGTGGGCGACGTGAAGTGGCGCAAGCCGGAAGGGGCGGCTTGATCCACACGCGCTTCACGCGGGTCCGTGGGTCCGGCGACGTCATCCGAGGGGACGTGCGGCTCGCGGAGGGGCCGCCGCCCCGCTCCGCCGTGCTCGTGGTGCACGGCTTCAAGGGCTTCAAGGATTGGGGCTTCTTCCCCCACGCCTGCGCCCGGATCGCCGCGGACGGGCACGCCGTGGTGTCCTTCAACCTGTCCCACAACGGGATCGGCCCCGACCTGGAGACGTTCTCGGAGTTGGAGCTCTTCGCGCAGAACACGTTGAGCCTGGAGCTCGACGAGGTGCTCTGGATGCTGGACCAGCTCCTGGACGAGGACCTGGTCCCGCGGCCCCTCGAGCGCGTCGGCGTCCTGGGCCACAGCCGCGGGGGCGGGCAGGCCATCCTCGCCGCCGGCGAGGACTCCCGCGTCGATGCGCTCGTGACGTGGGCGGCGGTCGCGGACTTCGACCGCTGGACCGAGGACGCGAAGGCGCGCTGGAGGGCCGACGGGCGCACCTGGGTCCTCAACAGCCGCACCGGCCAGCAGATGCCCCTCGACGTCGGGCTGCTGGACGACTTCGAGACGAACCGCGACCGGCTCGACGTCGGCACGGCGGCCGCCCGGATCGGGTGTCCCTGGCTGATCGTGCACGGCACCGGGGACGTCACCGTGCCGGCCGACGAGGCGCGCTCCCTGGCTCGGGTCGCCAGGAGCGGCGAGCTCGTCCTGATCGACGGCGCCGGCCACACCTTCGAGGCGCGACATCCCTTCGAGGGCAGCACCCCCGCGCTCGACCGGGCTCTCGCGGCGACCCTCGCCCACTTCGGCGGGCACCTGCGCGGCTGAACGGCGCAGTGGACGGCCGGGCGCCCGGGGGATTGGAGGACGGGGCTCCGGTCCGGCGCGGGCCCGCTCGTCGCGCCGAGGCGATGGCGCGCTCGGTCGTGCGCGCGGCGCGGGCGGCCGGGCTCGAGCGCGCGGCCCTCGCCCGGCTCCGCCGCGCCCACGATCTCGCCATGCAGCCGAG